>JGI20171J29575_12612809_pt1 | contig 47301 bp, 43 predicted proteins | sample TergutNc150P4_FD_29575 | JGI IMG/M metagenome (IMG submission 29575)
TATAAATCAAAATAGAAAGAACGCGCATAATGTTTGATTTTTTCCAGCAGCGATTTCTTGAATATAACAAAACATAGACCTGCCATACCTTCAATACATTTATTGGATGAAGAAATTATGTACTCGGCTTGCCACTTCTGTAAATCAATTGGTACGCCTGCAAAAGAGCTCATGCAATCGACAATAATTTCTGCGCCGTTTCGATGCGCCATGCCGCACAATTCATGAACAGGGTTTCTCATTCCGGTTGTTGTTTCATGGTCTACAACCGCTACTGTAGTCGGTTTTTCGGTTATGAGAATTTTTTCAATTTCACCAACATTCGGATAATCACCATATTGTATTTTATAAACGATATGGCTGATGTTATATCGCCGCGCAATTTCAGCCATTCGCGCGCCGTATGCGCCGTTATCAATTACCAATAATTTTCCGTCTATAGGAACAGCCGATGTAATTACAGCCTCCACACCCCCTGTTCCTGATGCGGCAAACAATGTTGATGTATAATCGTCTCCGGCATTAACTACTTTCGGTAAATCATGCTTAATGGATTCCATCAACAGACAAAATTCTTCTTCGCGGGGACAGATATCAGGCACGACCATTGCACGCTTTACTTCATCGGAAGTAGTACATGGACCGGGATTGAGCAAAATATTCCGTTTAACATTCATTTCTATTATCTGCTTTTTTATTTTTTTTGTCTTTTACAATAAATTTTGTTTCATTTTTATAATAACGTTAAGTAATGCAAGCGCTTCTTCTTTCCGTGTGTCAAATACTTTTTTTAACATCCAAATCAAAATAATAATGCCGTCTATTTCAAATGATTCATAAAATCTTCTTTATTTTCATGCGTTGTACGTGTTGGGCGTCCCAAATCATCCCGCGAAGCTATATTAACTTTTATCTCCAATAAAACCGGACCTTCTTCGTCACGGAAAGTTTTCAATACTTGTTTAAGTTCGGTAATATCGGAAACACTTTTGGCTTTTTTATACCCGCAGCCCATTGCTATTTGCGGAATATCAATGAGAAAAGCGGCAGTAGGCTGTGCGCCGACAGATTCGTGCGCTCCGTTATTGAAAATAATATGCCTGATATTTTTTAATCCCGAAGCACCGATATTTGTCATAGATCCCATGTGCATGATGACTGCTCCGTCTCCGTCTAAGCAATATACTAACCTGCCGGGTTTGGAAAGAGCAACTCCCAGCGCAATCGATATACTATGCCCCATCGAACCGACAGTAAGAAAATCTTTTTCATGCCCTTCTCCTTTGGACTCGCGGTATTCAAACAGTTCACGCGACAGCTTTCCGGTAGTGGATATGACAACATCATCCTTTCCCAGCAAATCAACTACTGTTTGCAGAGCCTCCTCTCGGCTCATCACAAAGTTGTTTAACGGTTTATTTTTAAGTCTGTACGGCGAAAACAGATCTTTGCGGATGATTGCAGCCTGTGGAGAAGATGCCGACTTTGCCTGTGCAACTAATTCAATGAACTGCTTTTCGGCGATTGTTTCATCTTTGTCAATGACCTTGTAAGGAATTTGCATAGCATCGAACAGACTCAAAGTTACTTCACCCTGTTTAATGTGCTGCGGCTCGTCTTTAACGCCGGGTTCGCCGCGCCATCCAACAACAAGAAGCATGGGAATCCTGTACACCTTTTCGTCTGCCAACGAAAGAAGAGGATTTACGGCATTACCTATTCCCGAATTCTGCATGTAAACTAAGGCAGGATTTCCCGTTGCCAGATAATGTCCTGCAGCAACAGCCACAGCAGCACCTTCATTGGCAACAATGATGTGTCTGCCTGCAGACGTATGATCGGTTATACAGGCGCACAGGTCCTTTAGCAAGGAGTCGGGAACGCCTGTAAATAAATCAATTTCATCAGCCAAAAGATTATATATTTTCTCAGTATTAATCATAAATAATGACTTAAAATAAATGGTTGCAAAAATGCAATAAAAAAAACAATAAATAGCCTTTTTGCAAATTCTAAAAGTCGCTGCTATAGTCTATATTATAAAGAAATATCAAAATTAAAAAATGACTGTACTTTTACTCTCCATTAATAATTATGTCACATTAAATAAATAAGAGATAATACTCTTTAAGTATTAAAATTTATAGAAATTGAATATTAATAGTGACACAAAGTTTTTTATCTATGAACACAAGGCTTGAAATCAATCAGTTAGACATATTCTCTTCAGACAGTTATCTTCAAAAAAAAGATGAAGATGTTATAATTGAGAATGAACAGAATATTAGAGAATCCTTTTTATTAAACATAATCCCTTATAATAAAAATTTTATTCTAAAGTCTGAAGCTTTTGTATTAAAACTCGCTCACTCATATAATAAAATATTATCTTTATCAAATTCAAGAACAAGAATTCTTGCGCACCAGGTTGAAAGCACACACCGTATAGTAAATTCATTTAAACAGAGATTTCTAATTGCAGATGAAGTTGGGCTTGGTAAAACTATAGAAGCCGGTTTAGTTATAAAGGAGATGATCTACAGGTATAACTATAAAAGGATACTTATTGTTTGCCCTGCCTCTCTTATGTTTCAATGGCAAAATGAGATGGAGAGTAAATTCAACGAAAAATTTATTATCATGGATAGAAAGATTTTAACGAAGTCTGCTAAAGGTCACGGCAAGATCAATAACCCATGGAAAGTTCATGATAAAATAATATGCTCATTAGATTTTATTAAGAATAAAGACTTTGAAAATGATCTGATAAAATCTTCATGGGACTATGTTATCTTTGATGAGGCTCATAGATTAAGACGTGATGAGAATAATTCAACGCTGTCATATAATATGGCTGATATAATATCTTCAAAGACAAAATCCCTGCTTCTACTCTCTGCAACGCCGTTTAGAGGAAAATTAGAAGAACTGTTTTTTCTGATTGCGCTTATAGATAAGAATATTTTGGGTCCTTTTCAGACATTCTATAATGAATACTGCATAGGGACTTTAGATCTTTCAGAATTAAAAAGAAAGCTTGATAAAGTTATAATAAGAAGAACAAAGAAAGAGGTCGGAGGATTTACAAGGCGTTTTGCAAGGACAATACGTTTTGAATTTTACCCTGATGAACGCTATCTCTATGATGAAACTACGAAGTATGTAGCTGAAGAGTTTAACAGAGCTATTCAGTCCGAAAATCGGGCAATAGGTTTTGTTATGACTGTTTTTCAAAAATTAATAGATTCTTCATCTTATGCTCTCCATACTGCTTTGGTAAAGAGAGTAAGGCGATTAAAAGAGTTACTTGAACGCGCAATGGCAGGTCAACAGACATTGGTAATATTTAACAACAATATTTTTGATGATATATCCGAATATGAAGATATAAAAGAAAAAGATAATTTAACTATTCAACGAACAATTGATGATCTTAAAATAGAGATTGATACACTCAACAAGCTTATAGCTATAGCTTCAAAGATTAATTCAAATAAAAAAGGTGAAAAACTCATTAAGTTAATTAAGGATTTAAAAGCAAACGGGCATAAAAAGATTTTAATCTTTACGCAATTTAGAACAACCCAAGAGTATATCAAAGATACTCTTAAAGATTTTAATGTTTTAATCTTTAATGGAACAATGAACAGGAGTCAAAAGGAAGAAGCAATACTTCAATTTAGAGATAATGCAGATATACTTATCGCTACCGAAGCCGGAGGTGAAGGCAGGAACATACAGTTTTGCGATGTTTTAATTAATTATGATCTCCCATGGTCCCCTTTAAAGATTGAACAGAGAATAGGTAGAATCCACAGATTCGGACAGCCAAATGATGTTCATATATACAACTTCTCAACAAGGGATACTGTCGCAGAGAGGGTTCTTGAAGTGCTTACCGATAAATTAAAAATTTTTGAAGAATCAATCGGTACTCCAGATATTATGCTTGGTCAGATTGAAGATGAAGCAAACCTTGATAAACTCTTTATGGAATTTGCAGCCGGAAGAAAAAGTAAAAAAGAACTGGAAGCTGAATTTCAATATAAAATTGAAGATGCGCGCCAGAGCTTTGAAAAATTAACAGAATTAACTTTAGCTGAGAGAATGAATTTCAACTATGATGAATATTATAGAGTTACATTAAAGGAGCGCCGTATAACAAATAAAAGAATCGAAAAATTTATTAATAATTTTATGGAAGAAAATGCCTATGCAGATAATATTATCTCTCCAATAAATTCTAAAACCGGTTTGTATAGTGTAACTCACAGCAGCGCAGATGGGCATATTACAAATCTTGCCACATTCGATAGTGACAGAGCTCTTGACAATGAAGGATTAGAATTTCTTGCCTTTGGAAATGAAGTAATAGATGATATAGTCCAATATTGTTGCAGCAACAAATTTGGCGGTGATACTGGAATACTTTTGCTTAATGGTGAAAGAAATTTTACAGGAATACTCTTTAACTTTATAGTTGAATATTCATCAGTTTCGGTTTTCCATAAATTCTATCCAATATTAATCTCTGATGATACTCTCTCAAATTTTGAATTAAAAAGCATTGAGGAAAATATAATTGATCTTAACTTAAATCATAATGCTTCTTTATCAAAATATACAAATACTATATCTTCAATCTCTGCAAAGTATAGTGAATTTTTTTATAGAGGGAGAGAACGTTTGATAGAGAAGATTAACGATTGCATATTTGATCTCAATGAAAATCTTGATATTCAGATTGAGCCGGAGTTAGAAAAGGTTAAAGAATCATATAGGAAAAAGTTGAAAGAGCTTGAAGAGAAACTCGATATTCAGGAGAGCCAAATGAAATGGTATGGAAAAGATATGAGAAGCGCTATTGCAAGAACAAAAAAGAGTATATTAAATGCCAAAGATGAGATGGAATCTATTGTACAACAATATCAGAACTGCTATGGGATTAATTATAGAATAGAACTTGTCGGCGCAGCTGTGATAATTTCATCTAACGATTGATGTTATGAATACTAAAACAGTTATGTTGTCTTTTATATTTTAAGCATCGTCAAAATCAAAATCAGAATCTGTCAATATAATTATCGAGTTAAACCCTTCGCGCTTTTCGGGAAGATATTTTTTAACTGCAAGTTTAGTAATAATATTTTCAGGAATCGGATCCTCTAAAGTTCTGTTTCTTGCAAGACACCCTTGAATATTCGCATCAATAAATATGACTCCTATTGTCTTATGCATCCTTTCTGCTATTGAAATATAGAGTTTCCGGGAATCTGAAGTCAGGCTTGAATTAACAATGATTATTTTTTCTCCACCGGTCAAAAGCTGTTCTATCATTTTACGTTCTGTATGCTTTATAAAATGTTCATCTACTTCGGAGAAGAGTTGTTCCGACCATTTTTCTCCAAAATTTGTCATTTCATAAACAAATCGCCTGATCTCTTTTCTGCTGATCCTTTTTCGTCCTTTGTTCATAAACTCAGTTCGCGCAATATACGATTTCCCGGAGCTTGGGAGACCGCACACAAGAACAATATCAAATTTATGCATACTGCTTAAGTCTGCTCTGATCATCTATATTTCCTATGGATAAATATTGTTGTTTAAAAGCTCATATATCATATTACACAGCAATCTATAAAAAATTATTTATAGAATCAATGGTTTAATTCAATATAGTTTCTCTTAATTGTCTTCTTAAAATTACATTGAACTATTATAAAGCATATCGACATTATTCTAATAAAAAAGTTTCATAAAATTCGTTTTAGTCTGTATTATTTACAGTTTGATATAACTTATCCTCTTCATTCCTTTATGATAGATAAGAGTCAGGTTAAAATTTTTATGAATATAAACTTTATTAAAATTATCTTGATTGACGAAAAATATCATAATTTGATTTATTAAAAGAATTAATGAGACATAATATTATGGATATTGTTAATTTAATTACAACAAATAATAATCTGTTAAAACAGCCGCTTCTTAATAGAGGTTTTACTGTTAATGAATTTGATTCTCTAATTATTAATAAACTTTATGAAAAAAAAGAAGATGAGGCTGATAATTTTTCTCTCATTGAAATTTCGGATTTTAATGAATTTAAGAATGAAGAGTTTTTAGAGAAAATTAAATGGTTTTATAAAAACTCGAAGTTAATAATCCTTTCTGAAACTATGACCCTTGATCAGAAAAAAATTCTTCTAAAATTTGGAATATCCGACTGCATAACGCATTTTGCGCCTGAGCGTATAGCATCGTATATCAAAAGCCTTAGTTTTAAACTTGAGGAAAAGTTTGGGAAATTTATAATTCTTGATGATAATACGGCTCATAAAAATATAATAAATTCTATAATAAAAAGATTTGGATATGGGACTAAATTTATATCTACAACCGAAGAACTGTTTCAAGTTATTGGCGATAGCGACAATATAATGATTCTGGTTAATATTGGAACAACTGATTTAGATGTTAATGGCTTAGTAAGAAGGTCATTCGCCAATACAGATATAAAAAAAAATCCGGTAGTAGCGTACAAGAACATGGACCAGGGAATATTTGTTCATGAAATCAGTAACGGGTTAAATAAATTAACAAAGGTGATATTCTCTCCTGAAGAGCTCTACTCAATGCTGCTGGACTTACTTTTTAAAAAAGAGATTATTTCGCATACAACCTCATTCATGACCTCGCTAAGATATGACAAAAATAATTCATACTTTAGAAAGACTTTGCAGCAGTTGTACTATGAGAACAGCCTTAATATATTCGGCGAAGAATCATTTTTTGAAAGAGATAGAATAGACTCAATGGTAACTTTATTGGAGATGATGAATGAAACTTTCTTAAGAGCAGAAGGAATAATTTGGTTGAAACAGAGTGAAGCAGATCAAAAGAAAACTGTTTGCGGAGTGGGTGTCTAAGATTTACATCAACTTTACCTGTGATAATCAGTTATCTGTATTAGAAGTTGAAATTTATGGTAATTTTTTGTGTTTTGATAACATAATCTTTTTTTATTAATAATTTACTAACAGTAATTCAATGATCATTAATTTTATTATATATTATATTGAATATGTTTCTAACTAATAAAAAATATTAAGAAAAATTGCAGTTGACATAAATTTCGATAAATTTATACTAAAAAAAATATTTGGAGAAAGATTATGGCAAAGTTGGAGAAAGATTATGGCAAAGAATGATAAAACTGAATATAAAATTGGCGAATTTTTAACAAAAAATAACATTATTAATCAGCACCAGTTAAATGACGCGCTTGAGCTTCAGACCTTTAATAAGGAGAGGCTTCTTGGTGAAATTTTAGTTACCATGGGATATATATCGAAAGAAAAACTTATTATGTCTCTTGAAATGTATATGATGACAACAAACTCAGACAAAATTGGAATTAATGAGTGGCTTGATCAAGAAGAGATTGATCTAATCATTAAAAAGCTTGAGGCTTCTAAACTAAAAAGTTCTTGACAAATTAACCCATATACAAAATATCAACATATGTTAGAGTATGAAGATAAAATATGCTTTGCGTGTGGTCAGGAGAATGAAGTAGGGCTTAAATTAAAGCTCCAATTTGACGATGACACTAAAACAGCTTTTGGTAGATTTACAGCTCATGAACTTCTTGAAGGGATCCCTAATATAATCCATACAGGAGTACTTGCTACCATTCTTGATGAAACTATGATCACAGTAAACAAGTATTTAGAGATAATGGCAATTACCAGTGAGATTACAATTCGATATTTACAACCGGCATTTATTGGAGAGAGTCTATATATAAGAGGTTGGTTTGTAAAGAAGAGTAAACGAGTTATTGAAAATAGAGCAGAAGTTGAAAATGAGATGGGAAAGATTGTTGCAAGAGCAAAGGGGAAATACATAGAAGTTGATGAAATCCCTCAACCGGAATAACTTCAATAATCCTATATAATCAATTCTTTAATAAATAAGCCGAAGTGGTGAAACTGGTAGACGCACCGGACTCAAAATCCGGCGGAGGCAACTCCATAAGGGTTCGATTCCCTTCTTCGGCAAATAAAAAAGAGAGTCCCCATAACTTTAGAGAATCTCTCTTTTTTTATGATTAAAAGCTGCAACGTAAATTTAGGTGGGATTTTTTATAAGGGTTTATGGCGTAATTGGAGCGCCGCAGCTTATAATTTGCTTAACTATTTAAATCTCAAAAAAAGAATATAGAATCATTTTGTCATTGTTGATAATCTCCCCGTTAAATTCTCTGATAAGAGCGGATAATATTTTATAAGAGGCCGTTCCGTTTTTATTACATTTTCCTCTTCTAATGAGGCTATTATCTCTCTGTTCTTCTCCGGCAGCCTTAAATATACATATATTTTCTTTTTTTGTAGCATAATAATTCATTTTACCCTCTCTGTTTTTAAATTAACATACTTAAACTGCATATTTAATAAGTTATTGCAGTTTATTACTGTTGAATTTTAATTTGCTAACAACTCATTAAACGAATGTATGCTATATTTTTGTTGAGTAAAAGTCAACTATTTTTTTATTAAAAAAAATAAAATATTTGCTCTAAGGGATAACTTTTATAACTTTATCTAATCTAACATATATCGAGGATTATTATAATATGACAAATTCGTCACCTGATCATGAAAAAATTTTTGATGAAATATTAAAAATGAACCCTGAAGAGGCGCAAGTAAAACCGGGTATTCTGGGCGATAATAATGGTACAAAAATCCATGAATCTAATATAAATTTTAACCTGCTGCCGGAGGAACTTGAAGAATACCTTAACAGATATGTCATTGGACAGGAATCGGCAATAGAAATGATAGCTACAAAAGTATGCACGCATTTCAACCGCATGAAGATAGAGATGACTATTCCTGAGGACCAACGGATCGTAGGAAACATAAAAAGCAATATGCTTCTCATAGGACCAACAGGCGTTGGTAAAACATATATCATTAAACTCATTGCTAATAAAATAGGCGTTCCGTTTGTTAAGGCAGATGCAACTAAATTCAGTGAGACAGGTTATGTCGGCGGAGATGTGGAGGATCTTGTAAGGGAATTGGTCTATGAAGCTGACGGTGATATATCTAAGGCAGAATATGGCATAATATATATTGATGAAATAGACAAAATTGCTTCCTCAGGAAATTTAACAGGACCTGATGTATCACGCACAGGCGTTCAGAGAAATCTTCTAAAGCTTATGGAGGAATCCGAAGTAGATTTAAAAACACCGCACGATCTTGCATCACAGGTAGAAGCTGCAATGGAGGCTCAAAGAACCGGCAAAGTAACAAGAAAAAAGATTAATACCAAGAATATACTATTTATTGTATCCGGTGCATTTTCATCACTCCCTGAGATAATTAACAAGCGATTAAACAGACAGAGTATAGGCTTTGACAAAGAGAGAACCGATTCCTCTCAAAAACATGAAATATTAAATCAGCTTAAAACAGAGGATCTGATTGAATTTGGTTTTGAATCCGAATTCATCGGCAGATTACCCGTATCTGTTATTCTCAATGAACTTGATGTTGACGGGCTCTACAAAATTCTTAAAAACAGTCACAGTACGGTTGTCTTTGGTAAAAAAATGGATTTTAAAGCCTATGGAATTGAGCTTGATTTTAGCGATGACGCGCTCATGATACTTGCTCTGAGAGCGCATAAAGAGAAAACAGGCGCAAGGGGGCTTCTTAGCGTTTTTGAAAAGTTGTTGATTAAATTTGAGAAGAGACTCCCTTCTACCGGAATAAAAAATTTATTTGTTGATATTACATTAGTTAATAATCCGGATAATATACTTGATAGCCAAATACTTGAAGATAGCATTAATAAATTTCAGAAAGAATTTCTTATTGAACATGGGATTTATCTTTTATTTGAAGATAATGCAAAAGAAAAACTAAGAGTCAAAGCTAAAGAATTAAATGTTAAGGTGAGAGACCTGTGTAATGATCTTTTTAAGGATTTTTTTCATGGGATAAGATTAATGGAACTTGAGAATTTCACTATTACAGAGGAGGCAGTTGACAGACCAAAAGAATATCTTGATTCTTACATAAAAGAGAATTACAAAAAATATTAGTCGAATAAATTGTAGAATTATATTTATTCTTTTACATATATGAGCTGTCCTTATAATTTTTAAGTTCTTCCAATAAAGCATCCCTTCTTTTGATTAATTGTTTGCCAACATATGTATCTTTTATTTTTTTTGGTTCTTCAAAGGTATCAATCATTTCAAATTGAAGTCTTGTGGGCTCTTTCTTTTTGCTTAAATCAATTATCTCATCGGATGCCGGCAGTATTATTGCATAAAGTGCGTATGGCGTTTGAATAAGCGCATGTCCTCTGCTGAGATAAGCTTCTGAAAATCCGCCGTCTATATTGATAGCTCTTCCATCTTCGCTTGTTATCTTCTGTCCCTTTGAAACATCCACAGGCGTATGACCAAATACTATCCTTTCAGCATGAAATTCATCTGTCAATTTATCAATAAATGCAGGATTATTTATATTCTTTCCCCAATAGAGGGTCTTTTCCTTATGAGTGTCCTTATCTTTATAAAAATATCTCTCAAAGGTTTTCATGGCATCCTTCCCAAAAAGAGGCGATTTAGGACCGCACCACAGATAAAACATCAAAGCAAGCTGATATTCCTCCTGTTCTTTTCCTGCAAGATAGTTTTCTCCAATATCCTTAACTACAAATTCAATATGATCGAGAAGCTCCTTTCCTTTCTTTCCATAGAGTTCGTCAAACTCCCCGTCTGCAGTACTCGGCACAAGGGCATGTATATTCATTATATAGTTATTAATATGATAAAGTTTACCTTCAATGAACAGATATTCCATAAGCCTTCTAATCTGTCTGCTCTGAGTAAATTGACGAACGAGATCGTCAATAACGTCGCTCTCCTCATCTGTTAATTTAAGCGGATCATCAAGTATCAGAGTTGGAAAATCAGTATCCGTAAGACTGGATGTTAATCCTTTTTTTAATAGATCTGCAAGTTTTTCAAGATTAAGACGATTCTCCATTCCAAGTTGAGAATATTTTTTTATGGTCTGTTCCTCAAGTTTAAATTGAATCATAGCAAGAGTCTTTTCCATCTTTTTTGATATATCAAGTTTAGCTTTGAAAGCTCCGCTTATATTCCCCGGATAAAGTTTTTCGGCAAAGACCTGAAGTTTTGATATATCAATACCGAGTCTCTTTAAAAAATCGAGCGTATCATATCTTACGCTGATTCTTAATGCTTCGGCTATGAGGGATTTATTGCCTGCTGCGGCTCCCATCCAAAGTATATCATGATTCCCCCAGACAAATTTAACAAAAGGCTTTAAATCTTTTTGTGAAAGGATTCGTAATATTTTATCCGGTTCGTCGCCTCTGTCAAAAACATCTCCAAGGACAATAAGCTGGCCTAAGATTACCTGCTTTACAATTTTGGCAAGGGCAGATATTATCTTGTTTGCAATTATGTCATCTTCATATACAATATTAGGTACGGGAAAATTGAGTATTAGATTTTCAAGGAGCGGTTTTAGGTCCTTATTAATTCCGCCGCGTATCTGATCAAAATCATAAACGCCTTGAACTTTATAGCGGATTATATGAACAAGTGCGGATATTACATCCTGTTTTTCCATTGTTAAATCATTTGACTCTATATATTTCTCTTTCTTTATTATTCTGTCAATATGCTCAAGTTTTTCATTTGAAAAAGTTTTTGGAAGCGCTTCATAAGCAGAACGCCATACAAGACCAAATCTGCCTTTAAGAATAGAAACAAAGCGCTCACCTGCTCCGTGCGGATCACTGATCCACAAGGTTGTATCAATATTCATTTCCAATCTGGATTCAATATCTGCCAATTCTTTTATTATTTCATGAAAAGAGGTTATATTATAATCTTCTGACATAATTCCTCCAAAAATTATATAGCAATTGTGTTAGTTAATATAAATCTCTTTCAAATAATCTTTATTGTCAATATATTTTATTTAGATTCATTTAACAACTTCAATCTATTAAAAATTATTCTATTAAAAGACTTAACGCATATACATTGCCTGTCGATAATTAATTATTAAAAAAATCGGAGGTCAAAATGGATGTAAAAGAGATTGATAACCTTTTTAAGAAAGGTCTTGAATCTATGAAAAGTGGAAATTATATCGAAGCTGAGACTTTTTTTATTAAAGCTAAAAAATTAGCTCTTGAACTTAAAAAAAAATAAAATTATGCCGGATAGCTTAAACCGGCAATTTTATTTTAAACTATTTAATATTTGAAAGAATCAAATCCCCGATCTCCTTAGTGCCGACGCACTTTTTGCCGGCAGACATTATATCTCCGGTTCGAAAATCCTGTTCGAGAGTTTTTTCTATAGATTTAAAGATCATAGTGTATGCTTCATCTAATCCGAAACTGTATTTCAGCATCATTGCGGCAGAGAGAATCTGAGCCATGGGATTAGCTATACCCTTGCCTGCTATGTCGGGAGCAGAGCCTCCTGCCGGTTCGTATAACCCGAATACGCCGTCTGAAAGAGATGCCGAAGGCAGCATACCGATAGACCCGGTAATCATAGAAGCCTCATCCGATAAAATATCGCCAAACATATTATCACAGAGAACAACATCAAATTGACGCGGATCTTTAACAAGCTGCATTGAAGCATTGTCAACATAGAGATGATTAAGTGCAACTTCAGGATAACTTGCAGCTATCTCCTCAACAACTTCTCTCCAAAGAAGAGATGTCGATAAAACATTCGCCTTGTCAATTGATGTAACCTTTTTATTGCGCTTCATTGCAGTTTCAAAAGCGACCTTTGTTATTCTTACGATTTCAGGTCTGGTATAAACAAGCGTATCGAAACCCTTATTTGCATCTTTGCCTTTAGGCTGACCAAAATATATGCCTCCGGTCAACTCCCTGATTATCATTATATCAAATCCGTCGCCTATAATTTCGGATTTAAGAGGAGACGCTTCTTTCAGTTCCTTAAAGATTATAGCAGGTCTCAAATTTGCATATAAGTTAAAATGTTTTCTTAACGGAAGAAGAGCGCCTCTCTCCGGCTGTTTATCGGGAGGAAGCTTTTCCCATTTAGGACCTCCCACCGAGCCAAAGAGTATTGCATCGGAGTCTTCGCATGTTTTCACAGTATATTCGGGAAGCGGTTCGCCGTGATTATCCAATGCAGCGCCGCCGACATCGGCATAAGAATATGAAAATTTAATATCAAATATATCCGATATTCTGTTTAATATTTTTACAGCCTCTGCAATTATTTCAGGACCTATTCCGTCTCCGGGCAGAACCGCTATCTTTTTCTCTGTCATATTCATCTCCAAAATTTTTATAGAATCATTAAAAATAAAAAATTGACTATTCTGTCAAACTAAAATAACTTTTTATTTATAGTATATAAAGATATTTTATACTATAATTTTTAAAATTGTTTATTGCAAAAAAAACGGCTATATAATAAATTGAATCTTATCTTATATAATTTATATTAAGGAGACAGAGATGAAAAACATTAAAATTTCTAAAAATAAAGCCTTTCTTAGTTTAATGTTAATATTTGTTTTTGCAGCAGCAAGTTCTGTTATTTTAGCACAAGGCTCTGTAAAAGATGATATTTTGAAACAATTTAAAGAGAATAAAGCGCAAATAGATAAAACCGATGAAGAACTAAAAGCATCAATGCAGGACATGGTTGAAGATTTAAAAAAGAAAAACGCAAAGTTTAAAGTTGAACTCAATGAGATGATGAAATATAAAATTTCGGAAATCACAGGATTAAAACCGCCTTCTAATAAAGAATTAAAAAGGTTAGAGGAAGAAAGGAGAAAAAAAGAGGAACTGGAACGCAAAAGAGCCGAGAATGAACGTCAGAAAGAATTAAAACGTCTTGAAGATGAACGTAAAAAAAGAGAAGAAGAAATAAACAGAGAGAATGACAGAAAAAAACAGGAAGAGATGAGAAAACAGGAAGAGGAACGGAGAAAGCAGGAAGATCAAAAAAGAAATGAGCAGGACAAGAAAGAACAGATGCTGGATAGGAATGTTCCTCTGAATCTTGCGCCTTCCATAACACTTGCCGCTTTTGCATGGAACGGCAAAAATACATCAACCGTAGTTCAATATCAGGGCACTTGCGGAAGCTGCTGGGCATTTACATCAGCTGCTGCTTATGAAACTAATTATATAATAAAAAACGGAAAGACCCTGCATATTTCCGAACAGGCGATACTTAACTGCTCTGTTGACAGAACAGGAAAGAAAGCCGGTTCATGCGACGGAGGATGGTATGGCGGAGTTTTTGACTACTTAATGGTAAACGGCGCTAAAACTGCAGATCAATTCCCATATCAGGGAAAAGCCGCTTCATGTGCAGATAATTCAAAGACTAAATATATGGTTCTTAAATGGGGATATATCAGGTCCGATGCAGGCATACCATCGGTAAAAGAGGTGAAAGAGGCAATAGCCAAGTATGGCGCCATTGCAGCAACGGTTAAGGTTACTCCGGCATTTCAGGCTTATAAGAGCGGAATCTTTGATGAACATACAAAAGTATCAGGACCTAACGATGTAAACCATGCAATTACAATTGTAGGCTGGGATGATAACAAGCAGGCGTACTTAGTAAAAAATTCATGGGGACCGCAATGGGGAGAGAACGGATACATCTGGGTTGAATATGGCAGCAACAATATAGGTTACGGCGCTGCATGGATTGTTGTAGCACAAGAATAATTAGAGGTGAAAACATATGGCGTTTATAAAACATATTTTACCGGTTACGCTGCTTATGCTCTTTATATCCGGATGTGGAGAATCTATTGTTAAGGTAAAAGCCGGAGATGATAATCAGATAGTAAGAGCTAAGGTTAATAAAAAATTTTTGATTCAATTAGAATCTAAACTGAGTACGGGTTTTAGCTGGAAGCTTATGGAATATCCGCAAGGTCTTTCAGTAAATAAAGAAGATGTTAAGACCGAAGAGAGCAATAAAACCGGGGGCGTCGATATTCAGGAGTTTATCTTAAAATCTGCCGAAAAAGGCGAATTTACTATTACATTTCAATATGGAGAGCATTGGAAAAAAAATCCTCAATATGTAAAGACATTAAAGATTAAAGTAGTTATTGAGTAACACATACAAAAAAGCCAAATACATTACGCCTCGTTATGAACGTGTAAAACACTCTCATAACGAGGCTGAAAAAAACTGATAAAACAATAATACAATTAAAATAACCACATATCTATTATCTAATTCAACAAATCGTCATAGAAATATTTAATCCATTCCTTATATGTATCCTGCGCCGACAAACAAGTGTCAATCAAATAACCTTTTATGTTTGCAAATTCTTTTAAGCCGCGATAGTAAAATTGTTTGCGATTGTCGTCAATAATGAACGGGGTTATGCAGTTTCTCAAACATTCGCGAAACATAATCAGACGGCCAACTCTGCCGTTGCCGTCCTGAAACGGGTGAATTTTCTCAAAACGATAATGATATTCTATTATGGTTTCAAATAAAATTTCAGGCAGAGAATTATACCATTTATTAAGTTTATTCATGTGGGTTTCCACATTTTTTGGCAGAGTGGTTTCTGTTCCGCTTACTTCATTAGCCAGTGTTTTCCATCCGCCGACCTTAAACCATTCTTTCGCAGCATCGGACGTTCCTGTTTTTAAAATCCTGTGGAACTCTTTTATTATTTCGTTAGAAAGCGGTCTGTCAACAAGATCAAGTAAATAATCAAAAGCTACAAAGTGATTTGAAGTTTCGATAATGTCATCTACAGGCACAGCTTCCTGGTCTTTAAATCCAATCGTACGAGTTTCAAAAATATAACGGGTTTGTTCTTCGGTCAACTTGCTGCCTTCTATTCTGTTTGAATTGTAAGCAAAATTTACCTGCGTTTTGTGATATAAGCCGCCCTTTAGCCTTGTCTGTTTTTCTTCTTTGAGATATGTTAATAATTTATTCATTTTTTTTTTTTTATGTTATTTGTTTTGATTGTCAATGCTTTTACATTTTATACTTGAAATTCTCTCATAATGGCTATATACATTAAATCCGCAGTTTAACCCATTATTCTTTGATGACAATCTTTCTTAATCCTTTAAGCATCAACTCTTCATCCGTATATATTGAATAACATGAAAAATATTCTTTTAAAATATCTCTTAATACTTCGGTCGGTTTAATACCGGAATCGGAGACATTAAGATATTTATCAAATATTGCAATCTCACTCTTCTCCCCAAAATGAACATCCCCTCTGTATAAATAATGGAGATAGAAAAACAGCGGTTCAAATATATCTACAGCTCTTTCTAATTTGTAAGCAGTCGGATCAGGGATATTCATACATGAGGTAAAATATTCATAGAATAAGAACGGGTAGATCTTTGGTGAAATGGAATATATATCCTCTCCGGCCTTTACATTAAGATCTAAAGTGATCTCTGACGGACTGAACTCATCAAAAATAGCTGAAGTAAATCTCTTCCCATCAGAATTTACTTCTAAATGAGACTTAAGCTTTATTGATTCTATTATATAAGGATTACTGTTTTTTTGAACCGGAACTAATCTTGATTTATATTTAATTCTGTCTGTGTTATATTCGGGAAATGTCCGGCTGTCGCCTTTGCCTTTAATATTTCCGGAACTTCCGGTTAATTTAAAATCAAATCTTATAATATGGATAAAATCTATAATACGCCCGGGGACTGTTTTTATAAATTGAAGTGAGTATTGTTCGGATACGGGTTTTCTATTCACAAGGAGATTATGTTTAAATAAATATTCAGGGAGAATATCTATAAGATATTTACTTATTATAAAACCTGTTCTATAATCAAGTTCGGTTACTGAAATTTTAGGTATATGTATTTCATGTTTCAATAAAAAAAATTCGGTTAATGACTCATTAAGGAATATCCCATCAAACTTATTTTTATCATTTTCATTAATGAGATTTATTGAATCATTTATTTTCTCTGCGGGTGAATTTTTTTCCACATTTATCTCCATGTATATATTGAATTAAATTGCATAATATACGCTTACTAACTATACATTTTCATCTCTCTTTGCATATCGCGCATCATATCCCTGTCTTGAATGGTCTTGCGCTTATCGCGTATATTTTTACCTTTTGCTAATCCAAGCTCAAGCTTAACCTTGCCGTTTTTTATATACATCTTAAGCGGAACAAGCGTATAGCCTTTTTCGTTTAATTTGCCTGTAAGCCTTTTTATTTCATAGCTGTGCAAGAGTAATTTTCTTTCACGAAGCGGGTCGTGGTTAAAGTAGTTGCCCATAGTATAGAGCGATATATTCATCCCCACAATAAATGCCTCGCCGTTTTTTATCCTTGCATAAGATTCCTGAATACTCACTTTTTTTTGTCTGATAGATTTAACCTCTGTACCCTTAAGCACAATGCCCGCTTCATAAGTGTCAACAATCTCATATTCAAATCTTGCTTTCTTATTCTTAATAATTTCTATAATATTATCAGACATAAAAATTTCCTTGTAAAGATATATTGCATATCTTTAACATATTACCGCTACAGTCAACAGTTTCTTTTTTCAGCAGAGGCACAAAATTGTGTGCGGGTTTTTAATTTTTTTGATTTTGTTTGCACGAAATTTATAGAATTACAAATTATTATTTGTATGGATAAATTTGTAGAGACAAGGCATGCCTTGTCTCTACGGTCTACGTCATCTGCGTGCTGACATATTCTGAAATAATATGTTCATAATTATCTTTGTCTATTACAAGGGGGTCTATTCCATCCCTCATCATCTTTATTCTAAGATAATCAATATCTCTATTCAAATCATGGCAATTTTCATCTTTATAAAAGATCACGCAGTCTATCTGATAATTCTTAAGAAGTTTATATACTAATTCATATCTCTCGCTGACAGGTCTTAAACATGGAAACAGGGCTCTATAACTGTAGGCGTCTAACAGCTCATAAAAAATATATTCCGATTCTGCATTTAATGATATGTCAAAAATCCTTCTTCCGGTACAGAGATCATCCTCTATGATAAATATGCCCATCTTCTCTATATTATCTGCAATATCAGCGGGGATACATTTTTTGCCATATAATAGCGATTTTATCTTTATATCATCATGTTTAGTATCAGATATTTTTATCTCCTCTAAAACAGGATTTATATATTGAATTGCAATTTCAGGCGGCAGAATAAGAGAGATCTCAAATATTAAAGACAGTTCATTATTGGTTAAGACTGTTCTATTTTCATAATGCAGGGCTGAAATATTTCTTATCAATCGCCTCAGTCTTTCATAAACTGCAGTCTCTCTCTGCAGAGCCTCTATATCTATTGATTGAATATCTATATTAAACAAAGTTTTCAGCATAAGAGATAACTCATTATGAAGCGCAACTGCCGTATCTTCGCCAAAACCTTCGGGTGTTTTGAAAATATAATGTTCAACAGACTTCATATTTTTATTGCAGAAACACTCCCTGTCGGAGATAACAATCATATCAAATATTGAATTGACTCTGTTTAACATTGAACTTTGGTTCAATATAAATTCCGGAATTTTAAGAGTAACTATATTAAATGCTGCGCTAATTTCGGGAGGGATAAAGTAATAGGGTGAGATAATAATTTTTTTCCCATACTTCTCTTTATAATCCTTTATTATTTTTTCATAAGATTCTTCTGTTTCAAATATTTTTTTTATATTATTAATCGCCGAGCTGTCTTTCATATTAGGACCTCTTTTACTGTAGTTAAAAATTTCTCTATTTATTTTAATAATCAATAAAAATATTTGAAAAATATTACAGCTTAAAATTTATTTACTATAAGTATAAAGAAACAATTTTTTTTGTTTTAATAATACCCTCAAAAAAAAATATATTTGAGCTTGTATTTATATACAATAGATTATTATATCTGTTATACCAAAATAATAATTGGAGATTATAATGAGTCCTGAAAAAAAGAAAGCCGTAAAAAAAATACAGCAAAATAAAAACCCATATCTCACAGTAATGCTCCCTGTGTATAATGAAGAGAAGAGTATTGAGCTGCAATATAAGGCAGTCCTCAATGCCGTAAAAAAATTAAACAGAACATACGAGATTATCTTTGTTGATGACGGCAGTACTGATAAATCTTCGGAACTTTTAAAATCAGTAGCGAAGAGAGATAAAAATGTTAAGGTTGTAATATTCAGAAAAAATTTCGGACAGACTGCTGCAATGGCTGCCGGAATAGATTTTTCAAAAGGTGAAGTGATTGTTTTTATGGATTCCGATCTCCAAAACGAACCTGAAGATATAGTTAAACTTCTTGAAAAAATTGATGAAGGATATGATGTTGTAAGCGGCTGGAGAAATAAAAGACAGGATAAATGGCTTTCAAGAAAACTCCCGTCAAAGATTGCCAATTTTATCATTTCAAAAGTAACAGGAGTTCATCTTCATGATCTCGGATGTTCTTTAAAAGCCTATAGGGGCAGCATTTTAAGACAGATAGATCTGTATGGCGAGATGCATAGATTTATCCCAATCCATGTATCCTGGGTAGGAGCAAAGATAACAGAAATACCTGTCGGACATCATGCGCGGCAATTCGGCAAGTCGAAATATGGAATAATAAGAACATTTAAAGTGCTTCTTGATTTGATAACGGTTAAGTTCATGGGAACATACTCTACAAAGCCCATATATGTTTTTGGCGGTACTGGATTTATTTCATTTTTACTTTCTTTCGGATTTGGTGTTGCAGTCATTTTAATGAAAGTTTTTGAATATCAGAATATAACAAGAAATCCTCTCTTTATGATTGCTATTATGTTTTTTATTATCGGCGTACTCTTTATTCAGATGGGGATACTTGCAGAGATTATGATAAGGATATATCACGAAACAAAAAAAATGCCGCCGTATAAAGTTAAGGAGACAATTAATATAGAGAAATAACTTTTAACGGTTCTCCATATTCAGCAGCGACTTCAGGCGTTACCTAGTCCCCTACTTATCCTTGCTTCCGCTAAGTATAAATCCGGCTGGTCTTTTCTTTAATTCGGTAGAGATTTCACTGGCTGTTTTTGTTGTTTCCCTCAACGATTGAAGTATTGTAGGTATCTCTTTCTGTGAATCGGACAAGATGAGGCTTGTGCTTGCAGTACTGCTTTCAATATTTGCGATTAAGGCTTTGATATTCTGTTTGCTGTCAAGCGACATATCCTTTAAAACATTAACAGTTTCTGTTGCAGCAATGAGGAGATTGTGAACATCATTAAGAACAGCTTCAAGATTAACATATTCTAATCCTTCTATTACATCGCCATCTCTTAATAGCATACCTTTTTTATCGGGATTTCTTATTTCAATTACAGTATCACCAATTATATTTTGGTTGAGGATTACAGCCGAGCAATTCTCATTAAGTTCTATATCTTTCATTATCCTCATTGTTGCAAGAAAATGAAGTTCCGGTTTATAAACAGGCTTTAAATCTACAATTCTCCCGATTTCATAACCTTTAAGTCTAATAGAAGTTCCGTTTTTTATATTTGAGATATTGTCAACTTTAAGATACACATCAATAGTAGAACCGATAAGGAAGTATCCTAATTTTAGAATAATAAATAATGCAATAATCACCAGCGGAACAAGAATAAATATTCCAACTTTAAATTCATTTGGGTTACTGTCATATTTTGTTTTCATAGTATTGCCATTGGTCCTTTAATAGAATTATTTTTGTACTGTATTAAATATGGATTATCTGAGTTTATAAAATCTTCTCTTCCGCCGCTAAATACAATTTCGTCGTTAAAAAACATAATGAATGAATTTGATATATTAATAAAATTCTGGGGATAATAAGTAATAAGAATAAGTGATTTATCAGATCGCTCGGATCTTTTAGATAGAAAATCGGTAATAGATTTAATATTCAATGGACAATGACTTTCAAACGCATGCTCAATGTATAAGAGATCAGGATCCATTACAATTGCTCTGGCAAAGGCTGTTTTTAATATTTCGGACCCGGATAAATTTATCGGTCTAAGGTTTTTACAACGGTCGAGATTAAGAATATATATAATTGATTCCACATGCTCTCTAATTTCTGCTGCCGATAGATGGGAATGATATTCAAGCGGCAGCGATATATTCTGTTCTACCGTCATGTTACTTAACAGACCATAATCCCCATGTACATAACCTATATCCCTCTTATGCATAAGCTGCTCAAAATAATCAAGTGTTTTAGTAGATTTACCCTTATAGAGAATATCCCCTTCATATTCAGGATTTGCCAGAATTATCAGATCAAAAAGTTTAGTCATACCCGAAGCCTCAGGTCCAAAGATAACTAAACTGTCTCCCGCTTTCAGGCTGAGTGAAATATTGTTAATATAGTTAATACTATTTATACTATATGTTACATTCTGTATGTCAAGTATGAAGTTATTCAATGCTTATCCTCTTCTATAAATAAAATAGTACGGAAACAATAATATTTACAATAATAGAAACAAAAAGCGTTCGTATAACAGCCTTAGAAACATAAATCGGTATTTCAAATTTTGACAAAGGCTTTAATCCATAGTAACAGCATATTGTTGGTATTATAATCCCAAAAATCAAACTTTTTATCAGAGCCGCAGTTATGTCCTTAAATGTAAATGCGTCTATTATTATTCGTCCGAAATCAGACATTGGTATATAAATAACAGTTTGGGATATAATATATCCCCCTGTAAATGCTACAATATCAAAGATAATAATCAGGGCTCCTATTGAGATAATTGAGGCAATTATCCTTGGCAGAATAATAAAGAGTTTTGTATCTATTCCCACAAGTTCCATAGAGAGAATTTCACGCGACCATTTCTGTACTGATATTTCAGTGGCAATTGCCGAACCTGATCTTGCAATTACAATAAGAGCAGTAGCAAGAGGACCAAGCTCCCTGACAATGATTATTACAAGAAGATTGCCGAGAAAATTTTCAACTCCAAACTTCGGCAGACTTGTCAGAGCCTGTATTATTATTGTCCCGCCAAGTAAAAGAGCAATTATCATCACTATAATCAGCGCGTCAACACCTGTAAATTTTGTCTGATTTATTATAGTATTATACAGGGACCGGAAGCGCATATATTTTAAGGATTTTAATGACAGTATAATAGATATAATATAGTTAATAAAATCCATTATATCTCTATATGTTGAGATTGCCTTTGTCCCAATATATACGATTATTCTATTCAGCATAATATAGTTGTTGCATAGTCCTTTTTATGTAATATCATAGTAAAAAATTTAAAATATTAATAGTGTTATTATTCAATAATTTTTTTGTTTACTTTAACAATATTTCATTTTCAATGAGCAATACAGGTTATGAGTAGTTTAAGGCTTTTAATTCTTTTAGAAAAAATTTTGTTGTTAAACCTCTTAACTTTCATTGCAGTTTTATAATAATATTTTGTATAGATTTTAGATTAAGAGTTCTATTTATTAGAATATAAGGATTAATATGTCAAATAAATTGAAATATTTTTTCTATGCCGGAATATCCGTAATTGCGGCAATTTTTATTATTTCGGCAAGCTATAAATATATTGTATATATTAATGATTACATAAAATCTTTTGTTATAAGAACATTTAACCTTTATGGTTCTTTTGATGAAAATGTTTCAATAATCAGCAGCAATTATAAAATATATAGAAAGACATTTAGCAATGTTCCCGATGAGATATTCCATTTTGCAAATATGCTTTTTTATAAAGGGAATAAAGATATAGGATTTAATGAACTTTCATCTTCATTAATAGAACTGACAGATTATTATAAGCTCAATTCATTTAAAAACAACTTGTCGTCTAAAAATAGAAGTAATAAAAATATTGTTAATTCGGGAGAATTAATCCTCATTGAAAAATCCCTCCCGCCATTTACTATTGATATTAAAAAAAGCAGGGCAAAAACTATAAGGTTTACAAAGGGGCTTTACTTTAGCGGAGACAGAGCAGGAAGCGATTCTTTTCTATCCAAATTACCCGAACTAAAGGCTGCCGGAATTAATGCAATCGTATTTGACATAAAGGATGTAACAGGTATTGTTCATTTCAAGAGCAGAGTAAAGGAAGTAATAGATTACAATTTATCACAGAAAGGCAGTATTGATAATCTGCCAAAGCTCATCAGAGTGTGCAGAGAAAATGGAATGTACACTATTGCGCGAATGGCTGTGTTTCATGATCAAGCGCTATGGGCGTCAGATCCATCATTAAGAATCAAATCAAAGAGTACAGGTAAAGAGTGGAATCCAAAATCCCATGAACTGTGGTGCGATCCAAGCAACAGAAAAGTTCAGGATTATAATATTGCTCTTGCAGTTGAAATTGCAGAGGCTGGAGTAGATGAAATACAGTTTGATTATATCAGATTCCCGACTTTGGGCGATAGACATGACGCAGATTTTGCTTACAGCGACGGTAAAATGGAGAGGTTTGAAGTTATTACACATTTTTTGCAAAAGGCTCATGAAAGGATAGCAAAAGCAGGAGCTTTTCTTTCCATTGATATTTTTGGCGTTGTTGCCTGGGGTAAAGATGTTGATATAAATTCAACGGGACAACAGATTCAACTTTTAGCCGAGCATTGCGATGTAATATCTCCAATGCTTTATCCTTCGCACTTTAATGATAATTTTGACGGATTTAGAAATCCCGGAGATCATCCGTACTATTTTATACTTGAAGGATGTAAAAAGGTTAAATCTCTTGCAGGAGATAAAGCTATAATAAGACCCTGGCTGCAGGCTTTTGCCTTGAGGACGTCTAATTTTAATTCTGCATATATAAACGAGCAGGTCAGAGCCTCAAATGATTCAGGCGCTTATGGTTATCTCTTTTGGAACGCATCCAACAGATATACTGTAGTTTTTAACAGCAGTATTAAATAGAGGCTATGGTGCATATATATCTGCGCCGCAAGGATTTCTTATTTCTTCCGTGTCAATTTTATGGAGGTACGATTCACATTTTTTTGCGCATCATCTCGATTTACTAATTTCTGCCACAAAGAGTTATTTTCCAAACTCTTATCTAAATAGGCACGCAATTCAGTAAAAGTCATATCTTTTGTTTTTTCATAAACTCTTGCCTGAATTTCTTCTTTCATTTTTAAACAATCAAATTTTTTATTCATAATTTATTAAATCTTTTGGGTTTCTAATTTCAAGTGTTTGATAGCCATTTTTTTTTGAATCTAAGGGCGAGCTTGCTGCAATAATGGCAAATATAACTCCCAATATTAAGAGCGAAAGGGTTATGGTTTTATGATTCTTATTTTTCATAGAGAACTCCTTATATTATGCCTTAGAGTTGCTGCGAAGACATTGCCTATTATTTGGCGAATGCAATTTATTTTCCATATTTTCTCTTTTTTTCCAATACGGTGTTGTTTAATACCCGCCGTAGCAGATACCCGTCCAACTCGCTATACTCGGTACGGTTGTTTTTTCCCATTTGATTCCATCTGTTGAATATTCTATTTCGCCTGTACGACCGGTGATGACAACAAATTTGCCGTTCCCATAGCAAACACTACTCCAATTAACTTCATTCGGCAATTTTGTTTCTGTCCATTTGATTCCATTGGTGGAATGTACTGTTTTGTTACCCCAATAGGCTACCGCTACAAACTTCCCATTGCCATAGCAAACATCCGTCCAAGTCTTTGCATTCGGCAATTTTGTTTCTATCCATTTGATTCCATCATAGGAATATGCAACTTTATTGTTATCACAGGCTATCGCTACAAATTTATCATTACCATAACAAACGCCAGTCCACTTATCGTCGCTCGGCATTCTTGTCCCTGTCCATTTGATCCCATCTTCGGAATATGCCGCTTTGTCGCTAAGATAGGCTATTGTAACAAACTTACCATTACCATAACAGAGACTTTCCCAACTTGCATTACTCGGCATTGTTGTCTGGTTCCATTTGATCCCATCTTCGGAATATGCCGCTCTATAGCTGTAACCAGAATCACCACCTTGAGCTACAGCAACAAACATTCCATTCCCATAGCAAACGCCAGACCAATTAGCAAACGGCAATGTTGTCTGGTTCCATTTGATCCCATCAGCAGAAAAAGCTGCTTTGATACTGTAACCGGATACAGCAACAAACTTTTTATTACCATAGCAAACGCTTTTCCAATGCGATCTGCTCGGCATTGCTGTCAGTTCCCAATTAATACCATTTTCGGAATATGCAGCTATATTGCTGCGACCTGATCCATTATGCCAAGATACCATTACAAACTTAAATTTTTTTCTCAGACCTGCAATATTATTACAATTTGTAAAAATAGCAAATATAACTCCCAGAATCAAAATTAAAATAATTGTACTTTTATGATTTTTGTTCTTCATATAGATATCCTACAATATTATTATGCATCCCAATCACTTTTTTAATCATCAATTCAATACTGTTCGCTTTATATGGGATGCGCCTCTGCAGCACTTTTTATTCTCCGCCATAGCAAACAGTCTTCCAATCTGCGAAACTCGGCATGGTTGTTTCCAACCACTTGACTCCGTCTTTAGAATATACAGCTTTGTCTCTGTTATAAGTTACTGCTACAAACAGTCCATTACCATAGCAAACGCTAGTCCAATTTGCGTACGGTAATATTGCTGACGTCCAATTGATTCCGTCTTCGGAATATGCAGCTTTGTTACTGCTAGAGTTATAGAAATATGCGGATCTTTGGTATGCTTCAGAGTTAAAGAGTACAGCTACAAACTTTTTATTGCCATAGCAAACACTCTCCCAGCACATGCCGCCATAATTATCAGCCTCCTTGTAACTCAACAATCTTGCCGTTTCCCAATTGATTCCATTAGTGGAATATGCGACCATGTTGTTACTCTCGCCTATCGCCACAAATTTTCCATTACCATAGCAAACATTCGACCAGCTCGATATTCCCCAATCATCGTCACCGGGTAATCTTGCCGTTTTCCAATTGATTCCATCAGTAGAATATGCAGCTATGTTTTTTTTATAGTCCAGTACAACAAATTTTCTGTTCCCATAGCATATACTTTTACCATAAGTAATATTACTCGGTAATTTTGCTGTTTCCCAATTGACTCCATCGGTAGAATATGCAGCTATGCCTCTGTTGGCTACAGTTACAAATTTTTTATTACCATAGCAAACACTAGTCCAATCGGTTCTACTTGGCAATTTTGTTGTTTTCCAATTAATGCCATCTTCGGAATATGCAGCTTCATCATTACCCGCTACAGCTACAAATTTACCATTGCCGTAGCAAACGCTTGCCCAGCAGTTTATTTCCGGCATTTTTGTCGCATTCCAATTGATTCCATCAGTAGAATATGCAGCTATATCGCTACCTTCTTCTATGCAACCGGCTATGGCTACAAACTTAGCTTGCTTTTTTGGAGAAAACTCAGGTTGTGTAAGATTGTTGCTATTATTACTACATCCTGCAATAATGACAAATATAATTCCCAGAGCTAAGCCCAAAAGGGTTATGGTTTTATGATTTTTATTTCTCATATACTTATCCACTCATAAACTTTTTATATTACTTCAAAATACAATATCCATTATTTCATGTATTGAAGCTACGCCGATTATATCGCCGTCAAAACCAACTTTTTTGCTTTTTTCCATATCGGCAGGGGATACATATATTCTTTTAAAACCGGAATAGCGGAATTCCTGAACCCTTTTTTCTATATTAGATACGGGTCTTATATCTCCTGATAACGAAACCTCTCCGATAAATCCTGCGCTCTCATCAACTCTCTTATCTTTTAAACTTGAAGCAATGGCAACGGCTACTGCAAGGTCTGCAGATGTTTCATTGATATTAAATCCTCCCGAAACATTTATGAATACGTCAAAATTGCTCAATTTTAAGCCGCCATGCTTTTCCAATACTGCGCATATAATTATAAGCCTGTTAATATCAAAACCGTCTGATAATCTTCTTGGATTTGAAAAACTTGAAAATGTAACAAGCGCCTGTACCTCAAACAGAATTGTTCTGCTACCTTCAACAGCAGCCGATACTGCATTCCCCGGAGCAGACGATAAAAACGGATTTAAGAATATCTTATTTTTATCTTCAACTTCCTCTAATCCTGACGGCGTCATTCTAAAGAGTCCGAGCTCATTTACCGAACCATATCTGTTTTTAAACGCCCTCAGCACGCGGTAGTTCTTTGAAAAATCGCCTTCAAAGTACAGGACAGTATCAACTATATGTTCTAAGAGTTTTGGACCTGCGATATTACCATCCTTTGTTATATGACCAATCAGTATTACAGGTATTCCGTGTTTTTTTGCAAGGTCAACCAATCGTGATGCCGATTCTCTTACCTGACTTACGGAACCTGTTATTCCGGGAATATCTGCCGAGTATATTGTCTGAATTGAATCTATAATAAGACAGCCCGGCAGTATGCTCAACGCTAAGTCGATTATATCGTCGATTTCATTATTTACAGAAATGTGTATCTTGCTTAAATCAATAGAGAGCCGCTCGCCTCTTCCCCTTATCTGTGCAGGAGATTCTTCCCCTGAAATATAGAGGGCATTGAGTTTTTCAGATATTTGAAGCGCTAAGGTTGACTTCCCTACGCCGGGTTCTCCGCCGAGGAGTATAACGCAGCCCGGTATAATACCGCCGCCGCATACGAGGTCAAATTCTTTAATGCCGGAATTGCTGCGTGACGTCTTCTCTTTATCAACATCGCTGAGGAGAACAGCCTTTGGTATATCCCTCGACTTTCTGTCGGATTTGATTTCACTCTTTTCAACAATGGTATTCCATTCACCGCATGAACCGCATCTGCCGTTCCATTTTGAGAAATCGGCGCCGCAGGCTGTGCAGAAATAGAAATCTCCCTTTTTTGACATATTACTGCTTCTGCTTAAAAAATAGTTTTGAAGGATCCTGTTTAAGCTCGTTGAATAAATCCCTTGCAGATTGAGACGCATCTTTTATATTGTAATATATCTCTTCATCATACATTAGTTTTCCCATACTGCCTCTGCCCTGTTCAAGCCTTTGAATAATTTTGTTTAAATTACTTGTTATTTCAGACATATTTTTTATGGCTATAGTGACATCCTGCTTATTCTTTTCCGATAAACTTGACATGTTCCCGGTAAACTTATTCAACTCATTCATAAAGAGATTCATCTGCTGTGAAAAGAGAAATATTGCCGCTTTCGTTGCAACGACAGATTCCCTTATATCGCCTTTATTATCCTTTGAGATAGCATTGAGATTCTCAACAAACTGCTTGGAGTTTGTAAATATTTCAGCAAGCATTTCTCCGCCGCTCTGGTCCTGCATAAATCCCTGAAATATTAACATCATCTGGTCAAAACTTGGCGGGTCAATTCCATGTAAGCGGTCGCCATCCTGAAAAAAATCTTCAATGTTTGTTGAAGGCGGAATAAAAACATTTATATACTTACTCCCTATTATCCCCTTTGTAAAAATTGCAAATTTCGTAGTTTTAAGCAGTTTATACTTATTATCTATCCAAACAGTAACCTCAGTCTGTTCTCCTGACTGCTTTATTCCCGTAACCTGACCTATTTTAATTCCGCCTGCAATATTTACGGGCGCTCCCACGCTCAGGTCATTTAAAAAACCAAAGTATATTCCTAACTCATATCCTGACCTTGACACATTTATCTTTGCAAGAAGAGCAATAATGAGAATAAATATAGTGAAACTTAAAGTTACCGTAAAACCAACCTTTGCTTCGTTGGAAAACTTCATAATTACCTCCATAACTCTATGAAAGGTGTAGGGGCGGATAATTATCTGCCCTTTTACAAGATGCAATTATATTATCATTTAATCAAATAAAAAATTACTTATTATAAAAGTTTATTCTTGCTAAAGATATGCAATTATAGATATAATAAACCGGTAATTGAGACACTATAATCTTAAAAGAGGTAAAATATGTCCGAATGTATAATATATATAACTACAAGTTCAATGGAAGAGGCTAAAATTATCGGTCAAAATATTGTATCTAAAAGGCTTGCAGCCTGCGTAAATATTATAGACAATATGAAATCCATATATCACTGGCAAGGCAAAATAGAGACGGGAGACGAAGTTATAGTAATTGCAAAAACTAAAAATGAGCTGATAAACGAAATTATAGAAAATGTAAAAAGCCTCCACAGCTATGAATGTCCATGTATCGTTGCATTCCCGATTATCGGAGGCAACGAAGATTTTTTAAAATGGATAAGAGACGAAACAAAGCAGAGATAAATATGTTAAAAATATATCCACTCCATGAAAAAAAATCCCTGTATCCAATACTTGCATATTGGTCATACCTTAATTGGTTTATTAATAGAGATTTATCATTTAGACTTGTAATGTATGAATATAAAAAACGCGCAGAGTCAAATGAACTCCCATGTTCATTTGTCGCTCTCTGTAATGAGTTTCCTGTAGGGATGGTTTCTTTAAGAACAGTAGATCTGCAAAGCAGAGAGGATTTAACTCCATGGCTGTCTGCATTATATGTTTTGCCTGACTACAGAAACAGAGGCATAGGTTCGGAACTCATAAATGCGGTTTTAGATTTGTCCCGCGAAAAGGGTTTTAAAAAAATTTTTCTATTTTTAGACAACAGAGATATTATTAAACTTGAAAAGTATTATTCAACCAGAGGGTGGATATACTTAGATGACGGTACCGATTCCGATGGGAATAACACAAAGATATTTTTTTATGAACTGTGACGTTATCTGTGGTCGTGTCTATTTTATGGGGTACTGTATAATGTTATATGTTTTTTATAATTATGAAATGTTTATTGAACGATGTAGGAGAAGCAATCTGCTTCCCGCAATTCCTCAATCGCTTTAATTATCCATTTCAACAAAACCGCTAATAATATCTATGACATCCCATAGAATGTCATCCGGAATTTTTTCAATAAATTCATAATTACGCGCATTTATATCTAACGTTCTTATCTGATCACACAAAATAACACCTGTTGTTTTTATTCTCTTATCTAATTTTATATGGAACGGATGCTTCTTGTTTGTATTTGTTATTGGACAAACAATTGCCAAATTAGAAAAATTATTAAATGTTTTATTGCTGACTACTAAAGCCGGTCGTCTCCCTCTCTGCTCATGTCCAATTTGCGGATCAAAATTCAACCAGATAATATCACCTTGTTCTACCATATTTCTTTGCCTGCAGGTTTACCCCAGTCAAGCTCCTCTTGTTGAATATGTTTTTTGCCTGAATTCACTCCATAAAAATCTGCGAGACGTTCTTTAGTTGTTTTATGTTTCTTTGTATTGCTTTTTTCTATGATAATTTTATCATTCTCCAATTTTATTTCAACCATATCGTTCTCTGTAATTTGCAGATTACTCAGAAATACCTTTGGAATTCTTATACCTTGGCTATTACCCCATTTAACTATAGTTGTTTGCATAGACATCCTCCGATATATTAGGATATACTAAGTATATCCGGCATTAAAAATGTCAATAATTTTCCCAATTAATAAGATACTTTCTCATAAGTTAATCCTCTTTTAAATCATTTCAATCACAGTCCTAACAATGACAATGTCCTCCGTGGTCATGATGAAGTCCTTTTTTATGTTGAATCCCATGCTCTATATGTTTAATTAATTTATCTATGCCGGCGCCCTTAGTTGCAGATACCTCCATAATATCCGCATCTCTATTCAGCTCGCGTACCTGTTTATAAAAAATATCCGTGTCGAAATTAGTTGAACCGATAATATCCATTTTATTTAATATAATTATATCAGCCTTACTAAACATTACAGGGTATTTATGCGGTTTATCATGACCCTCAGATACGGATACAACCATCATTACCTCGTCCTCTCCAAGGAAAAAGTCTGCCGGGCAGACTAAGTTGCCTACATTTTCAATAATCAGACAGTCTATTTTATGCAGGTCGAATTTTACTAAAGCCCTTTCAATCATTGAAGCTTCAAGGTGGCATAAACTGTGAGTGTTTATTTGATGAACATTTATGTTAAATTTTGACAGCCTGTCTGCATCTGCTGTTCCCTGAATATCACCCTCAATAACTGCAATCCTGTATTTTTTTGAAAGCTCAGGTATAACCGCCTCTAACAAACTTGTCTTGCCTGCGCCCGGAGCGCTCATAATATTGAGAACATATATCTGATGGTCATTCATATTATTTTTTATGTTTTCGGCAAGTTTATCGTTTTGATGAAGAAGGTCTTTTTCAAGTTCAATGTAATGCATTTTTTTCTCCTGTTATTCTATATCTATTGAATCAACATACATTCTGTCGCCGGCAATTATCCTTACGGCTCCGCTGCCGCATGAATTACACTTAAAAATAAAATCTTTCATAACTGTCTCTTTTCCGCATTCGCTGCACAAAAGAATAGTCTTGGTAGATTTTATATTGATTTTTGCATCATGGAATAATGAATCTTTTTTTACAACCTCCATTGCAAATTCCAGCGCTTCAATTGCAACAGAGCTAAATTCGCCTACAACTATATTAATCTCTTTAATTTTTGCAGCTCCATTATCTTTTGCAGCGCCTTCAACTATCTCTTTTACATTCATTGCAAGTCCAAGCTCATGCATTGTAAACTCCATAAATTGCCTGTCCGGCAGATACCCCGGCATCATTTGTTGGGATTCGTTTGTTAATAAAAACTTTAAGTCCTATTGATTCAAGTCTTTTTTCAACTTCTGTAAGCATAATTCTGTTTTGAAAGACTCCTCCGCTTAAAAGGAGTTGATTTATACCGTTTTGAGAGCATATTTCAGCGGCAATATTCACTATTCCATCTGATAACGAATTGTGAAAAATTTTTGCCAAATCATACAGCTCTGACCCGTCTTTTTTTCTCTTATATAATTCCTTAATAAGCATAGATGTATCTAACTCAGTCAATTGATTTTCTTTTTTTATTGTATATGGGATAACGTCTTTAGAGCCGCTTTTCATTGCAAGCATTTCAAGATAAATTGCAGCTTCAGCCTCATACGAGACGTTTTTCTTAAAGCCGAGCAGTGCGCCTGCCGCATCAAAGAGTCTCCCTGCGCTTGAAGTGAGGGGCGAGAACCTTTCGTTATAGACAATTCTTTGTATATTCTCCAAAGTACTCTGCTCAACCCATGTACACGTATCAAAAAATTGATCTTCACTGAGTAAACCTGCGAGTATTCTCCATGGTTCTATTATAGCCTTCTCGCCGCCGGGCAAGGGGAAGAGGGAAAGTCTTCCGTGTCTGGCAAATGAATGAATATCGCCAGTGAGTATCTCTCCGCCCCAAATTGTTCCGTCGGTTCCGTAACCTGTTCCGTCAAAAATTATACCTGCAACTGTACCTTTTAGTTCATTTTCAAAATAGCATGACAAAAAATGGGCAAAGTGATGCTGGATTTGATATAGCTTAATAGCGTTGTCATTGCAATAATTTTTTGCAAAACAGGTTGATTCATAATCGGGATGTATATCTGCAATAACCGTATCAGGCTTAACACTATAAAAATCCGACATCTCGTTTACCGTCTCTATAAAGTGGTTAAATGTATCGGGAGTGCCAAGGTCGCCGATATGATTGCTTGTTACAAGATTATCGTCCGATACTATTGATATATTACTTTTTAGTTCTGCTCCGACCGAGAGTATTTTTTTTTCACTTACTCTATGTAATTTTATAGGATAGGGCATTTTGCCTCTGCCCATCCTTATATTTATTTCATTTCCGTTATATATATATGAAATGCTGTCGTCTGCGCGTTTATATATCTCCCTGTTATGAGTTAAAAAAATGTCTGCTATGTCGGATAATTCCATAGCCGCTTTTGCATCGTCAATTATCAATGGATCGCCCGATATATTGGCGCTTGTCATTATAAGCGGTATATTAACTCTGTCTAATATTAATTGGTGCAGCGGCGTATATGGAATCATAATTCCCAAGTATCCGTTATCAGGAGCAACATTTATTGCAATATTGGTATTATCCCTCTTTTCTACTATTACTATGGGCGATTCTTTTGAGAGTAAAAGTCTCTCTTCGTTTGGGTAGAGGTTTACATAATCATTTGCAGCTTCAACGGATTTGAACATAACGGCAAAGGGTTTTCCGGGACGCGCCTTTCTATCTCTCAATTTTTGGACAGCGTTGTAATCTATTGCAGAGCAGGCAATGTGGTATCCGCCTAAGCCCTTTATGGCAGCTATTCCGCCTTCAAGTAATACATCTATTGTTTCATCAAACTGTTTTATTACAGGACCGCATTCCGGACATGAAAAACCTTCAATGTGATAGCGTCTGTCTGACGGATCATTATATTCGTTTAAACATTTTTTACAAAATGGAAATTCTATCATAGAGGTATTGCTTCTATCGTACGGCATGTCCTTCATATATGTATATCTCGGACCGCAATCTCCGCAAGAGATAAACGGATAGAGATACCTCCTGCTTCCAGTATCATAGAACTCATCTCTGCACGTTTTACAAACAGCCAGATCCGGAGGGATGCTGAATCTTGTAGGTCCGGAGTCCATACTTTCAACTATAATAAATTCTTTGTCATTAAGTTCAATGGGGATATTATTATATGAAAAAGATGATATTACTGCGTTTGCAGGTATTAAATCGTAAAAGCGGTCAATATACTGCCGAACAATCTGATCATCCCCCTGTATTTCAATATGAACGGAATCACGCGCGTTAAATATTTTACCTGTTAATCCAATAGCGGCTGCATGTTTTGACATTGCAGGCCTGAAACCGACTCCCTGAACAATACCTTTGACTTTTATTTCAACCCTTTTTATTTCATTCATAAGCTGCTATAACTCAATCCTTTGTTTTCATCTTATATATCTGCTATATCTGCGTTGATCTTTAATAATCTGCGTCATCAGCGTGCTTCCGGTTTCTGCCGGATTATGTTATTCTTATTTACATTATGTTTTTTTGTAAATATTCTTTCGTAAAATTATTTAATTTTTAGAAAACACAGGTTACGCGAGTCTTTTTTATTAATTCTTTGTATTTTCAGAGTAAAATTAAGTTGATAAAAAACTGTAATCACCTATTAATAACTAAAGATTAAAAATTGGAAAATAATATGAAATACGGCAAATCATTAGCCCGGTTTATGAAAGAGAAATCTCTTTGGATGAATGATTTTTGCAAGATACCAAATGAGTGGTATTTTGTTGACGGAGATGAAAAGGAGATTTTAACGTGGGATGAAAAAATCTCGCAGGTTATCTGGGAAAAAATAAAAATCTCTATAGAAAAAAATGAGGCATCGGGACTTAATTATAAGCTGTGCCCGTTTTGTTATAAAAATAATTACGACCATGCTTTAACAAAGCAGGGAAGGCACAACCCTGCATGTATTGACTGCGGATACGGAAAGAGACACGGTATATGCACTGACGATGCCGCTAAGAGTGAATTTAGAAAAATTCTTGAACAGTTTAATAATAAAAGACTTAATATCTATAAATGCCTGTCCAACGACTATTATAAGCTGTCTATAAAAAAACTTGAGACTTTAGAATAATAAGCAAAAATTTTTTTTGGGGAATTAACATATGAATAAATACTTTAAGGCTTTCTTGATAATATGCTTTTTTTTATGTATTGCAGCGTCAATGTATGGCAAGGATAAGAATTATGATAAATACGGCATAATTAAAGGCAGCAAAGTACATTTTAGACATACGCCATATGGTATAACAATGAAAGACCTTAAAGACGGCGAACTTGTATATCTTATAAAAAAAGAGAAACAGATAACAAGAAAAGGCGAAGAAGATTTTTGGTGTCAAATAGTTACAAACGGTGAGAAGATTGGCTGGGTAAGGAACGATGATATTTATTGTTTGGATGAAAGTTTAATACCGGAAAAATATTATATCCAGATTCTTGAGAAGCGTTTTGGGCGGAACCGTTTAAGATATGACCAAATGTATGGGGTTAAATTTGAGTATTTTAAAGATAATAATATTATAATATTTAGATATGCTGAAAGAGAATCATTTTTTCTTATTGAGGTTTCTGAAATATATGAAATCAAGGATGAAAAAATAATAGACAGGTCGCCTTTTTTTAGTTCATATGAGAGCAAATTTTTTGTTGATGAAAAATTTATTTTTAGTATAGACTTTTGGATGATTGAAATTTTTAATAGGAAGAAATATAATGATAAAAATGAATATGTTTTACAGGCTCGTGCTAAGATACCAAATGCGATAGACCCAGATAAGAGTATTATAGATTATAATAAATCGGAAAATTGTTACTTTCTAAAAATAAATGTACATAGTTCTTATAGACTGGAGCCTTATGGAAAGAGCGCAGAAGAAATATATAAGTTTGACGAGAAGAAATTAGTTAGAGTTAAATAAGAGTATGCATCTAAATAGAAAGATTGATGATTCAATTAAACATAAAGTTATGTTTCTAAAATGAACAATATGCAAGATAAAGACTTTAATAGAATATTAACAATTACGGCAGCAATAATTTCTTCGCATAGAACGCAGGAACGGGTATATCTGTTATGAAGAATAATAATCGTAAAAATATAATCTTTTTAACATTGATGCTGGTACTTTCATTTGCTATTATTAGAAGCGGCAATGGGAACAACAACATAGATTCGAGAAAACAGCCCAAGTTTGTAAGTGTTGACTTTAGTCATGCCGCATATTCCGATGATGGAATCAATTGGGAAGATACAACATTACCTAATAAAAATCTATGGGATAGTGTTACATATGGTAATGGGAAGTTTGCAGCAATAGCCTCCTCTGGAAGCGATAAAGCCTTATATTCCAATGATGGCATTAAATGGAAAACGACAGTAATGCCGAAAAAAAGTTATTGGACTAACATATGCTATGGTAATGGGAAGTTTGTAGCTGTAGCAGCTCTCAGCGCAACAGCGGCATATTCCAAAGACGGAATCAACTGGAAAGCGGCAACAATGCCGAAAAAGGATTATTGGACTAGCATATGCTATGGTAATGGAAAATTTGTAGCTGTAGCAGTTTACAGCGACACAGCAGCATATTCCAACGATGGAATTAAATGGGTTGAAACGACAATGGCGAGTATCAATCGCTGGCAAAGCGTCTGCTATGGTAACGGCAAGTTTGTCGCTGTAAGTTTCACCAATGAATCGGCTTATTCCGAAGATGGAATTGAATGGAAAGCGGCAACATTACCATGTATTGCATATTGGCAAAGCGTCTGCTATGGCAACGGCATGTTTGTAGCTATTGCAAATGAGAGCAACAACGCAGCATATTCTAAGGACGGAATCAACTGGAAAGCGGCAACATTACCAGATGAAGCGGCTTGGAAAAGTCTTTGTTATGGCGACGGTAAGTTTTTAGCTGTGGCCACCGGCACTGGCACCGAAGCTGCATATTCCGGTGATGGAATTAAATGGACTAAGATAGAATGGCTGCTTGGTTGGGGTTGTAGGAGCGTTTGCTATGGCGGAGACTAAATGCTATACAAATTTGATGAGTTTTTAAGACAGTTTTCCCCGAATATCGGCTTAATTTGAACTAAAGAGTCGGAGCAGGTTTGAGTTATTCACGTCTAAAAATTTTTAATATAAAAATTATATTATCTGCAATTCTATATCTGCCGTTATAAACTTACAATAAGTTATTGACATTGGAAAACAGACAAATTTTATTGCAAATAAATTTATTGGTATATAAACTTCTCAGGGGGAATGATGCACAGTTTGGGTATTAATATCGGTTCATCTAGTATTAAGGCTGTTTTGTTAGATGGAGAGAAAATATTATTTCATAGAGTTATTGAACACGAAGGGGACTTTTTATCCGTCCTGAAAAAAATTATATATAGTGATGAAATACCGCAGGATAGTAAAATTCTTGTTACAGGAACCGAAGGGCGTTATCTTGTAAATACAAATAATGTTATTGAGAGTATATGTATTGAAGAGGCTATAAAAAAACTCAACATTAAGGCTGATGCCGTTGTATCGCTTGGAGGGGAAAATTTTATTGTTTATACACTTGATGAAAACGGCAAGATTGTAACTAACTTTTCAGGGAATAAATGCGCATCTGGAACAGGTGAATTTTTTAAACAACAGCTTGGAAGAATGGACCTGAATCTCTCTGTTATAAATTCTATACCCGAATCTTCAAAGCCCTATCCTTTATCATCAAGATGTTCCGTATTTATGAAGAGCGACTGTACGCATAAACTGAATAAAGGCGAAGCTACAAAGTATGATATAGTATTGTCGCTTAGTGAAGTTATGGCTGTTAAGGTTACCGACTTTTTAAAAAGGGCTAAGATAAAAAAAGGCCGTGTAGTTCTGACCGGGGGAGTTACGGATAATCACTATATCATTAAATATATTAAAGAGAAACTTCCAAGCATTGAAATAATTGTGCCTGAGCAGGCAAAATTCTTTGAAGCATTCGGAGCAGCGCTGCTTGCGGAAAAATCGGGAAGTCAAATTCCGTCACAAGACAAAATATTTAAGAAGGGAGAAGTAGCATTCGGACGATATCCCTCTCTAAAAAAATCAATAGATAGAGTAAAATACATAGAACCGCTCAGAGGTAAAATTAAACCAAACGGCGAATATATCCTCGGAATAGACGGAGGATCAACAACCACAAAGGTTGCGCTTATTGATATAGAGACTGATGAAATTGTTGCAGACTACTATGGACGCACCCATGGTGAACCTGTAATAGCGTTGAAAAAATGCCTGTCTGAGATCAAAGGGGAGATTAAAAAACAGATAGGAGACTCCAGGATAAATATATCCATTGCTGCAACAACAGGCTCGTCGCGTGAGATACTCGGCGTATTTGTGGAAACAGCAGGAATCTACAATGAGATTATAGCGCATGCAACAGGTACAACCTACTTCAAGAAAGACATTGATACTATTTTTGAAATAGGCGGTCAAGATGCAAAATATGTTTACCTCAAAAACAGCGTGCCTATAGATTATGCAATGAACGAAGCCTGTTCTGCAGGTACAGGGTCATTCCTTGAAGAATCCGCTGCAGGCGATCTGAATATTACCGATGTTAAACAGATTGGAGATATAGCGCTTAAAGCCGACTCGCCGTTAAAATTCGGAGAACACTGCTCGGCATTCATTAATTCCGACATAAGAAAGGCAATACAGTACGGAGCGTCTAAAGAGGATATTACTGCCGGTATTATTACATCTATTGTTTCAAACTATCTCAACAGAGTTGTCGGGAACAGATCAATCGGGCAGAATATAGTATTGCAAGGGGGAGTTGCAAAAAACAAGGCGGTACCTTTGGCATTTGCCATGCTCCTTGACAGAGATATAACTGTTCCGCCAAGTCCCGAACTTTTAGGCGCCTTTGGGGTCGGCATACTTGCAAAACAGAAATATAAAGACGGACTTTTGGAAAAGGCTTCGTTTGATATTGATCAACTTTTAGAAACCGATATTATTAATGAAAAGGAATTTATATGCAGAGCCTGCGATAATTACTGTCCGATTAAAATGCTTAATGTAAACAGCCATAAATATATGTTTGGCGGAAGATGCAACAAATATGCCAATTCCAGAAAAAAGAAGGTAATAGATGAAAGCTCTATCTTCAACTATATTGATGTAAGAGAAGAGCTGATGTTTAAAAAATTTGCGCCTGATACGGGTACACTCCAAAAAAATAAAGATTATGTTGTGGGAATCCCCAGAGCATTTTCTATTTATACGCTTTGGCCCTTCTACTCATGGTTTTTTCATACGCTTGGTATTGAAGTAAAACTGTCGGAGGAGATACTTCAAGACGGCGTAGCAAAGGTTGAGAGCGCTTACTGTTTTCCTGCTGAGATTGCACACGGAGCAATTCAATCTATAATTGAATCCGATGTTGATTTTATCTTTGTACCCCACTTTAGAGATATGCAAAGCTATGAAGACGATGTACATGCAAACTTCTGCCCAATAACTCAGAGTCTTCCATATTATATTAAAAAGGCTTTTACCGAGATTGACGAGAATATGATACTCGCGCCTATAATAAGTTTTAAATATGGAAAAAATAAAGCCCTTGAAGGGATGCTGGCATTATCAAAACAGCTTGATATTTCGGAAAATAATATAGAGAAAGCGTTTAATGTTGCATATAAAAAACAGGAGGAGTTTTTTGCAGAGTATAAAGCCTTAGGACTTGAAGCTGTAGAGCGGGCGCGAAAAGCAGAACACCCCGTAATAGCTCTACTTGGAAGACCGTATAATGCCTTTACCAAAGATGCCAATATGGGGATACCGAAAAAATTTACAAGCAGGGGATATTCCGTAATTCCATTTGATATGCTGCCGTTTGAAGAGACTCACATATTTGATAACATGTATTGGTATTATGGGCAGCAGGATATGAGAGCCGCATCATTCCTGAAAGATGAAGATAACATATTTATTACTTTTATCTCTAACTTTTCATGCGCGCCCGATTCATTTATGCTGCATTATATAAAATGGATGATGGGAACAAAACCCTTTCTTATTTTAGAATTGGATTCACATTCTGCCGATGCAGGGATTGATACAAGGGTTGAAGCCTTCCTTGATATTATTGAAGGATACAGGTTAAAGTATAGCGGCGGTGATGATAACAGATATGATAACGGGCTGAGATTTATTAATAACGGAAAAGACCCTCTGCATATATATGACACAATCAATAATAAGCGCATCAATATATTTGGAAACAGAAAAGTTAAAATGCTCCTCTCTAATATGGGCAGGCTGTCCACCGAACTTCTGGCAGCTTCACTCCGCGGTATTGAAATAAATGCCGAAGCTATGCCCCTCCCGGATATATATACGCTGCAGACTGCAAGAAGTTATATGTCGGGAAAAGAGTGTCTCCCTTCACAGTTAGTGCTTGGCAGCGCCCTTAAATACTTTCAGTCGGATAAATACAGGAAAGATGAAATATATCTCCTGTTTGTACCTACTACAACAGGTCCGTGCAGGACAGGACAATATTTTATTTTTTACGAAAATCTTTTCCGTGATATGCGCTTTGAAAATGTAGTAGTAGTTACGCTTGATTCCGAAAATTCATATAACGAGTTAGGTCCTGATTTTTCACAAAATGCGTGGTGGGGAATTACTATTGCAGATTATATGAAGGATATTGAAACGTCTTTAAGAACGTGCGCTGTTGATCCTGCCGCTGCTATTGCCAAATATGATGAACTGTGGCAAGGCTTGATGGAGATTGTTGAGAAAGATATAAAACTAATTATACCTTCATTGAAGGAAATAGCCTCTGAAATAAGAAAAATACCATTGAAACAGAAAGTAGAAGATACTCCGAAGGTTCTTGTTGTAGGTGAAATCTATGTAAGACGGGATGATTTTGCCGTTGATGAATTGGTACGGCTTATGAGCAGAAAGGGTATAATTGCAAAGGTATCGGGAATTACGGAATGGATATACTACACTGATTTTGTAAGGAAATATGAGATATTAAAAAGGTATAAGCTGCTTCCATGGTACAAAAAACTATTCTCAAAAGAGCTGAGGGAACTTGTTCTATGGAAAATAGAAGAGATATGGAAACATAATGTTGAAAGAAAAATAAAATCTGCGCTGTCTGTGGCTGATTTAATTCCGACAACACCGCACAACATGAAAGAGATAATGGGAAATGCCCATAGCCATTTTGTTACAAACGAACTGGATTCCGAAATATCAATTTCGAGCGGAGCAGCTTCAACTGCAATGATGCATGATTATTCCGGGATAGTGAATATATCGCCGTTTGCCTGTTTGATAGGACGGGTTATTGAGGGACTCATTACGCCGTGGAGCAGGGACAGGGACTATCCTGTTATCTCAATCGAGATAGACGGCTCGGTCCTGCCGCCTAATATAGTAAGCAAGCTGGATATATTTATGCTGAACGTTTTGAGGTTTAGAAAAAATCCCAATATATCGGAATTGATTGAGCATAGCAGCTTTGTAGATTCGTCATTAAACAGAAAGATTATCAGATAACAACGGATCGGTTTTAAAGCTATTAACGTTGTCTGTTTTTAAAATCGTCAAGGTCTTTATATATCTTTGATTTATCCCCTTTAAATTTTTTCATTATTTCGTCATACGCTTTTTTATATTCTTCTTTTATATTCCGAATAGCCTCATAGTTTTTAAGCTGCTGTTCATGGACGGTATTGCACTTATCAGCTAAGTCTTTAAATTTGTTTTTTATATCTGCATTTTTATCGGCATAGTCATTCATGAGATTTTCTATACTGCTTTTTGATGCATCGTTCATTAACATAGCATCTTCAATCTCAGACTCCATCTTTACAATCTTTTCTCCTGAAGCTGCAAAATCTTTCTTAGATGATGCATTTATGGTTGCATCTCTTAAACTTTCTAAACTTATACTTATTTTTTTCTTGAATAATTTTTCTTCATAAAAATCTATAAATTATAATATACTTAAAAAGTGTAAAATTGCAATATGGATTATTATTTGTTACGGAATCAGGAGAAATAGATGAACGGAAAAATCCAAATGAAAACGCCTCTTGTAGAAATGGACGGAGATGAAATGACCAGAGTTATCTGGCAGATGATAAAGGATATACTGTTAACCCCATACATTGATCTTAAAACAGAATACTATGACCTTGGACTTGTACATAGAGATAAAACCGATGATCAGGTGACAATTGACTCTGCAATAGCCGTTAAAAAATACGGCGTAGCCGTAAAATGCGCAACTATTACTGCAAATGCGGAAAGGGTAACGGAATACAATCTTAAACAGATGTGGAAAAGCCCAAACGGCACAATACGCGCCATACTTGACGGGACGGTGTTCAGAGCCCCAATAATAGTAAACAGAATTAAACCGTTTATCCCTGCATGGAAAAAACCGATTATAATAGCCCGTCATGCATACGGTGATGTGTATAAGAATGTTGAGAGCCGCATAAAGGAGAGAGGGAAAGCAGAGCTGGTATTTACATCAGAGACAGGAGAGATAACAAGACAGACTATTCATGACTTTGACGGACAAGGCGTAATTATGGGTATGCACAATACAGACAGCTCAATCTATAGTTTTGCCCGTTCATGTTTTAACTATGCAGTAGATCAAAAGCAGGACCTTTGGTTTGCCACAAAGGATACAATATCCAAACAATACGACCATAGATTTAAAGATATATTTCAGGAAGTTTATGATAATGAATATAAAGACAGATTTGAGAAACTAAAGATTGAATATTTTTATACTCTTATTGATGACGCAGTCGCGCGTGTTGTGCGCTCTGAGGGCGGATATATATGGGCATGCAAAAACTATGACGGAGATGTAATGTCGGATATGGTTGCTACGGTATTTGGAAGTTTAGCTATGATGACATCCGTCCTTGTTTCGCCCGATGGTTACTATGAATATGAAGCTGCGCACGGGACAGTACAGAGACATTATTATAAACACCTCAAGGGAGAAGAAACCTCTACTAATTCAATGGCTACAATCTTTGCATGGACAGGCGCATTAAGGAAACGCGGAGAGCTTGACAATCTGCAAGAGCTTATCAACTTTGCAAATAAATTAGAACAAACCTCAATTCGGACCATTGAAGACGGCATAATGACTAAAGACCTTACAATGCTCTGCAGCGACAGCGATATAAAATCCGTAAATACTGAAGAATTTCTAAAGGAGATTGATTATAGATTAAAAAAGATACTGTATTAATAATTTTTTATCTGCATCTCTTTGTTTTCTGACAAATTATATTTTTTCACGCTGTTACTCCTTGATATTTAAAAGACTCTCTTCAAGCTTTCCAAGAATTTCAATATACTCCTTCTCTTTTGTACTCTCCTTTTCTATAATCTCTTGAGGAGCATTCTTTCTAAAATTATCATTACTTAATTTTGAAGTTACCTTATCAAGATCCGATTTGATCTTCGCAATTTCCTTTTCTATTCTCTGAATCTCTTTTGCAATATCAATAAGTCCTTTCAGAGGAACAAATATCTCTAAGTCGGGCATAACAGCCGAAGAATCTGTTTTATCCGGCGCATATTCGGGATCAATAGTAATACTGTCAACTTTGGCTAAAGCCTGTATATGAACAGTTTCGGTTTCAATAATCTGTTTTAATAATTCATTTGATGTTTTAAAAACAACTGGCGCTTTTTTATCAGGAGGGATATTCATTTCCCCTCTTATATTTCTTATCTTATAAATCATCTCTTTAAAGATATTAGTGTAATTTGACTCTTCGGAAAAAATTAAATTCTCAGTAAATACAGGCCACCCTGATATTATAATATCTTTCTCTTCTTTGGATTTAATTCTGCTCCATATCTCCTCAGTAATAAACGGCATAAATGGATGCATAAGAAGTAATCCCTTCTTTAGAACATGGCATAAAACCTGTTTTGCAATATTGGAAGATTCCGCCAAATTACTCTCTTTAGCATAGATTCTCTGCTTTACCAATTCAAGATACCAATCACAAAATTCATGCCACCAAAAATCGTATATCATGCCCGCTGCCTCGTTGAATTTATACTGTTCTAAAGATTCGTTTATCTTTTTAATCGTATCATTTAGCGTATTGAGAATCCACTTGTCAAAGACTTCTAATTTTTCTAAATCAATCTCCTTTAATTCAAAGTCTCCACCCAAATTCATAAGTATAAATCTTGTTGCATTCCATATCTTATTACAAAAAGAACTGTACCCTTCGATTCTCTTCTCCGACAGCATAATGTCTCTGCCTTGCGCGGCAAATGCAGCTAAGGTAAATCTAAAAGCGTCCGAACCGTATTTATCCATCATAATCAGAGGGTCTATGACATTCCCCTTCGATTTACTCATTTTTTGACCATGTTCGTCTCTTACTAAAGCATGGATGTAAACATCTCTAAAAGGAATTTCATTCATAAATTTTACGCCTGTCATTATCATTCTGGCTACCCAGAAAAAGATAATGTCAAAACCTGTAACAAGTACGCTCGTAGGATAATATTTCTTAAGCTCGGAAGTTTCATCGGGCCAACCCATTGTGGAAAAGGGCCATAGCGCCGATGAAAACCATGTATCAAGGACATCCTCGTCCTGCCTGATTTTATCCGAGGCGCATTTTTCGCAAACCTTAGGATCTTCCATTGATACTGTAATATGACCGCAATCATCACAATAAAATGCAGGTATCCTGTGACCCCACCAGAGCTGCCGCGAAATACACCAATCTCTGATGTTGTACATCCACTCAAAATATGTCTTCTCCCAGTTTTTGGGAACAAATCTTATCCTGCCGTCTTCAACTACTTTAATAGCTTCGTCGGCAATGGGTTTTATTTTAACAAACCACTGTTTTGATAAATACGGTTCAACAACGGAGCTGCATCTATAACAGTGACCAACAGAATGAACATGTTTTTCGGTTTTAACCAAGAGCCCTGCGCTCTCCAGATCGGCAATAATCTTTTTTCGCGCCTCATATCTGTCTAATCCTCTGTACGCTCCGCCGTTCTCATTTATTACGGCATTTTCATCCATGACGATTATCTCTTCAAGACTGTGCCTTTTACCCATTTCAAAGTCATTCGGATCATGAGCAGGAGTTACCTTGACAAATCCTGTACCGAACTCCATATCAACATAACTGTCTCCGAATATCGGAATCTCTCTGTTCATTAATGGGAGTATTGCTGTTTTTCCAATAAGGTGTTTATGTCTTTCATCATCGGGATTAATTGCAACGCCTGTATCGCCAAGCATAGTCTCAGGTCTTGTAGTTGCTACAACAAGAAATTCATCGTTCCCCTTAATGGAATATTTTATGTGCCAAAGATTGCCGTCAAGTTCTTTAAATTCGGTTTCAATATCAGAAAGAGCGGTTTCACATCTTGGACACCAGTTTATGATTCTATAACCCTGGTATATAAGGTTTTCATTATAGAGGGATACAAAGACTCTCCTGACAGCTTTTGATAAACCTGCATCAAGGGTAAATCTTTCCCTTTCCCAATCAAGCGAGCTTCCCAGCCTCTTTAGTTGATCGTAAATCTGATTTCCCGAATGTTCCTTCCATTCCCAGACTTTTTTTTCAAATTCAACTCTTCCCAGGTCATACTTTGTTTTACCCTCTTTGGCGAGGAGTCTTTCAACAACATTCTGCGTAGCAATTCCTGCGTGGTCTGTCCCGGGCATCCAAAGAACGGATTTACCTTTCATGCGCTGCCATCTCGACAATATATCCTGAAGTGTATTATTTAGAGCATGCCCCACATGGAGATTTCCAGTTACATTGGGCGGAGGTATTACAATAGAATAGGGTTCTTTGTCGTCATTTACATCAGCATGGAAATAACCCGTATCTTCCCAATATTTATACCATTTCTTTTCTATCTCTTCAGGTTTATATGATGAGGAAAGCTCCATGATTACACTCCGGATTTCTTATTCTTTAATGTATTAAGAAATTTGCTCAGCATAGTGTCAATAAATTTTGGCTATAGGATTATATAAAAAACTTTATCGGTGTATATATTGAACATTTAGTTACATTTCTAAGTCATGGAGCTGTCTAATAAGTATATTTACGATACATTAATGTCCCATATTAAAATCAAAAAAAATTTAAAATTTCGCAAAAAATTTTTATCTGACGCTACTCACAGTCGTTTATAGTATATATCAACTGTGCGGAAGGTGTTAATGAAATCTAACAGGAAAACGAACAAAAAAGCCAACAGAAAATACAAGGACAGTGTTTTTAGACATCTTTTTAACAATGAACCCGCTGTTCTTGAGCTGTTAAATGCTATAGAAGGAACTAACTATACGGACGTGTCGATGATTACAATGAATACCGTCAGGGACGTACTTTTTTCGGCAGTACAAAATGACGTATCATTTAACTTTAATAAAAAGATAGTGATACTCATAGAACACCAGTCAACAATTAATGAAAATATGCCTGTAAGATTTCTGGCATATATATTAGGTATTTATTTGAATATATTGGGTAACAGGATATATCAGGAACCATTAGTGAAATTACCAAGACCCGAATTTATAGTATTGTATAACGGAAAAGTTCCTTTTCCCAAAGAAAAATTCATTAGATTATCAGATGCCTTTGAAGAATTTGATGAAGAAATAGAAAATAGCCAATTAATACTTCTTGACTTAATAGTAAGAGTATATAATATAAACAAAGGAGTAAATCCCGAACTGGAGCGTAAGAGCAAGACTCTGAAAAGCTATGCGGCTTTTATTGCAAAGGTAAGAGAGTACGAGAAGAAGAAACCGCTTGAGGAAGCAATAAAATCAGCAGTAGAATATTGCATTAAAAAAGATATATTGGCAGATTATTTTAAGAAAAACGCGCAGGAGGTTGTAAAAATGATAACACTTGAATACTCATTAAAAGACGCTATTGCAGATGCCCGCGAAGAAGGTATGGAAAAAGGCAGAATAGAAGGTATCGAAGAGGGTATAGAAAAGGGTATGGAAAAAGGTAAAAGAGAAGGCTTAAGCTATGCACTTAAACTTATGGAGCAGGGTTTATCCTATGAAGAAATTAAAAAGAAAGTAGAGAAAGAGTCGAAGAAGAAACGCAGGCAGTCTCGAACATGATTCACAGGATTACCGGGATTTATATGATTTATAATGATTTTTATGATTGTACACTCATGTAAATCATAGTTTTTAATTAAACTAAAAAATGCTATAATACAACTCACAAAAATCAGCAATAATCACAAAAATCCCGGTTTTTTCTTGACACTTTAATAGGAAGAGTTACGTTGTATCTGCTATCTTTAATCTGTTATATTTAATCAATAAAATTTAATACTAAAATCAGGAGAAAAATTTTTATATGAAAAATTTTTTGTTTGACACAGTAAACAAAGTAACGATATGCTTAGAAAAAGCGTTCCGTTCCGTTCCGTTCCGTTCCGTTCCGTTCCGTTCCGTTCCGTTCCGTTTTAATTGATCTTGCTTATAACAAATTTTTTTCAAC
>JGI20171J29575_12612808_pt1 | contig 45890 bp, 41 predicted proteins | sample TergutNc150P4_FD_29575 | JGI IMG/M metagenome (IMG submission 29575)
CGACCCAGGCGCTGCCCGCCGCCGCCGAACCCGCCCCCGCGCCGGCGGCCGCCCCGGTCGTCGCCCTCCCGGACATGCGGGCCGTGCCAGCCCCGCCCCCGATGCCCGCCGCTAAGCCCTCCCGGCCGCCCCTGCCCGCCCGCGCCGCCGCCCTGCCGGCGACCCAGGCGCTGCCCGCCCCGTCCCCGGTGTCTGCGCCGGCGGAAGCCCCGGCCGCCGTTATGCCCGAGATGCGGGCCGTGCCCGCCCCTGCCGCCGAGATGGAATCCGGCTCCGGGGTCGTGTTTGCCCCGACCCCGGAGCTAGAGCCCGTTCCAGAGCCAGAGGCGGTTTTTGCTCCACAGGTGACTTCTGCACCAGCCATGGAACCCGCTCCGGCATCTGTGTCGGCAGCAACTGAGCCTATTGCACCGCCTAAACCGATCCTAACAGGCGGTGCTGATGCCAAGCTGCGACCTAAATACAGGGGCGAGGCACCGGTTGTCCTGCCGTCTTTTCTCCAACCGAATGCTGAGACAGATATCGATCTGGAAGATGAGCCGATCGATGAGCCTTTCAGCCCGGTTGCGAATGTCAGTACATTACCAGAGCCGCCAATCGACCTCTCCCAAGTCAGTGTGCTCGAGCAGTCCCAGTCTGAGAGAACGGCGGAGCTGCCAGTTGTCAGGCTTGGCTCGGAGCACAGAGGGTCTACGACCGCAGTTCCGTTAAAGCCCGCGTCAACGTCGCCGTCGGTGGAGACGGCTGTGCCCGTTACCAAGCCGCTAGTATCCGCAGCGGCCAAGCCCACGCCGCAGCCGGGGCAATCAGTGGCCCAAGATGGCTCACACGCCATTGGGCTTGAACGGGCGATGCCAACTACCAAGCGACCTGTAGTTCATGCTCCCCGGATTATCATACCGACAGCAGCTGATCTTGCTCCGGTGTTTGCGGAACGTTCTTGCGGACATGAGTCATCAAACACAGATGCTAAGACCAGTAGGGGCGCGATGGGAGACAAAAAGGACAGTACAGCGGCTGATGCCAAGCCCAAGGAGAAGTCCACTGCTGCGCTGCTCACAAACAGAGGAACGACAATAACGATATCTCCCAACGCTAAGTCGGCGGCAGTCACCACCAGTCTTGCCGAAAAACCGGATCAGCTGTATTTAGAAGTGGATGATCAGGCACAGGATGGCCAAGCTGAGAAGCCAGAAAAAGATGACCGCGTCGATGCCGATGTCTTGATAGGTGCGGATCTGCCTGTTGAATCAACAGACGGAGAATGTACTGGGGGGCAGGCAAGAGAAGATCAAGCTATTGACTCCAAGGAGGATCAGCCCGTGACAGCTGGCAATATTCGCTATGATTTACGTCTTGATCCAGAAAAGGGTGCTTTGACGCTTGTGCCACTAGACGAGGCACAGAAGCCGATCCCGAACCAAGATGCGCTGCCAGCAAAGGAAGCGCTGCCCGCAAAGGAAGCGCAGCCAGCAAAGGAAGCGCTGCCCGCAAAGGATGCGCAGCCCGAAAAGAAGCTAGCGGCCAGCTCGCTGCAAGAAGCGGAAGAGCCTGTGGGCCAAAATGCGGAGGTCGCAAGAGCAGCGCAGCCAGCGGAAAAGCCGGAAGATGAAGGCTTGATCGAGAAGGAGAAAGCGCCAAAAACAAGCAAGGCAAGCGCAACTGAAAAGCAAGACGACCCGCAAACAGCAGTCAAACGGCGTCCTTGGCAGTTCAAAAGCCAGACAAGCGGTGGCAGAGACATCAGTACATCTACCCTTGTGGTGATCGTTGCTGTGGTCATCTTGATTCAGGTGCTCTTCGTCTTCATCTTATCATCCACCGGAGTGCTCAATTTGGCCGCTATCTTTGGCACTGCTTTGCCGCACCTGCAACAACTGTTTCTTGACTGGAAGCTCTTTTGAACCCCCGACCGATGCTTCACGTCTATCCCTTTGCTGCCATACGGCCATCTGCTGCGTACGCTGCAGAAATAGCCTCTTTGCCCTATGATGTCTATTCTCTGAGTGAAGCGGTCGCAGAGATAGCCCGTCATCCCCTGAGCTTTCTGAGAGTTGAGCGCAGCGCTGCCCTGCTGCCGGATATCGATGAATACGATCCACGGGTTCACACCCAAGCACAGGCGGTCTTAGCCGCAGATTTGGCAGCGGGAATATATCTTCGTGATGATCAGCCCGGTATGTACATCTACCGCTTGTCGTGGCAAGGCAATGTGCGAACAGGGCTGGTGGCAGCGGTTGGGGCAGATGACTTCCGCAAAGGCGTAATCCTTCGCCACGAGAACACCCGGATGGTCAAGCTTGCTGATCGTATCGAACATATTCGCACGGTGCAGGCTCAAACTGGGCCGGTGCTTTTGATGCATCGGTCGCATCAAAAGCTGAAGGAACTTGTCGCCGGCATTGCTGCCAAAGAGCCGACACTCTACGATTTCACAACAGATGATGATGTGCGCCATCAGGTTTGGAAGGTTTCGCCTGAACAGGGGTTATCTGTTCAGGCGTTTTATAGCGAACTGGCTGATGCGTATATCGCCGACGGCCATCATCGTTTACAAGCCGCGCTGGACTTGGATTGCGCAAGCGTCTTATGCATGTTGGTGGCCAGCGATGAGATGCACCTCCAAGCTTATCACCGTCTGGTGGCCGATCTCAACGGCTGGAGCAGTGCGAACTTCTTGGCCGAACTGGCGCAGTTCTTTGATGTGCGAGAAGTTTTGCCCCGAACGGAAAGCAGCACGGGTGAGCTTACCGGCCAGCGTGGTTGCTTTGGCCTTTATCTTAAGGGTCGTTGGTATCTTTTGTCTTTGGATGAGAAAAACCGCCCTAACGATGTGCTGGCCGCACTGGATGTCTCGATTCTGCAAGACAAGGTACTGGCACCCTTGCTGGGCATCGATGATCCACGCAGCTCAAAGCGAATAGTGTTCATTGGTGGCGATCAGCCCTTGGCTGACATTGAGAAGAGGGTAGCGGCTTTAGGCGGGGCGGAAGGGACAAAAGAGGCGCTGGCCTTCGTTTTGCATCCGCTAGCTATCAACGAGATGTTGGCAGTTGCCGATGCCGGTGGCCTGATGCCGCCCAAATCCACCTGGTTTGCTCCCAAGCCGCGCAGTGGCTTGCTCGTTCGGCCCCTGTGATTACTCTATAACTCCTTCTTGCTTCTCGCTCTCGGCCACAAAAGGCACTGTTCCCTCCACGAACTTCTTTTTCACTGAAGCCCATTGGGCGTTGATCGGCAGGTCGTAAGAGCCACCGTCGATCATGGCGGTGGTGCAAGGCACTTGGCCGGAGTAGATGTCGGTGCTGGTGTTCATGCCGCGCATGCTCTGAGCCAAGGCAATGATGCCCGTGGTGTCCATGTCGGTCCTGACGCACTGCGAGATGGTGGTTATCAGCCCGGGCATAGATGTTGGCGATGAACCCAAAACGTCGTGGGCAACGACCCGCGCCAACTGACGCTGGTTAGCAGCACGTTGAAAATCGCCAGCTGCATAGGTTTTGCGGCAGCGCACGAAAACTAGAGCCTGATCGCCGTTAAGTTTCTGTTTGCCGGCCTGAAGCGAGACACCGTTATAGTACGTGTAGGCCGGCACGTTTACGGTGACACCACCCAAGGCGTTGACGATGTCTTTAAAGCCGGTAAAGTCGATCTGTACATAGTGGGCGATAGGTACGCCCACGAAGTTTGAAATTGCCCTGACTGCCTCGTCTGGGCCACCGTAGGCCATGGCAGCGTTGATCTTATTCATCCCGTGTCCCTCCAGATCTACTCGCAGGTCACGTGGTATAGAGAGCATCGACACCTGTTTTTTGGTGGGGTCAACCCGGCAGAGCAGAATCGAGTCAGAGCGTCCGTCTGTGCCCTGCTCCCGGGTGTCTGAGCCCACTACCAGCACGTAGTAGGGGGCACTGGAGTCTGCTGGTTTGATCAGGGATTCGTTTAGGGCTTGCAATTCGCCAGACTCGAAACTATGCAGGTTGTGGTTGATATAGAGAATCCAAACTCCCAAAGTGGCGACCAAGGCCAGCGCAATGGCACCAACAAAGATAGCAGCAATCTTAACTTTACCAAGTCTACGGCGCTTTGATTGCTGATCTGCAACGCGGGAATGTGCGCCACGCCCCTTGACATTGTCCTGTTTGACGGTGTTGCCGCTAAAGAACGCCGATGTGGTGTCATCGTTTAAGTACTTTCCCTTGCTTTTCTTTTCCTTGGGCCGGAGGCTTTTGATGTCCGCTGACTCAAGCTTAGGCCGACGGTTCTTATTACTCATTGGATCGAACCCCTTTATCCTGTTCGAATAACAGTATAACAATCAGAGCCAAACAGCTGCGGATGGGCTGCCTGATCATCGTTAGGCTAAAATATACTACCATTGAATGATCGTATTGGGAATTTTGCCTACGTTTAGTAGGTTTCCCGTTGCATTGCCCGATGATGCACAGAGGTTTGAATAGAGGCGCGTTGTGGAGTTTTTTTATACAATCTGGCGCAACGGTATTGGCTGGTGCCTACCCATCGAGGCCTCTCTGAAGTTGAGGGAGGCGGGCAATTGATGGGCGTGGGTTTCACAGGGGGATCAGACCACGGTGCCGATGTTGTGCTTTATGCCTCCGGCTTGATATCTGGTGACTTTGAGGATTTCTTGCAGCTGGCGGCGGCTAACTCGCCGAATTGGTGGCAGCTGTTGGTTTTGGTGCTGGTATCAGGCCTGGTGACGATGGCCTGTGTGCCGTTGGCCAAACGCCTGGCGAGGCGCTTGAACGCTATCGACGAGCCAAGTTCCCGACGCATCAACAAGGTGGCCTTGCCGCGCCTCGGTGGTTTGGCGATGTTTTGCGGCATCATCTGCGCCATAATGGTGGAATTCATCGGTGAGGCTTGTTTCGGTTGGCCGGGCTTTACTCATAGCGTGGGAACACTGAGTATCAACTACTTGGTGTTCATGGCTGGCTTGGCCTTTATTACTTTATTGGGAGCTGTGGACGATATCCACAGCCTCCATTTTCTGGTCAAACTGGCTGGACAGATCGTCGGTGCCGTGATCATTGCCTTGTCGGGGGTCTTGCTGAGCAGCATCAAAAATCCTGTCGATGACGGGTTTTTGATATTTCCACTATGGTTTGCGATTCCGCTTACGGTTGCCTATCTGGTGATTTTTGAGAACATCATCAACTTGATCGATGGTTTGGACGGGCTGGCTGCCGGTGTAGTGGCCATTGTGGCTGCTGCCCTGTTGTTGATTGCCCTGACCAAGGGACGCATCGAGACTGCGCTGCTGGCGGCGGTTTTGATCGGTGCCTGTCTGGGATTTTTGCGCTATAACTTCAATCCGGCGAGCATCTTCATGGGGGATAGCGGCGCTTTGTTGATCGGCACCCTGCTGGGGGCGTTGTCGTTGATCGGCGTGATGCGCTCACCGATCATTATCTCCATGGCGGTGCCCTTGTTCATCGCCGGGGTGCCGCTGTTCGATAGTGCCTGGGCATTTATCCGGCGGGTGATACTGCATCACCCTATCGGACAGCCGGACACCTTCCATGTTCACCACATGATGATCCGACAAGGATTCTCACAGCGCCGGGCAGTGCTGCTGGTGTATCTATGGACATTCCTGCTGGCCGGCGGCGGAGTGCTGCTCTCCAACCTTACCGGCATTCCGATGCTGATCATCTTTTTGGTGCTGGTGATTGTCTCCGGGGCATTCCTGAAGCAGATCGACCTGCTGGAGCCGGTGTTGCAGCATCATTACCATAAACGTAAAGCCTCAAAGACCGACGCTGGAGAGCCACCGCCGGGAGAGGATGGCAAAGAGAACGGCGCTTCTCCCTAAAGGGTGCCGGCCCTGCGGGCAGCATCGATTTCGTCGATGGCTTCTTGGGGGGTGGCGGCCGAGCGCCCATTGCCACGGGAGAGTAAGACCACCTTATCGCCGATATGCACCTCGCCTGGTTTACGTACATATCCGAAAATGCCTTCGCGAGGGAAAATGCAGTCACCAGCCAAATGGTAGATGGCGCAGCGGCTATGGCAGACCTTGCCTATCTGGCTGACCTCCACCTCGGCTTCGCCTACGCGCAGCAGCGACCCGACCGGGATGGCAGGCAAGTCGATGCCCGTCGTGGTGATGTTCTCAGCAAAATCGCCGGCTTTGACGTCTAGACCCATATTGCGGGCGCGGGCGATAGACTCCTCGGCCAAAAAACTCACCTGGCGGTGCCAGTCACCGGCGTGTGCGTCCCCGGCAACCCCGCTGCCCAGCACGATCTGCGCCCGTCCTGCGGGCACTGGTGTTTTGCGGGTGCCTTTTTTCTCCGAGATATTGATCGATGTGATAATGCCCTGAACTTTGTCCAACATCAAACCAACGCCTTTCCAAACAGACTGTGATGCTTCGAGTATAGTACAGTTGAGTAGAGCATGGAAACAGCGCCCTTCTGTGCAGTAGTAGCGGCGAGGCTGGCAGCGGCAGTAGATGGAACAGGCTGGCCGGGGCTGGCAGGGCGGCGACCTCCTGTACAGCTGGCGGTAGAAGCGGAGAGGATCCTCTTGAATGCGGCGACATAAGTTCCAGATCGATTCTTTTGCCTTGAAGGTCATCGCGATCATCGGCATGACCGCTGATCATTTCGGTAATGTTTTTTGGTATCAGTTGCCAGTGCTGGGGCGCTGTTTGAGCTTTGCCCCCGGCGGCCTGACTTTTCCCATTATGGCTTTCTTGCTCACAGTGGGCTACCAGCACACGCACGACGCGCGTCGCTATGGGTTGCGCTTGGCCGGCTTTGCCCTGTTGGCGCTACTGCCGTTTTGGTGGGCGTTTGACTCGCGCCTGAATGTGCTGTTCACCTTGCTGATGGGGCTGGTGGTGATTTGGGCATACGACCACCTGAAGAACCGGGTTGTTTTCGGGCTTTTATTGGTTTCGGCGATAGTGACCAGCCATTGGTGCGATTGGAGCTATGTTGGCGTACCGATGATCCTTTGTTATCACGTGCTGAAAGATCCCTTAAAACGCGTATTGATTCCGGTGGTGATGGTTTGGCTGCTGACTTCCTACTATACGTTGCCGTTGCTGTTGGCACCAGGGGCTACGGCCAATACCTGGCTGCTTTGTCTCCCCAACCTGCTCTATGCCTTCGTGGGCTCAACAGCCACTATCCCTTTGCTTCTGGCCTATAACGGCAAGCGCGGCCGACCGCTGAAATATTTCTTCTATGCCTACTATCCGGCGCACATCGCTTTTCTGGCCTTGCTGCACGGGCTGTTTTTCGGGGTCTGGCTACCGAACTGGCTAACTTGGAGTACCGTCCTTTTGGCTTTGACCCAAGGCGTGTTTTCCGGAGCCGGGACATGAGCAGCGAGCGTGTCGCTGCCCGGGCGCTGGCGTTGCGCCGTCACTTGGGATCAGACCCGGGGTTGCAGTTGATACGCAAAGACATGTGCCTTTCGTGGCTGCTGTGCCCAGTGAGCACCTAGGGCCATCTCAGCGGCAGCCGTTGGGCAACCTACTACTTGATAAAACTGTGCAGGCTCTTCATCAAGATCAGGCCGAGCACGCTGTTTATTACCGACTTCAGCAAGTTGAAGGGCAAAAGGATCGGCAGCATCATGCCGATTACCGCTTCTCTGGGCACCCCCATGTAGATCGGTGTGATCAAGATATTCAGCAACAAGGCAACAGCTGTGGCCACCAAGCTGGAGACGACCAAGCCCAAGACTAAGGCAACATTGCCACTGAACCCGCGTTGGCCGGCGTTGGCGGCATCGATATTGTTGGCACTAGGGGCCATAGGGCTGTTTTTGCCTCTTGAACTGCTCCGTTTAGCCAAGCCGCCGCTGGCACGGAAGATCAGGGAAGCGGGCAGTACATAGGCAATAACTACTCCGGTATTGACCAGCGCTCCCCAGAAATTACCAGTGAACAAAGAGTGTATCCAAGCAATCAGCACACCTACCAAACAGCCTGCGGCCGGACCGTAGGAAAAGCCGGTTAACAGCGCCGGCACGTTGGAGGCATCGTATTTGAGGAAGGGTGCCGGGGGAAACAAGGAGAGTTCTATAAAGCTCAACACCACGCCCAAGGCTAAAAACAGTGCCATTGTCGCCAGCTGTCTGGCCTCCCAGTGAGGTTTTAGGCTATTGGCTTTTTCGGGGGTCATTGTGTGTCCTATCTTTGAGAATGATGATATATACTGACAGAGCGTATCGAAGTGGCATTATAGCAGAGATGAGGGAAATCATGGAGTTGGAGAACACGGCACCCGCCTTAGTGGGCTTGATCATGGGGTCGAAGTCAGATTTGGATGTGATGCAGGCCGCTGCCGACCAGCTTGACGGCTTTGGTGTGCCTTACGAGATGCTGATAGCCAGTGCTCACCGCAACCCGGACAAAGTGCGGCAGTGGGCGGCGGGTGCCGCCGAGCGCGGCCTCTGTGTGCTGATCGCAGCAGCTGGCAAGGCTGCCCATTTGGCCGGCGTGGTGGCCGCTCACACGCCGTTGCCGGTGATTGCCGTGCCGATGAAGACCAGCGATCTCGGCGGCTTGGACTCGCTGCTCTCGATGGTTCAGATGCCACGTGGTGTGCCCGTGGCCTGTGTGGCCATCAATGGGGCGGCTAATGCCGCCATCCTAGCCACCCAGATTTTGGGTAGCACGGCAGGTATCGGGGCTTCAAGCGACACTGGGCCGCAAGGCGAATGGCGGCAATGTATCATCGACTACAAGCAGGCGCTTAGCGAGTAAGTATCTGGGGTGTCCGCCCAGCCAGCAGTCCCAACACGGGTATTACTGGAAAACCAGAGGAACAGGAGAAGAGGAATATGCGTCCACAACCATCGAGAAAGCTTGACAAACGAATTACTAGGGTTTGGAGGCTCTCAGCCTTCATCAACATCGCAATCTGGGCGATTATCTTGTTTGTGTTGATCGGCGTTATGGCGGCAATTCTGGCTATGCCTGACACTGGGCTTAAAATGGCGGAGGTATCGCAGATAACGCTGACGGTTGCAGCTTTCTCGGTCGCTGTGGTGGCCTTGCTGCTCTTAGTCTTCGTGGTAATTGTCCCGAAGATCCGCTGGATCCAATGGAGTTTTGACATCTACGAGGAGGAAATTGACATCCACAAAGGCATCTTCTGGCGCAAGCGCATCATCATCCCGCTGATCAGGGTGCAAAATGTCGATACTCGACAAGGGCCGCTGCTGAGAATGTGCGGCTTGGCCTCTTTCACAGTGGCCACCGCTGCCGGTGAGCATGAGATACCTGGCTTGGAGACTTCCGAGGCAGATGCCCTGCGAGACCGGGTGGCCATACTGGCACGCATCGCCCAGGAAGACATCTGACATGGCCGCCGCAGACATTACCCCGACCCTCACCGTCAGCGGCGGCATTGCCCCTGGGAAGCACCGCATCCATCCAGCCTATGTGGTGATGAATGCGCTGGGAGCGATAGTCGCCCTGGTGATCTTCGCAATCTATGGTGGTGCCAGCCAGCTGGCTGCGTTGGCCTTCGACCCAGACCGGCCGCTGTGGCTGCTCCCCTTGATACTGGTGGCCTTTGTGGTGTTGCTTGGTGTAATTGTTGGCTTCTCGGTGTTTTACTACCGTCGCTTCACTTGGGAGATCACCGAAACCGGCATCGGCATCAACAGCGGTGTGGTGTTCCGTAAACAAGTACACATACCGTTTCAGCGGGTGCAATCCGTTGATTTCAACGCCAAGATATTGGAGCGGATCCTAGGTATCTGCACCTTGAAGATCGAGACCGCCGGCGGCGCGGCTAACAAAGCCGTGCGTATTCCGGCCTTGAAGCTCAATGAGGCCGAAGCCCTGCGGGCGGAGGTCTTTAACCTCAAGCGCATCTTCGACGGCGAGCAGCAGCTGCGCGTTGAGGCGGAGATCCGTGCTCGGCGCAACGCGCAGCTCGGCATTGACAGCGGGGGAGAAGAAGCAGATCCGGCACCTGTCCAGCCGCGCTTCGACCCCCAGACCGGCCAGCCATTGGCTGCTGCTGGCCGACGTGGCCAAGAAAGTACAGCAACTCAGCTGGTAGGCGGCATAGGTGAGCTATCAGCCGGTGTTCGCGGTATCTTTGCTGAACAATACGAGGAAGACGCACCAGTGGAGTATGAGTACGGGCTGAAGGCCAGCGAGCTTAGCTTGGCTGCACTCTCCAATGACTCGGTGTTATTGGGCGCTGCTCTGAGCCTCGGCGGCTTTTTGACCTTCATTAGCCCGATTCTGAACTTGATCTTTGCTGAGGGGTATCCGGACGGTTGGCGGGTAATCCAAGTGCTGCCCGTGCCCCTGCTGGTGTTTTTAGGCATCATGATTGCCGTGCTGATATTTGTGTTCGGGGCTGTGGGTATGGCAGTTTCCTACGGCGGCTTCAAGGCACGGCGACGCGGTGGCCGTATTGAGGTGGAGCACGGTTTGCTGCAGCGCAGCTATCGTGGGGTTGGTATTCCCAGGGTGCAGACCGTGGTAGTCAGCCAAGGGTTTTTCCGCAGGATATTTGGTTATGCCGAGCTGACCTTGCAGACCATTGATACTGCCGATGCCGCTCAGAACCAAAACAACGCCAAGAACATGGCAACCCGTGGCCTGATGCTGCATCCTTTCATCAAGCTGAACCGAGTCGAGGCGCTCCTGGCAGGCCTCTTGCCGGAATTCAACGGTCGACCGCAGAGCAGCGACTATCAAAAGCTGCCGCCAGTGGCGCTACGGCGTGTGATCAGCCGCCGGGCGGTGCTGGCGATGATCGTCCCTTTGTTGGTGCTGGTGGCTTTGGGATTGGTGGTATTCCAGGTAGATATTGGGGACACGCTGGTGGAAGGGCTGCTGACGACAGTTTTTGGGGTCTGTCTGGCCTTGTTTGTAATTGCCTTGGCAGTGGCTTTGGTGGGAGCTGTGCTTTGGTACCGCAATGGCCGCTACGCTTGGAATCAGGATTTTCTGGTCACCCGTCAAGGCGGCTGGGGCATTAAGACGCTGTTCATCCCGCGCCAGAAAATCCAATGGGGGGAATACAAGCAGACTCCATTTCAGCGAATGTCCAAGGTGGCAACGATAATGGCGGCCACTGCAGCAGGTCTTGGGGGTACACAGAACTTCCTGAAGGATGTACCCCGTGACACGGCCGATGCCTACCGGGACTGGCTGAAGCCACGCAACATACCGTCTGGGGAACAAATAGAAGCAGCCATGAATGCCGTCCCGACCCGCCTGGCAGATATGGGCTAAGGTCAATGTAGTTCTCAATAATCCGCGAGAACGAGCAATAGCCTGTGCGAGTGAATGGGGCAACGAATGAGGCCCCGGCTTTTCAGCCGGGGCCTAGGGGTGCCGTCAGCCCATGAGCAGTTGGAGTGTCGATCATCTTCGGGGAGGAGGGGGAGGGAGATGATCGAGAAGGAGGAGGGTCATGATCGGACTGACAGGTATATCCTACATCTCTACACATTTTGAATCAAGGGCCGCTCATCCGGATGAAAGGTATATTTTCGATAATCGTGTTGAAATGGGCAAAAATCTGAAAACATTTGCAAGCCCACACGCATTTTCACGAGGAAGACAAAACGTCTTCTGCGGTTGAGGCGGAAGAGCTGGTGGGCCCGACTGGATTCGAACCAGTGACCTCACGGTTATCAGCCGTGCGCTCTAACCAACTGAGCTACGGGCCCCGCACCCGCCTTCAGAGCCTAACGTCTCTGAAAACATACCCAAACAGGGTATACCAGATATCCCTTCCGGTCAACAATCAATAAGAGATTACAAGAGATAATGGCTTGACGCTCCTAATGACCAGCAAAAAATGGTATCCTAGTTCAAGCCAGAGGGTTAACAGACGTCTGATTGCAGCGGAAAAGCCCGATTGCAACGGAAAAGGAGGATAGAATGCGAAAGTTAGCATTACTGCTGGTTAGCTTGGTTCTTGTGGGTAGCTTGGTAGCTTGTAGCACGAACCAGGGGTCAAGTAGCACAAACGATAACGCAGCTACAGGAAGTAACAATACGGAAACGGATGCTGCCAACGGTGCCAATAACGGTCAACCGGATGCGCCTCAGTACAAGCCCATCGAGGTGATCTGCAGCGGTTGGACTGCCATAGGCAACTTGGTGCAGGGCGACTCGCGGGTCGAGCTGTTGTTGGCCGTGGAGTACAAAAACCCCAATAATGTTCCGCTTTACAACAACACCCTGACGGCTGAGATCCAGAATGCCAATGGCGCCGTAATCGGTACCCAGTACTTCACGGTGGCGGCAATTGAGGCCAATACTACCAGAGGTGACTGCATCGGCATTTGGCTCAATGAGCAGCCATCGACAATCACGGTGACGGCGATGCCCTTTGACCAAGCGATGCTGAACAATACCGGTGGCGGCCAAAACTACAACAGCCAGATAGTGGTTGATGGCGACTACGATGATAGGGCCAACCCAGTGGCGATCATCGGCACGGTTACCAACAACACCGGTCAGACGCTGAACAATGTCTCGGTTATTGCGGTCTATAAGGATGCGAAAGGCGATGTAATCGGCGGCTGCTTCAGCCCAACGGTCATCGAAACGCTTCCCAGCGGCACGCCAACGTCCTTTAGCCTTCTGGTTGGTCAGAACAACGCTCCACCGAGATTTGCCAGTTTCGATTTGTTCGCTAAACTCAGCTAAGAAGTGCCCGGTTATGGCGCAACATGGTTGATGGTGCTTCCCTAAACAGGCATCTGCCGCCCGAACGCGGTGTGCAGATGCCTGTACAACGGAATAAATGATACAAGAACTGATTCGCAACATAGCCATTATCGCCCATGTTGATCACGGCAAAACCACCCTCGTTGACCGTCTGCTGTTTGCCACCCATGTTTTCCGTGATAATCAGCAAGTGGCTGAGCGGGTTTTGGATTCCAACGATCAGGAGCGCGAGCGCGGTATCACCATCTTGGCCAAGAATATTGCCATCGGCTATCGTGGTGTGAAGATTAACGTTATCGACACCCCCGGCCATGCCGACTTCGGAGGCGAAGTAGAGCGGGTTTTGAAGATGGCTGACGGGGCGCTGCTGATTGTTGATGCTTTTGAGGGTACCATGCCGCAGACACGTTTTGTGCTGCGGCATGCCCTGCGTTTGGGGCTTAAGCCAGTGGTGGTGGTGAATAAGATCGACCGGCCAGGCGCCCGCCCCCACCAAGTTCTTGACGAGGTCTTTGACTTGATGTTGGAGCTCGGTGCTACTGACAGGCAGCTGGATTTTCCGATAGTCTACACTTCAGCGGTCAACGGCTATGCCCGCTACGAACCCGACGACGAGAACTTCGACATGCTGCCGTTGTTGGACACCATTTTGGAGAAAGTGCCAGCGCCGGAGGTGGATCCGAAGGGGCCTTTGGCACTGCAGATTTGCACCATTGACCACTCCGAGTACCTCGGCCGCATCGGTATCGGCCGCATCTACTCCGGGTCGCTGTCCCGGGGCGACTCTGTGCTGGTTATCAAAAACTCCGGCAGTCGCTATCAGGCTCAGATCAAGCAGCTCTTCGTCTTCGAGGACCTTGGGCGTACTGAGGCTGAACGCAGTGAGGCAGGCGATATCGTTGCCGTAGTCGGAGTGGACGATGCCGATGTCGGCGACATGATCACCTGCCGCGAGCAGCCGGTGAAGCTGGAGCCGATCGAGGTAGAAGAGCCAACCATGGCGGTGGTCTTCTCCGCATCTACCAGCCCACTGCTGGGGCGGGAAGGCACGATTGTCGGATCCCGCCAACTGTCCGAGCGGCTTGACCGGGAGGCCGAGAGCAACATCAGCATGCGCATCAGCCAACTGCCGCATGGCGCTGGCACAGAGGTGGCCGGTCGCGGTGTGCTACACCTCTCAGTGCTGATGGAGACGATGCGCCGAGAAGGCTTTGAGTTCGAGGTCGGTCGGCCACGGGTGCTTTACCGTACCGACGAGTCCGGGCGGCGCACCGAGCCGATGGAAGAGGCCACAGTGGACGTGCCGAATGGGTATGTCGGCAAGGTCATCGAAGCCTTCGGGTCGGCTGGTGGCGAGATGCTCGACCTGTTGCAGCGGGAGTCCCACAGCCACTTGGCGTTTCGCATCCCAACGCGGGGGACGATGGGGCTGCGCACCCGAATCATGAACGCCACCCGCGGCGAGGCTATTTTGTTTCACCGCTTCTCCGATTATGGCCCCTTCCAAGGGGAGCTGCCGCACCGTAAAAACGGCTGCATGATTGCCATGAGCAACGAGAAAAGCGCCGCCTACGCCCTAGACACCCTGCAAACCAGAGGCACCTTGTTCGTCGGTGCCGGGGAAGAATGCTACGAGGGCATGATCGTCGGTGAGAACGCCCGCGAGGGCGACATGGTGGTGAACGTGGCCCGCGCCAAGCACCTCACCAATATGCGCTCATCCTCTGCGGACAAGGGCATCCAACTGACGCCGCCGGTCACCTTCACCCTAGAAGAGGCGTTAGAGTACATCGAAGACGACGAGCTGGTAGAAGTGACCCCGCAAAGCATTCGCCTACGCAAGCGTATCCTATCGGCCACCGACCGCAAAAAGGCCGGGAAAAGCTAGGAAAGCACCGACCGATACTTGTTGTGTGCTGTTAGCATCTGCTGCTAAATGCTATGTTGGTTTTTTTGAGGTGGAGGAAGCTCAGTCAACGGTTTGTTCAGCCAAACGGTTGTTTGTAAAAAATATTCAATGGTACTGATTCGATCCACCGGGCAAAGGATTAACAAAGTAGTTGGTTTGCAGCTCTTTCAGAGCACGACACGCACTGTGGTCCCGACCCCGGGCTGGCTTTCTACTCGGACGCTGCCATTGTGGAAGTTGACTATGTGTTTGACTATCGACAGGCCAAGGCCGGTGCCGCCCCGTTGCTTGGAGCGCGAGGGATCAACCCGGTAGAAGCGCTCGAATATCCGGTCTAGATGCCTAGGCTCGATGCCGATGCCAGTGTCGCGCACTGTCATCTGGGTCTGGCCTTGCTCCGATGAGAGCTGCACCTCGATGCTGCCGCCGGGTCGGTTGTACTTGATGGCGTTGTCGATGAGGTTATAGCAAAGCTCAAACAGCATGTCCCGATCGGCCAGCAGGGGTTGCGGCCGGGTGGGGAGGTACAAGGTGACCTGCGCCGCCGTTGCCTGTTGTTGTAGGCCATCGGCAGCCTCCTGTATCACTGCGGCTAGGTCGAACTGGCTGAACTGTCGCGTCCGCTCGGCCTCGTCAAGCTCCGAGAGCCGGATGATGTCGTCGATCAAAGAGATCAGCCGGGAGGACTCATGGCCGATCTTCTCCACCATCCCCAGCAGGTCCCCCTCTTTGGCTAAGCCAGTGCTGATCAGCTCAGTATATCCGGAGATTACAGTGAGCGGCGTTTTCAGCTCATGGGAGACGTTAGCCGAAAACTCCCGGCGCAGCCTCTCTGACTCTGCCCGCTCTGTGATGTCCAACAGCAAGACCAAGGCGCCACGTTCCACCGGGCTGAAGCGGACTTGGTAAGTGCGGGCAGCTATCTCACAGCCAAGCTCACTGGGTTGGCCGGAAATAGCCAGCCAGACATGCTCCAAGAACTTCAAGTTGCGGTGCGCCTCAAGAACATTCTTGCCAACTATCTCGCTGCTTGTTTCAAGTATCCGTTGGGCACTGTAGTTGATTGCCCGTACTCGCTGTTCCCCATCGATTAGCAGCAGCCCCTCGTTCATGCCTTCGGTCAGGATGGCCAGCAGGGCTTGGTCTTTTTGGGCTTGGGCTATCTGGGTTGCCATCTGGGTCATCTGGGCTTGGGTGCACTGTACCCAAGGCAGCAGCTCGTCGTAGATTTCGATGGCCTGGCTTTTTGGGCTTCGGCTCTCACTGCCCAGGTTGGCGGCAGTGCCTGTGGCTTGCCGCTGCCGTCTGTCGGTGCCGCTCATCATCCCGGGGGTTTTGGCGGCAGCCATCGTGCTCAAGTCATCGACTACCGCTGCCAGCGGCTTGACTATTGTCTGCGTCAGCCGCCCGGCCAGCCACCAACAAAACGGCAGTGCCAGCAAAGCTGTTGTGGTTGAAGCCAAAAGCAGGGGCAGCCAAAGCCCCCCGCCCTCTGCCAAGCTGTTGGCGCCTATCCAGAAAGCTAGGGATACCAGTCCAAAGGCCAGCACTAAGACGACAAGGGCTGTCAGCAGCAAATCCCGATAGATACGCTTGCGCACCCTAGTTACGCACCTTAGTCACGCATTTCGGTCAGGCACATCAATCGCACACCTCGGTCGCCCACTTCGATCACGCATCTTAGTCGCCCGCTTTGTAGCCCACGCCGCGCACGGTCTTGATGATGCTGCTGGTTCCAGATACAACCGAGTCCAGCTTTTGCCGCAAGGTCTTGACATGCATATCTACTGTTCGGCTTTCGCCTGCAAAGTCAGTGTCCCAAACTTTGGACATTATCCGATAACGGCTGAGCACTGTGCCTTGGTTCTCCATCAACAACTGCAGCAGCTCGAATTCCTTGAAAGTCAAATTGATTGTTTCGCCATCAACTGTTACAAGGTGCCTTCCCGGATCCAAGACTACTGAGCCGATGGCCAGCTTCGGGCTTAAGCCCGGCATAGATGTGCATTGCCGCAGCCGCGCTTTGACCCGGGACACCAGCTCCAGTACGGAAAAGGGCTTACTGATGTAGTCATCAGCACCCATGTCCAAACCGCTGACGCGGTCGTACTCGCTGGACTTGGCAGTCAGCATGATCACTGGCAGTGACCGGCTACGGCCAGAGGACTTCAGGCGTCTGAGTATCGACAGGCCGTCCTCGCCTGGGAGCATGATGTCCAGTATCGCTAAATCCGGCAGGGTTTTATCCACCGCCTTCCAAAACTCGCTTGGCTGGCTGAACTCTGAGGTTACGAACTGCGATTGTAGGGCGTAGACCACCAACTTCCGGATGTCCTCGTCGTCTTCCAGTATGTAGATCCGCTGCATGATCAGTGTACCTGTTGCCATCAGAGGATGCGTGAGTTTTTGTGTTGGCCGGTGATCGAAAAGATCACCCATTCGGCGATGTTCACCGCATGGTCGCCGACCCGCTCTAAGTACTTGGCCACCATCAGCCAGTCCATGGCCTTTTCGCCCTCGGCAATGTCTTCGTGGACCAGGGCGATCAAGTCGCTTTTTACCATACAGAACAATTGATCCACCTGATCGTCGCTGCCGATGACCGCTCTGGCTAACCCCCGATCATCTCGGACAAAGGCGTTTAAGCTGTCAGTGACCATCTTCTTGGTGATTTCGGCCATCGTAAAGATATGGCTCGGATGGTGGGCATAGGTGGAGCCAGTCAGAAGCAAGGTGATCTCGGAGATGTCTTCGGCGTGGTCGCCGATGCGCTCTAAGTCGGTAATCATTTTCAGCACGGTGGATACCCGACGCAAATCACCGGCCACTGGCTGTTGGCGGAGGATGAGGTTCAGGCAGATCTGTTCGATCTCCTTCTCCAAGCTGTCGATCTCGTCGTCGGAGATGATTGTCTTCTCGGCCAGTTGTCGGTCCTGGTCGGCCAGGGCTTGCACGGCCATCTCGATAGCGTTCTCCACAGCGGCACCCATTGTCAATAGCAAGCGGTTCATCTCTGCCATCTGCCTGTCATAGTTGGTGCGTACCATTTGGCCCTCCTTTCGGTTGCTGTTGGTATTCTCTCATCCAAACCTGCCAGTGATGTAGTCTTCGGTGCGTTTGTCTTGCGGTGCGGTAAACATATTGTTGGTATTGGCGAACTCTACCAGCTCGCCCAGCAGGAAAAAACCGGTCATGTCGCTGATGCGCACGGCCTGTTGCATGTTGTGGGTGACGATGATGATGGTGTAGCTCCGCTTCAGCTCGAAGACCAGCTCTTCGATCTTGCCAGTAGAAATCGGGTCAAGGGCAGAGGTCGGCTCGTCCATCAGCAGCAGCTCCGGTTCTACTGCCAGTGCTCGGGCGATGGAGAGACGTTGTTGCTGCCCGCCGGAAAGTGACAGTGCGGATTTCTTCAGGCGGTCTTTGGTTTCTTCCCAAAGGGCGGCGGCGGCGAGGCTTTTCTCCACGATCTCATCTAGCTGATGCTTGCCCTTCTGGCCATGGAGGCGCGGGCCGTAAGCAATATTGTCATAGATCGACATCGGAAAAGGGTTGGGCTTTTGGAAGACCATGCCAACACGCTTGCGCAGCATGATCGGGTCGACTGCAGCGGCGTAGATGTCCTCGTCGGCCAACAGCACCTGGCCTTCGACTCGGCAGTGGTCGATGAGGTCGGTCATGCGGTTCAAGACTTTTAGGAAGCTGGATTTACCGCAGCCCGAAGGGCCGATCAGTGCTGTGATGTGCTTTCGGGGTATTGCCAAGCTGACCGACCTCAAGGCTTGGAAGTCGCTATAGTACAGGTTGAGAGCAGAGGTTTGTACACAGGTTTCAGTTTCCACTGAGCATCCTTTTTTGTAGGCGGCGACCAAGGGCCCGTGAACCCAAACTGAATACAAAAACCAGCAGGATCAGAATGGCTGCTGCAAGGTCGGCGATCTGCTGGGAATTGGCAGCGATGCCCTCAGTCTTCAAAGACCAGATGCGCACCGACAAGGTATCGGCGCTGCGCAAGGGGTTGAGCGGTGATGTGGGGCTCAAAGGGTTCCAGTCATGGAAATTGACATCGGAGCTCATGCCAGAAGTGTAAAGCAGTACTGCGGCTTCGCCAAAGCCGCGTCCGGCAGCCAGGATCATGCCGGTGATGATCCGAGGGATGCTGGCCTTCAGCAAAACATGGGTCACGGTTTGCCAGCGGCTAGCACCAAGGGCGATACTGCCGTCGTAGTAGCTGCGCGGCACGCTGCGCATGGCATCTTCCGTGGTGCGGGCGATGAGTGGCACGTTGATGATAGCCAACGACAACGACCCGGCCCAAAGACTCCATTTGGAATGGGTCATCTGGATGAAGACCAGAAAACCGAAAAGGCCGACGATAATCGATGGCAGAGAAGAAAGCGCCTCGATGCAGGTTCTGGTGATCGCCACGAAGAAGCCGCTGCCAGCATATTCGGCCATAAAGAGGCCGGTCATGATACCAACTGGCATCGTTACCAACAGTGACAGAAAAACCAAGTAAACGGTGTTAAAGAGCTGGATACCAACTCCGTCGCCAACAAACGACAACAGCTCCGGCGAAGCCGCTAAAGCTCCCTTGTAAAGGATGTAGGCGGTAATCGAAGCCAACAGTAAAATGAAGAAGGCGGCGACGACGTAGAAGACGCCGGTGGCGATGCGGTCGATCACCTTGGCGCTTGTCCGACTAGTTGCTCGGGCACCCTTTTGGGAACCTGCAGCGCCCGCCCCGGCAGCCGCCTGGGCGCCCGCTTGGGAACCCGCCCCGGCATCTATCTTGCTCATGACGCCTGCCCCCTCCTGCTGATCACCCGAATCAGCAGGATAAACAACAGCGAGATCGCCAACAACAACGCAGCCATCGACCACAGGACATCGTTGTACTCGCTGCCGGTCGTGGTGTTGCCCATGTTGGCGGTGATCACTGCAGTCAGGGTGTTGGTTGGTGCTAGCAAGCTGCTGGCGAAGCGATTGCTCTGGCCGATGACCATTGCTACTGCCAAGGCTTCTCCGAACGCCCTGGCCAGGCCGAGCACCACGCCGGTGAGGATCCCCGGGATCGCGGCCCGCAGTTTGACATGCCAGATCATCTGCCAGCGGGTTGATCCTAGGGCATAGGAGGCCTCACGGTACTCATTGGGCGTAGCAGCAAGCGAGTCGGTTGCCACACTGGTGATGGTGGGGCAGATCATCAAGGCCAAGACTAAAGCCGCCGACAGGACACTGAAACCGAAGTTAAGGTGGAAAAGGTCAGCGATGAAGGGAACCAGTACTGCCAAGCCAATCCAACCGTAGACCACTGAGGGAATGCCAACGAATATTTCCAAGACGGAACGCAGGGTAGTGCTCAACCGTTGTGGGGCCACTTCGGCGATGAAGATCGCCATAGCTAGGGATAAGGGCGTGGCCAACAACAGGGCAAGGCTGCTGACTTCCAAGGAGCCGATGATGAAGACAGCAGAGCCGATCGAGCCGCTTTGGCCGGCTTCGCCGGGACTCCATTTGCTGGAAATGAGGAATTCTGTGAGCGAGTGGCCATAGTCGATAAAGGTGGCACTGCCCTTGTAACCCAAGAAACCTAGGATGCCTAGAGTCAAGACAACGACAAACAGGCCGAACGCCGTGACCAAGGTGCGGCCAAGGTATTCGGTCTGCCATTTGCGTAAACGAGATGCCAAAGGCCTACATCCTTGTTAGTCTCATCGTGCCGATTGCATTATAGGCCGAATTGCTGTTGTTCGCAAAACGACGTGGGGAACGGTAGCGATTCTGCATGCAAGACGGTGCGGCCTGATCGGCCGGTGCTTTTCAGGCATCTCCGGTTCACCTGGATGCGGCGGCGGCGGCGTTCAGCTTGCTGATGGTGCCGTATCCCATAATCTCTGCTTGAGTGCTCATCGTTTTGGAGGTCATGTAGTCCAAGAAGGCCTGTGTTTGGGCATTGGGCTGACCAGCAGTGTACATGTGCTCGTATCCCCATATTTGGTATTTGTTGCTATAGATATTGTCATAATTGGCATCAACACCGTCGATTCGTACCTTGGCAACACCGGGGCCGGCGTTAACTAGGTAAGAAAAGGCGATATAGCCGATAGCGCCAGAAGTGTTGCCGACTGTGGCCAACAGGGCGTTGGAATCGTCTGTTTGCAGGGAGCTATCACCCTCAACATCGCTTTGGCCGCCGAGCGCCCACTTCACGAACAGCGCCCGGGTGCCGGAAGAGGATGGCCGGTTGACGATGGTGATCTGCTCGTCGGGACCGCCGACATCCTGCCAATTAGTGGTCTTGCCGCTGAAGATGGCGGTCAGTTGTGCCGTGCTGAGGTCATTGACCTTGGCGGCAATATCGGAGTTGACGATAACCGCCACACCGATCAGGCAAACTTTATGGTCAACCAGTTTGCCGGCCTCCGCGGCGGCGAGTTTCTCAGTTGCATAAACATCGGAGTTGCCAATATCCACCGTGCCGGCCAAGACGTTGTTCAAGCCGGTTCCGGAACCACCGCCGCCAACGGTTATTGAGACATCGGGGTTGTCCTTCTTAAAGGCTGTGGCGGCATTGTTGGCCAATGGATAAAGCGCCGATGAGCCAGATATCGATATGCTACCGGAAAGGTTAGAGCTTTGGCTTTGGGTGCCGGTCGTGCCGCTGCTATTGGCGCCGGAGTTGCTGGTGCTTGCACAGCCAATTAAGCTGAAGCCCAACAAAAACACACTGAGCAGCACGATCAGGGTCTTCCTTATTTTGATTCGCATCGTTCTCACTGTCCTTTCTCTTGCCGTAATAACCAGTGAGATATTTTTATCAAGGTAATGTAAAATCTGCCTTATCGGTAAGGTAAAATTCCTGTAAAGCCGTCAAAATATGGTTTTTTTGTGAAGAATGGTGATAAATTAGCAAATCTGGTATGTTTTCTCTGTTTGATTGTTTAGAATGTACTTTATAGGGGTAAAGGGCTTCAATAAAAAATGTAACCTGATCGTAGTGCGTCGTAGAGGCGTTCATTGGAGTTGTTAAGTTAGGGAGAAGAAAATGGGGTACAAGAGAAATACAGCGCCGCTCAAGGCGCAAGTGCTGGTTCTGTTCGTGCTGTTAGTGTTGGTTGCCGCTTCCGCCTCCGGGGGTAGCCGAGAAGATGGTTTTGTGGCCGCCAGTATCCAACCCAATACGGTTTACGCAGTTGCTTCGGCGAATGGAGACGCTGGCAGCGTTGCTGAGACCAGGGCAAGTGATGGCATTGGTGCGGGTGTTGAGCCAGATGACGGCCATGTTGCCGACTCCAGTGCTAAAAATGGCACGAATGTCGATGCCGGCGAAAACGCCGATGCCGGCACGAATGCTGGCACTGGCACAAAAACTGGCAGCGCTACGAAGGCGGCTGCCAGCACAAAAGCCGGCAACGGCACAAAGGTCGGTAACGGTGCGAAAACTGGCACCGGTGGGAGCACGGGCGCGACTGCCAATTCGAAAACAGGATCGCAGACAGCGACCGACCCTGCCAGCTCGACAGGCTCGTCCGCTGACAATGCTGGCCTTTATCCTGACACCAACGCCCGTCCGGTAACCTTTTATCCGGAAAATGCGGCTAGGAACTATGTAACGTTGCGGGTATCGGCAATAAACTCCGGTGATTTTGGCTGGATCGCTAGCATGCTGCAGCCGAACAGTGCAGTTTACCAGATCGAAAAACAGAGCTTCGACAATCACGTGAGCGAAAAAACCGAAGAGGAGTTGCTGTCGGCCCGTGTGGTAAACATTGAGTACAGCCAGCCGGCAGCAGTGGACGACCCATGGGTGTTTCAGGTTTATGTCGTGGAATTGATAAAGGTAAAAAATGAGAACCATCCGACCTACGCCATGCAGACCAACAAATGGATATTCACTGTCACTCTCACCGATGACAGCACCTACATCACAGATATCCAGCCTTGGAACGGCTGAGAAGGGCAAGGCGCAGTAGGCAACAACCCTGGTATGGGGCACCTGTGCTCTCGTTTTGACACCTTATCTGTGCTTATATATAATTTCAGGGTTCGCTTTATTGAGCCCCGTGAAACTCAGAAACGTGAACATTGGGATGTCCTGCCTTCTGTGTAGTGGCTATGTGTCCAGCTTAGCCGTGACCTAAAACAGCGGGCGGGTCTTCCGTGCAGACTCAACGGAGGATTTTGTGGGAACTTATTATGCTAAGAAAGGCGAGGTCACGCGGGAATGGCTGCTGATCGACGCTGAGGATCAAGTGCTGGGGCGAGTGGCGTCTTTGGCCGCCCAGCTGCTGAAGGGTAAGTTGAAGCCGCAGTATACGCCGCATGTCGATACTGGTGATTTCGTGGTTATCGTCAATGCCGAGAAAATCAGGGTCACTGGCGCTAAGGCGACCGATAAGGTCTATTCTCGCCATAGCGGTTATCCCGGTGGCCTGCATCAAGAAACCTTTGAGCAGGTGATGGCCAAGGATCCGAGACGTGTCATCGAGCATGCGGTTCGCGGTATGTTGCCTAAGAACACCCTTGGACGGGCGATGGGCAAGAAGCTCAAGGTCTATGCCGGAGCAGATCACCCCCATCAGGCTCAAAGTCCACGCGAGATCAAGCTGGAGGCATAAACTATGTCAGATTTGAGTAATGAGGCTATCTATATCGGCACCGGTCGTCGTAAGAACGCCGTGGTGCGTGTGCGCTTGGTTCCAGGCAGCGGCAAGGTGACCGTCAATGACCGCGATGGTTTGGCCTATTTTGGGCGTGAGGCGCTGTTGAGCTATGCGCTTGCTCCTTTTAGGGTGACGGATACCGTCGATCACTTCGATGTTATCGCTCGTGGCGATGGCGGCGGAGTTAGTGGCCAGGCGGGAGCCTTGCGCCATGGCATCGCCCGTGCCCTGCTGAAGGCCGGCGAGTATCGCGACGATCTGAAGAAAGCCGGTTTTTTGACTCGTGATCCACGTATGGTGGAGCGCAAGAAGTACGGCCTGAAGAAAGCCCGCAAGCGCCCGCAGTTCTCCAAGCGCTGATCTTGGGGCGGGTTGGGAATTGCGCGAGGCACTGCGTAAGGCTCGTAGAGAATAGGGCTTCTTCTTAACAGGAGCTTCAATGACCGGGAGCCCATCGCAAGGTGGGCTCCTGTTGGCTGAAGGCCATGATTTCAGCGATCTGTTGATTCGAAGCTGTCGCTGACTCGGAGAGGAGACTATGGCCAGGTTTTTTGGAACCGATGGTGTTCGCGGTGTTGCGGGCAGTGAGTTGACACGGCAGATGGCCGAAGCTTTGGGAGCTGAGGCGGTCAGGGTATTGGGCAAAAGCATTCTGATCGGTCGGGACACCCGCGCCAGTGGCCCAGAACTAACCGCTGGCCTGATTGACGGGGTGCTGGCAGCCGGCGGTCAGGCAGTCGATGCCGGAGTGGTGCCGACACCGGGCATCGCTTTGTTGACCCGAAAGCTGGGTGCTGACTGTGGCATTGTTGTCTCAGCATCGCACAACCCCCCGGAGTATAACGGCATTAAGTTCTTCGATGCCCAGGGCTATAAGTTGTCTGGTGGCATAGAACAACGCTTTGAAGCGGCCTTGGCGGCTCTGGCTGCCGAAATCGGGGCAGAGCAGTCTGTGGGCATGGGTGTGGGCTTGGCTGTTGCCCGGGCCGCCGCATCGAACGGTGAGCGTTCAGCGGCCGATGCTGCCACTGTCATGGCCGATGCCGCCGAGCTCTACATCCAACACACGGTGTTGGGCATGGCTGAGGCGGGCTTGGACCTCTCGGGGTTACGGGTGGTGGTGGATTGTGCCCACGGTGCCGCCTACCATACCACGCCAGAGGCCCTGCGGCGGCTAGGAGTTGAGGTTCACGCCATTAATACCGACTATGACGGCAAGGATATCAACGTCGCCTGTGGATCAACGCATCTCGACGTGATTCGTGACTGGGTGTTACGAACAGGCGCTGATGCCGGTTTCGCCCACGACGGCGATGCTGACCGGGTGTTGGCCGTGGACGCTGCCGGCAACGAGGTTGACGGTGACGTTATCGAGGCTATCTGTGCCCGCGACCTCAAACAACGTGGCCTGCTCAAAAACAACACGGTTGTCTCCACCGTGATGTCCAACCTCGGGTTTATCCGAGCTATGGAAGCTTTGGATATCGATTTGGAGCAAACCGATGTCGGTGATAGCAAGGTGCTGGCAGCGATGCGTGCCGGCGACTATGTGTTAGGTGGGGAGCAAAGCGGCCACATTATTTTCAAGGAGTATAACACTACCGGCGATGGTCTAGTGGCCATGCTGATGCTGTTGAAAACGATGGCTCGCAGCCAGACCAGTTTGGAAGAATTGGCTAAGGTAATGCATAAATTCCCCCAAATCTTGATTAACGTTAAGGTGGCGGATAAAGAACAGGTTGCCGCCGCCCCCGAATTAGCCGCTGCGGCTCGTGATCTGCGGCGTAAACTAAGCGACCAAGGGCGGGTGCTGCTGCGTCCATCGGGGACCGAGCCAATGCTGCGGGTGATGGTGGAGGCCGAGTCAGCTGCTTCGGCTCAGGAAGCTGCCGAAAGCCTAGCGGCAGTGATCCGCTCGTTGGACGAAGGATAAGGAGATCCTGATGTGTGGCATTGTAGCCTGTTGTGGAAGCGATAATATCCCCCAACTGCTGCTGAATGGGCTAGCACACTTGGAGTACCGCGGTTACGACTCAGCGGGCATTGCGGTCATCGACAATGAAGAAGGCCGTTTGAGGGTAGTAAAGCGGCTGCGGCAGTCTGACCGGGGGATGATCGATCTGCTCCGTGAGGCTGCTGCCGCAGAAGGCATTGATGAAGCGATATCTGCGCGGGCTGGGATCGGTCATACTCGTTGGGCCACCCACGGCGCCCCTAGTGTGGCCAATGCTCATCCGCATTTGGATTGCGAGGGTCGAATCGCCGTGGTGCATAACGGCATCATCGAGAACCACGCCCGTCTGAAGGCAGAACTTGTGGAGGAAGGGCACTGCTTCAAGTCCCAGACAGACACTGAGGTGGTCATCCATCTTCTGGAGAAATACTACGATCAAGCTGATGGTGACTTGGTGGAGTCTGTTCGTCGGACGGTAGCCCAGCTCTCGGGTTCCTTCGCACTGGCTATACTGCATCTTGGGCATCCGGACACTATCGTCGTGACCCGCAACGACTCGCCTTTGGTCTTGGGCAGCTATGAGTACGGATCGATAGCTGCCTCGGATACTCCGGCGATCATTGGCTATACCCGAGATGTCAGCTATTTGGGCAACCGCGACTTGGCCGTGCTGCATGGCGACGGCCAGATCGAGTGCTATGACCCGGCTGGCGAGTTATATGTTCCCAATATCTATCACATAGAATGGGATATTGAGGAAGCGGAGAAGGGCGGCTATCCGGATTTCATGCTCAAAGAGATATTCGAGCAGCCGCAGGTCGTTCAAAACACCTTAGCCGGGCGTTTTGATGCCCAAGCCCAGCGCTTGCAGTTTGACGAGCTGCCGCTCTCGCCAGCAGACATCGCGGCTATCGAGCGGGTCTATATTGTAGCTTGCGGTACAAGCTATCATGCCGGATTAATAGCTAAAAACATGATAGAGAACGCTGCCCGTCTGCCAGTAGAGGTGCAGGTAGCCTCAGAGTTCCGCTACCATAACCCGATCATCAACGGCAACACGCTGGTTATCGCCATCACCCAGTCTGGCGAGACAGCCGATACCTTGGAGGCCGTACGCATGGCTCGGCAGACCGGGGCGCATGTCATCGCCGTCACCAATGTAGTTGGCTCTCGGATCACCGCCGAAGCTCAGACCTCCTTGTTTGTCAAGGCTAACATCGAGATTGCGGTGGCCGCCACTAAGAGCTTTCTGGCACAGCTGGTTTTGCTCTCGCTGTTGGCACTGTACTTGGCTCAGGAGCTTGGCCTGTTGACAAAGAGGAAGATCAGCAAGTACTACAACGAGATGTGCCAGCTGCCGGCTCAAATTGAAAGCTTGTTGGCCGAGGAGTCTGTTTCAGCAGTCAAGGCAGCCGCTGAGGCTTGCGTTCATGCGCATACTGCCTTATTCATCGGCCGGGGCGTTGGTGCTAGCACCTGTTACGAGGGTGCCTTGAAGCTCAAGGAGATCAGCTACTTGCACGCTGAAGCGCTATCAGCCGGTGAGATCAAGCATGGCACTATTGCGCTGATTGACCCAGATCAGGGAACTCCAGTTGTCGCCGTGGCATTGCAGAGCGCCACTTACGACAAAATGCTGGCCAATATCCAGGAAGTCAAAGCCCGTGGTGCACGGGTGATTGCCTTGGCCACTGAGGGCGACGAGCAGATCACAGAGCTAGTCGACCATGTTGTCTGGCTGCCGCCCGTCCGTGAGATCATCTCGCCGATAACTGCCAGTGTGGTGCTGCAGCTTTTTGCCCGGCATATTGCCGTTTGTTTGGGGCGTGATGTCGACCAGCCACGCAACTTAGCCAAGAGCGTTACTGTGGAGTAGGGAAATGGGGGAGCAGACCGGCCTAGGGGTGGACATCATCGAAATTGAGCGCATGCAACGGGCAATGGAGCGGGTGCCGACGATGCGCGACAAGCTTTTTAGTGCCGAAGAAATCAAGTATGCACAATCCAAATCCCGCCCCACCGTGCACTATGCCCTGTTCTTTGCAGCTAAGGAGGCAGTGCTGAAGGCTTTGGGAACCGGCTTTTCGGGCATCGGTTGGACGGATGTAGAGGTCCGGCACAAGCCGAATGGCCGCCCTTATCCTGCGCTTAGCGGTGCTGCTGAGACAGTAGCCCAGCTTCAGGGAGTTGTTGAGTTGCAACTTTCGCTGTCCTATACCCATCAGGTGGCCGTGGCTTCGGCGGTTGCTATCCGCCAAGAGGATCGACCATCAATACGGGAGAAGGCCGACCCGAAAGCCGAGCTTTTGCAGCGCTTCAAAGAAATGAAGGCGCTTCTTGACGAGGTGGAACAGGAGTTGTCGGTGGCTGAGGCCGAAACCGGCGATCCCAAGAAGGCTGATCCGGGCGATGTTGGGTCAGCTGAACTTGGGGCAGATGCTGACGGCTGGAGCGCAGCCAGTATAGGTGCTGCAAGGTTAAGCGAGGCCGCATCAGGTGCTAAAAGGCCAGGCGAGGCCGGTGTGGGCACGGTCGGGACAGGCGAGGCGAGGGGGTGCAGCAGTGGATCTGCCGCCGATACTCCCTGATTCCCACAAGTATTCCCGAGGTAGCCTGTTGGTGATTGCCGGGTCGGTGCGCTTTCCGGGGGCCGCAGTGCTGGCCGCAGCGGCCGCAGCCAGAGCTGGTGCCGGTTATGTGACGTTGGCAGTGCCGGCCTCAGTGGTGGCGATTGCCCAAGGCCATCTGTTGGAAGTGCCGGTGATAGCGGCGCCTGAGGTGGACGGGGCATTCGCTCCAGATGCCCTGCTGCATGTGCTGTCCCAAGTGCGGCGACCTGATGCCATACTCGCCGGACCCGGCTTGACAGTGACTGCGGGCTGTGAGTCTGTGGTGGGGGCACTGATAAACCAAGCATTGACGGAAGGGCTGCCTTTGTTGCTGGACGCAGATGCTTTGAATGTCTTAGCAGCTGCTTTTGATGCTTGCCCTCACCCCGCGGCACTGGCAGCGCTCACTGCCCAAAGCCAGAGTGCGCCGCCACCGCCGCTGCCGCCGCTGCGCCAGTTAGCCGTTCCTTGTCAGGGTCAGCCTTATTGCCAGCCTGAATCCCAGCAACTTGGGCAATACCAGCCGCACCAACTGGTCATCACCCCCCATGCCGGGGAACTGAAACGTCTGCTGCAGGCGACAGGCAGCAGCAATGCCGCTGAATTGGCCAAACGCTTGCAGGCTGTGGTCGTCGCCAAGGGGCCGCGAACCGAGGTTTTCTCTCCAGAGGCTGCCTTTCCTGCCTATGTCTATGACGGTGGTACTCCGGCACTGGCCAAGGCCGGCACGGGTGATGTGTTGGCCGGCATTATCGCATCTCTGTTGGCGCAACGGATGCCGTCTTTAAAGGCCGCTTCTGCCGGGGTGGAGTTGCATGGGCGGGCAGGATTGTCTGCAGAGTCCAAAACCAGTCGGCGCTCACTTGTTGCGCGTGATATGATAGACGCACTTGCTTCAGTGTTCCGTGAAATCGAAGGAATTTGAGTTTTATGCCCCACGTTATCCACTTGACTCAACTGCTATCCTTCGCTTGCCCCCTGTTGTTGGCTCCTGCCCTTGTTGGCAGCTTGTCACAGGAGGCTGTGATTTATGATCATCCAGTACCGCTGGAAGGCAGTTTTGAGGACTATCAGTGGGCGCTGGTCAATCTAGTGTTGGTCTGTATCGCACTTTTATGCATCATCTTGTTTGCGGCACGGCTGCTGGTCATCGCCTATTGGCAAGCTAAGCTGGCGGATGAGAGCGAAAAAAGCGAAGCTGCCCAGCAACAGGCGGTATCCCGGATTTTCTCCGACAGCTTGGTGTGGTTGGTATTCGCGTTCTTGGCTGTGCTGGCCTCCTGTTTCTTCTTTACCTTCTCTCAGGATATCGTTGCCCAATCTCGTTGTGTTATTGTGGATATCTGGACCCCCACGCAGGCTTTGTTTTTGGCAATCCAGATGGTAGCGATGCTTGCAGCCTTGTTGCGCATCAGTAGGGCCATGCACACTGAGTCTGCGCAAGGCAGCTCCCTTCGGTCGGAACAAGAGCGGCCTTCCCTGCGCGACTCGCGGCGGCTGCAGCTGCGTGGCGACCAGCTGCGAAGCGGTAATGGCGGTCAGACGTATGACGACCAGCAGCAGGATGCCCAGCAGCAGGGCGACCAGCAGCAGGGCGACCAGCAGCAGGGCGACCAGCAGCAGGATGCCCAGCGCCGCGGTCATCCCGACGATAAAGATGGTTAGGGAGGCACCGGCTTTTTGGACATGATCTTCAGTATCCTCATAGCTTTGATCCTGATACTCTGTAACGGTTACTTTGCGATGTCTGAGCTAGCGCTGATATCGGCCAAGCGTTCGGTACTGCAGCAACGCATGGAGGAAGGCAACACCGTCCAGGCCCGCAAGGCCAAGCGGGCGCTGGACTTGGCTGCCGATTCGGACCGCTTGCTGGCCGCCACCCAAGTTGCCATAACCCTACTTTCCTTCGGGGCCTCGGCGGTAGCTGCCACCGGCTTTGCTGAGCCTATCGCCGGCTGGCTGCGGTCTTTCAACATCAGTGTGCTCTCGGTCGCCGCCGGCCCGCTCTCCGTGGTGGTCATCACTTTGTTGATCAGCTACATCAGCTTGGTTGTGGGCGAACTGGTTCCCAAACGCATCGCTTTGGCCGATGCTGAGCATACGGCGATGCTGGTGGCCGGCTCGATTATCTTTTTCGAGCGGACGCTCAAGCCCTTGGTGTCGCTGATGTCGGCCTCGACCAACTTGGTGGCACGGCTGTTGGGTGTGAAGAGTGCCAATGACCGCCAGCAGGTCAGTGAAGAGGAAATCAAGTATTTGGTCACCGAACAGCCTAGCCTGCTTGACGAGGAGAAGCGGATGATTCATGAGATCTTCGACCTCGGCGATACGGTGGCCAGGGAGATCATGACACCCCGGGTCGATATAATCTCAATTGAAGATACTGCTACAGTCGGCCAGACCATTAACCGGATGCGTGGCACCGGTTATTCGCGTATTCCGGTGATCCATGGCAGCTTGGATCAGATTGTCGGCATTGTGATGCTTAAAGACCTCCTAGCGCCGTTGGCTGACGACCGTGCCGAGGAACCAGTGGCCGACTATATGCGCCAAGCGCTCTGTGTCCCCGAAACCAAAGACATTCTGCCGCTTTTGGGAGAGATGCAGACCTCGCACCAGCAGATAGTTTTGGTTGTGGATGAGTACGGCGGCACTGCCGGCATCATCTCTGCCGAAGACATCGTTGAGGAGATTGTCGGGGAGATAGCTGACGAGTATGACCCAGACAACAAGTTCCAGACCCAGCTTTCGGAGAATGAATGGTTGATCGATGGCCGCTTCCCGACCAATGATGCCCGCGAGTTGGGGCTGCCGGTGGAAGATGACGATGACTATGAGACCATCGCCGGCTGGCTGATGGACGTGATCGACGAGGTACCGAAAGTGGGGGACTCCTTCGACATCAAGGGCTTCACCTTCAAAGTGCAGAGTATGCGCCGCCACCGTATCTCGATGCTGCGGGTGACCCGGGATCATAACTACCAGGATGTTGAGGTGGAGGAGGGCGCGGGCATCTGAGGCACCTGCCCCTGCCCCTTGCCCAACCCCGAAGTGCCAACGTGCGCGTGACAACTTGAAAACGCAGCTATACCCCAAAAAAGTGACCCGCTAACCTTAGATAAGGGCTTAGATAAGGAAGAAATTCTGACGGTGGCAAAAGTGCCTTTAGGAAGGTGCTGATACATCCTCAGCGCGGGTTGGGATTAGGAAGTTTGGAACACGCAAAACGCATGTACCGTAGTGATAACGCCATGATTGCCGGCGTGGTGGCGAGCATTGCCGAGTATCTGAAGGTCGATGCCTCGCTGTTGCGGATTGTTGCGATCATTCTCTTCGTCTTGCTTCTTGGTACGCCGTTTTTGCTGTACCTGCTGGGCATCCTGCTCATCCCACGACGGCCATTGGATGTTAGTCGACCGATTGAGGTCAAGCCCTCGGCCAGTGGTGAGCTGCCAGTGGTTGGCCGGGAATCAAACCAATCGTCTCAGCCTACGCTAGGAGCTGTTGCACCAGAGTCCAGAGCGGCATACTTTGCGTCCTCAGGCACCACTGCCGCCGTAGGCCCAGCAGCTTTTGGGGCAGCGCCCTCGCTTCCGGTGGCTTCCAACGCTGCCGTGCCCTACGCCACAACCCCGGGCGCGGGCTGGGTTTCATCGAACTCGGAGGCTTTCGATGCCGTTGATCCGGACAAAGTTACTGAGCTAGCCTCGCTCTCCAGCCGCTTGCGTAGGAGCCGAGGCCTGTCAGCAGCCTTGATGCTCGGGCTGATGCTCTTGGCGACAGGCCTTTTGGCGCTGTTCGCTTGGCTGTTCAACCCGGTGGCTTGGCAGTTCTGGCCAATGGTTTTGGTTTTGGGTGGCTTGTTGACTCTGTTTACTCCAGGCTACAATGGCTGGAGCGTGTCTCGCGCCGGTTACGGTATTCTGATCATCACCGCTGGCATGACACTGCAGTTCTGGAAGTTCGAGATATTCCCTTTCGACACCTTTGTCCTGATCGCCATGAATTTTTGGCCGCTGATCCTAGTGGTCTTAGGCCTAGTGGTCTTGGGTGGTGCCTTGCGCCGAGACGTATTGAAGTTGATGGCCGCGTTATTGATGTCTTTGACCCTGATAATGGGCGTTTGGACTTTCGGCGGCATGAAAGGGGCTTATCACATCAGCTTGCCTCTGATCGAAAGCTACGACCTGCAATTGCCGCCATCTCCCTTCCAGCAGCCTGATTGATCGGTGCCTTCCTATAGACGCGCAGGAAAATGCGTAATAGGCAGGAATAATTTAGGATGTTCGAGCTTGTGGTTTTGTAATGGATATCTAGCTGCTATCATATTTGAAAAGCAGTCTCAAGTGCCTGAACGGGGCATCTTGAATGTTGGCACGAGTAGAAAGTAAAGGGGTAGAAGACTATGAAGAAACATGTTAAGAATAACGTTTATTGGCTAGGTAAGGTCGATTGGGAGCTGGAGACGTTTCACGGAGCGGACTACTCCATTCACCACGGTTCCAGCCAAAATGCCTACTTGATTCAAGAGGAGAAAACCGTCCTCATCGACACCGTCTGGAAGCCGCATTCCACCGAGTTCGTCGATAACTTGGCCAGTGAGGTAGACCTGAACTCGATCGATTTCATCGTTGCTAACCACGGCGAGGTCGATCACAGTGGCGCTTTGCCCGCCCTGATGGAGAAGATTCCCAACACCCCCATTTATTGCACGGCCAATGCCGTGAAGAGCCTCACCGGGCAGTACCATCACCCAGAGTGGGATTTCCGGGTAGTGAAGACCGGTGATTCCGTGGACATCGGCAACGGCAAGCAGCTGGTCTTCGTGGAGATGACCATGCTGCACTGGCCGGACAGCATGGCCACTTGGATGACTGAGGACAACATCCTCTTCTCCAACGATGCCTTTGGCCAGCATTTCTCGTGTGACGAGCTGTTCAACGACAAGGCCGACCAATGCCTGCTCTGGGAAGAAGCCATCAAGTATTACACCAACATCCTAAACCCCTTCTCGCCGCTGGTGAAGAAAAAGGTGGAGGAGATCCAAGCGATGAACCTGCCGATCGAGATCATTGCTCCCAGCCACGGCGTGATCTGGCGCGACGACCCACTGCAGATAGTTAAGAAGTACTATGAGTGGTCGCAAGAATATCAAGAGGATCAGATTACGGTGATCTATGACAGCATGTGGAACGGCACCATGCAGCTAGCTCACAAGATGGCCGAGGAGATCGCTCTGGCCTCCCCGAGCAGCCGGGTGAAGATATTCAATATCTCCAAGGCCGACAAGAACATCATCATGACCGAGGTCTTCAAGTCCAAGGCCATAGCAGTCGGCTCGCCGACAGTGGTGATGAGCGTTCTCTCTTCTGTGGGCGGCTGGCTGGAGTTTTTGAAGGAGCTGAGGTTCAGGAACAAGAAGGCCGCCGTCTTCGGCTGCTACGGCTGGAGCGGCGAGTGCACCAAGGTGCTGCGGGAAAAACTGACCGAGGCTGGCTTCGCAGTGGTAGAGCCAGAGATTCGCTGCAACTGGAACCCCACAGCCGAGGACTTGGCGCAAGCCGCAGGTGTCGCAGCCGCGCTGGTCAGCTGAAGGCAACGGTACACACAGGCTAAAAAGTGAATCGGGCAGGTAATGCCCGGGGAGCCTTACGATCAACGTAAGGCTCCGTCATTGCGGCTCAGCTTGCAAGGTGGAGGGCATGGTTGACCGGCGCTTCGTTAGGTGTTCATGTACGGGAATGTGAACGCTATCAGATGCCTTGCGTAGACCGTGAGAACTCTTGCATTTTGACTATCAAAATGATATCATAAAGATATCTAAGAGGTTTATGAAAGGAGTTCTCATGGAATTGAAGATTGTCGAAGAGCGAGAATTGAAGCCGCTAAACGGGTTTTTGATGTTGGCCGTGATGATTCTGGGGTCGCTCCTGTCGATAGCGGCGATGGTTGTCGCCATTGTAATACTGGCCGCAGAGGAAGGCAGCAGCGACCCTTCAAACAGCATATTGAGTGCTTTGCTGCTAGTAGTGGGCTTTTTGGCCTGGGTTGGTTTCAGCATCGGTTTTTGTGGCCTAAAGGTGGTGCACCCCAACGAGGCCAAGGTCTTCACCTTGTTCGGCAAATACTATGGAACCATCAAAGAGGCTGGCTTTTACCACATCAACCCCTTCTGCACGGTCGTCCGCACCAAACGGCCGCCAGCAAAATCGGCAGCCAAGACACAGGCCGTGCCAGACGAGGGGACAGGAAGCGTGGCAATACTTACAGCGACAGTCTCAGCCGGGCCGAGTGCTGTGTCTTTGAAAGTCCAGACCTTGGACAACGGCCTGCAGAAGGTCAACGATGTGCTCGGCAACCCGATCATCATCGGCGCCATGGTCATCTGGCGGGTAGTCCAGCCTACCCAGGCCGTCTTCTCGGTGGAGAACTACTACGAGTATCTAGGCATTCAAACCGATTCTACGATCCGTAACACCGCCCGCCTTTATCCCTATGATGTCTTTGACGAGAGCGACAACGGTGGCGTGGGACATGAGAAGACCCTGCGTGGCTCATCGTTGGAGATCGCCGATACCATGAAGGCCGAGCTGCAAAAGCGGGCCTGCGCAGCGGGGCTGGAAATCGAAGAGGTGCGTATTACCCATCTGGCCTACTCTGAAGAGATCGCGGCGGCCATGCTGCAGCGTCAGCAGGCCGAGGCGATCATCGCCGCCCGTCAAAAGATCGTGGACGGTGCTGTGGGCATGGTCGAAGGGGCCGTCGGCCAGCTGTCCGCCAACCAGCTGATCGTTTTGGACGACGAACGCAAGGCGGCTATGGTTTCAAACCTGCTGGTGGTGCTGGTGGGCAACCGCGATGCCCAGCCGATAGTCAACGCCGGCTCCATTTACTAGGAGCGGATCCATGGCCGACGAGGAACGCGCCCGGGAGCAGCAGCTGCTTGATCGCCTAGCACGCATCAAGCAGCTGGAAGACGAGGTATGAGGGCGCGAGGCGGCGCTGAAAACAAGGAAGGCGCCAAAAAGCAGGTCTTGCTGCGCCTGTCTCCCAGCCTTTGGGAGCAGGTGGCCAAGTGGGCAGAGGACGATTTCCGCTCGATCAACGGGCAAATCGAATACATCCTCAGCGAGGCTGTGAGAAAACGCCCAAAGCTTGGATAAAATCACCGGACTGCCAGCACATGGGGTGATCGCCGCATACAATGGTGGTCGGCCTCGCATTCCTAGGGAAGCACCGATTAATCCCTAAACTGCAGCCATTGTCGGCTTGACCGGCAATCTTTCCCCTGATCAGCTGGGTTAAAGATTGCGGCTCAGGGCCATGTGTGGAACGGAATTGTGAGTTGATCGGTGCTTCCCTAGCGGCAGAAGACGATGCGCTCGCTAGCTATCATCCGCGCCAATGTGATCACACAAATTGCTGCTATTGCTAGGTTGACTGCCACGGTGATGGCGATGTGCGTTGGCTCTAGTGTGAAACTCAAGATGCCGATCATGCTTTGGACGCTGTTGTACAGCGGCACCAAGTAAAGGCTGATGTTCTCAGTTGCGCCTTGGGAGAACATCCCCAAGGCACCGACGATCATCACCAAGACCATCAGCGGCATCACATAGGTGGCGGCTTCCTTCACCGTACGGGCGATGGCCGAGAGCAGTGATATCAGGCCGACGAGGACCAGCACTGTGGAGAAGATCACCACCAGCAGCAACAAATAGTCCGCCGCGCCGTAGATGGCGGCACTGACCCCGCCCGTGGCTCCGACAAGCTTGGGCAATGACAGCACTACCCCTAGGAAACTGGAAAGGCTGCTCAGCAAGGCGATGCAGCTCAGGGCAATGATCTTGCCTAGAGCCAATTTCCAGCGTGCCAGCGGTGTCACCAACAAGGTGGCGATGGTGCCGCGCTCCTTCTCACCGGCGATGGACTCTGGGGCGACCGCCGCGCAGCCGCTGTAAAGGAAGATCAGGATCAACAAAGGCAGTAAGGTGGAGAAGATCTGCCCACTGATGTCCTCGCCGCTGGCCAAATCGAAACCTTCTTCGGCACCTGCCCCGGCGTTGACGACGAACAGCGGGGCAATGGAGTTCTTATAGGCATCGAGCAAGCCGGTCATCTTGCTGTACTGAAGGCTGGACTCGGTGCGTGTCGAGTTGTAGTAAACGACGACTTCGGGAACTGTTTGGGATGCGGCAGTGGCGCTGTCACCGGCAGCGGCAGTGGCGGGGTCACCGGCAGCGGCAGTGGCGGGGTCACCGGCAGCGGCGGCCTCGGTTGGCGGCCTGCCGCCCAAACCGGCCTGCACTTGTCTGTCGAAATCGGCCGGGAAGACCACCAGCATGTCAGTGCGTTTCTCCGCGACCTCAGATTTGATAGCTTCAACTTGGCTGGCATCGGCTAGTCTAAAGTCCATCTGCGCCTGGTCGCAGGCCGGTGCTAGCGACTCCGGCAAGTTGACCACATAGTTTGTGGGCTGGTAAGCGGCGTCGGTCGTTGTCATGCTGGTGAGCGCCGTGCCCATTAAGGAATAGATGGCGTAGATCATGATGCCTGGCAAGAGGATGGTGGTCAGCACCATGCGATAGTCGGTGAAGAAGCGCTTGAATTCCTTGAGGATGACGGCTAGAAGGCCGTTGCGGACTTTGGGGCCGGCGGCGGTAGGGGCTTGGCCGCCGCTAGGCAGACCGCCGCCGCCAAGCGGGCTGTTACTGTCAGACAGGTTGTTGTCGGATGTTCGTGCGAATCGCTTGCCCATTCAGGCCACCTCCCCACAGTGCTGTACGTAGAGCCGGAAGAAGCAGTCCTCCAGGTTCTCGCCGCCGGTGACCTCGGGCAAGCTGCCCTCGGCCACCATCCGGCCGTTGATGATTACGCCGACCCGGTCGCAGAGTTTTTCCACTAAAGAAAAGATGTGGGTAGAGATGATGATGGTCTTGCCGATGCTCCGCAGCTCGGCCAAGTAGTCGGTGACCACTTTGGCGGTTACCACGTCCAGGCCGTTAGTCGGCTCGTCGAAGATGATGATCCCCGGGTCATGGGCGATGGAGATGGCCAGCGAGGCTTTTTGCTTCATGCCGGTGGAGAGGCTCGCAACCTTGGTCTCGGCAAATTCGTCGATGCCGAAGCGTTTAAAGAGCATCGCCTTGCGCTCGGCTGCCCGGGTTGTGTCCATGCGGTGCAGACAGGCGAAGAAGTCGAAAAGATAGCTGGGGGTGAAGAACTCCTCCAGTTTCAGTTCACTGGTCAGAAAGCCGATGCGGGCACGCACCTGTTCAGCCTCGGTGACGATGCTCTTGCCGTCGACCAGTGCGTCGCCGGAGTCCGGCCTAATCAGTGTGGCCAGCATCCGCAACGTGGTGGTTTTACCGGCACCGTTTGGCCCCAGCAGCCCGAATATCTCGCCGGCGCGGACAGAGAAGCTAAGGTCGTCCACTGCCACCCGCAAACGTTGGGCGGCATGCTCCGTCCGTTGCTGCTTGGCGGAGAGCCGAAAGGTCTTACAGAGTTTTTTGGTTTGGATCAAGTCTGGCATGTCCCCTCCTTCGTGTTTGTTTGCCCTTGGTCGGGCGAAGTTCATTGTACCACAGGGCAAATCGAGTAGATCACTAACAAAGCCGTAAGAAAACGTATAAGATATGGATAAAACCTAGATAAGAAGGTAGGCATATGATTTTCCAGTGGCAAATTATGGGTTACTGATGATCGAAATCAGTATTCCTTGGTAGACAAGAGGCGCGCCGCTGTGTACAATACTTAAGGGCTTCAGGAGTGTTTTTGTGGGATGGTGTGTTTGATGTTGACTGCTTCAGAGCGCTGATTGAATGGCGGTGTGAGTGTGTCAAGGCAGGGTTTGCTGTCGGGTGTAGTGGGAATTGTCTATTTCCGAAACGTTCCTTGGGAGTGATCGCATTTATGGTAGATAGCCAGAGGGGGAAAAGCATATCACGAAAACTGCTGGCGACTTGGTTGTCAGTTTTTGCAGCGGCCTCTCTTTTGTTGGTTACGGCATGTCCTGTTTTTGGGGTTCTGGGAGGCTCCGACTCAAGCGACCCAAAAATACTGGGCGTAGGGCGCATTAAGAGCAAACCGACATCTGAGCCTATTAGTCCTAACAAGAAGCTCGTTTTGGGCAACGGTGCAGACTCGGCTAAAATGGTGAGTATCGTTGGCTTGGCTGTGCCTGTTGATAAGCCGATCAACAATGGTCATGCCGCTGTGCCGAGCGAGCCTGCTGCTCCTGCAGCCACAACGGCTAGCGCTGAACAAAGGTCGGCCGACCCATCGGCCAATCAACCGATTGCCCAGCCGGTCGACAGTAGTCCTGCCGGCAATGCGGCTGCTGCCAATCCCCCTGCTACTCATCCTGCCGATCCCGCCCCGAATCCTGCCCCTAAACCCAGCACTGAGAGTCAGGCCACTGGTGGCAGCTGGTCAAGCGGCTTGGCTTCGGCCTATGGCGAGGGCTTCTATGGCGACAAGACGGCTAGGGGTCATGTGCTGACCAAGAGCAGCATGGGAGTTGCCGTGCCCGTGTCCAAGTCTTACCTTCTTGGAAAGACTATCGAGATCAGTTATGGTGGCAAGACCATCCGCGCCGTGGCCAATGACACTGGCGGTTTCGGCAGCCTTGGCCGTGACCTTGACCTACAACCCGGGATTTGGAAGAGCTTCGGGTTCAGTGACGAGGACCAGTGGGGTGTACGCATGGTCAAGTGGCGTGTGGTGAAGTAAGCCTTGGCCATCGCCCTTTCCATAAGTTCCGTGACATCACAGGCAGCCAGAACGGCTGCCTGTTCTCTATCCGGCCGGATGGCAATACTAGAGGTCGGGCTAGTCAGCAGTCGGCCCAGCAAACGAGTGGATGAGCCAACTGCCAAGGAGCTGCTAAGCCGTTTTCCGCATTTGGCGGATCATGCCTGCCGCCAATGTGGCTACGGTCGCTTTGGTGATAAGATCATCGGTGCCAGTTTGCCACACCTTTGCGAGCATTTGGCTATTGACCTGCTGGTAAGCGAGCAGCTGGCGGTGGGGTCGCGACAGCTGGTGGCAGGTAACACCGTATGGCTGGACAAAGGTCAAAGATTGGCCAAAGTTCGTCTGCGGCTGTCTGCTGAGTTGCTGGAAAACGCCGAGAGCGCAATATGCCAAGCGGTTGAAACCATAAACGAGCTAATGGGCAGATCTTGGGGAAGTGACGACCAATCCGGCGTGGCATGATTTGCGCCATGCCGCCGCCCAGCGGCAGCACAAACAGGACACGAAAGGTCAGTGCCATTTTCACGATTGGTCGTCACTTCTCCAGCTTTCGTAAATTTTAACCACACTGGCGACAATGGCTGCACTTTTTCTTGGTGTTGTGATATCCTTTCCCGATACGTTTGGAGGTTGGTATGGCTGAAACAGGCTTGATTCAGTTCGACGATTGGGTGGATTTCTATGCTTCCCGGGTAGAATCGATGCGTACCTCGGCAGTCCGGGATCTTTTCGCGGCAGCATCGCGCCCCGATATCATTTCCCTTTCTGGGGGAATGCCGGATATCCGTGTGCTGCCCTTGGATCAGCTTGCCGAACTGGCGGCCAAGGCGATCGTCAGCGAGGGAGTGGCCGGTCTGCAATATGGCGACACTACCGGTCGTATCCAGATAAAAGAAGTCGTCTGCAACCTGATGCGCGATCTGGACATCCATATCAGCACTGGCGACTTGATCATTACTGCTGGTGCCCAACAGGCTTTGGACCTGCTAGGCAAGGCATTCATCGACCCCGGCGATGTGATCATCACTGAAGGGCCGACTTATCTAGGCGCACTACAAGCCTTTTCGGCCTATCAGCCGGACATTCGCACCATTGAGTTTGACAGCGACGGCATGCGTATTGACCTGCTGGAGGAAGAACTGGAGCGTTTAGGGCCAGGGGTGGCAAAATTCCTCTATACCGTGCCGACCTTCAACAACCCCGGCGGGGTGACCATGAGCTTGGAGCGTCGCCGCCGCCTGATAGAGCTGTCCCACCAATACGAGCTGATGATCATCGAGGACGACCCCTATAGCCGGTTGCGCTTCGATGGCGAACCGGTGCCCAGCCTTCGCTCCATGGACGAGCGGGTGATCTATTTGGGCACGGTATCCAAGATTTTCGCTCCCGGTCTGCGTACTGGTTGGATTATCTCACCGCTGCCGATACGTGGCAAGTTGAACATGATCAAACAGGGTGCTGACCTCAGTGGCTCGCCGATCTGCCAAGTGCTAGTGGAACACTATTTCACGGAAATGGATTGGCGCGGCACCTTGGATAAAGCGCGTGCCAAATACATTGAACGCCGTGATGCCATGTTGGCTGCCCTAGAGGAGTTTTTCCCGCCGGAGGCTCAATGGACGCACCCCCAAGGCGGCCTGTTCGTATGGGTGACACTGCCCGAATACCTAGATACCGCCAAGCTGCTCTCGGTGGCTTTGGAGAACGGGGTGACTTTTGTGCCCGGCGATGGCTGCTATCCGGCCGACAGCGACCGGGGGCGCAGCTCGATGCGTATCGCGTTTTGTTATGAGGAACCAGAGAAAATCCGCGAAGCCATTCGGCGGTTGTCGCTGGTTATTGCCGACCGCCTTGACCTTTATCGTGCCTTCATCAACGCTGGCGCTTTGAAGCCGTAGGGATAAAATTGGAATGATGGTTGAAGATGAGTGCAGCACAGATCAGATGCGGGAGGAAAGATGTCGTATAAAGTAGCTGTTCTGATGGGCGGAAGTTCGTTTGAGCGCGAGTTCTCGTTGGCTAGCGGTCGCCACGTGCTACGCCATTTGGAGGCACGAGGGCATACGGTATTGCCTCTGGACGCTGCCAACGCGCTGGTAGAAACCCTGCGTCGGGAGCGGCCTGATGTGGCCTATATCGCCCTGCACGGTGGCCATGGAGAAGATGGCACTATCCAGTCACTGTTGGAGTATTTGGAAATCCCCTTTGTCGGGTCGCTTTCCAGCGTCTGTCGCTTGACTTGGGACAAGAGCCTGTTGCCCCTAGTGGTGAGTTCTTATCGCAAGGCGAGGGGGGGGGCTAATAAGGCTGCCCATTGGCCGCGTGGAATCTGCCTTTCGGCCTACGCTTTCAAAGATTTGGGGGCGGTCGCCGCCCTCGACCTGATAACCAAGCAGATACCCAGCGGCTACCCCTTGGCAGTGATGCCGGCCGCTGGCGGCTCAGCGATGGGGGTGAGCAAGGTCACTGAGCCAGACGAGTTGGCCGGAGCCTTGCTGGATGCCTTGTCCTTCGATGATGAGGTGTTAGTGGAGGAATGGGTCGATGGGGCGGAGATCGCGGTTTGCATCATTGGCAGCGGCGAGGATGCTCGCGCTTTGGCGGCCATCGAGATCGCACCGCATGCCGAGTTCTTCGATACCGCTGCCCGCCTCGACCCGGATTTCGTGGATTACTATGTGCCAGTGCGCGAGGAATCCCTAGCTGTCAGCGGGCAAGAGGCTGCCAATGCCAGAGACCTGATAGCTGCTGCAGCCTTGGAGGTGCATCAGGCCTTCGGATGCCGCGATCTCTCCCGGGTTGACCTCTATTGGGACCCCCGTAAACAGCAGCCACTGGTGATGGAGATCAACGCCTCTCCCGGCATGTCTGAGTTCTCGCTTTTCCCGATGGCCTGCGAGGCCTCCGGAATAGATTTCGAAGAAATGCTGGATCACCTGCTAGAAACCGCAGTGGCCAGACAGAAGTAGTTATTCGGCGAGGCGACGGTAGCGCTCAGCTGTTGGCAGACATCCTTCCTGTCGCCGACCGCCAGTGCAAGAACAACGAGCTTGTTGTGGCTATATTTTTTTCTATGTTAAACCAGCGTTGACATGGAGTGACCTCATCGAATATTGCCTATAAGCAGAAAAAGAGCCTGTGTAGTATAGGGCATAGACACCCGCTCTTATACCTCCAAGTGAGAACGGTTGGCAGGGCGGCCCGCCCGTGACGAACTGGATGCCAGGCCCATAGTCGGAGTAGTCGACAAGCCGCACATCCGTCTGCACGACGTTTCAGCTCTCGATGCCTGTGAAGCCGCTCGTTATATTGCTCGCACGGCTCCCGAGACACAATCTTTCGCCGGTAGGCTCGACGGTCGACACCAAGGTAATTGCTCGCACGGCTCCCGAGACGCAATCTTTCGCCCTGTTGATCAGGGGAAAGATTGCCGGTCAAGCCGACAAGGACGGGGCTTGGGCGCTAAAGCGGGTTTAAAGCGGCATTCTCCTAGGTTACGGCTGCTTGGGGGCACCGCAGTTGGCGCAGAAGTTGCCGGTGTTGCCTTGCTGGCCGCAGTTGGTGCATATCCAGGGACCGGGGGCGGGTGGCTGGGGCTTGGGGCTGCCGCAGTTGGCGCAGAAGTTGCCGACATTGCCGCCTTGGCCGCAGCTGGGGCATGTCCAGGGCGCAGCGCCTGCCGCACCCGCCGCCGCTGTGTTCGGCGGAGGCGGAGCTGCCCCCGGAGCCGGAGCCGGCATTGGCGCTGGAACCGGGGCGCCCACAGCTGCGCCGGGGGCTACAGCGCCGGGGGGCACAGCAGCGCCGCCGCCGCCCGCTACGCCGAAGCCGCCGTCTGCGGCCACCGGGTAGCTGGAGGGCGGTACTGTCGCGCCGGTTTGGGCGGCTTGGTTGAACATCCCCTGGGCAGTGGTGCCGCCGGCGGCGTTGGCCATGCCGAGGCCCATGAAGCCCAGCATGGCACCGCCCTCGTTGGCCGCCGCCTCGCGCATCGCGTCGGCCTGGGCGCCCGCCAGCACCGCGCCGGCCATGTTCGGGTCGCGCAGCGACTTGGCGGCTTGCAGGTCTTTGATGCGCTTCTCGTCCTCATCGGAGACCGAGACAGAGTTGATGGCAAAAGAAACCACCTCTAAGCCACGCAGGTCGCGCCATTTGCTGGAAAGCACCTGGTTCAGCTCGTCGGCTATCAGCATGGTTTGACCGGGCAGCGCTGAGTAGCGGATACCTTGGGCTGACACTTTGGAGAGTGCCACATTCAGGCCGTTCAGTAGCTCAGCCTTGAGCTGGGAGTCGATCATATCCCGGGTGTACTCGCCGCCAACGTTGCCGGCAACGTTTTGGTAGAAGAGGATCGGGTTGATCAGCTTGTAGGAAAACTCGCCGTTGCAGCGTAAATCAACATCCATGTCTAGGCCGATGTCGGCATCCACCACGCGGTAGGGGATGGGCTCGGCGGTGCCGTACTTATTGCCGAGGATCTCCTTGATATTGAAGTAGTAGACCCGTTGGTCAGAGCGCACGCCACCGCCACGCTTGAAGCGCTCGATGCTCTCCTTGAAAACGGCCATTATGTTGGCACCCAAGCCGCCACCGCCGGCGAAGATGCTCGGCTCGCTGGAGGCATCGAAGGTGTACATTCCTGGCTCAGAGGCGAACTCCACTACGATGCCGTTGTTTATCAGGGCAATCGCTTGGCCGTCGGCCACGATGATGCCTGAGCCGTTAGAGATAATGTTGTCCGAGCCCTTGGTATTAGAGCTGCGGCCGTTGATGGTTTTGGATCCTTTGGTCACTAAAACCTCAGTGGGCAGGGAGTCGAGGCTGAAGAATTCCAGCCATTGGTCGGCCAGTGTGCCGCCGACGGCACCCGCCGCTGCCTTAATCAATCCCATGTTTTCTCCTTAATGTCTGTGAACTCATTTTCATATTTGTTTCATGTCTGCTTCATGACCGCCCGGCTTTAGAACTTGCCACCGAAGCCGCCGTGGACACCGCCGCCGGAGCTGGTATGAACACCACCGCCGCCAAGGCTGTTGTTGCTCGGAGCTATCGGGATACTGGTGATATTGCTGAACAGGAAATTGTCTGTGCTGGCGCTGAGGTTCAGAAGCTGGCTTAAGGCGATGCCATTGAAGTTGTTGCTGTAAAGGCCGAAGGCGTTCTGGGGTGCTTCGGAGCCACCCTCAGTGACACCGGAGACTGCTTTCAGGTAGATGTTTGCGCCTTGATTGGCCATTACCGTGCGGTTCCGCGATTTCAGGGCAAAGGCGACACCCCAGCCGACAAGCGCTCCCAAGCCGAGGGAGCCGCCAGCTCCCAGAGGCAAGAGGTTCACCAAGTTCTGAAGGCTGCTGGGCTTGTTGGCCTCGCCGACCGGTTCGCCGCTATGGTATTTGCTAAGTAGGCTGTTGGCGTTGTTGGCGAACCTTGAGAAGGCCGTGTAATAGTTGCCGGAACTGAGGTTGCTTGTAACCTCTGACATCAGGTACGATTCGCCATCCTCGGCAAACACCTGAATGGCAAAGCCGCTGGTCGAGATCCAAAATTCCTGCTCGGTCATGCTGACCAGCAGCAACAGGCCGTCTTTGTTGGCTCCATAGCCGTAGCTATGGTTATCGAAGTAGTCGTCAGCATAGTTCATGGGGCTCTTGCCACTCAAGCTGTTGGTAGTCAGCACTATCACCTGGCACTGCTGCTTGTTGCTGATTTGCTCCAACTGTTGTTCCAGTTTGGCTTGATCGGTGGAGGAAAGCAAGCCGGCGTTGTCCACCACCAAGGGTAGGGACTGCACATTGGTCGAGACTGCTAGCGTGCTGCTACCACCATTAGAACTCCAGTTGCTGGCGTTTGCGGTGCCGCTGCTGCTGGCACCAGCTGCCCAGACGGTGGTCGGCAGTGAACAGGCCATGGCCGCACAGAGGCAGACAGCTAAAACCAGCCGCCAAGTTGTCCGTGTAACCGGTCGCCGAGGCCCATGCTGTTGCGGTCGTTCGCGCACCCCTAGCCGCCCCCCGGTTTTTATCCCGCTGTTCTCCATCAGATCACCCCGCTTATCACCAGTAACGCAAAGATCACGAAAACTATCACTGCGGCAATGCCGCCGACCATGGCGAACCAGCGCCAGTAAAGGCCGGTGTCCACCGGCAGATCGCCGACAAAACGGCCGGTTTGGCCGTTCATGGCAAAGGTGTAGGTTTTGCCTTGGAAAACTGTGGACAACAACCAAACCGGGAACAGCGCATAGGTGGTCTTGGGCTGTTGGTAGGCGATGTCGATGCGCTGGGTGGTGACGGAGCTGTAGCCTTGTACTGAGGACTGCAATATCTCGGCGGTGGTGTCGCGCATCCGCTGCTCGGCGCGGGGGATGCAGGCATCGGCATCCATGTCGTACTTGTCGGCAAAATAGCCCGCTAGGTAGGCGGTTTGGAAATCCACTAAGGCGCTGTAGTCGAAGGGTTCGATCGACTCCATCAGCTCGTCGGCCAAGCGCGATGAGCCGTCCACTGGGATCAGCGCGAAGTTCACCGAGCCGGTGCGCTGCACGGAGTAGTGCTTGGTTTCGGTGTATTGGAGCTTGCCGTCGGACCAGACGTTGGAGGTGGTGGCATCGAACAGTGCATCGCCCTCGCAGGTCGCGTCGAACAGCCAAAACGGCACGTAAACGCCTTTGATCTCGCTGATGAAGTTGTCGTCTTTGAAGGCTTTGGGCAACAGAGGTTTGTCTTGGTAGTGCTGTTTCAAAGCTGCCAAGGCTTGCTTCTTGTCGGTTTTGAAGGGGATAATCAGGCTGGGCTTCAAGCTGCCAGAGAACTGCCCGGACATGATCACCGGGTTGCCGCAATAGGGGCAGCTGGTGGCGGCCAGTGTGCTGTCGCCAATGATCTCGCCGCCGCAGCTGTTGCAGCTATAGACCATCATGCCCTCCTGCTCGCCAGACGCCCATTGCTGGGCAGAGACCTGCCAAGTAACTTGGCTCTCATCTGTGGGGGCGTTTAGGGCAAGGTCATGGTCCTTGAGTGCGGAAACATCGAAGGTCGAGTCGCAATAGGGGCACTTCATCTCTTGAAGCGCACTGTCGAACTCGATCTTGCCACCGCAATTCGGGCATTTGTAGTCGATTAATGGCATGAGGCTATTATAACCGAATCGCTGGGAATTTCGTAAGCGGTAGCCCTAATCCGGGGAATCGTTCAGCGAGCGGGCAGCACGGTTTTCTCGGCCAGCCGTGCCGCATGCCTTGCCGAGCAGGCGCAGGGCTTCGTCTACCTGGTGTCGTCGCTGGGCGTCACCGGCATGCGCTCTG
>JGI20171J29575_12612805_pt1 | contig 45088 bp, 47 predicted proteins | sample TergutNc150P4_FD_29575 | JGI IMG/M metagenome (IMG submission 29575)
ATTCTCCCTTAATTAGTTAAGTAAACCGTTTTAGCATGCTTATCGGTTATACTATTTGTTTTAATTGTAGCTTTTCCTACAGACTCTGATGGTATTTATTGTAATCATAGATACATCTGTGTAATTAGTCTTTTCAATAGCATTTAACAGCTCAAGACTTGCTGATTCATTGTTAAAGAGTTGTCTGAAAACACTGTCCTTGTATTTTTTGTTGGCTTTTTTGTTCGGCTTCCTATTAGATTTCATTTCCACCCCGCTTATATATAATATAAACGATGGGAAACAGCGCGTGATGAAAAATTTTTTGCGGATTTTTAATTTTTTTAATAAAAAATTTTTTTAGCTTGAACTATTATTAAACTGAAAATCATATATAAATATAAGCATTACTTTATTATTTGCATTTATGTACAAATAATTTATAGCAAATTTTAGTATAAATTAGTGAGATTAATAATTATTTTAATTTATTAGAATTTCAAGAGGGATATATAATATGTCTGAAAATCTTAAAAAGCCAAATAACGAATTACTTGGAATGGACTCCGAATCTATTAAGAAATCCTTTCTTAATCACATTAAATTCTCCCGCGCTAAAGATGAATATGCGGCAACACCCCATGATTCTTATACAGGGCTTGCGCTTACGGCAAGAGACCGTCTCATTGAGAGATGGATTATGACTCAGCAGACATATTATAAAAAGAAAGCTAAGAGGGTTTACTATCTCTCTTTAGAATTTTTAATCGGAAGAACCCTTGGCAACAGTTTAATTAATCTTGATCTATATGATGAAGCAGACAAGGCGATGTATGAACTTGGACATTCATTAGAAGATATCCGCGAAAAAGAATGGGATGCAGGTCTTGGAAACGGCGGATTGGGAAGACTTGCCGCATGTTTTCTCGATTCTCTTGCCACACTTGAGTTGCCGGCAGTGGGATATGGTATTAGATATGAATACGGAATATTTTTTCAGACAATTAAGAATGGCTATCAAGTTGAAACTCCGGATAATTGGTTAAGACTTGGTAATGTTTGGGAATTTCCAAGGGATGAATTTATCTATGAGGTCAATTTTTACGGAAGAATTGAACATTACAATGACACAGATGGAAAACTAAGATGTAAATGGGTTGATACTGAAAGTATAATAGCAATGGGTTATGATACGCCCATACCCGGTTATAAAAATAATACTGTTAATAATCTCAGGCTGTGGTCTGCAAAGGCTTCAAGAGAATTTGATTTAAATTATTTTAATGATGGAGATTATATTAAAGCAGTATCGGAAAAATCGGTTTCTGAAAACATCACAAAGGTTTTATACCCCAATGATAATATTTTTGAAGGTAAGGAGCTTAGATTAAAGCAGGAGTATTTTTTTGTTTCAGCCACAATTCAGGATATAATCAGGAGATACAAAAAAACTCACAGTGATTTTAAAGAATTTCCCGATATGGTAGCTATTCAGCTTAATGATACTCACCCTGCAATATCTATTCCCGAACTTATGAGAATATTAATGGATATAGAGTCATTGAACTGGGAGGATTCATGGGATATAGTTGTTAAAACTTTTGGCTATACAAATCATACAATACTCCCTGAGGCTCTTGAAAAATGGCCTGTTACTCTTATGACAAAAGTTCTGCCAAGACATATGGAAATTATATATGAAATCAATAGAAGATTTCTTGAACAACTTTTATCCGTTTATCCCGGTGATGATGAAATTTTAAAAGATCTTTCAATAATTGAAGAGGGTGATGTAAAGAAGATTAGAATGGCAAATCTTGCAATAATCGGAAGTCATTCAATCAATGGTGTTGCCGCTCTTCATACTCAAATATTAAAGGACAGTGTTTTTAAAGATTTTTATAAATTATGGCCCGAAAAATTTAATAATAAAACAAATGGAATAACTCAGAGACGATGGTTAAAGCTTTGTAATCCTAAACTCTCTTCACTGATTAGTGAAAAAATAGGGGATAAGTGGGCTACCGACCTCTATGAATTGAAAAAAATTATTCCATATGGTGATGATGCCGAATTTCAGCAGAGATGGTTTGATATTAAGAGATACAATAAGGAATCACTTGCTAAATATATTTTAAATCGTAATAATATTGAGGTCAATATTGATTCTCTTTTTGATGTTCATATTAAACGTTTTCATGAATATAAGAGACAACTTTTAAATGCTCTGCACGTTATTACGCTTTATAATAGAATAATCGATAATCCCGGTAAAGATTTTACTCCAAGAACAATTATTTTTTCAGGAAAAGCTGCGCCGGGTTACTACATGGCAAAATTAATTATCAAACTGATAAACTCTATATCTGATATTGTTAATAATGATAAACAAGTTGGAGATAGACTTAAAGTTATATTCTTACGGAACTATGCCGTGTCAAATGCAGAAAAAATCATTCCTGCTGCAGATTTATCCGAACAGATTTCAACCGCCGGCACAGAAGCATCAGGTACAGGGAACATGAAATTTGCCCTCAATGGCGCAGTAACAATAGGTACGCTTGATGGAGCTAATGTTGAAATCAAAGAAGAGGTTGGTGATGATAATATATTTATCTTTGGACTTGATTCTGCAGGTGTTTCAAATTTAAAACATTCCGGATATAATCCGTTCTACTACTACAATAATAATCACGAGCTTAACAGGGTAATCAATCAGATTCAACATGGATTTTTTTCAAAGGATAATCCTGATCTTTTCAGACCGCTTGTTGATTCACTGTTATATCAAGGTGATACATATATGCTGTTTGCAGATTATGAGTCATATGTTAAGTGTCAGGAGCGGGTTAGTGAAACATATAAGGATAAAAAGACATGGACTAAGATGTCTATAATGAATACGGCAAATATGGGTAAGTTTTCAACAGATAGAACGATTAAAGAGTATGCTGATGATATATGGGGATTAAAACCTGTTGAAGTAAAATTTTAATTGAAATTATCTTAATTTCTACCAATATTTTGCGACTATAACAAAAGTTCAGCAATGCCACTGTTGTACATGTTAAATAATTAGTACATACATAATTAAGATAATAAAATAGTATCATTGTTATGAATAATATTAAAGCTTATAAAAAATTCATATATTTATTAATATTTCTGTTAACAGCATCTTGTACACGGGATAGCGTAAAATCACTTGATACTAAAAAAACTTCTGAGACTGAAGCAAATACCCATTTACAAAAACAAATGATACAAAATGTTGCTAAAAAAACTTCTGAAACTAAAGCAAATATCACTAATGATCCTGCTCAAATCTTTATTCATAAATATAAAGATAACAAAAATAATGGCGTAACAAATAATAAAAGAGAATCTGCAACTATTACAGCTGTTGGAGATGTAATTCTAAACTTAGCATCAATGAAAATGATATTGGATAAACGAATACAAAAAAAAGGAAAGCAAGATGCTATGAGTTACCCTTTCTCAAAAGTCAAACAAGAGATGGAGGGAATAGGCTTTTGTAATCTTGAGGCGCCTATTACAAATCTTGATGTTAAGTATTTTAATGATAAAAACGAGGTATTCTATTTTAAATCACCAAGCGGCAGCGAGGAGATTTTAAAGAACGGATATATTGACGTTGTATCGCTTGCAAATAATCATGTTATGGATGCAGGAAAAGAAGGTATGCTTGATACTTATAAAAGACTGCAAAAAAATGATATTATACCTGTAGGCGTAGGGAATAATATAGAAGAAGCGTTAAAACCGGTTTATATAAATTATAAAGGTACTATCATTGCAATATTTGCTTTTAGTACTGTTATACCGAGAAGTGTATGGGCAGGACCTGATAAAGCCGGAACTGCCGGAGGTTCAGGCGAATTACTTTGTGCGGCAGTAAAAAAAGTAAGCAGTAAAGTGGATGCAATATTTGTGAGTATTCACTGGGGAGAGGAGGCTGATACGGATTTTCCTGTAAAAGAACCTGAAAGAGAACAGGTTGAACTTGCCCATAAACTAATTGACGCAGGCGCAGCATGTATAGTTGGTCATCATTCTCATGCCCTTGGACCTGTTGAAAGATATAAAGGCGGTATAATATTTTATAGTTTAGGAGATTTCATTTTTGCGGGGAGACATTCTGCATCTCATACAACCAGCATTATGGCGCAAATAACATTAAGCAAATCGGGGCTTGAATCATATACTTTAATTCCTGTTAATATTAACCCTTATGAAGTAGAATATGCTCCTGAAATTTTAGATGAAAAAAGAGGGAGAGAGGTGATAGATAGAATTTTCAGTAAAGATAAAGACAGTAAAGATAAAGACAGCAAAGATAAAGACAGTAAAGATAAAGACAGCAAAGATAAAGACAGCAAAGATAAAGACAGCAAAGATAAAGACAGTAAAGATAAAGACAGCAAAGATAAAGACAGTAAAGATAAAGACAGCAAAGATAAAGACAGTAAGGATAAAGTTAGCAAAGATAAAGACAGTAAGGATAAAGACAGCAAGGATAAAATTAGCAAGGATAAAGACAGCAAAGATAAAGACAGTAAGGATAAAATTAGCAAAGATAAAGACAGTAAAGATAAAGACAGTAAAGATAAAGACAGTAAAGATAAAGACAGTAAAGATAAAGACAGTAAAGATAAAGTTAGCAAAGATAAAGTTAGCAAAGATAAACTTAGCAAAGATAAAGACAGTAAAGATAAAGACAGTAAAGATAAAGTTAGCAAGGATAAAGACAGTAAATATATAGATTACTATAAAAAATTTCCGGATAGAATTTTAGAAATTCAAAAAAACCTGACCCCTGTAAAGAAAGGATTCTTTAAGAACATACATTATGATAAAGAAATTATTAAATTATTTTCCAATTGTTAAATATATTACACTTTCAGGATTGTTGCTTTTTTCAATAATATTTTTTTTGAATATAGGCTTATCTGCAAATAGTCTTATTATTGAGAAGAGTGTATGCAACGTTGTTCTTGTGTATATATCTTCAGGTGATTTTGTTATGGGGAAAAACACTAAAGATAAAGATTATTCTCCGCAGCATAGTGTAACAATAAGCCATGGTTTCTGGATGGGGAAATATGAGATTACTCAAAAACAATATTTTGATATAACAGGCGTAAATCCATGCATCGGAAGTAAATATGGTGAAGGTGCCAATCTGCCTGTATATAATATAAGTTGGTATGATGCTGTTGAGTTTTGCAATAAACTCAGTAAGACAAATAATCTTGAGCCTTATTATATAATTAAGACAGATCAAGATAAAGATAATATATCACAATTTGATGATATAAAATGGTCAGTGCGGGTTAATGAAAAAGCAAATGGGTTTAGACTGCCAACAGAGGCGGAGTGGGAATATGGATGCCGTGGCGGAACTACAACCAAATACTACTGGGGTGATAATTCATCGCAGGATATTACAGGTCAATACTCATGGCATCTTTTTAATTCAGGAGTGACCGGTTATTATAAGGGAAGTTTCAGATGGGTCAAACAACATAAAATGCATGATGTAGGTTCTAAAAAACCCAATAATTTTGGCTTATATGACATGAATGGGAATGTCTCAGAATGGTGCTTTGACAGATATAATAAAAATTCCTATTCAAAAATGAATATTGCGGATCCTATAGGCTATCAGGGTAAATACATATATCGTGTTTTAAGGGGAGGTTCAATATTAGATTCGCCTGATAATTTAACATCTTATACGAGGTGGCCCGTTGAGGCTTTTGAGAAGACAGGTGTAAATGGATTGCGCGTAGTTCTTCCTGAATAAGTTGGTAGATGTAATTTTTTTCTTGACTGATTTGTTATATATTTTTTAGTGGACTATTAAATAGTTTTTACTAAAAAATAGTAATAATATAGTATTACAACTAATTACCAAACTTCTAAGAGGTATTTTAATGTCCAAAGAAAAAATTTTCTGCTCAAATTGTATGCAGTGTATAGTTATAAGACAGTATGAATCCGAACCTGATAGATATGTATTAAGAGTAAAATGTCTTAAAAAACAGTGGTCAAAAAGGTCAGGCGAAGAGAAACTCTATAAATATTTTACTGTAGCAAGAAGAATTATGGATGAATGTGAATACTATGAGGAGTGTGGTGAACTTTTTCCATATATTAAAAATTTGAGAAAAGAACTTCCTATTAAAGATGAGATTTATTCAACAAAGGAAATATAGTCGTGTTTGACACCTTTAGAGGAGGAATCTATCCTCCTCAGAGAAGAACTCTTACAAAAAATAAAAGCATTACAAACATATCTATACCACAATTATGCTACATTCCTATGCAGCAGCATATAGGAGTTCCTGCAAAACCTATAGTTGAAGTTGGCGATATTGTCACAGAGGGGCAGCTTATCGGCGAAGCGCAAGGATTCTTGAGCGCTAATGTTCATGCCTCAGTACCCGGAAAGGTTGTTAGTATTTCTGAAGAATTGACTGTTTACAATAAGCAGAAAACAATTATAATCGAAGCTGATGGAGCATTCACAACAACAGGCTTGGGGCGTACAATTAATGATTTTCATAAAATAGCCAGGCATGAACTTCTCGCTATGATTAGAGACAATGGCATTGTCGGATTAGGCGGCGCGGCATTTCCTGCATCAATTAAGTTATCTCCTCCTGCCGAGATGAAGATAGATACCTTGATAGTAAATGGCGCAGAGTGCGAGCCTTATTTAACTAATGACGATATGTTAATGAATACATACCCTGATGAAATTATTGAAGGGATAGAGATTACTCTTAAAATACTTGGAATCAAAAAAGCCGTAATAGGCGTTGAGGATAATAAAAAATCAGCAATAGCGGCTTTAAATGATGCAATCAAAAAGATTACTTCTGATAACGAAATTACCGTAAAAGAATTAAGGACAAAATATCCGCAAGGAGCTGAGAAACAGCTTATCTACAGTATTCTAAAAAGGATTGTGCCGTCCCGCGGACTTCCATTTAACGTGGGAGTTGCAGTTCAGAATACAGGTACAATATATGCAATAAGGGAAGCCGTTGTTTTTAATAAACCATTGATTGATAGATTTATTACTGTTTCCGGCGAAATTATAAACCGTCCCGGAAATTACAAAGTTAGAATTGGGACGTTGATTTCCGACATTGTTGAAGAATGCGGCGGCTTAAAAGGCATACCTTCTAAAATAGTGCTTGGAGGACCAATGTGCGGTAATGCAGTTCACACATTGGATATACCTGTTGTAAAGGGTACCTCCGGCGTACTATTCCTTTCAGAAGATGAAGTTAGCGGAGGAGATTTTGGAACATGTGTAAGATGCGGGAGATGCGTAGCCGTATGTCCCATTGGTCTAATTCCATGCGATATTGCTTTAGCAGCAGAGAAAGGCAGGTTTGATTTAGCTGACAAACTTCATGTCAATACATGTATAATGTGCAGCTGCTGTTCATATGTTTGTCCTGCTAAAAGACCATTAAGTCATTTTGTAAAAATTGCTCAAGATACTCTCTCGCAGAGAAAATAGTAATAGGGGTAATTTATGCCTGAAGGGAAAGACAAATCGCTTCTTTTTTTATCTGCGCCGCCGCACATTAAAACCGGGGATAATATTAATAAAATTATGTGGACAGTTGTAGCTGTTTTAATGCTGCCTGTAGCATATTCAATATATATATTTGGATACCATGCTGCTTTAATACTGCTGACATGCGTTGTTTCCGGAGTTTCGGCTGAAGCTGCTTTTCAATATTTTATGAAAAGAGAAATTAAGGTAATGAATGGTTCATCTGTTATAACAGGGCTGCTCGTTGGTATGAATGTACCTCCCAATTCTCCTGTATGGATGTCTGCAATCGGAACAGTTTTTGCTGTTATTATAGTTAAGGAGTTCTTTGGAGGTTTAGGATATAATATTTTTAATCCTGCGCTTGCAGGCAGAGCTTTTATGATGGCATCATGGCCTGTACATATGACAACAAACTGGCACACTTTCCCATCAGGTACTGTAATTGCAGAAAAGATTAGTCCGTCGGTCAACCTGCCTCATGAGGTATTTGATGTTATAACTCAAGCAACGCCTCTTACTGCTTTGAAAGAGAGCGCCAGATTGATGCAGGAGTATAATATACCTTTTGATAACCTTTATAGCTTTTTAATTAATAATAATATAATAAAATCGCTGATTATTGGTAATATAGGCGGATGTATTGGAGAGACATCTGTTTTGCTTATTTTTATAGGCGGACTTATCTTGATTTTTAGAAGAATCATCACATGGCATATTCCCGTATCATTCATTGGTTCAATTGCAATTGTATCATATATATACTATTATTTTTTAGGTTTCTCCCATCCCGGATTTATTGCCATGCTTCATATTTTTTCGGGAGGTATATTTTTGGGAGCTTTTTTTATGGCAACAGATTTAGTCACCTCGCCGGTGTCAGGAATCGGTATGATAATTTTTGGCATAGGATGCGGTTTATTGACATTTACAATAAGGGTTCTTGGCGGATATCCGGAGGGTGTTTCATATTCAATTCTAATTATGAATGCCGTTGTTCCGCTTATAGATAGATTTACAAAACCGGCTGTTTTTGGAGTTGATAGAGAGAGATTATAATCTTTTATTGCGGAAATATAAATGAAAGAAATTGTAAAACCTGCACTTATATTGACATTAATAGCGTTTTTTTCTGCGCTGGTACTATCCTATGCAAAAAAAATTACTGATCCGTATATATTAAGACAAGAAATCGATAAACAAAACCGGGCTGTTGAACTGGTTCTGCATGGATATACAACAGGGGAAGAGTTAATTGCAAAGCTTGATGATGGTACTAAATTCAGCTATTGGACCGGAACAAAAATTGAAGATGATATAGAAAAAAAGGGTTATGCCTTTATAGCTACAACACATGGATTTAGCGGAGAAATTAAATCGATGGTCGGTATTGATGAAGATAATAAAATACTTGGGATGTCTGTTATACAGCAAACCGAAACGCCGGGTCTGGGGGATAAAATTAATGAACTTGGAGATAAAGAGACTGTATGGAATGCTCTTTTTGGAAATAGTATCTCAAACAGCGAAAAAACAAAACCGTGGTTTCAGGAACAATTTGTTGGGATTGATCTTAATAAAAAAATTATTATTCTAAAAAACGAATTGTGGACTAAAGATATTAGGAAAGAATTTATAGATAAAAATGCAATAACCTCTATAACTGGGGCTACTGTTACAACAAAGGCAATTGCAAACGGCATAAAAGACAGCTTAATTAAATTTAAAAAAGCAAGGCTAATTATTGAACAGGAGATGGTGAATGCTGAATGAACTATTTTTATGAATTTAAAAAGGGCATTTTGTTAAAAAATCCTATTTTGGTACTTAACCTGGGGATGTGCCCGACTTTGGCTGTGACAACATCAGTATCAAATGCTTTATGGATGGCTCTTGCATCAACATTCGTATTGACATTTTCTAATATTTTAGTATCATTAATTAGAAATTATGTACCTGAACATATTAGAATCCCCATATTCATTACAATTATTGCCACATTTGTTACATTTGTTGAATTGACTCTTAATGCCTTTCAACCTGTAATATATAAAGCGCTTGGAATATATATACCATTAATAGTTGTAAACTGTATTATTCTTGGACGAGCAGAAGAGTTTGCTTCAAAAAATGGAGTTATTTCATCTGCTCTTGACGGACTTGGACTTGGCGTTGGGTTTGGAATTACACTATTTGCTTTAGCATCAATAAGAGAGATACTGGGGGCTAATACTTTTTTTGGTTATACATTTATTGAAGGTATGCAGCCATCCTCTGTGATGATTTTAGCGCCCGGAGCTTTTTTTACTCTTGGTTTAATGCTCTGGGGCATGAATGCAATTAATTCAAAAAAGAAAAAGGAAGAATAGATAGTGGAAATAAAAATAATATTAGGTATTCTAATAGGCACGATTTTCATTAATAATTATGTGCTCTCTCAAATACTCGGATTGTGTCCATTCCTGGGTGTTTCAAAAAAACTAGATTCTGCTTTGGGCATGGGACTTGCCGTAACATTTGTAATGACAATAGCATCATTTATGACATTTATCTTTTATAAGTATATACTACTCCCATTTGATATAGCATATCTAAGGACAATAGCCTTTATTTTGATAATTGCATCATTAGTACAATTTGTAGAGATGATCATAGAAAAGGTTTCACCAGTTCTCTATAATTCACTTGGGATATTTCTCCCGCTGATTACAACAAACTGTGCAGTTCTCGGAGTAGCTGTTTTAAATGTCAATTCGGGTTTTATTACTTCTGAATTTGGCTTAGTAAAGTCTGTAGTTCAAGGCTTTGGCGGAGGTATTGGATTTACATTAGCTCTTCTCATAATGGCCGGTATTAGGGAGAGGCTTGAGCTTGCAGATATACCTGAGAATTTAAAAGGTCTTCCAGTAACTTTTATAACTGCCGGACTCCTTGCGTTGGCATTTCTTGGATTTTCAGGATTAAAATTTTAGTTGATCTTAAACTATAAAAATTGTTTACTTTTTACAAATATCTATTTATATTAATAATACTTTAAATAACTAAAATTCATAAGGTTAGGAAAAGATATGGAAATACATGAGCCTAAAGTTGTACTCCTTGCAATTAGTCCTGATCCGGAGAAACTTATAGAAGAGGCCGGCAGAACATGTTATCTATCGCTGTCAAAAACTACAGATGATAGTGAAAAAAATTTTATAAGAAACGCTATAAAAAGGGGACATCATTCGATACTTGAACATGCAACTGCATCTTTTAGAATATTAGGAGCTTCAAGGGCGTTTACACATCAATTGGTAAGGCATAGAATTGCGAGTTTTTCACAACAATCGCAGAGATATGTAGATGAATCCGAATTTAATTATATTGTCCCGCCTGAAATAAACAATAACAAAGAAGCTTTAGAGATTTATAGAGAGTTTATTGAAAATTCCCGAAAAATATATAATAGATTACGCGAAATCGGCATAAAAAAAGAGAACGCAAGATTTATTCTTCCAAATGCGCTTGAAAGCCAAATAGTGTTTTCAGCAAATTTTAGAGAGTTTAGGTCTGTATTTAATCTCAGGCTTGATAGGTCTGCTCAATGGGAAATAAGGAGGGTCTGTCTTGAAATGCTGCTTATATTGCAAGCAAAGGTTCCTTCGGTTTTTGGCGACTATACTATAAATAGAGATGATTGGACTGCTTATCCGGGCTTATAAATAAATATTTACTTAAGAGCGATATTCATTTCAAGCTGCCCCATTGTACTATATAGTGTTATCCCTAAGGTCGTCTGCTTAATCATTGTAAACTTAAAATCATTCCCTTCAATAACCGTTGGTGTAGTAATATCAATTACTTTACCTGTAGAAGCAAATAGATTCATTGCATTACCTGTAATCATATTTGCAAGTTCACCTACAATATCTTTATATTCGTTTTTTATCTCATCTTCAGATAAATTCGGCATTAAAACATCCGCTATTTTTACAACCATAGGGAAACTCATGCTGTAGACTATTTCACCTGTTACTCCGCCTGTAATACCAATTATTATTGCAATATCCATAGATGGAACAGGATTCTCTTTTATTACAAGTTTACCCCTTCGTAAGTCAACCTTTAGAATAGACTTAAAAACTACAGTAGCAGATTCAAGAAAAGGATTGATATATTCGGCATTTATACTCATTCCATTATGGCTCCATATTTCTATTATATTCGGATATATTATATTTATTACTTATTATTATCAATCAGTTTTTAAATTTTTTATAATTTTTGAATTTTCACGTTTATCTTTAAGTACGCTGTTTCCTATGGCGCCGGAGCTTTCTTTGTTGTTTGATACTAAAGCTCTGTTCAGCGTATCTTCGTTTGGTACATTAGACGGTATTATTTTTATCAATGGTGAAAAAATATAGATTCCGGAATTTTCAATGATAGCAGGAGATGTTGCGCCTGTTTTTAAGGCGAGGCATTTATCCGTAAAAATTTCTTTTGAACTTTTACTCATAAAAATTTCTTTTGACTCCTTCTCATCTGTTTTAGCGTACTCTCCTATCTTAAATTTTGCAGATCTTCCTGTTTTACCGTTCAGGATTGAGTTTACATAAGCAAAAGAAGCGCCCGTTGATGAAGCTGAGTTTATTTTATTTATAATATCATTTTTTATCTTATCTAATTTTTTATCCTCCAACTGTTTTTTAATCCTCTCTCTGTCTGTATCCGGATCCGATACTTTTACATCGCTGTTATTTATTTCATTATCAATATCTTCATCAGTGACAACTAATTCGTTTTTATATCTTTTTTTCATATCCTCTAAACTCAGGAATGAATATTCAATCTGAATAATAGAGTTATCAATTATATTTTTTGTTAATGCATCCTCTTTTGATGAAGCTTCGCCCATAAGCATGAAGAATAAATAATCGCTGCGGGTAATATTTTTTACTAAAAATTTGGAAAAATTAGTTAAATCCATATTCATGTGTCTTAGCAATCCCTTTAATTTTTCCGGATCAAACAGACCAGCTTCATTTTTAAGGTAAGGTAAATTTTTTATATTTCTTGCAATTCTTTCTTCTGTAACTTTAAATCCCGAAGAGGTTGCTTTTTGAATAACCATAATATCGCTTATGTAGCGATCAAGAACGAAACTCGCTGCTTTATTATCCTTATCATTCTTTATTTGAGGAAAGTTAAAATCCCAATATGTTTGAAAATCGTTATAGCTGATTTTTTCTCCATTAACAATGGCTATTGATGATGATGGTCCGCCGCAGCGCGAGATTGTATCGGGCATACCAAAAGAGATTATTATAATCATTAGAAATACGCCCACTACAATATATTTTAAATATGTTTTTATTGAATCTTTAATCTCAGACATTATAAACCTTCTTTATTCAAAAATAAGTACATAAATAGCTGCAAATTTGTATAGCAAAAACTTGCCTATGATTTTTCAGCTTCTTCAATCAACATTACCGGAATACCCTCTTTTACAGGATATTTCAGTCCGCAGCCTGTACATAATAGTTTTTCATTTCTTGTGTCATACTCTAAGTCGCCTCTGCATGCGGGGCATGCAAGAATTTCAAGAAGTTTAGTATCAATCATTTCTATCTCCAGTATAATTAGAGTGACCTATTTTGCCAAAAAAGCTATTTGACCGTCAACAAAAATACTACTTTCCTTATTAAGTGGCATTTTATATAATAATATTTTGAATTATTTATAAAAAAGTAACAACAAAAAAATAATTTTTATTATAGCTGCATTATTCAATCTTAGTACTTTATTATTTAATTATATGAAAATGTCAGTAAAAAATTTATTTTTTTTTGCCTAATATCGTATAATATAAATATAAGGTCATTATAAGATTTTTAAAATAATTTGTTACTGATTTTAATAGATTTCGAGGTATTTTATGAAAAAGAAGGGGGTTGTTCTTTTAAGCGGAGGTATTGATTCTGCAACTGCAGCAGCTATAGCAATGAATCAAGGATTTGATCTGTCGGCTATAACATTTTTTTACTCACAGAGGCATGAGATAGAAATTAAGTATTCTGAAAAATTAGTTGAATATTTTAAGATCAAGGATCACATAAAGATTTCACTGCCGGCTGAAATCTTTAGAACTGCTTTAATATCCAAATCTGAAATAAATGTTCCTAAAAATCTGGAAGTTAAAAAAAATATAATTCCCGAAACTTATGTACCTGCAAGAAATATTATCTTTCTTGCATATGCTTTAGCTTATGGAGAATCTATCGGCGCTGAGGATATATTCATTGGAGCAACGGAAGTAGATTATAGCGGGTATCCTGACTGCAGATCCGAATTTTTCAGCGCTTTTAAGAAAATGGCAGATATAGGCACAAAAACAGGCGTAGAGGGCGGGGAATTTATTATTCATACTCCATTGCTGCATTTATATAAACATGAGATAATAGTCTTAGGGACAGAACTTGGAATTGATTATTCTCTTACGCATAGTTGTTATGATCCTGCAATAGAAGGATATTCCTGCGGAGAATGTGACAGTTGTTTCATCAGAATGAAGGGTTTTGCTGATGCAGGTATTCCTGATCCGACAGTCTATAAAGGGAAAACATGAAGAATTTTTTTCTTTCTATATTAGATGTTATTTTTCCATGCGAATGCGTATATTGCGGTGATTTAATTTTATCTTCACATTACCATCTATGTCAAAAATGTCATACTCTTTTGAAAGAATTGAATGACGGCTGTCCTGTATGTTCGGGCATTATAATTGATGGTATCTGTTCTATTTGCGGAGATAGAAAGTTTTATCCTGCTCTAAATAGAGCCCTTTTCAGTTATGAGAATGTTTCAAAGGCTGCTATTCATTCATTGAAATTTGGCGGCATTAAACATATCTATAAAATTTTTATTCCATATATACAGAAACAAATTGAATATATAAATGAAAATATTGATATAATTACATCAGTCCCAATGAACAGGAAAAAAATGATTAAGCGCGGTTATAATCAATCAAAACTCATTGCTAAAGAGGTAGGGAGACAGACAGGTATTGAATTTTGTGAAATCTTACAAGAGAACAGCGGAGCAAAGCAGCAGAGAAATCTTAATTATGATGAGAGATTTATAAATGTTATTGACAGATATAAAACGATTAATAATATTAAATTTAAGAATAAAGTAGTCTTGATTATTGATGATGTTTTTACAACAGGGGCAACTATAAATGAATGTTCAAGAAAGCTCATTTTGTCAGGCGCTGCTAAGATTTTCTCTATAACTCTAGTCCGTTCTGACTTAAAAAAGCTTGAAAATATTTAAAATTGGATATTAAAATTATAAAAAAGATAGTTTAATTGGAGCAAAAAATGAAAAGAATTTCAAATGATACTTATGAATTAATTGTTTTGGATGGCCGTATTGATCAGGTTGAATCCGAAGAGCTTGAATCTATGTTGAATGAATGCGTAGTAGAAAAAAAGATTAATATCTGTATTGATATGACTGATGTAAAACATATATGCAGTTCTGCCCTTGGAGTACTTGTGGCAACAAAGAGAAAGATAAAGAGTGATGGAGATATTAAGCTTGTTATAAGCAGCGATAATCTTCTAAGACTCTTTGACACAACAATGTTAAATAAAATTTTTGAAATATATGAATCAAGACGCGAATGTATTTCCAATATAGATTAATTGAGAGCTATGAGTAACAATATACAAAAGATTCTTAATCCTATAGCAGACGATCTTGCTAAAGTTGATGAAAGGATTAAATTTTATCTTGAAACAGGCATCCCTATAATAGATGATAGCTCTATGCACCTTTTTTTTAAAGGCGGGAAAAAGATTAGAGCAGCTATTGTTCTCTTATTTGCAGGTCTGAATAATGCAATTAATGATGATCTAATTGATCTTGCTGCAGCAATAGAGATAATTCATGGGGCATCCCTTATACACGATGATATTATTGATAAATCTTTTCTGCGAAGAGGTCTAATATCTGTTCCAAGTAAATTTGGCGATAAGGTTGCTGTTCTTTCAGGGGACTATATGTATTCTGTTGCAGTGAATATTGCAGTTAAAAGTGAAAATGATAGAATCATACAATCTATTGCTGCTGCAACAAAGGAAATGGTAAAAGGGGAACTCTATCAGATTGAATATTCCAGCATAGATAAAATATCCGAAGAGAGATATTTTTCTATTATAGAGAAAAAGACCGGGAGATTGATGGCTGCCAGCGCTGTAATTGGCGCTATAAAATCCGGATTAACTCCTTCGGAATGTGAAAAAATATATAATATTGGACTTGATCTTGGATTTGCATTTCAGATTATTGATGATACTATTGATTTTGATTATAATAGCTCAATAACAGGAAAAGATATAGGGAATGATTTTAAAGACGGCAAGATTACATTGCCGTTTATCTATATTTTAAACAATGGGACTAATGAAGAAATTGATAATTTAAAGGATTTTATTTCGGATCCTGAGGGCACAGATTTTAATAAGGTAAGAGATATGATACACAGTTCCGGCGCTTTTAATTATTCAAAGAGAATAGCGTCTGAATTTGCAGATAAAGCAAAAAAAGAACTTGAATATTTTACAAAATCTGAAAATAGAACAATCATTGAGGATTTAATAAATTTTATTGTTGAAAGAAATTACTGACTTTTAATTATGATTTGATTTAGAAGGAGTTTACTATGTTATCGAAAAAAATTGAAGCGATGTTAGAATTTTATAATAAAGGGCTTAATGCCTACAAACAGAGAAAGTGGGATGAGGCTGTAACAGCTTTTCGTGAAGCGCTAAAAATTGTGCCTGAAGATACTCCATCTGCGATCTACCTTGAGAGATCATTGGCATTTAAAGAAACGCCTCCGCCTGACGATTGGGATGGAGTATATGTTATGACTGAAAAATAGGACTCTGTTTAAAAATTATTTATAAAAGAATAGGATAGAATAATGACAAAAAAAATTATACAGGTAAATAAAAATCCGGTTTATGATATTGGAATGATCTCAACTGTTTTTAGCAAGAATACGGAATTTTATGGAGATCTTTCTTTTAAAAAATCTCTTCAGATAAATGGTAAGTTTGAGGGTGAAATCAATTCCGGAACTTATTTGGTTGTAGGAGAGGAAGCTGTTATTAAGGCTAATATAAAAGCTGATACTGTTATAATCAAAGGGACTGTATATGGAAATATTGAAGCTATATCAAAACTTGAAATACATCCTAATGGGAAGCTTTATGGAAACATAAGGACTAAAAAATTGATGATTTCAGATGGAGTTGTTTTTGAAGGGAAATGTGAGATGATAAAACCCTATGAAAAAAAGATGAAAAAAGGTGATGAATTACACGAATCCGGTATGGTTGAAGAGACGCCGGCTGTTTAATTAAAATTAAATATTTAGAGGTAGAATTAATCAATTTTTATTATATCATTGATTATTATGCCTGCTGTCATTAATCCGAATATACCCGGCATAAATGAAATACTTCCTTGCAGTCTTTTACCTGCATTAAATTCAGGCTCTTGACTTCTGTTAAAGTGTTCTGTTGAATAAATACACCTTACGCCTGAATTAATACCAATGTCTCTAAGTCTTCTCCTCATGATTTTTGCGAGGGGACAGTATTCTGTTTTGCTAATATCGTCAACTCTAATCTTTAAAGGATCAAGTCTGCTCCCTGCGCCCATTGATGATACAAAGGGTATCTCTCTCTTTACCAATTCTGCTATTAGCGATGTTTTTGCATTTATTTCATCAATGGCATCTATGGCATAAATATTTTCTTTTAATGGAATTATACCGCTTATATTTTCCGGCGTTAATCTGTCGTTTATTGCTATGACATCAATTTCAGGATTTATATCTTTAATCCTTTTCAAGGCAATATCAGTCTTCATCTCATCCATGTTTGAGGATAGTGATAATATCTGCCTGTTTATGTTTGACGGAGTCACCTTATCATAATCGGCAATAATGACCGAACCAATACCTGATCTAACGACAGCTTCTAAGGCATATCCGCCGACTCCTCCCAGACCGAATATTGCAACTGTCGATTGTTTAAGCCTGTTTAAATTTTCTTCCCCAATGAGTATTTTTGATCTGGACAGGTCCATCATATATTTATTCCAAAGATTTTTTTTGCATTTTCTGTTGTTGTCTCTGCGATTGATTCCTGATCTATCATTAATATTTCAGATGCCGCTTTAAGTGATAGAAGGATGTTTGACGGCACATTGGGCTTTACACTATTTACAGGCGGTATATCGGGACTGTCAGACTCTAATAAGAAATAATCAGGATATATAACCTTGAGCGCATCACTTCTTTTTTTACTGTTTCTATATGTAAGAGTTCCACCCATGGAAAATGATAATCCTTTTTTTATTAAAATCTCTGCAAGCTCTGCGCTCCCTGAATATGCATGAACTATGCCGCCTTTTTTAGGAATACCGATCCTGTTTATAGATTCTATAAGTTCATTAAATGCTCTGCGGCAGTGGATGATTACAGGTTTATTTACATCAACAGCATATTGAAGCTGCAGCTCAAAAATATTCTGCTGCAGATCAAATGGCGGTGATTGAATTTTTTTGTCCAATCCTATCTCGCCGATTGCAATTGCGCCGATATTATCTGCATTTATCAGTTTATCCTTTATATCACGATCTGTTTCGGATACATACCATGGGTGTACTCCTATAGTGAATTCTACCGAATTAAATCTTTCATGCAAGTTTTTTGATTTTTCCCATTGGCTGTATTCTACAGATGACGTTATGAGCTTAACTATGCCGGCATTAACAGCATTATCTATTATCGAATCTATGCAGCTATCAAACTCATCTGCTTCTAAATGACAATGTGAATCTATCAGTTTCAAATTGTTAAACTCTTTAATTTTTTTATGATTAATCAGTTTGATCTTGATAATTAGTATGAGATATTTTTTTAGTCAATTGAAAATATTTTTTTATTATTGTATGATTATAATTTATTATTGCTTTTTAAAAAATATAATTTTAAATTACTTAACTAACGCAAATAATATTAGTCTATCTTAATTGTATAGATTCAAATGTACATTTATAAAGGATTTAACCATGAAAAAGGTACTTTTGTTAAACCCGCCTTATCCTGCCGAAGAACATCCGTCGCCATCATATGGATTGATGGCATTAGCGGCATATATTATAAGTAAAGGTTATGATGTAAAAATTGAAGACTATATAATCGAAAATTGTTCAATGGACAGGTTTCAATCTGTTATTGATCAATATAAACCTGATGTTGTAGGCGCTACTGCCGTGTCTATGACTGTTAATAAATCCTTATCAATTCTAAGAGATTATAAAAGTCTGTCTCCGAATATAATTACAGTAATCGGCGGACCGCATGCAACATTTGATTCAATTGGCATGCTGAATTCTGGTGTAGTAGATTTTGTAGTAAGGGGCGAAGGAGAGATTACATTTTCGGAACTGTTAGATACATTGTCTAATGGGGGAGATATTTCATCGGTAAATGGAATTTCATATAAGCTTAATGGAAAAATATTTCATACTCCGGATAGAGATCTGATACAGGATATTAATATTCTGCCGTTTCCTGCCAGACACTTAGTAGCCTTATCAAAATATAAGGCAATGGATTTTCCGATAAATATGGCAACATCGCGCGGATGTCCCCATAGCTGCATTTTTTGCCTGGGCAGAAAGATGGTTGGTCAGCGTCTTAGATATTTTCATGTGGATAGAGTAGTTGATGAATTTGAAATGCTTTCAAAAATGGGATTTTCTCAAATAAATATATCCGATGATCTCTTCACATCAAATAAAAAAAGATGTATGGAGATATGTAACGGTATTGTATCAAGGGGTATAAAACAGAGATGGAGCGCTTTTGCGCGCATTGATACGGTGTCTGAAGATCTTTTACAGAAACTTAAAGAGGCAGGATGCGCAGACCTCTGTTTTGGAATAGAAAGCGGCGACCAAAATATTCTTAATAGAGTTAAAAAAAGAATTACGCTCTCTAAATGTCAAGCTGTGGCTGATATGTGTAAAAGAGCAGGTATAACGCCTTTAGCATCATTTATCTTAGGATTGCCCGGAGAGACCGAAGAGACCTTAATGAATACTCTTAGATTTGCGCGCAATCTTAACATGGATTTGGGAATACATATTTTAGCTCCATTTCCGGGAACAGAGATTCGGGAAAAAGCCAAAGAGTATGGGCTGCATATATTTACAGATGACTGGGATTTATATGATGCAAATAGATCTGTAAGCAGTACAGGGGGCGTATCTCCTGAGAAGATTGATAAGGTAGTAAATGATTTTTATGATTCATTAAATAATTATATGAAGTCATTAGCTTCAAAAAAGAAATCCGGCGAAAAATTATCTGAGAACGATGAAACGATGCTCAGGAAGTCTGAGATATATAATTTTTATATGGATTTAATAAAGAGGAAGTTGATTGAAGACTTTAATACTGCCTCAGGCTTGGATGGTAAAGTCTTTTTGGATGGTGAAGTCTTTATAGAAGAATTGTCGGCACATATTCACAAAAAGCTTGGGAATGATACTAATTTTATCTCTACAATGCTTTCTAATCTTGTTGATAAGGGCTGTATAGAAATTGTAAAAAATAATAACAGTATGGCAGCCAATTGGGTATAATCAAATTATAGTTTATTTTTTTGAAACTATAATTGAATCCCAAAGGTCCTTATTCTCCATGCCAAGTCTCCAAAATCCAACACCTACATTATATTTGCTGTATAATGCCAATTTCTGTTTTGTAGCTTTTATATCATCATAATATAGAATTTTTTTTAGGTCCTCCTCATACATGATTTTAAATCCCTCTTCAAGAGAATATTCAACTACAATATCGTCCCTTTCTAACAGTTCGTTCATGTGCGACCATTTAATCGATCTGCTGGGACCGTCATTCTGCCATTCTCTGCCATACAACGGTAATCCCATTATCAATTTTTCCATAGGGATATTCTTTGATGCATAATCTGCAACCGCTTTACACCAGTTCAGCGAAGCAACAGGTCCGGGTTTGCTTTTACTCCAATGCTGGTCGTAAGCCATTACAAGTATGCGGTCGGCAATTTTAGATATTAACTCATAATCATAGGCGTCATCTACATACATTCTTTTAGGAGGGACTGCTACACTCAATATTTTATCAGACGGAAGACTTCTTTTTAAGTCTCTTAAAAATACTAAAAATGCACCTCTATCTTTTTTTAAGACAGCCTCAAAATCTATCTGTACTCCATCAAATTTTTCCGATACTTCGGTTATACTTTTTATGAGTTTATCCCTTACTCCGTATTTTTTGTTCAGGCACAGGGTCATGCGTGAAGAATTTGTAAGATCAGAGATTACAATATGTACACGTTGTTTTCCGCCGTCAAAATATGGTTTATAAGGAGGGGTAACCGACGTATTGATTAATCCTTTTTCATTTACAGATGCGCTAAAGTAAAAGACATCTGTAATCGGCGCTTGTTTTGTAAAAAGTTTTTCTTCTCCGCGCATAAGATAACCCCATACCTCATTAAAGGTTATTTGAGCATCATAGTCTTCAAATGTTGAGCCAAATGATAATTTAAATATTAGTAAAATAGATATAAGTGAAAGTACAAACAGGTATCTAAAATTCATTAAATGAATTCCTCCGGATAAATTCATAAATTTTTATTATTCTATCCCCATAAAAATACTATGGTATAATTAACGGAATTAATCTATATTTTTATTAGCATTACATTGTGTGATTAACTTATTTACTAAGGCTAATGCTTAAATTTCTATTTTTAGATAGAATTGAATTTACAATTATTTCGGAAATACCTTCAGGGTCAATAAGGTTTTCCTTTAAAAGTTCATTAAAAGTACCGTGTGTAATAAATTTTTCGGGAAATCCGCCGTTAAAGATCCTTTTAACACAAAGATATGGATCTATATTTGAATAGATGTATTCGCCAATCCCTCCTGAAGCATAGGAATTCTCCAAAGTTACAAAACAGCCGGAACTCTTAATTATATTTTCAATGCCGTCTATGTCTAAGGGTTTTATAGAGAGTATATTAACTACAGTTGCTTCATAGCCTCTGTTTTTTAAGATAGTCTCAACTTCAAGAGCAACCTGAACCATATCACCCAATGCAAATATAGCTACATCATATCCTTGAGTAAGAATTTTTATCTTCCCCGGAGTAAAAGAGTTATATTCATCAACATTGAGATTTTTAGTATGGGAAGTCCCCCGCGGATACCTTATTGCTATTGGTCCGGAAGAATGTTCCCCGGCATAGTATATTAAATCACGGAGTTCCTCCCCATTTGCCGGTGCAAAAAACTCAAAGCCGGGTATATTATTTATCATTGATATATCAAAAAGTCCATGGTGCGTTTCGCCGTCATCGCCTACAATTCCAGCTCTATCTATTAAAAATTTAACAGGGAGATTCATCATGGCAGTATCATGAATTATCTGATCATAAGAGCGCTGCAGAAAGGTTGAGTATATGGCTATAAAGGGTTTTAATCCTGTTGAAGCAAGGGCAGAGGCAAATGTAACTGCATGCTGTTCTGCAATTCCTACATCAAATATCCTGTCTGGAGCTATTTTTTCAAATTCAGAAAGTCCTGTTCCTTCTTTCATAGCTGCTGTGATTGCAACTACTTTTTCATCTCTTTTGCCTATAGCGGCAAGTGTTCTCCCTGCAATTGACGAATAAGATTCTCCGCTGCCCTTTAAAATTCTCTCTCCGGAATCGCGTTTAAACGGACCTGTGCCATGAAATGTGCATGGATCGCTTTCGGCAGGATCAAATCCCTTGCCTTTTTTTGTTATAACATGAATAATCTTAGGACCGTTGTCTATAGCCTTGACCCTGTCTAATATTTCAATCAGTTTTGCAATATTATGTCCGTCAACCGGACCAAAATACCGCACTCCCAGATTTTCAAAAAGTTGCCCGGGAATTATAAAGCTTTTAAATGATGCGAAAAATCTAAAAATAAAGTTAAAGATATACTTACCTATAAGCGGTATATTCTTTATTACTTGCATGGATTTTTTACGGAACCTGTTATAGGGTTCGCTTGAAATCATCTCTGTAAGATATGTGGAGAGAGCTCCTACATTTTCTGATATAGAATGTTCGTTATCATTGAGTATTATTATAATATCTTTCTTAATATGTCCCACATGGTTTAAAGCTTCAAAAACCATACCCCCAGTTAGTGAACCGTCTCCGATTACAGCAACTACTTTATAATTTTTACCTGCCATATCTCTTCCGACAGCTTCACCTACGGCAAGAGATATACTTGTACTGCTGTGACCTACATTATACGGATCATATACGGATTCATTTCTCTTAGGGAATCCGCTAATTCCCCCATAACGTTTAATACTTTTAAACTGTTCCCTTCTGCCGGTTAAAATTTTATGTGAATATGTTTGATGCCCTACGTCCCAGATAATTTTATCTATCGGCGCGTTAAAAACATGATGAATGGCTATTGTAAGTTCAACAACACCCAGAGATGAAGCAAGATGTCCTCCGTTTTCCGAGATTACATCAAGCATATAGGATCTGATTTCCTCAGCTAAGCTGTTCATCTCTGCTATTGAAAGATTTTTTATATCCGAAGGAGAATTTATATTTTTCAAAATATCCATATATAACCAGCAGTTACTAAGGTTTTTAAATTAAAAAAAAAGTCAATTTATTTAAATTAAATAATATTATTGTTTATATATATATGCAGCTATATATTATATGACATACGATTAATCTTTTTTCTATGAGGCTGTCTAAAAAGTAGATAATACAGTACATTAAATCATCTCGTAGAGATTCAATCTTGGTAGAAAAGGAGATACTTATTGGACAGCCCCATCAATCATTAGACTAAAATTTTATATATAAAAATTTTTTGAGTAGATAATTTTAAATTACAAAAAATAAAAAAATATAAAGCGAATAACTTAAGCAATATAGTGAAGGAATATAATGTATGAATATAATCGAAACGGATGTAATAGTTATCGGCGGAGGGGCAACGGGCGCCGGTATAATAAGGGATCTGTCAATCAGAGGATTAAAGTCTGTTCTTATAGAAAAAAATGATATAGCTTCCGGGACAACAGGAAGAAATCACGGACTTCTTCATTCAGGCGCAAGATATGCTGTTACAGATCATGAATCTGCAAGGGAATGTATAAGAGAGAATAGAATCTTAAAAAAGATAGCAAGGCATTGTGTTGAAGATACGGGAGGAATGTTTGTAACACTTTCGGAAGATGATCCTGCTTACTATAGAAAGCTCATAGATGGATGTAAATATGCAGGAATTGAGACAAAAGAGATAAGTGTTCGTAAAGCTCTTGAGATTGAGCCCAATTTGAATAAAAATATATTATTTGCTCTTACAGTTCCGGACGGAACAATAGATCCGTTTAGACTTGTTTCTGCTAATGTTCTTGATGCAAAAGAAAGAGGTGCGGTAATTCTCACACATACAAAGGTAACAGGGATAAGGAGGCTTGGAACTAAGGTTACAGGCGTTGAATGTGTTGATAATAAAGGGAATAAGATTGATGTTTATGGTAATATAATAATCAATGCCTCCGGAGTATGGGGTCAGGAATTGTGCGCTATGGCAGGGGTTGATGTTAAAATGTGCCCATCTAAAGGCTCAATGCTTATAATTGATTACAGGATAAATAATATAGTGCTAAACAGGTGCAGGCCGCCGGCAGACGGAGATATAATAGTCCCGGGCGATACAGTCTCTCTTGTAGGGACAACATCAAAGGAGATACCATACGAAAAGATCAACGAACTTACTGTTGATGATGAGGAGATCTCAATTCTTCTAAAAGACAGCGAGGCGCTCATCCCAAGTATAAGGAACAGCCGCGCGCTTAGAGCCTATTGCGGAGTGCGGCCTCTTATTGCCGTATCCGGTGAGAAACAGGGTAGAAACATCAGCAGAGGTATAGTACTCATTGATCACAGTAAAAGAGACGGTCTTGACGGTATGATTACCATAGCAGGCGGAAAGCTTATGACATATAGGTTAATGGCAGAAAAAACCGTAGATCTTGCATGCGAAAAATTAAGATTAAAGAAGTCATGTTCGACGCATATCCTTCCTCTCCCCGGTTCGGAGAAAAAAATCAGCAGAAAATCACGTATAAAGGATTTTAAAGGTATATCGGATTCGGTTGTGGGATCGACATTTTACAGGCATGGACAGAGACTATATAATATAATGACAAAGGATAAGAAAAATTACAGTGTAATATGTGAATGTGAAATGGTCACTGAGGGAGAAATAGAGTATGCCATAAAAAAACTGGAGGTAAAGAACCTTGTAGATCTTAGAAGAAGAACAAGGCTTGGTATGGGACCATGTCAGGGCGGACTATGCGCTTACAGGGTTGCAGGTATATTTCAAGAATTAGGGGGCGCTCTCTCCGGCGATACTAACAAATTACTGGAAGATTTTTTGGAAGAGAGATGGAAAGGGATGAAGCCTGTGTTGTGGGGCGATAGTCTCAGAGAAGCAGAATTTTTATATTGGATTTATCAAGGACTATTTGGCATATCAAAGATTGAAGATAACTATAAAAAAGATAGCGATAAAACAAAGAATAAAAAAAGAGGTAAAATAAAGTGACATACGATTGTCTGATCATAGGAGGCGGGTTAGCCGGACTTACATGCGGTATTAAATGCGCTTCCGAGGGGCTTCATACGGGAATAATATCAGGGGGTATGAATTCACTTCATTTTTCATCCGGTTCTATTGACATAGCCGGATATGATCCTAACGGGAAGATAATAAAAAAACCATTTGATTACCTAAAGTCTGTAATAAAATCAGACAAAAACCATCCCTATAGTAAATCAGGTATGCAGGCTATACACAACAGTATTAATTTTATCAGGGATAAATTATCTGCAGAAGGGCTTTCTTTACACTGTATAAATGAGTTTAATCATTTTCACATAACTACGCTTGGAATTTTGAAACCTACATATCTATCGCAGGAGAGCGTATTTGACGATCGGCTTATAGAAATAGTGAATTCACAAAAAAAGATTGCGATTCTTAACTTTAAGGGATTCAGAGATTACTATCCGAAACAGACTGCGTCTAATATAAAAAAGAATTCTCTATTTCAAGATTGTGAAATTATCCTTGGAGATATATCACTCCCTTATTACATGAATACTGAAAAGAATATGCATGAATTTAGATCGATTGATATTGCAAATATATTTGAAACAGAGAGGTATCTTCCACGAATAGCAAAAGAGATTAAAAAGGTATCTTCAGATGCAAGCGTAGTTTCACTCCCTGCATTCATAGGTATAAGAAATTATAGTGTTATAAGAAAGAGACTTGAATCTATGACAGGAAAATTTATCTATGAGATTCCGTCACTCCCGCCGTCAATACTCGGACTGAGACTTGATCATTGTCTTAAAAACAGTTTTATAAAGCATGGCGGTGAATATATAGCAGGCGAACGGGTTGTATCGGGAGTGATTAAAAATAACAAGGTTGATTTTCTAACAACAAAAAATTCGGGAGAGATGCCTATTAAGTCAAAATACTATCTGCTTGCTACGGGAAGTTTTATTAGCGGAGGATTAACCGCAGGTTATAACAGTATATCAGAACCGTTATTTGGCTTGAAGATTAAATTTGACAGCAAAAGGGATAAGTGGTATAATAATAGTTTTTTTGATAAGAAAAGCCATCCGTTTATAGGTTTCGGAGTGGAGACTAACAGCGATTTTAATCCGTTTTATGAAGATAAAAAAATTGTAAAGAATCTTTTATGTGCAGGATCTGTTTTATCAGGTTATAATCCTGTTATTGAAGGCTGCGGCGGAGGAGTTGCTCTGGCTACGGGATTTAAGTGCGCCGAAAGAATAATTAAGGAAATAAAGAATGATAAAAATTGAAAATATCAGTTTTGACCACTGTATTAAGTGTACTGTGTGTACAATGTATTGCCCAGTATCTCAGGCAACTCATCTATTCCCAGGACCAAAGGCATCCGGTCCAGATGCCGAAAGGATCAGAAAAAAAAGTCCTGAGCTTGTTGATTCATCTTTAAAGTATTGTACAAACTGTAAAAGGTGCGAAATTGCATGTCCATCGGACGTTAATATATCAGAGCTTATTCAAAAGGCTAAATGGAATTATTTAAAGATACATTGGTTTAGACCCAGAGATTTTTTTATGAGCAGGACGGATATTGTCGGCACTATGGCTGTTTTTTTCAGCAGATTGACAAACTTCATTTTAAGCTTAAAAATTACAAAGGCTTTAATGAGGATATTCTTAAAGATTCCGTTTAATGTGGAGTTCCCTGCATACGAAAAGACTACATTTGAAAAAATATTTAAAAAGGAAATAAAGTCAAGCCAGAAGGAATTTGAAAAAAAGATATTATATTTTCATGGATGCTTTGTTAACTACAATAATAATAAGCAGGGGAGAGAGTTTGTTAAGGTTATGAACTCCCTTGGTTATGGCGTTGAAATCAAAAAAGAGAAATGCTGCGGCGTCCCATTAATCGCAAACGGCTATATTGAAAAGGCAAAGAAAAATGCAAGATATAATATTGCATCGTTTAAAGATGGTGATTCTAAGATAGTTTCAACGTCAAGCAGTTGTGCATTTGCCCTAAAGCATGAGTATTCTAATTTTCTTGAACTTAATAATTCAAGTATTGCGGACAGGGTAGAATTTGTAACAAAATTTATCTACAGAGAATTTTTAACAGGAAATAAACCTAAGATGAATAGTCTTGGAATACGCGTTGCTTATCACTCGCCATGTCATCTCGAAAGGATGGGAGGCGTTATGTACACTCTCGGCATCTTAAAAGAGATACCTGGGATTGATCTTGTAGTTTTAAATTCGGAGTGCTGCGGTATAGCAGGAACTTACGGTTTTAAAAATGAAAACTACAATATTTCACAATCAATTGGGAAAAATCTCTTTAATCTTATTGAAAAGGCAGAACCTGAATTTGTAGTTACAGATTGCGAAACATGTAAATTGCAGATAGAAATGAATACAAGGTATAAGGTATATCATCCTGTTTCATTAATAGCCATGGCGCTTGATTAAAATATTAATAATGGAAATTTAAGATGAAATCACATACTGCATATATTACAATAAATACCAAAACAAGACGGGATTATATAAATATAACAAACGAGGTAAATAATGAACTCCGGAAGAGCGGAATTAAAGAAGGGCTATGCCTTGTAAATCCCATGCATATAACTGCGAGTGTATATATTAATGATGCCGAATCAGGTCTTTTAAAAGATTTTGATGATTTTCTTGAAGGTCTTGCGCCCCATGAACCTATAAGCAGATACAGGCATAACAATACCGGTGAAGACAACGGCGATGCTCACATAAAAAGGACTATCATGGGTCGTGAGGTTGTTGTAGCTGTGACAAAGGGTGAACTCGATTTTGGACCTTGGGAGCAGATATACTATGCAGAATTTGACGGAGCCAGACCTAAAAGGATTCTTGTTAAGATAATCGGCGATTAAGAGAGAATCACAAACGAAACATAGTATACACCACATCCCGCGAAAAACGAATTACATTCTCTTGCAGTATACCATAGAAATTTTTTTACTTTATTATAAAATATAACACCATTATAATTATATAAAAATATTTATTTATATGTAAAAAATAATATATATTCTGTTTGTAAATTTGTATATCTTTTCATAATTTACAAATGGTTATTAAAATTTCTTTTTTTGCTTGTATTTATAATAGTACTAATGAATTTACTTTTTAATTGTTGTAAAAGAAATTATGAAAAATATTATGGTTTATAAAAATTTTTAGAGGATATTTTTTAGGGGATATAATGAAAGCTACTAAAATAAATCAACTCTCACACATTATTAATCATAATAATCCCGATGAAGTATTTAATGAAGCAAAGAAAATTTTTTCTTACAATTATACAAATGAATCATTTCTTCATATAGAACAGGTATATAAAATGATGTATTCTCTCTATAATGGCTCTTTCCCTGGTTATGGATGTTGTAATACTGAATATCATGATTTTAATCACATAAATCATGTATTCCTTGCAACAGCAAGAATCATTGACGGTTTAAATATAACTGAAGGCTCTTTTAATGAAAAAAAAGCTGTAAATCTATTAATTGCCTCCCTGCTTCATGACGCCGGTTATATTCAGGAAGATAATGATATTGAAGGGACTGGAGCTAAATATACTGCTACACATGTTTCCAGGAGCGTTGAATTTACTAAAAAAAATTACAAATTACTTAACTTATTAGATGATGATATTCCTGTAATAACTTCATTAATTGAATGTACATGCACAACTTCAGATCCGATAGTTAATCTCTCAGGAGAAGATTACTTATGCGGGGCTATTCTTGCTACTGCAGATATTATAGGTCAGATGTCTGACAGAGTGTATCTTGAAAAACTTCTCTTTTTATACTATGAATTTGTTGAGGCTGGTATAGATGGTTATAATACTGCATTTGATATATTGAGAAAAACGCATCAATTTTATAAAACGACACTGGATCGCCTTAGCGGAAGATTCTATGCATTTTATGATCTTGCTAAATATCATTTTGATGTTAGATATAATATTGATGAAAATCTATATATGACAGCTATAAATAATCAAATGACTTATCTAAAAAAAATCATTGATGACACAGACGGCAATTTCCGCAATAAACTACATAGACTGAATATTCAAGAAAAAAGTTGAATAATACGCCGTACACCTTCATCTTCGACGAAAGAGTCCTAAAACTAACGAACTCGCTGCCTGTTACAGCAGCGAGTTCGGACTCGTTACATAATGGGTTCATTTCGCGTATGCTGTCAAACTTGAGAGACCTCATAATCAATGAAATTGGTCCGGCGTGGCAGGTTTATTTTGTAAGAATTGCCGTAAATTCTTAGATGAATATTATAGTCGGAGAGATAGATGAAACTCTCCACAAAACTTTGTCTTTCGAGGCTTATCCTCAGATTGATAAATTACATACTAAGCCTGTACAGCGCATATTGATTAAGCGAAACACCTTCTTTCTCGGCTTCAATAGCGAGGCGTGCGTGAAGACTTTTAGGGATACGGAGAACAAACTTGCCGCTGTATTGGCTTTCGTCAATCGGTGACGGAACTGGGAAGCCGTTTTCAAGTTTTGTTTGAATCCAACCTGCCATAGCTTCTTGAATATTTTCCAAAGCTTCTATTTTAGTTTCGCCGTGACTCATGCAACCGTCGAATTCCAAAACGGTAGCGTAGTAGTAATCTCCGCTTTCATCGTTAATATGTTGAATAACAATGTGATACGGAAATTTTAAATATTCTTCAACTTTCATATTTTCTCCTATTTAATTTTTTTCTCCTATACGATTAAGTATTTCAACAATATATACTTTTTTGAGCGGGTTTTTGTTTGCAACGATCGTAATAACATCTCCGTTATCGTTAATGTAATTGCGGTGAGATCCGTTTTGTCTTGCAAAGCGATAACCTTTTGCTGTTAAAACTTTATCGGCTTCTTTAGGGCTGATTCCGTTAGGTTGATTTTTCATTTTAAGAATGATTTTTTCAATATTTGCCATATTTGTATGGTACTAAATATAGTACTGTATGTCAAGACTTTTTTTATATTTTTAGAAAAATTATGTTATTTTTCAGGCTTTGTTAAGAGGGCTTTTTACTCATCCGCTTCATCAGCCCGACATTACCTTTTTTCGGGAAGGTTCCTTTACCGAATATATATTGACAATTTAAAAACGCACTGTATTATAAATAAAAATATATCAGGAGTATATAATATGCTAAAAAAATCGATAGTACTTATTATTTTATTTGTTACATTTTTTATTGTGCCGCCGGCATACAATAAAAGCAGGGGAGGATCTTCATCTCATGGAATGTCCGGCTCTTTCGGTTGCAGTAGCGGCACTTGTAGTACTTTATCGAACTTAGTAAGTTCAGATAATACAGATACGACGAATACTGATAATTCGGAGAATAAAGAAGAAACTGAGAAAAAATAAAAAAGGCTGTTGGAACTATTGTGATTAATGATTTTTTTAAAAAATACAACAAATACAAATGGTGGATTTTCGGTTTTATTGTTTTTTTATATCCTTTTTATTGCCTGTTAATCGGCGAGATACGGAGTTTCGGTGAGTTGTATACATTCGGTTTGTCTCTTAAAGACTTTATGCCGATTTGGATAGCATTAGGAGGTAGTATTGGAGTTGTTTCTAATATCATATTAACGCGAGAGCGAATCACAAGTCAAGAAAAGCAACAAAAAGAACAGCAAAAACAATTTGAAGTGCAGATTAGCAAACAGAATGAACAAATACAAATTCAAGAAGAGCAGCAAAAAGACCAGCAAAAGCAATTTGAAGTACAGATTAGCAAGCAGAATGAACAAATACAAATCCAACAAAAACAACTGCTTAATACTCGTTTTTCTTCGGGAGTAGAACTTTTAGGAAATGAAAACGAATCTACTCGTATTGGCGGTGTGTATAGTCTTTATTTTCTTGCAAAAGAACATCCTACCGAATATGCGGAAACTGTTTGTGAAATTTTATGCGCTCATATTCGTACAAAAACAAGCGACAGAAAATATCAGGAAGAACATACAAATGGTCCCTCGGATGAAATCCGAACAATCTTAGATATATTTTTTATTAAAGATTGTGAAAATGATAAACCGATTTTTAAAGATCGTGCTAAAAATTTTAGAGGAATATTTTTACGTGAGGCTACTTTTGAGGATGCGACATTAAGTAATATCTATTTTAGGGAAGCACAATTAAGCGATGTCAAATTTCCGGGAGTTAAATTAAATTGGAGCAATTTTTGGAAAGCCAAAATCAGTAATGTCGGATTCGAGGAAGGTAAAATCAGCAATGTCAGATTCGAGGGAGCTGAATTCGGCAATGTTACATTCAAGAAAACCGAATTCATTGAAGCTAAATTCGAGGAGCTCAAATTAGGCTATGTTTGTTATCCGGGAGGCGATTTAAGAGGGGTCAATTTTTTGAACGCCGAATTCAGCAATGTCGATTTTAGTGGTGCTAAATCACTAAAACCTGAAATAGTTAACTTTGAAGATACCAAACTTGCAGGTTACGATTTCGATGAAATTACTCGCCCCGGTCGTTCCCTTAAATTAACAAAAACCGACGATACGACAGATCCGGAAGAAAACTAAATCCACCTACTTCCCCTCAAACTTCTTCAATAACTCAACCTCTTCCTGTACCAAATTTTTTGAATTCTTAATAAGCAAATCTTTGCCGTTCGGAGAAAGTTTTTTGTAATTATCTAAAAGCATCATTTCATTGTGAGAGGGAAAGAAAAACAATACCGGCTTACATGCCGGGCATGCTATATAATCAAGATCTAAAGCTGCAAATACGGATATTTCGCGGATTCTTGTATCTTTTAGCATAGGGCATAATTCTCTGAGGCATATTTTACCATCCACTATAGTATCTACAAAATCAATGTACAATTTTTCCGCATTGTCGTTTTCTCTAATTTGTAATTTAGGGTAAACATAGGTATAACAGCCTTGAGTTTTATATTCAACGTATGGATTATTACTCCCCGGATTTGCGCTTAAGATAAGATTGATTGACAATATCGACTAAACAACAAGAAGTATTTGGGACATCTCTTCAACAGCAAGAAGAAAAAGCGATTAAATATGCATCTGATAATAATCTTCATATAGCTAAATTTTTCACTACTGCCGAATCTGCATATAAAACCGGGCGTAAGATTTTCAATTTTATGTTAGATATAGCTGCCGAAACCGGAGTCAAAGATATAGTCTTTATGTGCACCGACAGAATGAGCCGCAATTTTCAAGATTGGTCTCGCTTGAAATCATTAATAGAAGAAAAGAACTTCACTATACACTTCTACCAAGAGGGAACAATCATTCATAAAAATAGTCATCACACGGAAAAATTTGTCATGAATATTAAATTAGCCGTAGCGGAAGGTCACAGTGATAAAGTATCACATGACAGTAAACAAACGACTTTATGGAAAGTCAAACACGGTATAGCGCCCGGTGGTACGCCTCCGCCCGGATATTCATATGATAAAATGCAAAAAAAATATATTAAAGATAAAAATGCCGAATTGATTATGCGAATTTTCGATTTGTATGATAATAAAAATTACACTGCACTTGGTGTATGTGATTGGCTTAATATTCATGGTCACAAAACTCAAAGAGGCAATAAATGGAATCGTACTACAGTTTTAAGACTTTTATCAAACATTTTTTATACCGGTAAATTTGAATATCAAGGTAATATATATCAAGGAACACATGAACCATATATATCAGAAGATATATATGGAGATCGTTTAGAAAAAATGAAATTAAGATATAAAAGTTCAAAAGTAAGAAAAAATGAATTTCATCTCAAAGGGCTTGTTTTTAATGGAGAAACAGGTAATATGCTCACAGGAGAAATGAAAAAAGAACGGTTTGTTTATTATTCTCAGCGGAGACCTTTTTATTTTTCGTATAAAGAAGAGGAGTTGTTTGATTTAATAGATGACAAGATGAAATTAATTTATTTCTCATCGGATTTTGAAAATTATCTAAAAGACCTTTTCAATGAATCGGTAGAAATTAATGAAAACGGTCAGGCTAAAGAACAAGAATTGATTAAAAAAGAAATTATTAGATTAGAAAAAGAACAAAATAAACTTCTCCAATTGCTTATAGATGGTATTGACGAGAGAACTATCTGGATCCGCATGGAGGAGAATAAAAAATTTATCACAAGGTTGGAAAATCAGCATCAACAGATACGTATTAATAAGACTGATTTTATATTAGAAGTCAGTTTTGTTATTGAGCGTGTAAAAAATATATTCAAAGTATATGAAAATGCTGATTTTGCCGAAAAAGGGAGTATTTTAAAGACTCTTGCTAAAAAAATTCATGTCTTGGATAATCATGTAACAATAGAATGGAACCCGCCGTACTCTTTCATCTTCGACGAAAGAGTCCTAAAAATAGCGAACTCGCTGCCTGTTACAGCAGCGAGTTCGGACTCGTTACATAATGGGTGACCGACGGGGCTCGAACCCGCAACGACTGGAACCACAATCCAGGGCTCTACCATTGAACTACGGTCACCATATATTTTATTATGCACGTGTAATGAAGATAACGCGAATAATCTTATTAAATCAATAGTTTTATGCACGCCCGAAAGGATTCGAACCTTTGACCCACGCCTTAGAAGGGCGTTGCTCTATCCAGCTGAGCTACGGGCGCATATTGAGTAAATAAATTTGATTTTTAAAAATTCGGGGCGAGAGGATTCGAACCTCCGGTCTCATGGTCCCAAACCACGCGCTCTAGCCGGACTGAGCCACGCCCCGTTTTAGAACGAATGTCAAAATATCTGATGAATAAATTGTGTCAATATTATTTCCATTTTGGTATTATTTTATTTTTTACAAAAAATGAATAAAAATTTTACTTAAAAACTTATTTAAATATAAAAATCACTCTTAAAACTTATAAAGATTATTATGCTTGATTTTATCTCTGTTTATAGAGATAGTAAAAGAAAAATCACACATATAAAAATCTATGAAAAAAGGAATATAAATGAATCAAACTCCAGTTATAGATGAGATTAAGTGTACAGGGTGTGGTAAATGCGCTTATATATGCCCTAAGGAGACTATATACATAAATAATAAAAAGGCTAAGATAAATGAAAATGAGTGCATGCTCTGCTCCCATTGCTATGCTGTGTGCAAATTTAATGCTATATCTTTTAATAAAGATTTAGAAAAGATCACATTTGAATCTTTCAAATATAAAGAAAAGATTCTAAATTCAACCGATATTTCACCTGAAAAATTTATTAATACAGTAAGATCCCGAAGAAGTATAAGAAAATATAAAAACGAAAAGATAGATAATGAACTTATTAGTGATCTATTGGAATTTGCAGTAACAGCGCCGTCCGGCAGTAATTGTCAAGAGTGGAAATTTACCGTACTTAATGGAAGAGATAAGGTATGGAATCTGGCAATTGAGATTAAAAAATTTTTTGTAAAGATAAACAGATTAGCGTCAAATAGATTTATCAGATATATATCAGTACCATTTATGGGCAGAACTCTGATAAACTATTTTAATGATCATTATGAAACGGTAGATCGCGCTGTAAAGCAGGCTGATTCGGGTATTGACATGTTATTCCATGGTGCTCCATGCTTAATTATAACTCACGGACCTATGGATGGGAGTACGCCGATTGAGGATGCAGCATATGCTTCATACAATATATGTATGTTGGCGCCATTTTTAGGTCTTGGAACATGTTTGATCGGATTTGCCGTAGAAGCATTAAATAGAAGTCCTGATATTAAAGCTAAATTGAATATCGACAAAAAAAACAGGATTCATTCGGTTATTATAATCGGCGTGCCTGATATAGATTTTAAAAGACATTCTTTGCGAAAAAAGTATTCTGTAAAATTCTTCTAAAGATGAATACCAAAGCAGAATAGCTTATTATGAGAATATCGCTGTTGAAATAATTGTATTATTTACTTTAAAATTTAAAAAAAGGTTAATTATGGATAAAGATTGTAAACCTCTTAACACTTTAAGCCTGACAAACTCCGTAACAGTCTCAGGTTGAGCTGCAAAGATAGGTCCGGAGGATCTATACGGAGTAATGAGCGGATTGGTAATACCAACCGATAAAAATGTAATAGTGGGCGTTCATGATAAGGATGATGCAGGTGTGTATAAAATCAGTAGTGATTTAGCACTTGTTCAGACCCTTGACTTTATTACACCTATATGTGATGATCCGTGTGAGTTCGGCAAGATAGCTGCGTGTAATTCACTCTCGGATATATATGCAATGGGAGGCAAACCTGTTACTGCTATGAATATCGTTTCTTTCCCATTAAAAAAATTTTCAACAGATATATTAAACCTCATTCTAAAAGGCGGACTTGAGATAATGAAAGAAGCTGATGTTCAGCTTATTGGCGGTCATAGTGTAGATGATCCCGAACTTAAATATGGTCTATCTGTTACAGGAATAATTCATCCGGAGAGAATTATTAGAAATAATGGGATTAAGCCTGATGATTCATTAATTCTAACAAAACCCCTTGGAACGGGTATTATTGCCACTGCGGTTAAGGTCGGGATTGCAGATAAAGAGATTACAGATAGATTTATAAAATCAATGTTAGTATTAAATAAGACTGCATCTGAAATTATGCTAAAATATAATGTAAATGCTTCCACTGATATAACAGGTTTTGGACTTATTGGGCATATACTTGAAATGATGGAAGGGAATAATATGTCTGTCATAATCAATTCAAGATACATACCTATACTTGATGGAGCCGAAGAGTATGCATCAGACGGCTTAATCCCGGGCGGGCTCTACAGAAATAAAAATTATTCAGGTAATATTTGCGCTGTCTCAAAGAGTATCAAACAAGAGATAGCAGATATTATATTTGATCCACAGACATCAGGCGGATTATTAATTTCTTTACCAAAGGATGAGGCAGAGTTAATGGTCAAAGAGCTGCACAGTGCGGGAATAATTCATGCATCAATCATTGGCGAAGTAAAACTGCTTGATAGAAGAGGTATAATCGTATCGTAATATTTTTGTTATCTTTATCAGCTTTTATTATAACATTTGCAGATATATTAAGGGGGTGTGTATGTTTCAGTTATTTACACTGCAAGGGAAACGGATTGATGCAAATTTAGAACATCTCCCTAAAAGTACAAGGGTTCATCATTCAAAGGAGAGCAATAGAGCAAGAAAGTTTATTAATAAAGATTCATATTCAAGCGGCAGAGACAGCAGTTCTAACTATGAGCTGAATCTCTATAAAGAGACGGCAGATATGGAATCAAAAAAGACACCGGTATTTCATGTATCTGAAATTATGACCTCGCCGGTTTTTACAATAAGTAAGGATAAACATGTAGATGAGGCATGGAACTTATTTATTGGAAAAAATGTACACCACATGCCTGTACTTTCAGATAGAGGCGAAATTATCGGTATAATATCTGATAGAGATATCTTAAAAAAACTGATTATAAGCGACGGTAAAATAGACAGCGCTGAGAATAAAAGGGTAGAGGATATTATGACTACAGATGTAATAGCTGCATACCCAACTACTGATATCAGAAATATAGCTAAAGGGATGCTTGACTATCATATTGGTTCAATGCCCATAGTCGATGCAAACGGGTCGCTTGTAGGAATCATTACAAGAAGCGATATACTCTATGCTGTAATACACTATCCCGAACTTGATTTATGGGCATAAACTTTTGGTTTACAATCCCATCACATATCCATAACTGCCATAAAACCGTCGTGAACAGCCTGTAGTATTGTCGATGGCTTATTGCTGTCTCCGATAACCTTAAACGGAATACCTGTCTCATGGAGTCTGTCTGCTAATTTTCTAACAGAAACAGAACCTGCGGCATTTATAACCGTATCAAATTTTTTTGTGTGTTTCCCACCGTCCTTTTCATAGACAATCTCTCCGTCTTTTACGGAAAGAACCTTAGCGCCTGTTATTATATCAACATTATGATTAGCAATATTATTTAACAAAATCCATTTTGTTGATTTTCCAACATCATTTCCAACCTTTGAAGTCATCTCAAAGATAGTTATTCTTTTATGATTATTGTGTAACAATTCATGGAGTCTTTCGTAACTCTCTGCTTTGTATTTAAAAAGAAAATACAGTGTTTCCGGGTCAATAGTCCCTTTCATTGCAATATACTCTGCTGTTTCAAGACCGACTGCGCCGCCTCCGATTATACCGATTTCTTTACCTAACCGGGGGTCATCTCTTAAAAAATCCCAGGCTGAAATGACTTTACTATCGGTAATACCCTCTATGGGAGGTTTAGCAGCGACAGCGCCTTCTGCAGATATAATAAAATCGGGCTTTAACTTGTTTATCTGTTCTATGGTAACTTCATTATTTAGATGAAGTTTTATTTTAAATTTATTTATCATAGCATTATAGAATCTTACAAGCTCAAAAAGTTCGTCTTTGTACGGCGGAACTCCTGCAATAAGTAATTGACCGCCTATTCTGTCACTCTTTTCAAAAAGTTCAACCTTATGTCCTGCTTCTGCAGCGCGGTATGCAGCTTCAAGACCGCCGGGGCCTGCGCCGATAACCATGATGTTTTTGTGGGATTTGGTTTTAGATATATTTCTCTCTTTTTCAAAACCGACCCTTGCATTTACTAAACACTGTACCGGTCTGTTGCTGAAAAATTCATCGGCGCATCCTTGCGAACATGCCACACACGGACATATTTCATTTATCAGACCGTCTTTTACTTTTTGAGGCCAGAACGGATCTGCAATAAGTATTCTGGCAAGATTAATCATATCAGCCCAGCCGTTCTTTATAATCTGTTCTGCAGTATATGGATCTGCTATCCGGTTTGAGGCAAAAACAGGTATTGATACCGCTCCTTTAATAGCCTTGGCAAGATAGGAAAATCCTCCGCGCGGAAGTTCTCTTGAAAGTTGAGGTACATGAGATTCGTGCCATCCGCCTGTAACGCTTATGGCATCAATACCTGCCTCTTCATATACTTTAGCTATCAATGGAGTTTCAAGGTCGGTATTACTTCCGGGGACAAAATCGTTTCCTGCCATTCTGATAGTTATCGGGAAATCCGGTCCCAGACGTTTTCTCATCTTCTCTATAAGTTCGCGGACAAAACGCGTCCTGTTTTCAAATGAACCGCCGTATTTGTCTGTTCTGATATTTGTAAGCGGTGAAAGAAACTGTGTTATTAAATATCCGGCTGATCCTATAAGCTCAATCCCTTCAAAACCTGCCGCCTTTGCCCTCTCTGCCCCAAGTATAAATCCCTCGTGAATAATGTCTATTTCGTCAACAGTCATCTCCCGTGGAGTCTCCTTTGAGTATTTTGAAAATACGGGAGACGGCGCTATAGGTTGTTTCCCTTTCATTATTTTAGATGAAGCATAAGCTCCTGCATGATATAGCTGCAGCCAGGCTTTGGCTCCTTCGTCTTTTATAGCTGTTGAGAGTTTTTTAAATGACGGGATATTTTCATCGCAGGTTAATTCCATGGCGTTGAATCCCATACCTGTATTGTCAAAAATAACGGAGCCTACTGTTACAATACCTGCACCGCCCTTTGCTCTCTCTCTGAAGTATTCAATATATCTGTCATTTATAGTGCCGTCATTGGAATACAGTAAAGAAAATGACGGATATACTATTCTATTCTTTATCTCTGTTTTATTTATTTTTATCGGTTCAAAGAGTATATCAAACATTGTTTTCTCCAGAGTATGTTATAATATTATTTATAGTGTGCGATAGGATTTTTGTCAAGAAAATAAAGTGAAAGATTATACTCATCTCACCTGATGCTAAATTTTTTTAAAAACATTTTTTATGATTCTATGATGTTGATTTTAATGTTACTTCGTAAGTATAGATTTAGCATTACATGATTATTTTAGTCGTAAACTCCAAGGGCATCTTTAATATAATCATATATAATAGGGAGAAACTTTATCATCGCCAGGAAAAACAAAATCACGGTAAAATAAAACAGCCCTTGCTTTAATATTAAATAATTGGAGTTCTTCAGAGATTGTTGGCATTATTGAAAATTTGTTGATATTGCTTCTATTAGTTTTTCTGTATAAGCAGCATAGTCAATTTCATTTTGTGGTCTATTGTGATCTTTAAGAAAAAGTTTAAGGTCAATCAACTCATCCATTTTTGCTTCTTTATAAGGTGATTCATTATGAGTTTTTAAAGAAAGTTCTTTTGCGGATGTTCTATGATATTTTATTGCAAGTTCTGCCATTATTTCACGTTCTGATTCTGAGAACCATGTTTTTTCAAAATCTTTTTTTGCTACAATTTTTTCAAGAGGACGATTCGAGCCAATATCTTCTGAAATTATTTCAATGTATTCAAATAAAAGTTCATGGTCTATATTAAATTCCTGTTTATCATTTTCTGTGAGAGAGCTTAATTCTCGAATTACATTAAGTTTTCTATATGTTTCTATTGGTACAGGTCCCAGACAATTTTTAATATACTTGTCTTTTATAACAGTTCGACCATATTTTAAAAGATGATGACAATCAAGATAGTATAGTAATTTATTAGCTTTTGTTACGCCGAAATTTTCTGTTGTTTTAGCAAAAAAAACTAATATATTGGCTATTCTTTTCAGCTCTATCTCAGCTATTTTGTTCACTGATGGAACTCCTTTTACCTCATACATTTTCTTTATGTATCTGATATATATGTATATTAGTTAAATATTTGTTTTAAACTTTCAATAATTTTTCAATAACTTTTAAACTTTTTTGAAAATTTTATAAAAAGCTCCTAAAAATAGATTTTTCTTCTATCCATATGGAAATAAAATATCTATTATCAGAATTATATGTTCCTATATCATTCATCAACATATTAAGATATTTTTTTGTTAATCCTATAGTATCTTCTATAAATGTCAGTGTGATTGTATCATCATATATTTCTTGTCACCCCCATTAAAAAGTTGCCTAATAAAACAACCTAATAAAGACAAAAAACAGGCATATATATAATATTTGACAAATTAAGCTATATTCAGGATATATAAGGATAAAGAAAAATAGGTATTTGTAAAATCGTGCAAACTATTCCTTAATCCCGCAAAAGAAGATGGGTAGCTTTAAAAGGAATTTATTATTTAAAGAATTTGAGGAAACAAAATTAAAATTTAAAATATTAATAATAAATGGAATATATATTTTCCTAAATTGAATATTATTCTTAAAAGGAGGATTAGTTTATGACGGCAGCGGCAGTAATATTTCTTGGTTTTTGTTTGGTAGCAGCGGCTTTTATTTTTGTTTCGGTGAAGATACTTCAGATAAAACCGGATTTTGTAAAAAAAGTTTTAAAATATGCTTTAATATTATTTTTTACGGTTATGTTCGGCGTTATTGCAATATCCATAGGCTTTAGAATAGATGACAGACATTCAAAGAGCTATTCGACAAACTTAAAATCTGTTCGAGAGATTTGGGGCGGAGAGATTGCTCAACAGCTCCCAACTCTTTCGTTCATCAGAAAGGAGTATGTGGAACAGGAAAACAAAAAGACAGGTAATGTTGAAAGAGTTCTTAAGGATAAATATTATAATATGGGAGTCGAAGATCAAAAAGTTTCCATTAATATAAAATCCAACATAAGAGAAAAGGGATTACTAAAATATCCCGGATTTAATTTAACATTTAGCGGCAAATATATTTTAAAGAATCTAAACAAAAGCAGTGAAAGATTGTATTTTTCATTTGATTTGCCGCACGGCGCAGGAAATATTACGGATATAAATGTAAAATTACAGGATAAAGCCTATACAGGCGATCCGAATTATTCTGACGGTATCCAATGGGAGGGAGTCCTTGCAGAAAATGAAACCGTAACCATTGAAATAAGTTATAATGCCCAAGGAACCGAAAAATTTGTCCTTGCAATGGGAAATGGAAAATCCGAGATTAAAAATCTTGACGTAGAGCTGATAACAGATTTTACCGACAACACAATACCTGACGGCGCTATGGTTCCCACATCATCGGCAGGGGATAACAAGGAGATGAAATATTCATGGAAAGCGGCAAATTTAGTTACCGGGCAGAATATCTCACTTAAATTTAAAATTTCCGGCAACTACGGCGAGATTATTTCAAGATTGTTCTACTATTCGCCTGTTGCTCTTTTTCTCTTTGTAGGACTTCTTTTAGTGTTTAGTGTCTCTAAAGGTATAAATCTTCATCCGATGCACTATCTATTTATGATTACGGGATTTTTTATATTTTATCTGCTTGGTTCATATATAGTCAGCTATATGAATATTATAACTGCAATTTTGATTTCATTAGCAGTGTCAACCGGTATAATTCTATACTACGCCTATTTAATAAAGAAAGGAAAAGATATTGTAAGGGTATCGTCTTATGGAGTGCTTCTGTTCCAGTGGATATTTTCAACAGCCTTCTTTGTTCCCGAACATACGGGATTCCTTATTACAATTGCAAGTATAGCGGCGTTTCTCTTTTTAATTAGAAGTACAGCTTCAATAGATTGGGAGAATAAATGGTAGATAAAAATTCCGGCCTCTTTTCAGGTTTAGAGGATGAGATAACCCCTTTAGCTGAGAGATGCAGACCGGCGTCAATAGACGAATATGTCGGTCAGGAACATCTCACAGATCGGGGGAAAATTATAAGGTCTGCCATTGACGGAGGCAAAGCCTTTTCTATGATACTTTGGGGCGACCCGGGTACAGGGAAGACAACGCTCGCTAAGATTATTGCGGAACAGTGTAACATGGAGTATCATTATTTATCGGCAGTATCTTCGGGAGTTTCGGACGTCAGAAAGGTTATTACTTCCGGAGAGAAAAATAGAAGTATGGGTAAACAAACCCTTTTATTCTTAGATGAAATTCACAGATTCAATAAGGCTCAACAGGATGCGGTTCTTGGCGCAGTAGAATCTGGCGATATAGTCTTAATAGGCGCTACTACGGAAAATCCTTCATTCAGCGTAATATCTCCGCTTTTGTCACGCACAAGGGTATTAAAGCTGAACAGACTTTCGGAAGAGAGCCTTGGGAAAATATTAGATAATGCAATTAAATCCGACCATATACTCAAAGAGGGAAATATAAACTTTGAGGATGGCGTTAGAGAAAACATTATTCTCATAGGAAACGGCGATGCCAGAAGGATGCTGAATATACTTGAAGTTTCATTTATGCTTTCTGGTAACGGACTCATAACAGGCGCAGCAGTTAAAGAGGCTTTTGAGAATACAACCCTTTATTATGATAAAAAGGGCGACAGGCACTATGATACAATATCTGCTTTTATTAAATCTCTCAGAGGTTCTGACCCTGATGCTGCGCTTTACTATATGGCGCGAATGATACTTGCAGGCGAGGACCCGGAATTTATTGCCCGCAGAATGGTCATACTTGCATCGGAGGATATTGGGAACGCATCTCCTGCCGCAATCAATATTGCAGTATCAACAATGACTGCCGTAAAATATATAGGTATGCCCGAATCCGAAATTATACTTTCACAGTGTGCAATCTTCCTTGCATCAGCTCCGAAAAGCAATGCATCATATATGGCTATTGAATATGCCAAGAAGGCGGCGCTTTCTGGAGACTATGAAATCCCCCTTCATATACGCAATGCTCCTACAAAATTAATGAAGAATATGAACTATCACAAAGGATATAAGTATCCCCATGATTATGAGAATAACTTTGTATATGATACGTACCTTCCCGAAGAGATAAAAGATTCATGCTTTTACAAGCCTACGGAAAACGGAAGCGAGAAGTCCATAAAAGAGAGATTAAAATCGCTTTGGCACGGGAGATATAAGAATAGCTGAAAGTAATATTTTTATGTCATCGCTGTAGATGAGCTGTCTGATAAGTAACACGGAGGCAATTCTGCGCCAATTAAAAAGACAAACAGCCTGTCACTTCCCCAGAGCAATTCTGAAATTTTCAATGGCTTTTATACCCGGTTCTGCCTTCCGCTTAATGTCGTCAATACGTTCTTTTATAATTGCGTCTTTGAGACGCTCATAATTCCATTCACGTATTTTATGAATATCCTCAATGGTAAAATCAGGGCTTATTTTTGGCATTTGGATATTATGTATCATCACCTTCTCCTTCTATAAGTACAGGCGGGGCATAAATCAAAAGCTCAGCGCAGCCTTCAAGGGCTGTAATTGCTTTAACCTTTAAAGATCCTTAATTTGCTTTCTTTGGCTATTTGTGCAAAATCTCCGTCATTATGCAAAATAGGCATATTGGCAATAATTGCGTAAGATGCAATTAAGCAGTCAACTGATTTTCTTATTGTAATTCCCTTTTTTCGCAAATACCTGTATAAATCAACAGCATAATTCGTTACAAACATTAATTCTATATTTAACATTCTATATTGTTGAAAAATAAATTTTATCTGGTTAAACTGCTTTTCTTCACGAATTCCTTGTAGCACTTCCTGATAAATAATCGGGCATAGAAATATGGGGTAATCTTTTTGTATCAATTGTTTTAGAACTTCTTTCTCCGGTGTAATAATTTTAGGATTAAAACCATCAATCCAAACACTTGAATCAACTATAACGCTCATCGTATTTCCCGCATTTTTTTCAGGTTGCCTTCCCAAACTCCTGAGTCCAAATATTTTAACATTTCCTTGCGGGTATTTGATTTTACCAACTCTTCCAGCGCCTTATGTATTACTGCTTTTTTTGTAGGAATTTTCGTTAAATCCATCGCCTTTTTTATCAAAACATCATCCAATTCTACATTTATTCTCATATATGCCTCCATGTGCACAATCTTTTATTTTTATACACATTCCTTTAATATCAAGCCCTTTCCTTATAATATAATCGTACTAAGACTATTGTAAGGGTAGCTTTCATAATTTTGTCAAGGGGAAATTATGTAATTTGCCCCCACAGCCAAAATTTATTTTTTCCTGTATTCTTTTATTTCGTTTTCAATTCTGATTCCATATTCATGCGCTATTTTTTTAGCATGAAAATTTACATTTCTAATAATGTCATTTCGGTCCATTTCTTTTGTTTCTTCGTATAATTTTACTCTTATCTCATCAAGTTGATTTTCAAAATTATTCATAATCTATTACCTCCATTGGCGTACATATAAACGGATTATTATATCCTTTCATTCTATGGATTATTTCTGCTGCCATTTTTGTTTTGAGTTTATTTATATGATGAAAATTTAAGCTGACAATACAATCCATATCATATATTGCAGCCATTGCTATATGTATGCCATCAATTCTAAATTTTAAAGGAATTATTCCCATTTCAATATATGTATCAGATAAATCATAGGCTTTTTGATCGAGTTCCAAAACTATTATTTTATATTCTTGAATAATGTTTAACATCTCACTTCGTTTGGGTTCAGGCGCTTTATCAAGTTCTTCAAGAACATATGCAGACGAGTAAGCCTGTATCTCATTTTTTAATATCTTGTCGAAAAGCTTCTTAGTTTCCAAGTGATACTCACGATTTTCTTTAAGAAAACGGTTAAAATGAGTATAATTCACGATACGCAGGATCGTCTATCGTCTTCTTCATCTTGTCCGAAAGACTCTCCTGGTCATTCTTTACTGCAATATATA
>JGI20171J29575_12612803_pt1 | contig 43772 bp, 34 predicted proteins | sample TergutNc150P4_FD_29575 | JGI IMG/M metagenome (IMG submission 29575)
ATCATTAACAGTATCTTCTATTGCTGTCTTGAGGTGTGATAAATAGTTTTTTTCAATTAATGGAAGTATCTTCGTGGTGAATATTTCTAATATTGTATTAAAATCATTATCATTAATACATAATTTGTTTTTAATCTCTCTTTTTAATGTATCATCTATACTGTCAACAAACGCCATGACCCCTCCAGAAATATTGCAAGTTCACATTCATATTCATCATCATCTGACAATTTTTCTTTTGCCGGAAAGTCGTATGATTTTTCAACCTGCATACATTTCTGAAGAAAAAATTTTTTATCTATGGGATCCTCTATTTTTGATTCAAAAAAAATTTTATCTACCTCTTCTTTTGTTGTACAGAAAAAAAGTTTTTCAACGACTTTTTTTGCTATTTCATAGCTTGTTATTAAATTATTCATAATCTCCCCCTTTTCCTTTTATATACTCGGAAAACAAACACCCTCCTGAAATTGAAATAAATAAATGTTATAGTTTATTATGTATCTTTTAAAACAGATATGTCTCATTTAACCGAAAAGTCAATAAAAATATCGACAATATTTGATAATATATATCAAATTTGTATTTGACCTAATTTCTAATTTCTAATCTGTAATTTGTACATTGTAATTTGTAATTTGACCTAACATGAACCAAGATAAAATAAAAGATATCCTGTCCCGCCTCCCGGTTACTCCGGGTGTGTATTTAATGAAAGGCATAGATGAAACTATAATATATGTCGGGAAGGCAAATTCACTGAAAAAAAGGGTTACATCGTATTTCACAAAAAAGGATCATGATCCCAAAACAAGTATTCTTGTTAAAAATATCGAAGACATTGAGTATATTGTCACGGAGAGTGAAATTGAGGCTTTGATTTTAGAGAGCAACTTAATAAAAAAGCATAAACCGAAATTCAATGTAAGACTTAAAGATGATAAAAGATACCCCTATATAGCAGTTACATTAAATGAAGAATACCCGCGAATAATATATACCAGATCAATAAACCGCAGCGCCGATAAATACTTTGGTCCATATACGGATGCCAAAGCTGCAAGAAATAGCGCTGTAATGATCAATAACCTGTTCAAATTAAGAACATGTAAAAAGACTCTCCCTTTAAAGAATAATGAAAGACCGTGTATAAACTTTCAGATACATAAATGCTCGGGCGTATGTCAAAACATTATCTCAAAGGATGAATACAGGTCGCTTATAGACGTTGCAGTAAATTTTTTAGAGGGGAATATTGATCCTGTAATAAATAATCTCAATAAAAAAATGAAAGACTATTCCGAGAACATGAATTTTGAAAAAGCGGCAGATATAAGGAACTTAATTTATGACATTCAAAAAATTTCTCAATCGCAGAATGTAGATATACCCACAATCACAGACCAGGACTGCATAAGTGTAGGAATATTCGGCGGAGAAGGTATTGTAGTGCTGTTTGAGTTTAGGCATGGAATACTTATAAGCAGAAAGATCAACATATTTGATAATGCGGAGTATTCAACCTCAGAGGATATACTTAGAGTTTTTATATTGGATTATTATAGAGATAAGGATATTCCGTCAAAAATAATTACCGAATATAATATATCAGATAGTAAATTAATAGCAGAGCATCTCTCGTTAAAAAGCGGAAAAAAAATTTCCTTGAGTCAGGCAGTTTCATCTGAGAATAAGGGTATAATAAATATGATCCGCAGAAATATCGATGTAATTGCAGCAGACAGAAAAGCCTCCGAAGAAAATAATCCGGCAGCAGCCCTTATAGAATTAAAGGAACTCCTGTCGCTTGAAACAGAGCCTGATATAATCGAATGTTTTGATATTTCAAACCTTCAAGGCTCAGACTCAGTAGCTTCAATGGTTCAATTCAGATCAGGCAGGGCTGATAAAAGCAATTACAGAAAATATAAAATAAGAGGATATGACTCGCCGAATGATCCCGCGATGATACATGAAGCAGTATCAAGGAGGCTGCAATATTTGGTTAATGAAGAGATTAAATTACCGGATCTTATAGTGGTTGACGGAGGGAGGACACAGCTTGCAAAGGCTATTGAAGCGGCAAAAAATTTTAATATAGACGTAAAAATCATATCCTTGGCAAAAAAATTTGAAGAGATATATATTGTTCCTGATACGGAACCAATCAGGCTTAAAAGAGACTCCCTTCCCTTAAAATTGCTTCAGAGAATCAGAGATGAGGCTCATAGATTTGCCGTTACATATCATAGAAATATTAGAGATAAAAAATTAACCTCTTCGGTTTTTGATACAATACCGGATGTCGGGGAAAAAACAAAGAAACTGCTCCTTAAACATTTCGGTTCAATTGAAAAAATAACTAAAGCCTCTATTGAAGAATTAAAAAAAATTAATGGTATAGGAGATCAAACTGCAGCAAAAATATACAATTTTTTCAAAAATGAAAATGACATTGTAAAATAATATAATAAAAAAATCTTGACTAAAACGCTTTGTTTCAATAAAAGCATTAATATAAAAAATACTTATAACTAAACAGGTAATAACATGAGTGAAACATTATTATTGATTATAAAGATAGTATCTACAGCAGTTATACTGTCTATTCTCATAGGCTCAGCGTTTTTTGGGAAAAAATATGCAATAAAAAATGATAGAAGTGTTCCTCTCTTTTTTATTGTAGGTCTATTTACAGGTCCAATAGGCTTAGCTTTTATCTATTTAGTTACAAAATTACCGGGAAAAATCGCAGGACTGTTTATATCAATATCCGTATTTGTAATTATAATTATATTGTTCACTCTAACAGACCTTTTTAAGGGATTAGAATGGAATGCAGTAGATTTCAGATTCTATTTACGTGATCCGTCTCAAGAACCTGTAAATCTTAAAGAGGGTGTAAAGATAAGTAAAATAAATCAAAAAGCCAGAAATGATATTGTCATTATCGGCATTGATGAGAGCACAATCAGAGAATTCTCAGACAATGGAATACAATGGCCGTTCCCATGGCAAATTCATGCAAAATTAGCAGACTACTTATCCACAGGGAGACCGCTTGCCATACTTTTTGATATAATGTTTCTGGAACATAAACCCGGAGAAGCCGAACTTGTAAAGGCTCTTAAAAATTCCCAAAACTCCTTTGTGGATTACCCATTTGAAGCCAATAAGATAGATAAACCATATGCTGATCATAACGAGAGATTAAGGCTTCTTGATAATGTAAAATTTCCAAAAGACCCGGATGACGACTATAGTTATAAAGTAAAAGATGTTGCGCCTCCGACACCTGAGATAATTAAAGCATCCAAAGGGATAGGATGCGCAAACATATTCCCTGAGAGAGACGGTATAGACAGAACAATGCCGTTAGTAATTAAATATAACGAATCATATTATCCCAATATAGATCTTATAGTAGCAATGCATTACTACGGTATAGGAACTGAAGATGTTGAAATTAAAATAGGGGAATATATCAAACTTAAAAATCTCCCTAAAGAAAAGATGGCAAAACCGAATAATAATAGAGAGATAATAATTCCTATTAATGAATTTGGAGCTATGAATGTCAATTTTATCGGGAGCTCCGGAAGTTTTCAGCACTATTCCTATAGTATGTTTGCACAAGATGGAACAATGAAAGGGAATGATTCCTTTAAAGATAAGATACTTCTTGTCGCAGCATATTCGGTAACAGGTATTGCAACAGATGAAAAAAAATCCCCATACGGTCCTGTTTTTGGTATAGAAAACCATGCTAATGCTCTGAATACAATATTAAATCAGGATTTTCTTTTTACTCTGTCCGAATTTCAGAATATAATAATTATGCTGTTGATTGCATTATTGATAGGTTTCTTAGTACCGAGAATGTCTATCGGTATATCTCTAATAACAACTGTTGTTTTTATAATATCATATTTCACTGTTTCCTATATGTTATTCAACTCTTTCAGTATAATAACAGCATTTTCAACGCCGATAATTCAGCTTGCAATTACATATTCTCTGTTGGTTACTTACCGCGTTGTTAGTGAGCAACAGGAGAAAAAATATATACGACAGACATTCTCAAAATTCGTTTCAAAATCTGTTGTAGATGAACTCCTTCAAGACCCAAGCAAGGTTAAACTTGGCGGCGACAAAAAACTTCTTACGGTACTATTTTCTGATATAAGAGGATTTACTTCAATATCGGAAAAGCTTACTCCAGAGGAATTAGTTGAACTCTTAAACATATATCTCCAGGCAATGACAGATGTAGTAATAGAATATGGAGGAACTCTGGATAAATATATTGGAGATGCGGTAATGGCTTTCTGGGGAGCGCCAATTGAAATGGAGAATCATGCGCTCAATGCTTGTAAGAGCGCTATAGAGATGATGCGCGCTTTAAGGCATTTGAATAAAAAATGGGCACATGAAAATAAACCGGCTCTGGAGATCGGCATAGGGATTAATAGCGGAGATATGGTTGTCGGAAATATGGGTTCTGCTGCAAGGATGGATTATACCATTATGGGTGATAATGTAAATCTTGGCTCAAGGCTTGAAGGTACAACTAAATTCTACCACTCTGATATTATTATCAGCGAATTTACATATCAATATGTTAAAGATGATGTAATAGCAAGAGAACTCGATCTTATAAGGGTAAAGGGTAAAGCTCTCCCTGTTAAAATTTACGAACTATTGGCAATTAAAGATTAGAAGCATAGAGGCTGCTGTTCTGTTTGCTCTTTCCCTTTTTTAATATTGATGCATGGCGCTTCTAAATCTCCAAATATATCTAAGGGGATTTTATCTGTCTTATTCTCTTGTGTAATGTTCAGATTAAAGGGAATATTTAATCCGTTTTCTACACTATAGCTGCCATAAGAGTTAAAGTTAATGCCCGGAGATTGAAAACTGAAATTTCTTATATAATAATTATTAGCAGACTGCGCAAAGTTTAATGAAAAGCTTCTAAAATCTATTCTTTTATTAAATGTATCTTTATAACTGTTTTGGCTAAAAAATCCATTGAGTTTATTTTGAAAAGGAATATTATTTATATAACCATCCTTAAGAGAAATATTTATGCCTGCTCTGGCGTTTTCAACAATCTGCCCTACCCTGTAAGCGTTTGTTTCAAAATTTATATCAACTGATAAATTACCGCCAAACGAATAGTCTAATTTTGAGTCTTCGGATATTGCACTAAGGTCAAGTTCCGAAACTTCAGCTTTTATTTTAAATAACGGATAACTCTGGCGCAGGTATGAATAAATATCTAAACTATAAATTCCTTTATATCCTTCAACAGAAAAATAGTTTGTTTTTAATATACCCTTTATAATAGATAAATCCATATTCAAGCTGTTTAGATGTGATTTCCCGGCGACATATAATTGATCTGCATGTAATTTTAATGCAATATCATTATTATTTATAAAAATCCCCTCAGGTTCGGTCAAAAAATTCTTCTGCTCATCAAAATTTTGAAATGCATCAAGATATGCCAAACTATAAATTTTTCTAATACCATTTAATACAATCTCCTTTAAAAAATTCAATTGGAGATTTTTAGAATATATTTCAATCTTACTAGAACTTTTAACAGGCTGCCAATTTAATATTTGTCCGTCATATATAATATCAAAATCAGAACTGTCGGATTTAAACTTACTCTTTAAAGAAATCTTCTCTTTATTAGCTGTTAATAAAAGATATCCATCTGTAATATTTGATATATCATGTAAATTTTCTTTTAATGGAATGATATTAAACTTATCTATAGATAGATTTAGTTCAATATTTTCCTCCTTTTTATCTTTTAAGTTATAAACTAAAGTTCCGGCAATATTTGCTTCACCATTATATTTACAATTTCTAAATAAGTAAACAGATTCAGCCAACTCAGCCAGATTTACCTTATTTGAATTAATCTTTATTGAAAATAGATTATCTTTAGAATAGTCGAATGTTGAATTTAATTGTATTGCTCCGTTATCAATTTTAAGTTTATCAATAGTAAACTTATCCAACTCTTTAGAAAAATTAATATCAAATTCACTTTTAATGCTCTCTTTTTGAAAGAGAGGGTATTGGCGATCTTGTAAAAAATAAAAAAAATCAAGGGATGAAATGTTCATCTTGCCATAACATGTACTAATATCATCACTGCTGGTAATATTGAATTTTCCGTCAAAGACGCCAAAAATCTGTGTTTTATTAGTAAAAATATCATTAAACATATTTGAAAGATAACTTAAATCAAAATTTTCAACCTCCAGTTTAGCCTCATAATAATTTTTATCTAAATATATTTTACCCTTGCTGCTATAACTGCATTTAAACCAGCCATCTCTAACTTTATCATGAATATTACCTTTGGACTTATATGTTATATATTCACCATTAAAGCTCATTTTAAAATCAAGATTATAAAAATCCAATACAGACTTTGAGTTTTTAAATATCTCTGTAAAGCTTAAAGTTGAATCTATTAATTCAAATTTAAAATTATTTATAATTTCATTAGCTTTCTCCTTATTAATTGCGCCGACTATATCATCAATAAAAACATCTCTGTATGTTTTACCATAATTTTTAGTAATAGTAATCTTTGGTTCTATCATAGATATACCGGTAAAAGTGATTTTTTTTCTTATAAGATCAAAAAAGGAGGTATAGATAATAATTTCGTCACACTTAATTAGATTGATATTATCATTAAAATCATCACTATTTGAAAGGCAAAAATTTTTTACTACTATATTTCCGGTAAATTTAGCATACACTGTATCAAATTTAATTGCTTTACCAAATATATCTTTAAAACTGCTTTTCAAACTATTTGTAAGTATATTTTCCGGGTAGAGAACAAAAATTGATATTTTCATTATGGCTATAACTAAAATAATAACAGAAAAAGTAATGCCAATTGAAATAATTATCTTTTTATTTAAATCCATATAAATTTTTATTTACTCTGATTATGAATTTGCTTATTATTTTTAGTAAATTGTGTCAAGTAATAAAATATTCTATTTTAATTTTTATATTAACTAAATTTTGTACATACAAAATATGTATGAAAGTAAAATTAGAACCTCTTACTATTTTATAAAGACTACTAAGAAGTTTATAAGATATATCTTAAGAATTACTTGACTTCTATCTTAATATAAAAAGAAAATTGAATCTGTAAAACATAAAAAAATTATAAAATAAAAAAATGCAGAATATCAAATATCATGCAATTACATTAGCAGCTACAATACTTTTTTCATATATTGCAGCTATTACAATAAACGGAATTATAAAAAATTTCCTTATGGTATATCCATCAGAAAAGAGTACGCCTCGTGGACAAAAAAATACCCGGAAAGAGAAGACAAATATTGATATTGATAAAATAGTAGAATCAGGTTTTTTTGTCATAGCGCCTTATACTTCAACAACCGATTCACCAACCGTCTCTTCAACAGTTAATGAATTAAAACTAATAGGGACAATTACAGGCGCACCAACAATAACTCGAGCGCTGATTTTAAAGAAAGGAGAACCTCAGCCTGAAGTATTTAAATTGGGAAAGAATGTACATGGTTTCATATTAACACGAGTTGATCCTGCAAAAATTTTTTTAAAAAAAGAAAATCAAACATTTACATTAAATCTATACGAGAAAAAAGAATTCACTGATTCACCAATGCAGCAAAATAATGCTGAAACAACAGAAGGCATTATAAAAAAGAATATAAGTCGAGCTGAGATGCAGCAGAAGGTTATGAATAACTTAGACAACGCAACGCAGGGTATTACAGGGGCGCTATCAAAAAATGCAGACGGGCAGGCAGACGGATATAAACTCATTAGAGTCAGACCTATTAATATACTATATGAATATGGTTTGAGAAGCGGGGATATAGTTAGAAGGATCAACGGGAAAAAGACCGATAGTGTAGAAAAGATGATAAATATGTGGCAAGGAATGAAAAATGAATCGAAATTGGTTGTTGATTTTGAAAGAGATGGGAAGACCAGAACATTAGAATTAAATATCTTAGACTGACAGGTATATTTTATGAAGAGACTGTTTTTAAAAATTTTACTGATAATATTAACATCACTATTACTGACTATTACTCAATATTCGGAAATAAATGACACCTGTTTATGGGCTGCAAAAAATACCAAAAACGATAGCTTTTCACTAAACTTTAATGACGTTGAAATTTCAGAATTTCTAAATGTCATGAGTCAGGTACTTGGCAAGAACATTATTCTCAGTGACAAGGTAAAGGGGAAAATAACAATCAACTCTGCTCAGAAAGTTCCGCTTAGCGAAGCGCTTAATGTGATGAAATCCATACTGGAAATAAAAGGATTTGCTATTATAGAAAATAATAATTTAATCAAGGTAGTCCCTATCAAAGAAGCTCTGCAAAAAAATATCGATGTTATAATTGATGATGATTATGTAAGATTAGGTCAGGAGAATGCCGTAACATTCATTATGGAACTTAATTACGCCGATATAAATGAGATTGCGAATGTACTTAGGACTCTAAAAACCGTTGACACTGATATAGTAGTTTATAGACCGCTGAATATTTTAATATTTAATGGAAATGCTTCCGACATTAAAGGGCTTATAAAAATTGCAAAGGCATTGGACAGAACTCCTGAAGCAATATCTGATACGGCTATAGATGATGATGCCACAATACATGTTGTTAATCTTGAAAACGCTGATGCCGTTAATTTAGCCGAAGTTTTATCACGAATCCCGTTTTCTCAATATGCTGTAATAAATAATAATCCTCTAAGAAATGACAGACAACAGATACAGCCCAATCAACAGCAAAATCAGCAACAAACTCAACCTCCCAAACTCTCAATAATAGCAAATAAAGAGACAAACTCATTAATTATAAATGCGACGGGAAACGAATATAGAGAAATTTTAAGAATTATAAAACAATTAGATATTGTAAGACCTCAGATTCTTATAGAGGCTATGATTATTGAAGTTGATGCAACTTCAAGCTGGGGTTTTGGAATAAACTGGTCATTAGGCGGACAGGTTGGAGACAGCCTCTTTGGCGGTTCATCAATAATGGGAAATGTTCCCAGCTATCAACTGCCAAGCGGGAATGCCGTTGCCAACAAAACTATGGTTGTTCCCTTAGAGCCGCAATCAATGTACTTAGGTTACTTAAATAATAGATCTATACTTAGTTTTATGTTATTAAATGCATCCGGTACAAATTCTAACATAAATATTCTCTCAACTCCGCATATTCTGACAATTGATAATCAAGAAGCTGAATTTAATGTTGGAGAGTCAATTGCCGTACCGTCTAACAGCAGGATGGATTCTAACAATAACATGTACTATACCTTTGAATATCAGCCTGTTGGATTAAAATTAAAGCTTACACCGCATATTACAACAGGTGATAAGATAACATTGGAACTCTATGTAGAGGCAAACTCTGTATTGGGCTCAACTACAACGTCATTAAATACTATCATTCCTCCAAACCTTGCCAAGAGGGATATTAGAACTAAAATTTCAATCCAAGACGGCTCTACTATTGTAGTAGGCGGTCTTATGAGATCAACAACAACAGAGATTGAAAATAAAGTTCCGCTGCTTGGAGATATACCATTACTTGGCTGGTTTTTTAAAAGTAAATCAAAGGAAGATGGAAAAACAAATTTACTTGTATTCATAACGCCAAGAGTTGTAACAGATCCTGAAAAGATGAAAAAAATTACCGAAGATAAACGCATAGAATTCAACAAAGGTAATGATGAGAAAATACAAATAGATTTAAAAAAATAAAAGTTATGTCATTCAAAAAGAATAAAAAAATAGGGACTATACTTACCGATGCGGGAATTATAACTCCTGAAAATCTTCAAGAGGTTTTGCTGCTCCAACAAAGCAGTGAATTAAAAATCGGCGAATTATTGATAAAAAAAGGCTATATATCAGAAGTTGATCTCGTTAAATATTTAGCGAAACAGAGCGGGATTGAATTTAAGCCGCACATTGACTACAATGACAAAGATGAAATCTTTAAATCTATCCCTGCCAATTTTTTAAAGAACAACCTCATAGCTCCATACAATTCGGAAAAAGGTACTATTTCCATTGCAGTTGACGACGCTCTGAATATACGCCCAATAGATGATCTTAAAAACATGTTTAAGGGATATAAATTTAAAATAGTACTTACAACAAAAGAAGAAGTTTTAAAGACCATTAACACCCATTTTGAACTTGCAGAGTCTGCAACTACTAATGAAATTATAGAAAACCTTGAAGAATCGGATTTTGAAATACTTTCAAAAACTTCTACCGAGACATCTGAAATTCTTGATATGGCAAATGAAGCGCCGATTATCCGCCTTGTAAATACAATAATAAAACAAGCTGTAAGAGATAAGGCAAGCGACATACACTTTGAGATTTATGAAAAGGAACTTATTGTACGCTTTAGAATTGACGGTATTTTATACAAAATGTTTACTCCACCGAAAAAATATCAGGATTCAATAATCTCAAGAATCAAGATTATGGCTAACCTTAATATCGCTGAGAACAGAATGCCGCAAGACGGCAGGATTCAAATAAAAATCGGCGGAAAAGAGATTGATATACGAATATCAATATTTCCCACACATTACGGTGAGAGAATTGTTTTACGATTATTGAATAAATCCGGAGTCAACTTTGACTTAACATCAATAGGTTTTTCAGAGAATGTTCTTAAAAGCTTTAATGAACTGATAGATATTACTTATGGCGTTATATTAGTTACAGGACCAACCGGAAGCGGTAAAAGCACAACACTTTACGGCGTATTGTCCAGATTAAATAATGAACAGGTAAATATTCTCACAGTTGAAGATCCTATAGAGTACCAGATACCGGGTATTGGTCAGATGCAGATTAAGCCTAAAATCGGATTAACTTTTGCCGCAGGGCTTAGATCAATACTCAGGCAGGACCCTGATATTATTATGATCGGAGAAATTCGGGATACTGAAACAGCAGAGATAGCCATACAATCGGCATTAACAGGTCATAGAGTATTTTCTACATTGCATACTAATGATGCTGCAACAGGTATTACAAGATTGATTGATATGGGCGTAGAGCCATACTTAATTTCATCATCGGTAAACGGATTTCTGGCACAAAGATTAGTAAGGAAGATATGTCAGCACTGTTATACTCCATATAAACCATCCATTCAGGAATTAGCACAAATAGGATTAAGTAAAAACTCACTCATTAAAGGCAACCTGTTTAAAGGAAAAGGATGTGATAAATGTTTTAATACAGGATATTCCGGCAGGATGGGTCTTTTTGAATTGCTGAAAGTATCCGACGAAATAAGAAGAATGATTATGAAAGGTGAAGATGCTGCAATCATAAAAAAGCAGGCTATAAAAGAAGGGATGATTACCCTTATGGAAGACGGTATTCAGAAAGTGATTAATGGTCTTACTACTATGGAAGAAGTTTTAAGAGTATGCTGAGTTAATGCAGGATAAAAGAAAAGTCTATGTTGTTTTATTATAAAGCTATAAATAATAACGGCAATGAAGTATCAGATTATATTGACGCCGCTTCAGAAATTGCAGCCAAACAGAAGATCAAAAAGTTAGGGCTCTATATCACATTTATAAAAAATGAAGAGATAAAAAAAACTGCTAATGGTAAATCCGGCTTAAGAGATTTAGTTGATAGAGGAATTTTACACATAAAAAAAATTCTTGCCAAAAAACAGGTGGCGCTGTTTTCAAGGCAGCTTGCAACCCTATTAAAAGCAGGTATGCCCCTTATGGCTGCATTAAATGCAATTATAGAACAGATTGATGACAAAGTTTTCAAAAATATAATTATAGATGTAAAGGAAAAGGTTGAGGAAGGATTGTCACTCTCCAATGCCATGAAACAGCATGGCGAACTGTTTTCCGAAATGTATATTAACATGATAAAGGTGGGGGAAAGCTTAGGATCACTTGATGACATTATATCCAGATTAGCGGAGATGGAGGAAAAAAAAGAGCTTTTAAAAAATAAAATAAAAGCAGCGCTATGGTACCCAATATTCATGATCATCTTGTCGGCAGCAATAGTCGGTTTTTTGATGGTTGAGATCATACCCAAAATCACCGGTATTTTTGCCGGTGAAAACAGAGAACTCCCAATACCGACAAAAATTGTAATAGGTATCAGCAATTTTTTGGTTGATTTTTGGATATTAATTCTGCTGATTTTAATTTGCCTGTACTACCTTTACAAAAGATATTCCGCAACTATCGAAGGGAGAAAAAAACTTGATGAAATAGTGATGAAACTGCCTCTAATTAAAAATCTCTATAATAAAAACATAGTTTATAGATTTACATATAATTTAGGCATATTGCTTTCAAACAGGGTTGATCTATTGAAATCCATGGAGATAGTAAAGAAAATTGTCAATAATAAGGTTATTGAAGAGAAGATAGAAGGTGCGGCTAAAAGCATTCAGGAAGGAGTATCTATCTCTCAGGCATTAAGAAAATATAATTTCCTGCCAAATATTGTTATTGGAATGATCTCTGCAGGCGAGGTTAGCGATAAGGTAGATGAGATGTTATTAAATATTGGAACTGTTTATGAAAATGAAATTGATATGGTTATAAAAAGCTTAACGAGTATAATAGAACCGCTAATAATAATTATTATGGGGATAATTATCGGTACTATTGTTATTTCAATAATGCTGCCTATTATGGAGATGAACCTGATGGTTCAATAATACTTTATTAAAAAAATAAAAGGTGAGAAACATGAATAAGGTGAGAGCAAAATTAAATTTAATTAAATCTATAAGTAACAGTCAAGGGTTCACATTCGTTGAACTTTTAATAGTAATTACTATTATAGCAATACTTGCCACATTAGCCGTAAGCAGATTCAGAGGAGTAGTCCCTGATGCTAAAATAAAAATAGCAAAGACAAATATCAGAACATTTGAAAATATCCTTGAGGCTTATTACTTTAGATTTGATCAATACCCTACTACCGAAGAGGGGCTTCAAAAACTTGCCGAAGCCGGATTACTTGAAAATCCTAATGATGCGCTCAAAGACCCATGGAAAAATCCTTATAACTACCGTTATCCGGGTATTCATTCCGATAAACCTGAGATATGGAGCTATGGAGCAGACGGTCAAGAGGGCGGCGAAGGTGAGAATGCTGACATAACTAACTGGCAATAGCATTGATTAAATTCAACAATAGAGGTTTTACATTTATTGAACTTATTGTGGTAATTGCAATAATGACTTTAATATTAACTTTTGCATTACCAAAATTTATATCCTTTTGGGGCAATGAAAGGAAGGAGTCAATAATATTGAAAGCCTATATAGAGACAATAACAGATAATTCCTTTGTCAATTGCAAAACAAATTATCTGTGTATTAATTTATCAAAATCCGAAGATAAGGATTCAAAGTTCTCTGAAAACCAATATAGCGACAGCAATGCAGTAGTTGTTTATGAATTGAATAATGAAAAATTTGTGCAGAGTAAGAATCAACTGTTAAAGGCGAGAAATTTTAGTTCGTCTTTTATTTTGTCTGAAATTATTCTTGAAGGAGATAAGAGTATTACATCGGGAAATATTCTTATCCCATTTTATTCCGATGGATCCAGTGAAGCTTTTAAGATTAGAGTTCTTTCGGATAATTCAACAATAATTTTTATAAAGAATAAGAATAGTAAGACCCTGCGAATACAAAATGAAATATAAAAATATTATATGTTATCCTGTTTCTTATACTTTTAAGATAAATAAAGGATTTGCCCTGTTAGAGGTTCTTATTGCGGTAACTATTCTTTCAATATCCCTTTTAGGCATTCATTCAATGGTTATCAGAAACATGAATATTATTGCCGATAGTAAAAATCAGACTAAAGCCTTAATGATTGCTAAATCTCTAATGAATGAATTTAGATACAACAATATGCGGGAAGCAGACATTTCGGATTCTGCTATAGAAAATTATCCTGATTTTACCTATGACAGAGTGACAAGCCGCTATGAAGACGAATTCATCACACCTATGATTAAACCGATGATTATAAATAAAGCTACAATCAAGGTTAAGTGGAAGTATAAAGGAAAAGAAATAAGTTCGGAACTATCAATGATTTATCAGGCTAAATAAAATATGTATAAATTTCTTAATGAAAATAAGGGATTTACCTTAATTGAAATGCTCATTACAGTTGCATTATCTTCAATGATGTTCTTAATGATATATACCGCATTTTCTTTTATAACAAAAAGTGTCAAGGATGGGAACGCAGTCTCTGATTATTATAAAAATATAAAATTAGCGGTACGAAAAATAGATGGTGATATTCTTAATGCATATTGGAGTGATAATTCAAAAGATGTTTACTTTACATCGAGCATCGAAGAAGGATTCAGTAAATTAAATTTTGTCACTGTTGAAAGAAAAAATTTTAGAATGATAAATAATATTAAAGAGGATTCGCCGTCATCTGACATTCATGAAGTCGGTTATTATTTAAAAAAAAATGATACAGGTCAATATGATCTGATAAGGAGAAGTTTGATACACTTTAATACCGAATCAATTGAAGAAGGAGAGGAGGAGATCATTTTAAAAAATGTAAAATCGCTGAAATTTAATTTTAAATCCGGTAATGATTGGGTTAACAGGTGGAATACCAAAGAAGGAATGAAACTCCCGTCAGGCGTAAAAACGACCCTTATTGTTATTGATATAAATAATAAGGATGATATATATGAATTCTTTACAATATGCAATATGTTATGAATAGATATATTAATATAATAAAAGAAAATTATAACAGACGCAAACTAAGCTTAGAAGAAGACGGTCTATACAAATATCTATTTAACAATAGAGGTTTTGTGTTAATTATAGTATTGATAATGACTGCATTTTTATTCATAATTTCATACGACTTTCATTATAAAAGCAGCACATATATAAATTATTTAAATAGATTTAAAGCAGACACCAATTCGGAATATCTTGCTTATTCAGGTTACGCTCTTGCAAAATCAATATTAGACATTGATCGTCTTGGACTGAGTATAGCATTTATGCCGAATATAAACAGAAATAAAAATATTGACACATATAAAGATATATGGGCAGTCGATATTCCAGAGATTCCTTTAGATAAAGGAACTATAAAAATTTTAATTGAAGATGAACAATCTAAGATAAATCTTTCCGCGCTGGCAACTGTTTTTGTTGAGAGTACGCCATATTATGGCATACTGCAACGATTGCTGGGAGATATGGGTCTGAACATAGATATTGCAGATTGTATCTTAGATTGGGTTGACCCTGATTCGGTAAGATCTCCCAATGGAGTTGAGTCGGATTATTATCTTAGCTTAAAACCATCGTATAAAGCTCAAAACAGCGAAATGAGCAGTATAGACGAACTCTTCCTTGTAAAATTAGTAACGCCTGAAATTTACTATGGACTTGGAGGAGGAAATTATGGTTTGGAAAAAGATTTGGTTGATGAAAATAAGGATAATATTAAACTCTCACTCGAAGCATTTAATAGCTTAAAAGATCAAGGAAGAGATTTTCAAGATATTATTGAGCGCAAAATAGGAAGAGAAAAAGACAGAGCCTTATATAACTATTTAAGGGTATATGGCAATACCAATGATTTTACAGATGAATCAAACAGGATAAACATTAATACTGCAAGTTTCAGAGTATTAATGGCGCTGTCAAATAAAATGCAGGAAGGAGTCGTAACAGAAATTATAAAGAGACGGCAGTTAGAACCATTTAATCGTACAACTGATATAAACCAGTTTATTAAAGAACCTGATCTTTTAAGAAACCTGATAACTGTAAGATCAAGTATTTTTAAAATAACGGTAACTGCTTCAGATAAATTCGGTTTTTGCCGTTTTATAACTTATTATGATAGAAATAAAAATAAAGTTTTATATAGTTCAATTGAACATTAATTAAATTTGAGGTATAGTATTGTTTGATAAAATTGCATCAATAGATATTGGATCATCTTCAATAAAACTGATTAAAGCAAAAAGAGGATTCAAAAAATTTGAAATAATTTCTGTTGTTAGTGAGGCAATGGATTTAGATGCATCTAATAGCAATTACATATCCGCTTTAGATACTTCTATTAGCAATATACTTGAAAAAGAGAACTTAACAGAGTTTAATATTATACTTTCAATACCGACAGATTATGTCATATTACGAAATTTAACATTCCCTTTTACCGATATAAAAAAGATTGGAAATACTATCCCATTTGAGGCTGAAGATTCCATACCCTACCCTATTGATATGGTTGAATTTGATTTTCAAATCATTCCAACAGAAAAGACTGATAAAAGAGATGTTATACTTTCTGCTGTTAAAAAAGATTATCTTCATGAAATAACTAAAATTTTTGAAAAATATAAACTTACTCCGGTTTTTGCAGGGCTTGAATCGAATGCCCTTCTTAGATGTTATGAGTATTTTAATTCTGTAAATGAAGAGACCATTTTACAGATAGATATAGGTAAAAATAAAACCGTAGTAAATATTGTACAAAATACGTCTATAGTTTACACACGGGGAATATCTCTTAGTATAGGAAACATAATTGAAAAGACAGCAAAGATTTTAAATGTCTCTTTAAATAAGGCGCAAAATATTATCGAATCACTTGATATTGATCTATCATCATTTGAGTCGAATTTAAAAAAAGATAATTTTAAAAAATCAGATATAAGCAGGAATAAGTTAAAGCTGATCTTTCAAGAGGCTGAGCAGTGCATTAAGGACATTGTTTCCGAGATTACCCTTACAGTAAAAGCCAGCAGAGATTATTCATCTTACTCACAGTTTAGCAGGATAATAGTAACAGGCGGCGGGTCAAATATTAAAGGCTTATCGAAGATTATAAGCGACGAATCTGGACTACCGGTAGTATTTATGCCGTTTTTAGATGGATATATTGATCAAAACATCAGGAGCAAATTCTCAATATGCCTTGGCAATATGCTTGTATATATGAACAACAGTAGTGAATCGATAAATTTTTTAAAAAATGATCAAGCATCACGATTAGATATAGGGTTTATAAAAACATATTACATTTCAATTTTTTTTGTCTCATTAACTATCCTTTTTATTATAATAAATCTTATAAATACTATATATTTTGTTGCAAGAAACAATAACAGCACTGAAAACATATTAGAGGCTAAATTTGAAAAGTATTTTAACCAAAAACCAACTACAAAAGATCCGGTTCAAGAAGCAAAAGATATATTGAAGAAAGAGAAAAAAGAACTTTCTCTATTAACCGATATGCTTGGAAATAATAAGCTCTTTATGCCGACAATAGAACTTATTATCAGCAAATTCTCCGGAGCTGAAGGATTCTATGTAAAAAAAATTGAATATAACGGAAAGTCCACAGTAATTGAGGGGGAACTCAAAAAGTTAAAAGATCTTGAAGAATTCAAAAAAAGATTACAGGATACAGGCGAATTTGATAATGTAACTATTACAACAAAAGATACAAACAGCAGCAGAAGTACTTTTACTTTGTCAATTAATCAAAAATAATAACCGGAATAACAATGATAAACTTAAGTGATAGAGAAAAAAAATTACTAATCCTCCTTATAATCGTGGTGATTGTAAGCTTTACATATTATTTTATTTTAACCCCGGTTATTGCGTATAAAGAAGACTCCGATACAATCTATGACAAAAACCGTTTAAAAATAGCAGCTTTTGACAATACATACTCGGAATACAAAGAGATAATTGAAGAGAAGAAAAAATTAAACGCGTTGGCTTCAAAAAACAATATTTTTACAATGACTGATAGTATAGCAGCAGAGCTTAATATAAAAAATAATGTTAACTATAAAAATACAAACTCAAATATTGTCCAAAATGATATTGAGAAAACTACAACAGAGATAAGAATTGAAGGTGTTCCTGTAAATGCGCTTCTTCAATTTATAGACAGAATTGAAAATTCAAATCTTCCGCTTAAAATTCAGAAAGCTGTAATTACGTCCGGATTTCAAAATAGAGACAGTTATGATTCATTAATAATAGTTGTTAGTTTAAATAAGAGATAAAATGAAAATAGATAAAGATCAGATTAAATCATTTATAAAACAGATTCCATCAAAAATATGGCAAGGAATAAAAAATGTATATACATTACCTCACTCGGGGAAATATATGCTTTTATCACTGTTTTTATTAATTATTTTTTTAGTGATAACCTTTCCTTATAATTTTTTAATTCTAAAAAAGATTTATGCTTTAGAAGGAAATTCAATCAAATCAATTGAACTTCCCGTATTTAGTTTTTCCATTATTGGCGATACGGTAATTGAAAAGCCAATAATTATATTGAATAACAGCAATGAGATAACCTGCGAAAGAGCGACTATATCTACTCCAAACCCGGTATCCTTTTTGTTAAGTAAAAAAATTAAATCAAACTTTTCGATCAATTTACTAAAATTAAATCTAAAAGATTCTGAAGTGATATGTGACTTTCATGGTAATGTTGAACTCTCTTTAGATAAAAAAACTTATATGCCGACAGATGGTAAATTACAAATTGGCGGCATTAATATAGTACTGAAATCTGTTGCTATCACTATCCCTAACATCGGACTACAGATAAAACAGGATTCCAGAATTATAAATTGCCAGGGTATAGACTCTACTCTAACAAATGGAGTATTAAGATTTGATAAATTTGAATTAAAGGGAGATATTGCAGCTGAAATCTCCGGTTCTGTAGCCTTAACCAATAAAAAATTAGATCTGATAATAAGCATAGATACCGACAATAAAGAACTCGAACCGTTTAAGGATTTACTTACCAAATACATTAAAAATGACCGTATAACATTAAAGGTTGGCGCCACAACAGAAAAGCCGGAGATCATTCCTGTAGAAAAGGATAAAAATGAAAATTGAGATGGCTAAAAATTCAGGCTTCTGCATGGGAGTAAGAAAGGCAGTGCTTAGAATTGTAAATGAACTCAATTCATCCAATGATAAAATATATATGTATGGTTCTCTGATCCATAACCCGCAGACCATTGAAGTATTAAAGAATAGAGGTCTGATAACCGACGACTCTCTTGATGACCTGAACAATAAAGTAGTTGCAATAAGAACCCACGGCATACCGGTTAATGAAAACAGAAGAGTAAAAAAAAACGCCCTCCGAACAATAAATCTTACATGTTCAAGAGTTGCAAGAGTTCAATCTATTATTAAAAAATATTCAAACAACGGCTATTATACAATAATTATCGGCGATAAAGAACACGCTGAAGTTATAGCTCTAAAAAGCTATGCCAAATCCGGCGTTCATGTTGTAAGCGGCACAAAGGATATAAATAAAATAAAAAAAGCTGAAAAATATATTATAGTTTCACAAACCACTTATGAAAGAAACCATTTTAACAAATTAGTTGATGAAATACTAAAAAAATATAAAAATATAAATGTCATAGATACAATATGTGATTCTACAAAATTAAGACAGGAAGACGTTAAAAACGGAATTGAAAAAGGTATTGATACGCTTGTTGTTGTCGGAGGAAAAAATTCTGCAAATACGAGAAGTTTAGCAAAGTTAGGATTAGATAACGACATTAAAACTTTTCATATAGAGACTGATAATGAATTAACAAAAAAAGATTTTAAAAACAGTGAATATGTATTAGTTACGGCAGGCGCTTCAACACCCGGATGGATAATTAATAATGTACTTGAAAAACTGTACATATTTAAGAATGAAAGCCGCAACCTGATTATTAAATTATTAACTCACTATCTCCAAATATTAATTAGAAGCAATATCATTTCATCAATTGCCACACTGTTCATGGTGCTTATAGCGCAGGTTTATGCAGGTATATCCATTGATATTAAACTCGGCATAATTGCAGCTCTATTCATTTTTGTAATGTATTCAATCAATAACTTTCTTGACCGCAAATTCCTGATCAAAAGCAATTCATATAAATATAATATATATGACCAATACGGCGCTCAGTTTATAATTGTCTCAATAGCAGCTTTTTCACTTTCCATATATCTGTCTATGCAGGTATCGCATACATTGACTCTTTTGCTTTTAATACCATATATGTTTGGACTCGTTTATTCAACACAATTAACTAAAAATATTGTGAAGAATATAAGCTTAGGTCTATTCAAAAAAATATATAATACTAAAATTGTAACAGGATTCGGATGGGTCGCAGCAGTAGTAGTGATTCCATACTTTGAAAAAAATGTACCATGGGATATATATTTGTCTGCGGCAATATATTTCTTTTTATTTACTTTCACCAGACAGCTTATAATTGATTTTGCAGCTTTCCAGGGCGATCTGATACTTGGTCGAGATACATTACCAACATGGCTGGGGGTAAAGAATGTTGCTGTTTTAGCTTATATAATTATAGCAACAGGCTCTCTCTTTTTTGCAGTTGTTACAATCACAACAGGCAAAACTATTTTTTTGTTACTTCTGTTATGTACAATCTACTATGTGCTATTACTCAATAAGATACGAAAAACAGATTATCTTGTTTCTTTAAGATATGAGTTTATAATTGATTTTAATTATATAATTTTAGTTATACTATTTTTTATGATTAAATTTTTACCAAAGATACTTTAGGTCCTATAAATACTTTTAATTCATCCTTAGCCGTGTACATATCCCCATCCATAGTATATTCAAACATTCCATCCTGCTTAATTATAATAGATTTACAAAGGGTATTTAAATACTTATAAGATTTAATTCTCTTCCCAACACGAAGTTTATTTATGTTCAATAAAATCTTTCTTGCGTTTAGACCAAGTATAATTGTCTGAAACATACCGCTGCTCTGAACAGCTTCCATTAAAGGAGAAAAACCCATGCCGATATGTTCTACAGTGCCGGATAACATTCCCGAAACAGGATTAATCTTTACTTCATTACCGTCAATAAATATTGACTGCTTAGTCAATTTAAAGATTTCTCCATCAGCAGTATTCAGTAATGCATCTTTAATGCCCATTAATCCAACCTGTATATTTCTATAAAAACCCTTCTCTTTACCGGAATATACTTTATCCAAAAAATTAGTAATAAAACCCGTCCCAAAGAGAAAACAGTATTTATCATTTATCCTTATAGTGAATCGATCGTCGGTTTCAATTTTTTCATTATCAGCGATTTTTTCTAATAATCGATCCAGCAACTTAGTTCCTTTGAGTTTTAATTTTACCGATTGAGCTATATTATTCATTGTCCCTTCTCTTAAGATCAGTATGGGAGGAAGGGATTTTGATTTATTGGCATTTATAAGTTCGGTCAAAACAAAATGTATTGTTCCGTCACCTCCGCCGATACATATATAATCCGGTTTAAATGATTTATACTTTTTTACAGTCTCTTTTAATTCATCAATATTTTTAGGAACGCTGACCATAACCCTGTCCGAATTATGATCCGTATATGTTTTAATTGACACTTTACCGGTTCTAAATTTTTTTGCATTCGGATTGATTATTACGGCAACTCTCTTCATATGAAATACCCGTACCTGTTATAAATTTTTTGAAATTAAAATTATTGAAAAAATTAACATAATTAATCAATATAAAAAAATGATAAATAATATATTAAATAAATACTTAAATAACGAAAAATCCGTTATAGTTCGTAATTACTCCTTAGAGCCTATTATTAAGCTTTTGGATAATCTGCAGAATCCCCATAAAAATTTCAAGTCAATACATATTGCAGGTACTAACGGGAAGGGGTCAACTGCATTTCTATTATCTGCAATTTTAGAAAACTCAGGGTATAAAACGGGACTATATATATCCCCCCATTTGAGTAAAATTAATGAAAGAATAAAAATTAACCTTGATGATATAGATGATATACCGTTAGAAAAATATCTTAAATTAATTGACTCTGTTTGCTGCGATAAATCATTATCCCCTACCTATTTTGATATATTAACTGCAGCTGCCTTTAAATATTTCAGTGACGAATCAATTGATATAGCAATAATTGAAACAGGTCTTGGCGGGAGACTTGATTCGACAAATGTAATCACTCCGGAGATATCCGTTATAACCGATGTCTCCATGGATCATACAAACATACTTGGCGAAACCATTGAAGAGATAACAAAAGAAAAGTGCGGAATAATTAAACCGAACATACCTGTTATTACGTCAAATGTTGATCTGAAAATTATCTCCATCATTCGGGAATATGCAGAAAAGAACATGTCACAGTTATATACATTAAATTGCGACTTTTTTACTAAAAATATAAAAAGAGATAATAACTATTTTGTTTTTGATTATTTTTCGGATAAGTATGAACTAAGGGATATTAAAATCTCATTATTTCCAATCCACCAAATTAAGAATACGACTCTTGTAATAACAGCTTTAAATTACTTAAAATTATACAGTTCATACAATATTTCAGATGATACAATATATAAAACTCTTGAAAATATAAAAGTGCCGGGAAGATTCCAAACATTAAATGACAGACCTTTAATCGTATATGATCCTGCGCATAATTTCGACGCTTTAAATAATCTTATAAATGATTTAAATAAATTTTATCCTGATAAAAATAAATTATTTTTTGTATCAATGATGAAAGACAAAGCGAATAACAAAATTCTTGAACTTCTTAAGAATGTAAATGCTGTTTATATAACTTTACCTGACGAAAGAGGATATATTCCTGACAAAAAAATTTTTAAAATAATATCAGACAAAAATAATCTTATTGAAATTATATCCAATATCAATACAATTGATGAAATGATAATATTTACCGGAACCTTTAGAATTTATGATTATGCTTTATCAGCAATAAAATCATGTAAATAAAATAATTTGAGTAAAATAATGGGAAAAGAAGCAGTAAAAGAATTCCTCGCCGAACTGGAAGAAATAAAAAATTCAATTATTAATAAAAGCTTCAATTTAGATCAGGTAGAGAACTCATTACTTAAAATTGAAGAATCATTGGATAAAGCCTCAAAATTCAATATTGCTAATAAGTCCAATGTTTTAAAGAGTTTATTGATTACATTCAATTTGAATAATCTTTCGGATATAACATTTATATTAAATCTGTCTTCGGATAAGTTAAATATTATTGAGTATGCAGGAGATGAAATTCTTCTTAATGAATTTAAAGTCTTAATTGAATCGGATAATCAGTTCTTTAAAAATACGGAAAGTATAAAGATAAAGAGCGGTAACTATCGTTTATTCTATGAATCATTAAACTTCGATGATACGGTTTATATTATTTTATCCATGACTGAATCAATTTTATTTAAGCAGGAAAAATTTAATATTTTATGTAATATTGTTTTTGATATTATTAAATATATTCATACCTCTGATAAAACAATTTTCAGAGATCTATTTGAACAGACTGTCATTGATATAGATAGTCATATAAGCGGCAACTCAATTACGGATTCAGACTTATTTCTATTTAAATTTAATAAAATATATGACTCCTTTTATACTGTGGAACTTGGAATAATGTTGGATATTTCAGAATCAATAAAAGAACAGCTAAAAAAAATTTTCAATGATAGAGCTGTAATATTCAGATTTTCCCTGTCTGAATATATTGTAATCCCTGAAAAAGATTATATACATCAACATACAATTTCCGATTTAAATAATAGCAGCGACATTAAGTTTACATATAAAGGTGTGGTTTTACAGCATAACTGCACAAAGATTTCGCCTGAAAATCAATCCATCTACAATATCTTTGAAAATATCTATTCAACTGAAAAAAGTAAAAAAAAATCGCGAAGTAGTAATATATGATCTAAGATTTACTGAATTTCTTCTGAATTTTTATTTTCAATAACATCAGAGAATTTTTTTATTAAATCCTGTTTTAAAACAATATAATGGTCATCCTTTTTTACTAAAATTTCATTTTTTAATAAGAACTTGATCCCATCATGTATTATGCTCTTCTCTGACCTGTCGGTTATTATATTTTTATTCGTAATAAATTTCCCAATTTCCTTCTTTAATTTTGATGTCTTCATTGCAAAATCATTTTCTAACAGAATACCTGAAACTATGTGATGAGGAAGGAGTATTTCATCTAAGAGCCATATTTTATTTACTAAATCAATAATTGAAATTTCTGTATTTGATTCTTTTGTAAATTCAGATAAAAATATTGGAGATGAAAAATTTATAGTTACAGGTTCGGTAAATATTTTTCTAAATTCAGATTCGCTTATTCTCTTTTGATAAGAAATCTCTAAAGGTATTAGTACAATTTCTGTTGCTTCATTAAACATTATATTATTAAGCATATTAAAAAAACTTTCGATAGAATCTAAATTACCGGGTGAGTCTAAATTATCAGGCTCTGCTGTAAATAATTCCGGAAAGAATATAAAAGGGACGCCATGCTTTGTCAACATTGAGAGGTACTCAATAATAGATTCAAGATAGAGCGTATTATTTAATTTCTCTCTATAGATTATGAATCCGCCGCATTTTCTAATTAAAAACCTGTCAAATCCGGATTTAACAACATCTGCCGGGACTAAAAATCTTGGGAGCGATAACTCATTCTTATACATTGCAAACATATAGTAAAAGAAATCATTTATATTTTTACTCTTCGCTATATATATTGTATTAACACTATCCTTTAAATTATGAAGTTCATTAAATGAACCGGTAATAGTAATATTATTTCCGGTCCTGATGAATTTATACCAATAATATTTAACTGATAATAATTTAACGCATAAATGATAAATAAAAGGATTATAATGATCTATGGTCTCTCTAAGATAAAGCCTTATTAATTTCTTCATTAACTTTTCAGAATTGTTTACTAAAAACTCAGATAACAATTTATTTTCATTTTTGAAATAAAGGAGATCGGCAGATTTATTTTTTAAATTCTTTGAGTTGATCAACTGTGAATCTTCCGTTTTTAACTTCGATACTAATTGATTTAATATTATTTTTTCAAAGGCTTTGCCTTTTAACTTTTCAAGACCCTTCTTTTTGCCTTTAACGTGTATTTTGGCATTACTGTATATATTGTCAAAATTATCCGGATTTTTAATAGTTTCAATAAGTAAAGATAACTCCTTTTTATTCAAGAGAACCTCATACAGTGACCTGTAAACCGGAATTGATATATTATTATTATCTGCCAATTCAATTAACGGCTCAATTGCATACGCCCCCTCAACGAGATAATGCATTTTATTACTCATCTTTTCCAAAACATATTCGGGTTTAAATCTTAAATATATCTTATCTATCCATGATAAAATAGCGCCCTTTTCCATTATCTGCTTAGCGATCTCTCTGCCGAATTTTCTATTTCTGCTATGATTGCTTAACGCCGTTGCAACTAAGTCGCCTGCTCCTGAAATATCTATAATAGTTTCAGTCTTAGCGCCAAGAAAATTTCCCAGTCTTATCATCTCCTTAAGGGATTCTGCCATAAGCGCTCCCTCAAGATTATTGCCGCAATCGGGTAATTTGCTTATTATGCCGGCGGCTATTGCAGCGGGATTTTTTAAAGTACCGCCAAGGTCAACGCCTGTTATATCATCCGTCTCTCTGCATTGAAGATAGCTGCAATTAAGTAATTTGGAAAAAAAACTTCTGTCATCTTTATCAAGACCTGCAAGGCATAGAGTAGTGTGAAAATGTTTCACAACCTCTTCGGCATGGCTTGGTCCGTATATCCCTACTACCCTTTTACCGTATTTAGGAAATAGTTTAGATACGGTCTGTGATATTGTTAATATATTGTTGTTAATCTTGCAGAAACCCTTTGTAAGATATGCAAGGGGTACATCGCTCTTCAGCATTTTTGATAGTTTATGTATAATATCGGGAAAAGCCTTTGACGGAGTTGCAATTATAACCGCTTCGGTGTTTAAGATAGAATCAAGAAGATGAGTTGTAGCTTTTATATTATACGGGAGATTAATACCCGGAAGAAATTCACTGTTTTGATTCTTAAGATTTATTGAATTTGCAGTAGCTTTTTCATATGACCACATTCTAACTATGGTACCCGGGTTATTTTCTGCAATCACTTTTCCTACTGCAGTTCCCCACGATCCGGAACCTACAATTGTAATCTGTTTAATCTTTTTATGTAATTCTGACATTTTTATTTTAGTTTTTTATAAATCCCGTTTACAAAATACTTGAATTACTTTTAGAATATCTTGATTGACATATTATCTTCCCGAACATAATTAATTTATCGATTGACCTACATGTAATCGAGATAATCCTTTAATTTTCTGGCTCTGGTAGGATGCCTTAATCTCCTAAGCGCCTTAGCTTCAATTTGTCTTATCCTCTCTCTGGTTACTTTAAAAACATACCCTACTTCTTCCAATGTATGAGAATAACCGTCATCTAACCCAAATCTCATTCGTATAACCTTCTGCTCTCTCGCAGGAAGAGTATTCAGTACTGAAACTATCTGCTCATTGAGTAATCTTTGAGCTGCAGTATTCGCAGGCGAAGCGACCTCTTTATCTTCAATAAAATCGCCGAGCAAAGAATCCTCTTCCTCTCCAACCGGCGTTTCAAGCGATATGGGTTCTCTTGCTACATTCTTTACAGCCTTGACTTTTGAAATAGCCCAGCCAAGCCTATCTGCAAGTTCCTCCGGATTCGGTTCTCTGCCAAACTCCTGTTGAAAAGATCTTGTCTCTCTCATAATCTTATTGATCTGTTCAATCATGTGTACAGGGACTCGTATTGTTCTTGCCTGATCAGATATAGCCCGTGTAATAGCCTGTCTTATCCACCAGGTTGCATATGTAGAAAACTTATAACCCTTTCTATATTCAAATTTATCAACTGCCTTAATAAGCCCTATATTGCCCTCTTGAATTAGATCAAAGAAATGCATACCCCTGTTTGCATATTTCTTTGCTATTGAGACAACAAGGCGAAGATTAGCATTAATTAATTCTTTCTTTGCTCTCTGAATTTTTCGCTGACCAAAGGTAATCTGTTTACCCCATTCAAGTATATCATCAGCATCAGCTCCTGCCTCCTGCTCAATACGCCTGATCTTTCTTTCATTATTTCTCACATCTTTTACAATTTCAAGCAGTTCATCTTTATCTTGAAGTCTTAATTCCTTTATTATCTGATCTATATCTTCGTCTTTCTCAACCTTTCTTGCATAATGCTTTAGTTCTTTTATATCCTTGCTATATTGCTGTTCAATCTCTCTAAAAAATTTATAAGTACCATCAATCCTCTTTACCATAGACTGGATCTTATGAGATAATTTACCAATCTCATCCTCATTGATTTCGAGTTCTTCAATGGCATGTTTTATCTTATCTTTTGATTTAGTAATATCATCTTTTATCTTTTGGTATTCACTGGAGTTATCTTCATATTTCTTTAATTTATTTTGAAATTTAATAATCTTCGCATCTTCATCTATTATTATCTTCATCTTTTCATTATATTTTTTATCAAGATCAGTAAGGTCAACCGACGAAAAATAATATAATCTATTTATTCTTAAAATCTCTGATAGTTTTATCTTACCGCTTGTAACTTTTGAATGATTTTTGATTAATTCATTTGTCAGCAAGGTGGAGCTGATAACTGCCTTTTCTATAAGAATTTCACCCTCTTCAATTCTTTTAGCAAGATCTACCTCTTGTTCTCCCGACAGCAGAGAAACTCTTCCTATCTCTTTCAGATATAATCTTATAGGATCATCAACATGAGAAGTATCTTCAGCAGCAGATGAATTCTTTTTTGACGTAGCAGATTTCTTTTTAGAAGCAGTTTCAGGCACAACTCTCTTAGTAGATTCTTCTACTACCTCAATTCCAATTTGATTTAAGAGAATAAATATATCATCTATCTTTTCTGAATTTAAAAGCTTATCAGGGAGAATTTCATTGATTTCATCATAAGTTACCTCATTATTAGCTTTACCCATTTCTATTAATTTCTTTACTTCTACAATATTCTCAAGTACAAGATCATTTTTGCTCATATTTAGCTTTAACCTTTAAAATAAAATTTTGGTCAACACCACTAATAGTAAATTATTAGTTATTTTATAATGATTATCTATGATACAGATAAGTTAATAATTTCTCTTTTTCACGTCTTAATACTTCAATTTCTTCAAGATAATCTATTCTTTCATTTCCGGATTTTTTAGTTATATTAACGTATTCATTAATTCTTTTATCAATGTTATGTATTTTTAAGTTTACATAAATTTCAGTATATGAGGCTTTTGGATCATCAATTGATGCTTCTTTTTGAATTGTTCTATTCAAAAAATCCATTTCTATATCTTTCGACAAAAAGTCAAATATTTTATCTATTCTAATTTCATTTTTTGAATTATATAATTGTAAGATCACTGAAAGAATACTTTTTGATAAGGGGTCCTTTATCTCTTCAAGCGGAAAATCTATTAAAACATCCCCTATAATTTCAGGATAATGTACTATTATATGGATCAAATCCCTATACGCCCTTGTTTCATAATCTAATGTATTATAACTTGTATTTTTTTCTATTATTGTATTGCTTGTATTGTTTTTTTCACCCTTAATAAATCTTTTATAATCAGATCTGACCGCTTCTTCATCGATATTCAGTATTTGACTTATCTTTGTGAGATAAACGCCCTTTTCTGCTTCTATTGGTCTATTTTCATCTTCACTATAGGAAATACTTCTAATAATTTCAAAAAGCTCTCTTAAAACATCTATCTTATCACGATTTCTGTTTTTATTAAGGACATTGTTAATTTTAAAATCTACCGGTCTTTCAGCAGAATCTACTATTACCATTAACTCCCTTGCGCCATTTTTTTTAATAAAATCAAACGGATCATCACGCGGAAGAGTTGCTATCTTAATTTTTACATTAAAATTTTTTGCCGTATCTATTGACTTTAAAGCTGCTTTTATACCTGCAGAATCCGGATCAAACAGCATAACTATTTCATTGCATAATTGAGATAATATCTTAACATGACTCTCAGTTAAAGCAGTCCCAAGAGGTGCAACTACATTCGTAATGCCAGCTTGGTAACACCCTATTACATCCAAATATCCCTCTACTACTATAGCTCTATCAAGTTCCCTTATGCTGTTTTGCGCAAAATTTAATCCATATAGAACATTTCTTTTTTTATAAATTTCCGATTCGGGAGAATTAAGATACTTAGGATGATCCGTATCTAAAATTGCGCGCGCTCCAAATGCTATAACATTGCTGCTTCTATCAAATATAGGAAACATTATTCTATTTCTAAATTTGTCGAAATAGCCCCCTTTATATTTTTGTTGTTTTCCAACTAAACCTAATTTTTCTGCTAAAGAAATATCCGCCTTATTCTTAATTAAACTTGCAGACAGTCTATCCCATGAATCTGGAGAAAAACCGAGTTTAAATGAATTGATACTTTCTTCCGCCACACCTCTTTCAATGAGATATTGCTTCCCTGATAAACCGTCGCTTGATAATAAATACGATTGATAAAAATTCATAGTATATTTGTTTATTCTTCTAATTGTATCTATTACAGACGAGTCTCCCCTCTCTGCATCAATATCTATACCTGCAATATCAGCAATTTTTTTAACGCTTTCAACAAATCCAATATTATCAATTTTTGATATAAATTGAAACATATTGCCGCCTGTATTACATCCAAAACAGTAAAAAATCTGTTTATCCGGGGCAATAGTGAATGAAGGGGTTTTTTCTTTATGAAAAGGGCATAATCCTAAATAATTTTTCCCTATCTTTTTCAGTGATGGAATATATTTAGCTGCTACATCTTCTATTCTCACACTATCGCGCACTTTTTCTATAATGTTTTCTTCTATCATACAATTTCATTACTGTTAGATAATCTGTTATTATATGAAAATATAATATTAAAACATATTAAATACTACTAATAAATATTTATGTAATTATATGTCAATATTAGATAAATTAATTTTGACAAATTTATAATAAAAATTTAAACAAACCTGTTTTATTGTCGATAAAATAATCATTAAAACTTCCAGAGGTCAAAATGACAAAATATATAATATCTTTAGTATCTGTTATTGTGATAGTTGCAACAGGCACATTTACTATGAACTATATAATCGCAAAAAATACTAATAATACAGAAAACACATCAACATTAATAAAAAATAATGGTGAAAGTAAAGAAACTAATGAATTTAATAAAAATTATAAATTCCCTGAATTCTATAGAGGTATATATCTAACTGTAGCTTCAGCAAATAATATGGAAAAATTAAAATCATTTGTGGAGAAGGCAAAAGCGTCAAACATCAATTCTTTTGTCTTAGACGTACAGAGCGCTAAGTTAGAAAAATGTATAGTGCCTGTAGAAAATGTTCAATATTGTAAAGATAATGGAATACACCCGATTGCCCGTATAGTGATATTTCCCGACGGATTGAGTAAATGGCCTGTTTCGGAAAGTTATATTAAAGATAAACTTGATATTGCGGAAAGCGCATGCTTAAACGGTTTCGCTGAAATACAATTTGATTATATCCGATTTAACGATTCAAATGCTAACAGAAATCTATCTATAAAACAGAGATATGAATTTATCGAAAATTTTATAACACGCGCAAGAGAACAGCTTAAAAAATATAATGTACGCATTGCTGCCGATATCTTCGGTCGAATACCGCTAAATGATAATGACATAATAGGTCAAAAGATGGAAAGCCTTGATAATGTTGTTGATATAATCTGTCCCATGGCATATCCGTCTCACTATACATGGAGTAAAAAGCTGCAAAAGGATCCGTATCTGACTGTATATCAAACATCAAAAAAAGCAAAAGAGCGAGCAAAGAAAGCAGAGATTGTAACGTGGATACAGGCATTTAAAATGAAACTATATGACATTCCCTTTGAAAAATATATAGCCGACCAGATTAAAGCAACACACGACGCTGAGATAAGGGGATATTTGCTATGGAATGCCAGACAGGAGTACGCTATTCCTCTGCAGGTAGTAAAAGATTTTTATGAAAAGAACAGCGAGCCGGTGAAGAAATAGCGGTTAATAATCCCGGGCATCCTGAGAATTGTGGTTTTAGGCTATTCCGCTTCCATTTTATATTCGGCAGCACCGGTTTTTGATGATTTTATTTTCATTTTAATTGTATTATCTTTTTTAATATCTACGTATATATAATCCGGTTTAGGCTGATCTATATTATTCACTTTTATATAGCGGCCTAAACTCTCATTCAAAACCCACTTTTCAACTTTTATTAAATGCTTAGCAGGAGTCAGCACAGCTTCAAAAACTTTTTCCTGTGATTCGGGACCTGTTGTTGTTCTGCCTGATTCATTTTTATCAATATAGATCGTATAGTAACATATTTTATTGTCAGAGGTATTAACTATATCCGAGTCAGATATGGAAATATAAAAATTGTTTTCACTTTTTACTTTAATATTATCTTTCCTTTCAACTGTACCGCATCCAAGCAAGATCAAAATAATTACTATAAAAATATTTTGTAAATGTCTCATTATTAAATTTCCTCAATAGTAATTGTGTATGGGTACTCATAGTTTGGAAGTACAGATTCAATAATAATAAATCCTTTTTTATCAAACACCTCAATATGAGATACCTCTTCGCCGGAGTTAACCTCTTTTGTTTTTATTATAAATCCCATTTGGTCGGTTGTAGAGAATTTAATTTTCCCATTCTTTACCCCTTTAACGCTGATTTTCACCTTCTTTCTCTCTTCACATTTATAAAGGTAATAGTCTGTATCATTTTTACTATTAATAAAACCGCTTATCTTTTCAGTAATTAAATTTGCAGTTGACTTGGAATTATTCGGCTCAATCTCCATTTGATCGTCAGGATAATAGTCCTCAATTGTCAATTTATAATTAGATTGATCTGAAGGCATTTTAGAAGTAGAGAGATAAATATAGATTGAATCTTTTACAAAAAAAGGCGGTATAATATTTTGATCACTTCCAAAATTATTGATTTCAAACAACTTATTTTTAGTATTATCATAAACAGTCAATGTTGGGAAAAAATCTGCGCTAAGCTCACAATCTATTTTATAATATCTGTTTTTTGCAGGTGGAGTAAATTTAAAAAAATCCGTATCAGATATGCTGCTTATCTTACCTCTTATAGAATTGTTCAAAATCACATTGGCCTGTTCAAAGCTGTTATTAGGTTCTAATTCGTAATCCGAATCGTAGGTTTTAGAATTAATCATTAATTCATAGGGGGTATCATTATTAAAGGAAAAATTTTTTGCAAACACCTTAATATAATATGTCCCTGATTCTTTTATTCCAAAATCTGTAACATATTCCCCTTCACCGGTACCTGCATTATCAACAGTGACAATCACTTCTAAAGAACTGTTAAGTATTGAGATAACAGAATCAATGCCAGATACGCCTGTCAGGCTTACATCTATTAATACAGGAGTATTATTATAAGAAACATCGAATTTATACCAGTCTGTCTCTACCATAGGACTTTTCTGATCTTTATTAAGAGGATTTAGTCCCGGTGAAAAATATCCTGTAATTGGAGAATCAAAAATTATCTCATTAGCTGATGATGGATTGTCGTTAGATTCTTTCTCCTCATTTGAATAAGGTCTTGGTGTTATCTTCAATATATACGGATTCTCACTATTGCCTTTCTTGGTATCTCTATCTCCATGGGTTATTGAAAATATATATGATCCGGGACTTACATAGAGATTTATAAATGTTTCAGGCGCGGATTTTCTATTATCATCAATAATTTTGATTAATCTAAAAATACCCGTTTCGTTTTTATATACATGGATAGCATGGTTAACTCCCTTAACACCGCTTAAATTGATTTTCAGTATTTGAGTTTCATTAATATTCAATAAAAAATTATCAATATCATTTTCACTATCAAGAAAACCTGCTATCTCCTTATTTAATTCAATCTTATTAGCGGTTTCAAGTGTATTGTTTGGCTCAACTTCATAAATTTTACCTTTGTTACAAGAAGTAAAGCCGATAACAAATATTATCAATAATATTGACTTTTTATAGCTCTTCATAAATATTCCTTTAAGTATAATCATTTATAAGAAGAAAAATATAAAAGAAAGTCAATTAGATTTTTTAGAGTAATTTAAGATATTTGGAAATATCAATAATTTTAATGATCTATTTTATACATGGGAACATTGAATGAAAATCACTATTGATGATATTGCATATGGCGGATATGGAGTCGGCAGAATCAATGGTAAGGTCTTTTTTATTGATTATGCCATTCCCGGTGACGAACTGGAGATTAAAGCATACAATGATAAAAAGAGATACTCCTTTGGAAAAATTGTCAGAATTCAAAAGTATTCGGAAAAGAGGGTATCTTCACCATGCCCTAATTTTGAACTTTGCGGAGGTTGTAATTATTTAAATATAAGTTATTCAGAGGAGATTGACTTTAAAAAAAGAATATTGAGCAGTAATTTACAAAAGATTGCATCAATCGTAGAACAGCCATTCATTAATACTATAGTCGATGAAAGATACCATTACAGAAGTCATTGTAATATAAAATGCAATGGTAAGTCTTTCGGATTTTATGAAAGTTCCAGCAATAACATTGTTCAATTCACAGATGGAGGATGTCTTTTACTATCAAAAAATTTAATCAATAATATAAATTCACTGAATATATATGACTACAATGGAGAATTAAAGATCGCCGAAGATTGGGAAGGGAATTTTTTTTATAATGATAATCATATATTAACAGAAAATGTTGGTAACTTTTTTTATAAGAGAGGAATAAGAACATTTTTTCAAAGTAACAAGTTATTAAGAAATAGAATGCTCGATTTAGTCCGCAAATACAGCGAGTTGACTGAAAAAGATCAATTTTTAGATATATGCGCAGGATGCGGTTTTTTTACCATACCGCTATCAAAAATAGCTTCTCATGGTTTTGGCTATGATATTGATAAAAACAGTATTAAATATGCGTTCGAAAATGCCGGTTTAAATAACTGTTCAAATTTAAAATTCTTTGCGCTTTCAGAATCGGATATTAATCCATATAAAGTAAAGCCTAAAACAATTGTTGTTGATCCGCCAAGAAACGGTTTATCAAAAAAAGGGAGAGAGACCATAAATGCTATTAATCCGGAAATAATAGTCTATGTTTCATGCAACCCTGCAACATATTCAAGGGATATTTTTGATTTTATGAAGAATGGCTATGAACTTAAAGAGATAACTTTAATCGATATGTTTCCATGTACTTATCACATTGAACTGATTAGCAAATTAGTAAAGGTTAGATATGACCATTAAGGAATATATTGAGCAAGCGAGCTACAAAATATGCGCCTACAATAAGAAAAAAAGGCATCGATAAAATTACTGTCACAAATTCAGATTGTTTTATAATCCCTTTTTCATATACTTTTTTCCCAAAAAAATTTATTGAATAAAATGCCGGGTCTTTTGATCTTTTAATAATTCTAATTAGTATTGATATTTTGAGAAGAAGAAGAATAAAAAAAACAAAACCTGAAATAATCCATACAAGAAATTTAATATTTAAATTAAAAAAATATACAGGGTGTTTAAACATGAAAATACTTGTTATAACCATTAATACAGTATTAATGATAAATGTGCCTAAAAATATCCTGTAATACCTTTCAGCTTTTGTTGAAAGGTATTGAATAATTACAAAAATTTGAAGGCAAAATGAAAATGACAATGAAATTAATAATATATTTATATACATATCTACCGTTATCCGGTAATATGTTCAAATTTTAAAGTAAATTGTCAAGAAAGTATTAGATTATTCATAAGATTTAATTATTTCCAAAGCCTTATGATTTGCTGCATCCGATTCAAGCGTTTTTTTAGCATAATATAAGCCCTTTTCTTTGTTGTTATGCTTGATATAAAGTTCAGCTAATCTAATATTAGCGCCGGCATGCAATGGCGAGAGTTCCAGTACTTTAAGAAACATATCCCTTGCTAATTTATCATCATCAGTTACGTTATCTATTCTGTGCAGGTAAAATTCCCCAAGAAGATAATTTACATCTATAGAGTTTTTATTAATCCTTAAAGCCTCTTTACAAAATTTAATTCCCTCTTTTCTATATTTAATCCTGTTTTCAAAATGATTAACGTTTTTGTATGCCTCAATCTCCTGAATTTCAGCAAGTGATTTTAATAAAATAAATTTATCTTCATTATCATATAAAGTCTTTATATTATTATATGCTACAAGCAACTCTGCATATGCGTAATTATAAATTTCATTTTTATAGTATATAAGTCCAAGAGAAAACCTTGGAGCCGGATTTTTCATATCCAGTTCAATAGATTTTTTATATTCAGTAATCGCTCTTCCCTGATCGCCTATTCTATTAAAATAATCTCCTCTGGCTTTATAAATAAATGCATCACCACCATTGTAATTGGCAACTACCTGAACTACTCTATAACCCTCTCTGGCAAGCTTAAAGCTTCCATATCCAATCAACATATCGCCAAATGTCTGATTATTAAATAAATATCTAACTTGAAATTTTGATACGACAATATTATTCGGATCAATTACATACATAATGCTTTCAGTGTGAATTCCTGCATTATCAATAAGTCTTACAGTAGCCTTAGTTTTATCTTCAACAGTATCAGCTAATCCAGCTTTAGGTATATCTTCACTAATAGATAAGGATATAACTTTTCCTTTGACAATAGCATCTTCACCTTTTTTATCGCTATAAGAAAAATATATTCTTATCTTTATATTATTATCTTCATATTTTAAATTTGCAAAGAGTCTCAAAGGTAATGCGATGATAAAACATATAATCAATAGCCTTTTAACGACAACAATCATTTGCTTAATATCCTCAGCGGGTTGAGTGGAACAACACCTTTTCTTATTTCAAAATGCAGGTGAGCGCCGGTAACAGCGCCTGTTTTACCTGAGGCTGCTATTACCTCCCCTCTTTTTACGATTTCATTTTCACCTACAAAATTTATACTATTATGTGCATATACTGTTAAATAATTATTTTCATGTTCAATAACAATCATATTCCCATAAACGTCTTTCCAGCCGCTAAAGATCACTTTCCCATCTCCTGCAGCCTTCACTGAAGCACCCTCTTCAGCTCCTATATCAAGCCCGCAGTGAAACTTTTTCCCTTTTGACAACGGATTATTTCTTGAGCCAAATCCTGACGTAATTGGTCCGCGTAATGGCCAGGAAAGAACTAATTTATTGCCGTTAGATTTTTCTTTAACCTTTTCATTACTTTTTCCATTATTCTTTTCAGCGATAACGCCTTTATCCTCTTTATCGTTTTTATCGTTTTTATCGTTTTTATTTTCTTTATCTTCTTTAATGCTACGTTCAATCTTTTTTGGTTTAGCTATCAGAGTCTCCTTTGGCTGCTCTACATCCGGTAAGAAGATATTTTTTCCAACTACAATCTTTGCATTAACTATTTTGTTATGCTCTGCTATTAATTCAACTTTTGTATTAAATCTTTGCGCTATTTTTGTAAGCGTATCTCCGCTTTTTACATTATAATAAATACCTTTTTTTGACGGAATTAAAATTGTATCATTTACTTTAACAACTTCAGGTTTCTTAATATTATTGATCTGCGTTAGAATATCTATGGAGATGTTATATTTCTTTGAAATAGTCCACAAGCTTTCATTTTTTTTAATCTTGTATTCTGTCAGGTGAACTCTATCATCATAATCAGGCATTTTTTTTAGAATATCATTTAAATTTCGCGAAGCTGAAGATTTTTTTTCTTTAGCATTATTTGACACAGATGAATTATCAAAAATTACACCGTTCTCCGCTAATTCCTGATCTGCTAATGACGGCATAGTATTGCTATCCATTTCTAAATGATTTATAATAAAAGAATTATTTAACGGATCACTCTTCTTTCCTGCAGGAAACAGATATTGTTTGATAGTCAATGTTAGAATTAGAAATACTAACAGACTTATAATTAAATATTTTATCTTCATACATACAAAATCGGCTTAATCTAAAAATTACTTAAGAATAGTATTTGATTTATAATTAACGTCTAAATTACAATTCTTCTTTTAGTCTTTTTATTTTAAAATGCTTCAAAACTAAAATTTTAGCCGGATAATTGCAGACTTTTGGGCGGGTAAATAAGTTTGTTAAACGCCGCACAAATTTATTGACTTTTTATCTTCAAATATTGTAATATAAACAATATGGTCGATTAAATATATTTAATATTAAAAATTTTATGTTAAAAACTTTTAACTGTTTAAATATGACGCATTAAGTAATTAAGGAGAATAGTTATTAAAATAAAAAGAGGCATTCTAAAGCTTCTTTGTAATATGACAAAATAGTTGTAATAACCGTTTAGCAAAACCGACTAACCGGATATGGTTAGCAACTTTAAATAAAGCTACAAGAAGGAAGGCTTAAAGATGATCAAAATGTTTACTGCTCGCACCTCGGAAATAGATGAAGTTGATAAGGCTATCAGTGAAATCAAAAGCCAAATTGACTTTGGCGCTCTGAAAAAAAACTCAGGGGGTATAATTTTCTGCCATATTGACTTTGTTGAAAGCAGTATAGTCTCGGCTCTTTGCAAGGAATTGCCATTCAATGTCATCGGAATGACGTCTATGGCAAGCGCTGACGAACACGGCTACGGTCTTTACGATCTTACCCTTACTGTGCTCACAAGCGACGAGGTGTCCTTTGAAGTAGGAATGACAGACAACATTAACCATGATAATTATGAAACGGAAATTGATAAATTATATAACAGTATCCGTAACAATGTCCAAGATGATCCGGCGATGATCTTTACATTCATGCCATATATGCGTGATGTATCCGGCTATGAAGTGGTGGCGGCAATGGATAAATCCTGCAAAGGGATTCCAATGTGGGGTTCCATCACAAATAATGTTGATTTTAATTATGAAACAGTACAGACTATATGCAATGGTAAAAATCTTCAGAAAGGTGTAGCCATGATGTTTGTAAACGGATCCATTGACCCGAAGTTTATCGTTTCCTCCATTCCTGAACGTAATATTGCAAACAACCGGGCGCTTATCACCAAAAGCGAAGGCGCTATTTTATATGAAGTAAATGATATGCCAATACTTGATTATCTGTCAAATATCGGACTCATTATCACTAAGGAAAATATTACAACAACTCCATTTATGGTGTATTACAAAGATGCAAAAGAACCGGTGGCGTTAGGATTTTATACGCTATTTGGAAACGGTTCGGTATTAACCGGAGGCGAAATGCCCGTAGGCACTCCATTTGCAGTAGGCAGTATTGACAAAGAAGGTATTTTTGAGTCCTCAGAAGACGGATTAAAGAAGATATTGAATATTAATAACCGGCAGGTAACCTTAATGCTTCCATGTGTAACGCGTTATATCATGCTTTCGCCGGATCAAGAAAGCGAACTCCGGCTGATAAAAGAAAAACTGACAAAAAGCGGACATCCCTTTATGATGGGATATTCCGGGGGTGAGATTTGTCCGATGCCCGGACAGGACGGAAAACTTCATAATCGTTTTCACAACTATACATTCTGTGCCTGCGTTCTTTAAAGGAGTCTATTACCCAAGCGAAAGAAGGTGATAAAATTGGGAGAATCGGATTTAAATAAAACAAATGAAGAGCTTGATATACAAACCAAGCTGGCGGAATATGAGCGTGAAATTCGTAAGCTTAACCGTGAAATCACTCATTTGAAACAGTCAATCTCTCAGGAGAAGACCGCTTACACTACAGTTCTTAATCAACAAAAAGCCAGTACATATATAATGCGGGAACGGGAACGGTATCTGATGCTCTTGCTTGCCAATTCTCCAAATATTATTTTATTTTTAGGTCAAACAGGACGAATAGAATTCTGTACAGAATATTTCATTGTCAAAGCAGGATTTAAAACAACAACTGAAGTTTTAGGGCATACATTACCAGAAATTCTTTCTCCTTTTTTGGACAACGCATCTCGTAAAAAATTGTTGCAGCAAAACAGTAATATAATTCAAGTGAATGAGCCTCACTCTTTTGATGTAACATTTTATTTCGATAAAGACGGCAAAAAGGAAGAGTTTACAGGGATGATTGTTCCCATGAAAGATGAAAACCATCAAAGCAAGGGCATTATGCTGATGTTTAATGATATAACTAACCTCAAACGCTCAAGCGAAGAAGCTCTGGCAGCAAGTCAAGCAAAGAGTTCGTTTCTTTCAAACATGAGCCATGAGATCCGCACCCCCATGAACGCGATCATCGGAATGACAACCATAGGAAAGAAAGAAAAGGATTTGAATCGTAAAGATTATGCATTTGAAAAAATAGAGAGTGCGTCAACGCATCTGCTCGGTATCATAAATGACATTTTAGATATATCTAAAATCGAATCAGGCAAAATGGAACTGTCACCCATAAACTTTAGCTTTACACAAATAATAGACAGGATAAAGAGCGTTGTCTCGGTAAAAATGCAAGACAAACACCAGCATTTTATTGTTGAAATAGATCCAGAGATTCCGGATATTTTATATGGGGACGATCAACGTTTAGCGCAAGTAATTACCAATCTTCTGTCAAACGCTACAAAATTTACACCAGATGACGGCTATATTACATTTAGCGCCAAGCTGCATAACAGACTGACCGATAAATGTGATATAAAAATGTATGTAAAGGATTCCGGAATAGGAATGACAAAACAAGAGCAAGAAAAATTGTTTAATGTTTTTCAACAAGCGCAAGCCGGCACTGCCCGGCAATATGGCGGTACAGGATTGGGCTTGGCGATTTCAAAACGTATATTAGAATTAATGGGAGGTGAAATATGGATCGAATCCGAGCCGGGACAAGGCTCATGTTTTTTCTTTACGGCAAGTTTTGGCATTTCGGATAATATTAAAGATGTAGCGGATTTTGTACAAACGAAAAAGTCCGAATCGAACGCAACAACTTGTCATATTGATTTTACAGGGAAAACTATATTGCTTGTCGATGATGTTGAAATTAATCTGGAGATATTTATAGCCATGCTTGAACAGACAAACATTAAAATAGATACGGCAAAAAGCGGCAAGGAAGCGTTTGATACATTCGCCTCAAAACAGGAGCTGTATGATTTAATTCTAATGGATATGCAAATGCCCGAGATTGACGGTCTGGAAGCAACTAAGATGATAAGGGCGCTTAATACAAGTAAATCTGCCAGCATACCTATAATTGCCATGACGGCAAATGTTTTTAAAGAAGACATAGAAAAATGCCTGGCAGCCGGTATGAATGACCATCTGGGTAAACCCGTAAACATGGGTGAAATTATGAAGATACTGTCACGGTATTTGGGGTGAGTTTTGTAAATCGACTTTATTTTGTTAATTCCCAAGCTATCAATTCAGCCTGTTTCAATACGGTCTCGGTCGCAAGCGCCTGCATATCGGGCGGATAGCCATACTTTCTTAAAGTCCTTTTGACAATCACTTTTAATTTTGCTTTTACGTTTTCTTTTATTGTCCAGTCAATAGAGGCATTTTCTCTGACTTTTTCATAGAGAACAACCGCAAGTTCACGCAGTTTTTCCTGCTGCATTACTTGCCTTGCGCTGTTATTATTCGCGATAGCGGCGTAAAATGCGTATTCATAATCGGAAAGCCCCATTTCTCTGGGCTCTTTGTCCATTCCATGGATTTCTTTTGCCAATCCAATAAGTTCTTCAATAAATTCGGCGGCAGAAATGATTCTATTTTGGTATTTTTTGATTGAAGTTTCGAGCATTTCCATTAAGGTCTTGCTTTGAATCAAATTCTTTTTGGCGCGTGACTTTATTTCATCGTTAAGCAGTTTTTTCAATACTTCAAGGGCAATATTTTTATGTTCCATATTTTTTACTTCAAGAAGAAAATCTTCTGATAATATGGAAATATCAGGCTTCTTTATACCTGCGGCATCAAAAACATCTATCACCTGTTCTGTAACAAGGGCTTTATCTATTACCTGCCTGATTGCTGTTTCAAGTTCTTCATCTGTTCTATCTGCGCCTGTACTGTTAAATTTTACAAGCCTTGATTTCACTGCCTGAAAAAACGCGACTTCATCTTTTACGCCCATTGCCTTGTCATGAGGTATTGCAATTGAGAATGCCTGCGACAAAGCGGTTACTTCATCAATGAAACGTTTTTTGCCGTTTTCAAGACCAAGTATGTGTTCTTCCGCAGAAAGAATAAGCGACAGTTTCTTGCCGGTGTCAGCTTTAAAGTATTGTTTATAGGCGAAACCATGGAACATTTGAGAAACTATTTCTAATTTCTCCAGCATTAGCCGTACCGCTTTTTCCTGAGTGACCGCCGGATCGCCTTTCCCTCCGGCGTCTGAATAAAAGGAAAGCGCTTTTTTCAGATCAGAAGCTATTCCAAGATAATCGACAATCAGACCGCCGGTTTTATCTTTATAAACACGGTTAACCCGCGCGATTGCCTGCATCAGATTATGACCCTTCATTGGTTTATCAAGGTAAAGCGTATGAAGCGAAGGGACATCAAAACCGGTGAGCCACATATCCCTTACAATTACAAGTTTCAGTTTATCTTCGAGCAGCTTTTTGTTTGGCAGATGAAGCTGATAGTTGGCAACAAGAGCCGGAGAGATGCTTCGGCGTAAAGCATACTCAACAACGGCGTCATCTTTATCGGCGCACAGAATCAGGCCGACGCTTGGATTTTCGCTTTCTTTTTTCACATCACCATCAAGGGCTTCAAGGTAAAATTCAAGCTGTCCTAAATGCTCAGGTTTGAAAGTGCCAACCTTCAATTCGATGGCGACGAGGCAAGTCAACTCACGGTTAAAAAACAACAAATCAATTTTGAAGTCCGAATTTCCGACTTGGACGCGATACTCTTCCCCGACAAATGAAAAGTCTTTACCGAATTCAAGTATAAAATCCTTCAAGTTAGAGAGAATGGCTTTTCGCAGTTCGCGTTCCTTATGGTTGTGCGGGATGTCGAGAAACTCAAGCACATAGTTGTCGCGCAACGCCGCCAACCCCGTACTCTTGGCGATAAACAGTTTGTTCTTTTCATCGGAAATCATCGAGCGTTCAAATATCATACTGTCTATCTGTCGCTCCAGTTCACTTGTCGAATAGCGGTTCTTCGCCGTGAGCAAGAGGTAGAACTCTCGTGCTTCCTCGGTCTTTGCCCGCGCCATAATTTTCAGATTGTTTGACCAGTTGATTTCCCGTGTCAACGCTATGAGGTGTTCATTATCCTTATACGTTTCGTAAAACTGTCTCATGCGCCATATATTGGACGTTGAGAACCCTTAGATTCCTACAAAACGCGACTGGATAAATTCGGAAAAGTCCTTCACTATGGCTTTTCCCCAACCGCCATTCTTAACCTTATCGCTGACATAAACCCCAATTTCCCAGTACATTGAGATGACCTCACGATTAACAGCCCGAAAAGCATTCTCGCGAGCGCACTCAATTATGGATATTATCTCGCCGTATTCGCCTTGGTTTTTTGGTGTTAATTCGTTGCTCACGATATAAAACCGCCTTTCTTACTTAATCAAGCATTGTGTAAATTCACGCATCACTACCGTAAAAATTAATACTTCATTCCTCAAATCCAGAATCCCTAACTCGGAGAGTCCGGCAGTTTTCAGAGATTGTCCGCACGGTCTGCTGCGTGAAGCCTTCGTTTGTTTCGGCTTCGACTTCAAGCGAAACCTTGACTGTTACGCCGTCCACGCCGGTCAGATGTTGGATTATCTCCTCGACGTACTTCTGTACGTCGCGGTTGATACGTGTGGTGTCGAGGTCGGCGGACATATAGAATCTGCGGTTTTTCGGCGCAGCAGGCGTAAGGTTTTCGCGGGCTTCATGCACTCCGCTCGAAGTTTCACTTGCCTGTGTGTATGTAGTGTAAGGTGTGGCCGTTTCACCGCCGCCCGTGCTTGTTGGAACGGTCGCGTCTGCGGATGCCGTTCTTGCCGCCGCTTCCGCCTGACGTTTTGCCTCGTCGTCAGCGATTTGCTTCTGAGCGACCGCAACCTTGACCAGATAGCCTGAACGCTCGACGATGCCAACGAACTGATTGAACTTCAGGTCAATGTAGCGTGTGCCGTCAAAACCGGAGGCAAAAGCGAAATACTGGTCGGAGTTAAGCCCTGTCTGGATTGCCTTGTCGAGGACGGCGTCGTTTGCCAAGCGCGGGAGGTAGCAGTAAGTGCATAGGTACTCCCACAGCTTCTTTATCGGGATGTTGTCCGTGTCCTTCCACAGCACGTCGTCCAGTTCCATCAGCAGCAGAGCCGGAGCCCACGTCGTGATGATTTGCTCGTTCTGGAGCATCTTCTTTGCGGCTTTCGTGATAATGTTGTCCGTGCCGCCGCTGATGCGGATAGTGTCCCAGACGATGGTTTTCATGTCAGCCGCCTTGTCGATGTA
>JGI20171J29575_12612801_pt1 | contig 42913 bp, 37 predicted proteins | sample TergutNc150P4_FD_29575 | JGI IMG/M metagenome (IMG submission 29575)
TGCCTACCTTCGTTCGCAGCCTTCCCTCAAAACTTTGACTGTACTTCTCTTCTTCCTTTTCTCCCTGTATCGTTTTCAAGGATCGAAACGCACATAAAACAACACGTCATTTGCAAACACCTTCTGCAAAAGCGCCTGATTAGAATATCACCAAACCATTTCGTTGTCAACCCTATTATGCACATTTTTTAAAATAAATTTTTGCTGTGGAAATTACATTTGCAGCCAACTTGGACAAGCTTCTCTACAACGCCGAGATTGCACGTGCCGAGTATCGACGGGACTTGGTGGATTTTCGCGAGGGCATCAGCCTGACGACAAAAGAGCGCGATGAACCAGGCGAGATCATCGCGCCACTACTGAAGAGGGCAATTGGTTCTCTCCCTTATGCTATTGAACGCTCTCGGCAGCTTTCATGAGCTCATCCATGCGAAAGTCTTCTGTAAAGAAGGCGTATCGAGGCGTCATGCCACCCTCGGCCTTTAGCATTATGGCCAACTCAACATCCTCCCGAGTATATAAATATATCTGACAGATGTGCTGCTTGCCATATTGTTGAGTATTCGTATCATATTCTCGCGTGAGCATAAACCCATTTTCTTTGGACTCATAATAATCTGGCATGGTCAACAAAATACTTTGGGCAACGCGATCATTGGGCGTAAACGACAGTATGAGCGAAATGCATTTGTCATTTTCCGTTTCATATAGTAGAGTTACTTCCGTAAAAGTACGTGTTAATTCCTCATATTCTTCAGGTGAGAGTGTTTCATATTCAGAACGCCCATAGTCACCTTCAAATATCCATTCAGGCTCTTTTCCGACAGGATGATCACTATCTCCCGTCAGGGTTATTGTAGTAGGTTCTGTCTGGCCGCCAAAGTCAGCGGGGAATTCTGTGGGCAGCCGTAGTTCAAGCCCACGAGCGGAGAGGTATTGTTTTAGTTCATCAATAGAAATATTCGCGGTTGCGATGGTACCAGAGAATTTTCCGTCAGGAGGGGAATAAGAACTAACTTTGACTCTGCTCCTATCAATCGCTTCATCTGCCACAGAAGCACCCATAAAGGGTAAAGCGGTCAGTGTAAGCACCACGGCTAGCGCTGCAGCAAATATAGATTTAGCAGGATTTTTTTTCATAAAAACCTCCGGTTGTCTTTGCTTTGAATAATACAATTTATAATCACATTGATCCTCAATACGCCTCCCGTATTTCCGTATTTTTATACCGCTTCATCCCGGTCCCCGCCGGAATCAACTTTCCGATAATCACATTCTCCTTGAGTCCCACGAGCGGATCGCTCTTGCCCTTGATGGCCGCCTCGGTCAGCACGCGCGTGGTTTCCTGGAACGAACAGGCGGACAGGAAGCTCTCCGTGGCCAGCGTGGCCTTGGTGATGCCCAGCAGCACGCGCTTCGCGACGGCCGGGCGGCCGCCCGCGAGGATCGTGTCCTCGTTTTCGCGCTCAAAGCGAAAGATATCCACGAGCGCGCCGGGGAGCAGGCTGGTGTCGCCGGCGTCCTCAATGCGGACCTTGCGCAGCATCTGCTTGACGATGACCTCAATGTGCTTGTCGGCGATATCAACGCCCTGCTGGCGGTAAACGGTAACGACTTCCTTGAGCAGGTATTCCTGCACGGCCTTGACGCCCAGAATGCGGAGCAGGTCGTGCGGGTTGATCGCGCCCTCGATAAGCTCGGCGCCGGCGACGACCTCGTCGCCCTCCTGCACCTTCAGGCGGCTTCCGTAGTTGATGGGGTAGGTTTTCACCTCGCCATCCTCGCCGGCGATGATGATCTCACGCTTTTTCTTCGTCTCGCCAATGCGCACCGTGCCGCTGATCTCCGACAGCGTGGCGTCGCGCTTGGGCTTGCGCGCCTCAAAGAGCTCTTCCACGCGGGGCAAGCCCTGCGTAATGTCCTCATCGGAAGCGACGCCGCCGGTGTGGAAGGTGCGCATGGTCAGCTGCGTGCCGGGCTCGCCGATAGACTGCGCCGCGATGACGCCAATGGCCTCGCCAATGTCTACCGGATCCCCGGTGGCCAGGTTCGCGCCATAGCACTTGGCGCACACGCCCGTTTCGTTGCGGCAGGTCAGCACGGACCGGATGGAGACGCTCTCGAGGGAGGAGGCGCCGATGCGCTCGGCGGCGTCATGGCCAATCATCTCATTGGCCGGGACGATAATCTCGCCCGTATCGGGATCGACGATATCCTCTGCCGCGTGCCGGCCGATGATGCGGTCCTCCATCTGCTCGATCTCTTCCTCATCCGGTTTGGCCCGGTTGACGACGATGCCGCGAACAGGCTCGCGGCGCGTCTCAAAGCAGTCGACCTCGCGGATGATGAGCTCCTGCGCGACCTCCACAAGGCGGCGGGTGAGGTACCCGGAGTCCGCCGTGCGTAGGGCCGTGTCCGCCAAAGACTTGCGCGATCCGTGCGTGGACTGGAAGAACTCCAAGACCGTCAGACCCTCTTTAAAGTTGGCGCGGATGGGCAGCTCGATAACCTTGCCGGAGGGGGAGGCCATCAGGCCGCGCATGCCCGCCAGCTGGGAAACCTGGCTGATGGAACCGCGGGCCGAGGAATCGGTCATCATGCGGACCGGGTTGAACTCGGAGAGGCCGGGCAGGATCATGCCGCGCAGATCATTGGTGGTGTTCTGCCAGATCTCCGTAACCTTTTTATACCGCTCGTCGTCGGAGAGGAGGCCGTCCCGGTAGGCCTGCTGGATGACGTTGACCTTTTTGTCCGCGTCGGCAAGCATTTCCTTCTTCTTCGCGGGCACGACAATGTCCGACACGGACACGGTCACCGCGCCGCGCGTGGAGTAGGTAAAGCCAAGGCGCTTGATGTTGTCGAGCACCTCGGCGGTCTTGGTGACGCCGTGCTTACGGTAGCATAGATCCACGATTCTGCCAAGCAGCTTCTTGGCGACCTTTTCGTCGATCTCCAGCGCGAAGGCCTGCTCCAGCGTGCCGCGGGGCTGAAAGCCGATGTCCTGCGGGATAGCTTCATTAAACAGCAAACGGCCCAGGGTCGTTTCAATGATGCGGTGGTACGCCTGCCCCTCGAATTCACGCTCAATGCGGACATGAATCTTAGACTGCAGCGCAAGGTAGTGCGCGTTATAAGCCATAAGCGCCTCGTCCATGGACGAGAAATATTTGCCCTCGCCAAGACCGCCTTCCCGCGCGACAGTGAGATAATAGCAGCCGATGACCATGTCCTGCGTGGGGCTGACCACGGGCTTGCCGTCTTGCGGCTTGAGAATGTTGTTGGCGGCAAGCATCAGGAAACGCGCTTCCGCCTGCGCCTCCATAGACAGCGGCACGTGCACGGCCATCTGGTCGCCGTCAAAGTCAGCGTTGTAGGCTGTGCAGACGAGCGGGTGGATTTTGAGCGCCTTGCCCTCCACGAGCACGGGCTCGAACGCCTGAATGCCCAGGCGGTGCAGGGTCGGCGCGCGGTTGAGCAACACGGGGTGCTCGCGGATGACGCCCTCCAGAATATCCCATACCTCGGGCTTTACGCGCTCGACCATGCGCTTGGCGCTCTTGACATTATGCGCGAAGCCGCCCGAGACGAGCTTCTCCATCACGAAGGGCTTGAACAGCTCAATGGCCATTTCCTTGGGCAGGCCGCACTGGTACAGCTTGAGTTCTGGCCCCACCACGATCACCGAGCGGCCCGAATAGTCCACGCGCTTGCCCAGCAGATTCTGGCGGAAGCGCCCCTGTTTGCCGCGCAGCAGATCGGACAGCGATTTGAGCGGGCGGTTGCCAGGGCCGGTCACCGCGCGGCCGCGGCGGCCATTGTCAATGAGCGCGTCAACCGCCTCTTGCAGCATGCGCTTTTCATTGCGGACGATAATATCAGGCGCGCCAAGCTCGAGCAGCCGCTTTAAGCGGTTGTTGCGGTTGATGACGCGGCGGTACAGGTCGTTTAAGTCGCTTGTGGCGAAACGGCCGCCGTCCAGCTGCACCATGGGGCGAAGCTCCGGCGGGATGACGGGGACAACGTCCAGAATCATCCATTCTGGCCGGTTGCCGCTCTGGCGGAACGCTTCCACGACCTCCAGGCGCTTGACGGCGCGCGCGCGCTTTTGCCCCTCGCTTTCGCGGCCGCGCTCTTTTTGAACCAATTCCTCAATTTCAGCGCGCAATTTGGCCGAGAGGTCTTCCAGGTCAATGGACATAAGCATCTGCTTAACCGCCTCGGCGCCCATGCCCACGCGGAAGCTGCCGTCTCCATACTTGGCGACGCATTCGCGGTATTTTTGGTCCGTAATGAGGTCGTACTTCTTAAATTCCTTGATATCGCCGGGATCCAGCACAATAAAAGAAGCGAAATATAGCACCTTTTCCAGCGAGCGGGGGGAGATGTCCAGCAGCATGCCCATGCGGGACGGGATACCCTTGAAATACCAAATGTGGCTCACGGGCGCCGCCAGCTGAATGTGGCCCATACGCTCACGCCGCACCTTGGCGCGCGTGACCTCCACGCCGCACTTGTCGCAGATAACGCCCTTGTAGCGCACGCGCTTGTATTTGCCGCAGTTGCATTCCCAGTCCTTCTGCGGGCCAAAGATGCGCTCGCAAAAAAGGCCGTCCTTTTCGGGTTTGAGCGTCCGGTAGTTGATGGTCTCCGGCTTTTGCACCTCGCCGCGCGACCAAGACAGAATTTTCTCCGGGGACGCCATGCCGATTTGGATGGAATCAAGGTTCGTAAGTTCAAACAATAGGGACACATCCTTCCTGCGAGGGTTGAGGGGAGGGGGGCACGGGGGAACGGGAGGGACGCCCGGGGGCGCCGCCCCCAGGACCCCTGCCAGGGGACTTTCCGTATTCCGGTATTGCCGCGCCGCTCCGGCGGCGCTCTGTGCCGAAAGAAACCTCCGCCGTTTTTGATTCCGCCACAGGGGGGAAAAACGGCCCCGGTTCCCTGGACCCCTTTCGTTGCCTGAAGGCAAGGGTTAGGGGAAAAGAAATGGTTTCCCGCCGTGAGGCGAAAAAAGGGTTTTTCGGGGATACTTCCCCCTACGCGGGGGGCCAGGGAGTCATGCCCCCCGGCGTTCTCCCACGCCTACTCGTCAAAATCGTCGTCCAGGTCGATATCCTCAAGGTCTGGCACGTCGTCGACCTCAAAATCGTCCAAATCGTCCATCTCGAGATCGTCCTCAAGCGTAGCCGGCGGGAGGGTGGAGCCGGAGGTGAAATCATCCGCCTCAGCGCCGAGATCCGTTTCATCGTCGTCCGTTTCGCGGATGATGATCTCCTGCTTATCCTCAGCCAAGACTTTAATATCCAACGCCAGGGACTGGAGCTCCTTGATGAGCACCTTGAAGCTCTCGGGCACGCCGGGCTCGGGAATGTTCTTCCCCTTGACAATGGCCTCGTACGTCTTGACGCGGCCCACAACATCGTCGGATTTAACGGTGAGTATCTCCTGCAGCGTGTTGGCCGCGCCGTAGGCTTCCAGCGCCCAGACCTCCATCTCGCCAAAGCGCTGGCCGCCGAACTGCGCCTTGCCGCCCAGCGGCTGCTGGGTGACGAGCGAGTAGGGGCCGGTGGAGCGCGCGTGAATCTTATCGTCCACCAGATGCGAGAGCTTCATGATATACATGTAGCCGACGGTGACCTCGTTTTCAAAGGCGTCGCCGGTTCGGCCGTCATACAGCACGGTTTTCCCGGTATCCGAAAGGCCCGCGCGCTTCAGGCACTCGACAATGTCCTCCTCGCGCGCGCCGTCAAAGACGGGCGTGGACACATGCCAGCCCAGCATTTTGGCGGCCAGCCCCAAGTGAACCTCGAGCACCTGGCCGATGTTCATGCGGCTGGGCACGCCCAAGGGGTTGAGCACAATTTGAAGCGGCGTGCCGTCTGGCAGGAAGGGCATGTCCTCCTCGCGCATGATGCGCGAGATAACGCCCTTGTTGCCGTGGCGGCCGGCCATCTTATCGCCGACGGAGATCTTGCGCTTTTGCGCGATATACACGCGCACCATCTCGTTGACGCCGGGCGACAATTCGTCGCGCCGCTCGCGGGTGAATACCTTAACGTCCACGACGATACCGCCCTCGCCGTGCGGAACCTTCAGCGATGTATCGCGCACCTCGCGCGCCTTTTCACCGAAGATGGCGCGCAGCAGGCGCTCCTCGGCGGTCAGTTCGGTCTCGCCCTTTGGGGTCACCTTGCCGACTAAGATATCGCCCGCGCGGACCTCCGCGCCGATGCGGACCACGCCGTTTTCATCCAGATCCTTGAGCGCGTCGTCGCCGACATTGGGGATGTCGCGGGTAATCTCCTCCGGCCCCAGCTTTGTATCGCGCGCCTCGGATTCGTATTCCTCGATGTGAATGGAGGTGTATATGTCGTCCTTCACCAGCTTTTCGCTGATGAGAATGGCGTCCTCATAATTATACCCTTCCCAGGTCATGAAGCCCATGAGGATGTTGCGGCCCAGGCCGATCTCGCCCTTTTCCGTGGACGGGCCGTCCGCGATGACCTGGCCTGCCTGAACATGATCGCCGGTGCTGACGATCGGCCGCTGGTTGATGCAGGTGCCCTGGTTCGAACGGGCGAACTTGCGGAGGGTATACAGGTGCGTCTTGCCGCTCTCGCCGCGTATCTCAATCTCGCGGGACGAGACCTTGACCACCGCGCCGGCCTCCTGCGCGATGACGACGACGCCGGAATCGCGCGCGGCCTTGAGTTCCATACCGGTGCCCACGATGGGCGCCTCGGGAACGAGCAACGGCACGGCCTGGCGCTGCATGTTGGAACCCATCAGCGCGCGGTTGGCGTCGTCATTTTCCAAGAAGGGGATCATGGCCGTGGCCACGGATACGACCTGCTTGGGGGAAACGTCGATGTAATCGACCTTGCCGCGCGAGATCTCGGTGAAATCCTCCACGATGCGCACATTCACGCGCTCGTTGACAAAGCTGCCGTCTGACGCCAGGGGCTCGTTTGCCTGGGCGATGACGTATTTGTCCTCCTCATCCGCCGTCAGGTACACGATCTCGTTGGTGACGCAGCCGGTTTTGGGGTCCACCTTGCGGTAGGGCGCTTCAATAAATCCGTACTCGTTGATGCGCGCGTAGGTGGCCAGCGAGCCGATCAGGCCGATGTTGGGGCCCTCAGGCGTCTCAATGGGGCAGATGCGCGAATAGTGAGAGTAATGCACGTCGCGTACGTCAAAGGACGCGCGGTCGCGGTTAAGGCCGCCGGGGCCCAGGGCCGAAAGGCGGCGCTTGTGCGTGAGCTCGGCCAGCGGGTTGGGCTGGTCCATGAACTGCGAGAGCTGCGAGGAGCCGAAGAATTCCTTGATCGCCGCGGACACGGGGCGGATGTTGATCAGCTCCTGCGGCCGTACGTCGTTAGCGTCCTGAATCGCCATGCGCTCTTTGACCACGCGCTCGAGCCTTGAAAGGCCGATGCGGATCTGATTTTGCAGCAGCTCGCCCACGGAGCGAAGGCGGCGATTGCCGAGGTGGTCGATATCGTCCGTATGGCCAATGCCGTAGGGCAGGCCGATAAGGTATGAAATCGAGGCCACAACATCGTCAATGAGGATATGCTTGGGGATCAGATGCACCAGATTTTCCCGGAGGACCTGCGCGAGGTTCGCTTCAGGCACCTGCGCGAGGATCTCCCGCAGGGTGGGAAGGTGTACGTTTTCGTTGATGCCGACAGTGGCGGGATCAAAGGGGAGCCACGCGGCGGCATCCACGAAGTTGTTGCCAATGACCTTTACCTCGCGGCCGTCGATCTCCAGGCGGATCATGTTGATGCCCGCGTTTTGGATCTTCACGGCCATATCCGGGAAGATCGTCGCGCCGGCCTTGACGAACAGTTCGCCAGACTCGGGATCGATAATATCGCCCGCGGCGCGAAAGCCCGCCACGCGCGTGGCCAGGGACAGCTTTTTATTGAACTTATAGCGCCCCACGCGCATCAAATCGTAGCGCTTGGGGTCAAAGAACAGCGAGCGCAGCAGGGAGGAAGCCGAATCAACGGTCGGCGGCTCGCCGGGGCGCAGGCGGCGGTATATTTCCAAAAGGCCGTCCTCGCGGGATTTGGCGTCGTCGCGCTCAATGGTGGCGCTCAGGCGCTCATCCTCGCCAAGGAGCTGGATGAGCTCCGCGTCCGTACCGTACCCTAAAGCGCGCAGCAGCACGGTGATAGGCAGTTTGCGCGCGCGGTCTATTCTAACCCACATGACGTCATTGGAGTCTGTTTCGTACTCAAGCCAGGCGCCGCGGTTGGGGATGATCGTGGTGGAATGCAGCATCTTGCCGGCCTTGTCGCGCTCAGACCCGTAATAGACGCCGGGGGAGCGGACGAGCTGGCTGACGATGACGCGCTCGGCGCCGTTGATAATGAACGTACCGTTATCCGTCATCAGGGGGAAATCCCCCATAAAAACATCGCTTTCTTTGATTTCGCCCGTTTCTTTGTTTTTAAGGCGGACGAACACCTTCAGAGAAGCGGCGTAGGTCATGTCGCGTTCCTTGCATTTTTCCACGGAGTTCTTCGGTTCGCTGTCGAGCGAGTAATCGACAAACTCCAACACAAGATTTTCACTGTAGTCGGTAATCGGAGAAATGTCGTTTAAGACTTCCCGCAAATCCTCTTCCAGAAAACGGCGGTATGAATTTTTCTGCACTTCGATGAGATCTGGCATGTTCAGAACCTCTTCGATTTTGGAGAAACTCACGCGTTTGCGGAGAGGACCCAGGTGTACCTCGTGCACCACGACTTCCATCACCCCACATTCCAAACAATTCCATGAGCATAGCGCGCAACAGCCCTACCCAAGATTTTGAATCAAATCTTAGGGCTATAGTCATACTGATGCAAGTTAGCAGTATATCGCATCTATGCAACCCTGTCAACGGTTATTTTATGGGCGCCGCAAATTTTATGGGCGATTTTATGGGCGAGGGGCAGGGATTGGGACAAAGCGCGAATCGGCCGCAAACCGATCCCCGCGCGCGGAGACCGCCTGCGGCCGCCCGCGCTGTGCGGCGCACGGCCTGTGTTGTGGGTCCGCATAATGCGGGGACGGCCTGTAGCCGTCACTTGCGCGCCCGTTAGTTAGTACATCTTTACAATCTCGACGTTCTGGAAATACCGCAGGACGATTTCCTGAGCCGGCATGCCGCCGTCCGCCAGCGCGTACGCGCCCCACTGGCTCATGCCCACGCCGTGGCCAAAGCCTTTGCCGGCCATCGCTACCTTGCCGTTTTCCAGCTTGATATCGGTCAGCAGCGTGGAGCGCATCCGCACACTGCCAATGGCGATGCGAAAATCGGGGGCGTTCACCTTTTGGTTGCCCAGCTTGAGGGTAACGGCGCGCCCTGACTCCCCCACGTCGCCAACCGCGGCCACGTCGAGTGTGCTGATGGTATAGCCCGCGGTTTTCGCGGCGGCGATGACCTCGTCGGCGGAGAAGGTGGCGGTCCACGCGGCGGCGTCCGGCGCGGCGGAGTCGTTCTCATGCCCGTCCGCGACACGGGTGTAGTTCGGCTCGCCTTCTTTCCAGTTCAAGCCCTCCCTGGCGTGTTCCGTCTTGCCGCCGGAGTGCGCGTGGAACCACGCGTAAGGCAGCTCGGCGTTGGAGGAAAGCACAAGGCCGCGGGTCTCCTCCACCGCCTTACGGATACGGTCGTTCACGGAAGCGGCGTCATAGGCCTGCGCCTCCTCGACATCCGTAGAGATATCCGCGCCCTGGTAAGCAGACTCTTTTTCCGTCATAAACTTGAGGACAAAGGTACGGGCAAGAATGGCCTGCGCCTTGAGCGCTTCCATGGGCCAGTCATTTTTCATCTCCCCCGCGAGCACGCCGCAGAGGTATTCCTCCAGCGTCATTTTCTCTACGCTTTCCTTCTCCACGACATAGACTTCCAGCACGGGGACACCGTCCTCAAACGTATCGATCTTATCGGGCATGGGCGGCAGGTTCCCACTCCCGGGATTGGCCGCGCGGGCGCAGCCTGTGACGGCCGCCGCGAGCAGCAGGCAGGCAAGAACAAGGCGCAATTGTTTGGACATGAAAGATGCCTCCAACCATTTTTGTTTTAGGTTTTACAAAAGATTCAAAAATATGTACGCGGAAAACGACAAATTATTGAAAGAAGAACATTGCAAATTGTTTCCAATTGAATTATGATCATAAACAAAGAGAAAAGCATAGTCGTCAAAGGAGAGGTGGTTCATGCGGGAAGTTGCGGCAGAGGCGGTCGCCTGCGAGGTGGAGCGCCTGTTTTTACATGCCAGCTACGCGATTGGCGAGGATGTGGAGGCCGCGGTGCGAAGCGGCTTGGAACGGGAGACATCTCCGGCGGGCTGTGCGGCGCTTCGGCAGATTGCGGAGAACTACCGCATCGCGCGGGAGGAGCGGGTGGCCATATGCCAGGACACAGGCATGGCCGTGGTGTTCGCCGACGTTGGGCAGGACGTGCATATTGTGAGCGGCGGCTTTGAGGATGCCGTAAACGAAGGCGTGCGCCGCGCGTATACGGGCGGGTATTTGCGAAAGTCCGTGGTGGCGGAGCCGCTGTTTGACAGAGTGAATACGAAGGATAACACCCCCGCGGTGCTGCATGCGCGCATCGTGCCGGGGGACAAGCTTCGCCTGCTGGTGGTGCCCAAGGGCTTTGGAAGCGAGAACATGAGCCGCGTGAAGATGCTGACGCCGGCAGACGGCGTGGAGGGCGTGAAACGGTTTGTTATCGAGACCGTGACGGAGGCGGGGCCTAACCCTTGCCCGCCCGTGATTGTGGGCGTGGGCATCGGCGGCACGATGGAAATGGCCGCGCTCATGGCCAAGCGGCAGACGGCCCGGCCGGTGGGCAGCCGCCACGCGGACGCGCGGTACGCCGGCCTGGAGGAGGAGATGCTCGCGGCCGTCAACCGCTCGGGCGTGGGCCCGGCAGGCACGGGCGGGCGGGTGACCGCGCTGGCGGTGCATGCGGAGTATTATCCCACGCACATCGCGGGTCTGCCCGTGGCGGTGAACGTATGCTGCCACGCGGCGCGGCACGCGGAAGGGGTGCTGTGATTATGAAAAAGTTGACGCTGCCGCTCTCGAAGGAAGCGGCGCTGTCGCTCAGGGCCGGGGATACGGTGCTGTTGACGGGCGCGGTGTATACGGGGCGCGACGCGGCGCACAAGCGGCTGGTGGCTTTGCTGGAGGCAGGAAGGCCGCTTCCCTTTGAAATCGCGGGAGAGACGATCTATTACGTGGGGCCCGCCCCGGCCCGGCCTGGCGGCGTGGTGGGTCCGGCGGGGCCGACGACCAGCTGCCGCATGGACGCGTACACGCCGCCGCTATTGAGCATGGGCCTTCGCGCGATGATCGGCAAGGGGAGTAGGTCCCGGGCGGTGATCGACGCGATGAAGGCGGCGGGGGCCGTATACTTTGGCGCGACGGGTGGCGCGGCGGCGCTCATCGCCAGGGCGGTGAAGAAGGCGGAGGTAATCTGCTATGAAGATTTGGGCGCGGAGGCTGTGCACCGCTTTGCGGTGGAGGACTTTCCCGCGGTGGTGTTAATCGACACGCTGGGAAACAACCTCTACGAAACAGGCCCGGCGGCATACCGCGCTGAGGAATAGACGAAAGCTTGGAGGAAGGTTTTCATGGATAAAAAAACACTGGTCATTGGGGTGATTGGCGCGGATGTACACGCGGTAGGCATCCAGATTCTCGCGTACGCGTTTGCGGAAGCGGGCTTTGAGGTGATCAACCTGGGCGTCATGGTGTCACAGGAGGAGTATATTGAGGCCGCCATCGAATCCGCGGCGGACGCGATTGTCGTCTCGTCGCTCTACGGGCACGGGGAGCTGGACTGCCGGGGGCTGCGTGAAAAGTGCGACGAGGCGGGCCTCACGAATATTTTGCTCTATGTGGGCGGGAATATCGTGGTGGGCAAGCAGCCCTTTGAAGAGGTGGAGAAGCGCTTCCGCGCGATGGGCTTTAGCCGCGTATTCGGCCCCGGCACGCCGCCCGAGGCGGCCATCGCCGCGCTGAAAGAAGACCTGTACGGTGCGCGGCCATGAAATCCGTGCTGCTCATTGACTTTGGCTCCACCTATACGAAGGCGACCGCGGTGGACATGGACGACGCGCGGATTATAGGCACGGCCAGCAGCTATACCACCGCGGAAACGGATATCGGCGAGGGGTTGGACAGGGCCCTGGGAACACTTTTTGAAAAGACGGGGCCGCTTGCGTTTGCCGAGCGGTATGCCTGCTCCAGCGCCGCGGGCGGCCTGCGCATGATCGCCTGCGGGCTGGTGCCATCGCTGACGGTGGAGGCGGCGCGGCGGGCGGCGCTTGGCGCCGGGGCAAAGATAGCCCGGGTATACAGCTATGAACTGATGCGGGAGGACACGGAAGAGATCGCCTCCCTATCGCCCGATATTCTTTTGCTGACGGGCGGCACGGATGGCGGCAACCGCGCGAACATCGTTCAAAACGCGGAGGCGCTCGCTGGCGTGCCGGGGGATTTTCCCATTGTCATCGCGGGCAACCGAGCCGCGGCGGCGGAGTGCAAGCGCTTGCTGGAAAACAGCGGGCACGAGGCGATCGTGTGCGCGAACGTGATGCCTGTGTTCAACCGGCTGAACATAGCGCCTGTACGGGAGGTCATTCGCGGGCTGTTCCTCAGGCGCATCGTGCGCGCGAAAGGGCTTTCGCGCCAGCAGGGGCTGGTGGACGGGATTTTGATGCCCACCCCCGCGGCGGTTCTGGCCGCGCTGGAGCTGCTTTCAAAAGGCGTCGGCGGCGCGCGCGGCCTGGGCGATCTTGTGGCGGTGGACCTGGGGGGCGCGACGACGGACGTATACTCCATTGCCGACGGGCTGCCAAGCGGGGCGTCCACGATGCTGAAGGGACTGCCGGAGCCGCACGCCAAGCGTACGGTGGAAGGCGATATCGGCATGCGGTACAGTGCGGCGGGCGTGGCGGAGGCGGCCGGCATGGCGAAACTTTGCGGGCTGTCGGGGCTTCCGGCGGGGGAGATCGAAGGGCTGTTGGCCCTCTTTCGAGAGAAGCCCGGCGTGCTTCCCGGGGCGAACGAATCGCTTGCGCGGCTGGATACGGCGCTGGCTTCGGCGGCCATGGAGATTGGGCTCATCCGGCACGCGGGCACGCTGGAGAGGGTGTACACGCCCGCGGGCATGACGTACGTGCAGACGGGCAAGGACCTGACCCGCGTCGGGACGCTGCTGCTGACCGGGGGCAGCCTGGTCCATGGCGGCAGCGCGGACAGGATAGCGCGATACGCGCTGGAGAGCGGGGACGAGCCGTCGTCGCTCAAGCCGCGCGAGGCTCGCGTGGTGCTGGACAGGCAATATATTGTAGCGGCGATGGGCCTTCTGGGCGAATACTACCCACAGGCTGCGTTTGCGATGATGCAACGGTCATTTCAAGTGGCATAACGCTGTAAAGGAGCATGACCATGGAACTGAAAAACAAGCGGATGGAGGAAGGCGCCTTTATGGCACGGCGCGCGGCGGTGCTTGCCGGGTGGCCGACCGGCGCGCAGGTGGATTTGGACGAGGCGATCGCCTATCAGAAGGCGATTCCCATGAAAAAGCGCTTTGACGTTACGCTGCGGGACGCGGCCGCGCGGCAGGCGACGCTTGTGCAGCCGCGCGCGGGCGTGCCGCTGATTGACAGGCACATCGAGCTGCTGCGCCATTTGGAAACAGAAGGGGAAGCGGACCTGCTGCCCACGACGATTGACAGCTATACCCGCCTGAACCGCTATGAGGAGGCGGAGCACGGCATCAAGGAGAGCATCGCGCAAAGCAAGGCAATGCTCAACGGCTTTCCGGCCGTGAACCATGGCGTAATAGGCTGCCGCCGGGTGACGGAGGCGGTGGAATCCCCCGTGCAGGTGCGGCATGGGACGCCCGACGCGCGGCTGCTGGCGGAAATCACCCTGGCGGGCGGCTTCACGAGCTTTGAGGGTGGTGGCATTTCCTATAATATACCGTATGTGAAAAACGTGCCGATGGACAAGACGCTTGCGGACTGGCAGTACGTGGACCGGCTGACGGGCTATTATGAGGAGAACGGCGTCTCCATCAACCGCGAACCGTTCGGCCCGCTGACAGGCACGCTGGTTCCCCCGTGCGTGTCGCACGCGGTGGCGGTCATTGAGGCGCTGCTGGCGGCCGAGCAGGGGGTGCGCGGCGTTACCGTGGGGTACGGGCAGTGCGGCAACCTCACGCAGGACGTGGCCGCGGTTCGCGCGCTGGAAAAGCTCACACGAGAGTATTTGGCGCGCTTTGGGTATGACTGCGAGGTCACGACCGTGCTGCACCAGTGGATGGGCGGCTTTCCGCAGGATGAATCGAAGGCGTTTGCCGTCATTTCCTGGGGGAGCGCCGCGGCGGCGCTGGCCAGGGTGACGAAGGTGATCGTCAAGACGCCGCATGAGGCGATGGGCGTGCCGACCAAGGAGGCCAACGCGCAGGGGCTTAGATGCACAAAGCAGATGATTTCGATGCTGGCCGACCAGCAGTTCTCCGGCGGCAGGGCGCTTGAGGAGGAAATCGCCATCATTTGCGAGGAAACCCGCTGCATCCTGGAAAAAACCCTGGCGCTGGGCGACGGCGATCTGGCCGTGGGCACGGTACGCGCCTTTCAGGCGGGCGTGCTGGATATCCCCTTCGCCCCCAGCCGCGTCAACGCGGGCAAAATTTTGCCCGCAAGGGATAACCAAGGGGCTGTGCGGTTGCTGGACACGGCGAACCTGCCGTTCTCGGAATCGTTGAAGGCGTTCCATAGGGAGAAAATCGCCGAGCGCGCCAAGGCGGAAAAGCGGGACGTGAGCTTTCAGATGGTAATTGACGATATTTACGCCATCAGCAAGGGGCGGCTGGTGGGAAGGCCGAGGTGAATACAATATGGGCGCTATCAGCAAGAATTGGTGGAAGAGCCACGGCGTGATCATGAATTTGCTGTATTTGCGAGGCATGGGAAAGTTATAACGCATTATTGAAGGGGGTCTGACGGATGAAAATCACGCGTTTACTCTGCGCGAAGGGAACCACGGGCTTTTTCTTTGACGACCAAAAGGCGATCAAGGCCGGCGCCGTAGCGGATGGCGCGACGTACCGGGGCGCGCCGCGGACGCCGGGGTTTTCCGCGGTGCGGCAGGCGGGCGAGGCGGTGTCTGTGCTGCTGGTGCTGGAAAATGGGGAAATCGGCTGGGGGGACTGCGCGGCGGTGCAGTATTCCGGCGCGGGCGGGCGCGATCCGCTTTTTCTGGCGGAGGCGTTCATCCCGGTGATTGAAAAATATGTGGCGCCCGTGCTGACCGGCGAGGAGGCGGAGGGGTTCCGCCGCCTGTGCGTGAAGCTGGAGGACATCCGTGTGGACGGGAAGCCGCTGCATACCGCCATCCGCTACGGCGTCTCCCAGGCGATTTTGGACGCGGTAGCCAAGGCGTCCAGGCTCAACATGTGCGACGTGGCGGCGCGGGAGTACGGCACGCGGGTAGCGGAGGAAATGATCCCCATCTTCACGCAGTCGGGCGACAGCCGCTATGAAAATGTGGACAAGATGATCATGAAAGGCGCGCAGGTGCTGCCCCACGGGCTCATCAACAATATGGAAGAAAAGCTGGGCGCGGACGGCGGGCTGCTGCTCGGCTATGTGGCGTGGCTGCGGGAGCGTATTTTGCAGCTACGGGTGGACGAACAGTACGCGCCTGTGCTGCACATCGACTGCTACGGCACGATTGGGCAGGCGTTTGGCAATGAAAACTATGGCGCGATGGCGGACTACCTGCAAACGCTGGAGGCGGCGGCCAAGCCGTTTATCCTCCGCATCGAAGGGCCGATGGATTCTGGCAGCCGAGACCGGCAGATGAAGGATTTGGCCGCGCTGACCGCGATGCTGGACAGCCGGGGCATCAACGTGGAACTGGTGGCCGACGAGTGGTGCAACACGTTTGAGGACGTGAAATACTTTGCGGACAACCGCGCTGGGCACATGATCCAGATCAAGACGCCGGATCTCGGCTCGGTGCACAACACGGCGGAGGCGGTTCTGTATTGCAAGGCCAAGGGCATCGGCGCGTATCAGGGCGGAACGTGTAATGAAACGGACCGCTCCGCGCAGGTTTGCGTGCATATCGCGCTGGCCACGCAGCCCGCGCAGATACTGGCCAAGCCCGGCATGGGCGTGGATGAGGGGTATATGGTTGTGTATAATGAACTGCGGCGCGCGCTGGCGCTGCGCAAAGCGGGGATTGGGGTATAATGTTTTGAGGCTGGAACGGAATTGTGCGGGGCTGGAGAGGAGTTTTCTGGATGGCGCAAGAGGAATTTAGAATTTTATCCACCACGGCTATTTTAGGCTACGGGTTCCCCATGGCCTCCTTTGAGGCGGGCATGGCCCGCAAGCCGCACCTGATCGCGGCGGACGCGGGCTCCAGCGATCCGGGGCCGTATTATTTGGGCGCGGGCGTGAGCTTTACGGACCGGGGCGCGGTGAAGCGCGACCTTGAGATCATGCTGAGCGCGGCGGTGGAGCACGGCATTCCCGTGGTGATCGGCACGGCGGGCGGCAGCGGCGCGAACGCGCACGTGAATTGGTGCCGAGAGATCGTGGAGGAGATTGCCCGCGAGGGGAACCTGCACTTCAAAATGGCCGTGATCCGCGCGGAAATTCCCAAGGAGACGGTGCGAAAGGCGCTGCGCGGCGGCAAGGTGACGCCGCTGCACCCCGCGCCGCCGCTGACAGAGGAAAACCTGGATGAAACGGTATGCATTGTTGGGCAGATGGGCGTTGAACCCGTCATCAAGGCGCTGGATCAAGGCGCGCAGGTGGTGGTGGCCGGGCGCGCGTACGACCCTGTGTGCTTTGCGGCCGCGGCCATGCGCGCGGGGTATGACCAGGGGCTGGCGACACACCTTGGCAAGATTCTCGAATGCGCGTCCATCGCCGCCGTGCCCGGCAGCGGCTCGGACTGCATGTTTGGATACCTTGGGAAGGACTATTTCCGGCTGGAGCCGCTAAGCCCGGCGCGCAGGTGCACGACGGCCTCCGTCGCGGCGCACACGCTCTATGAGAAGACGAACCCCTACGTATTGCCGGGCCCCGGCGGGTCGCTGGATTTGACGGAGACGAAATTTGAGCAGGAAACGGAGCGCATCGCCCGCGTGTCGGGCAGCAAATTTGTCCCTGCCCGGCGGTATACGGTCAAGCTGGAAGGCGCGAGACGGATCGGGTATCGGACGGTATCCATCGCGGGCACGCGGGACCCTGTGATGATGCGGGAGATAGACGCCGTCACGCGGGGGGTGCGCGAGCGCGTGGCGGATAACTTCAAGGGCGCGGCGTTTGAGTATACGCTTCATTTCATTCTCTATGGCCGGGACGGCGTGATGGGCAGCCTGGAGCCCACGCCCGTGATAGACGGGCATGAGCTGGGCATTGTCATTGAGGCGGTGGCGGATACGCAGGCGCACGCGGACACCATCTGCGCCTTCGCGCGCTCCACGATGCTGCACTATGGGTATGAGGGCCGCCGGGCCACGGCGGGGAATTTGGCGTTTCCCTATTCGCCCAGCGACTTTCACGCGGGGGAAGTGTTTGTGTTCAGCGTGTATCATCTTTTGGAAGTGGAAGATCCTTGCGCGCTGTTCCCGGCGGAGCATGCGGAGATATGAGCATGAAAAGGAAATGGGTATCGGGCCTGGCGATGGGGGTTGGATTGGCAATTCAAGCGGAATGAGGGGGTGTACTCACATGAACGTAAACCTTAAGGATATCGCGGGCATTATCCGCAGCAAGAACTCTGGGCCGTATGAGCTGACGCTGGATATACTGTTTTCCACGCGGGAATGGTACGAACGCGTGCGGGACGCGAAGGCCATCCATGAGGGCGTGGTGTGTGCGCTCTACAAAATTCCGCCGGAGAAGATCATCAACATCGTCCACTTTGAGCCTGCGGACGCGATCAAGATTACCATCGCGCGGCCCCTGTGCTCGGGGGACCCGGGCGAGACGGATGTGTATGGCGCGCAGCAGCACGCGCCTTTGCTGAACCTGGCGATAGAGTGTTGAGGGTGGAGCGGCCCGCGCGGCGGGGCATAGAAAAGACGTATAGAAAAGTTGGCCATACATGCCGGCAATGAGCGTCTTGCGGGGGCTCATCATAACCCTGTATCCTGGTAAGACGTACGCATAAGGAGGTTCAGCCATGCCCGTCATCGGACGCCCCACCTTGGACGACCACTGTCTGTACAGCGTATATTTCGCGCCCCGTGGGGCGGCGCGCATGATGGAGATGGGGATGCAGATCAGCCAGCGCCACCTGAGCCCCTTTGACCGCCTGATCGGAGCGGTTGGCGAGGCGGGATCTGGCAAGAGCATCTTGCTTCGCGGCATGTTCCCGGGGTTGGAGCTGTCCAACGACGACAACGGGGTAAACGTACGCCCGCTGCCCATTTTGGACATCGGCGGCGGCGGGTTTTATGAGCCGCACACCTATCATATTGACATGCGGTTTGAAATGGCGTTTACACAGACGCACGTGCTGGCGCAAGCGGTGCGGGAGGCGCTCCGCCTTGGCCGGCGGGTCGTGGTGGAACACTTTGAACTTTTATATCCGCATATCGATATGAACGCGGAACTGCTCATCGGCGTGGGGGAGGATATCATCGTGACGCGGCCGACGATCTTTGGCCCGGAACCGCGGGATCTGGCCGAGATCACGCATCGGTCCATCCGCTACCGGCGCATGGCGCACACGGCGGAGGATCTGGCGGAAAGATATCTGTGGGAGCCGTGCCACGGGGAATATGAGCACTCGGATGTGCGGCACGGGTTCGTGCTAAAGTTTGAACAGTGCCCTGAAGTGAACCTTGAGCAGATGGAGGAATGGGTGCTGCAGCAGATCGCGCGCGATTTGCCCGTGTGCTATGTGGACGACGGCCATATCCGTTTTGGGGAAAAGCTGCACCGGTGCACCGGGCCGCGGATGCATGTCAAGTCCACGGGGGAGATTGAAAATTTCCGCATGCTGCATGAGTATAAGTTTGATCCCATGGATAACAAATATTTGATGGTAGGGCTTGTGGGAGAGCCCATCGCGGATATGCGCGACCTGAATAAGATTACCTAATTTTTACATTCTGAATTCATATATATAGTATTGACATGGCGCAAGCACCTCAATATAATGGGGAAGCTCATGAGCGGGAAGGGATGTTTTGCATGATCGCCAGCATAGTCAAGCGTGACGGCCGCAAGGTGCCGTTTGCCCTTGAAAAGATTGAAGAGGCCGTGTGCAAAGCCTTTAAGGCGTCTGGAAGCGCCAAGGGCATGGACACGGCCCATGAAATCGCGGCGCAGGTGGTCATGGCGCTAGACCGGGACGAGAACATTGACGTGCCGACGGTGGAGCAGGTGCAGGACGTTGTGGAGCAGGTGCTGATCCGCAACGGCTTCGTGCGCACGGCCAAAACGTACATCCTCTACCGCGCGGAGCGCAGCCGTATCCGTGAGCGGAAGGGCCGGCTGATGAAAACCTTCCGGGATATCACCTTCATGGACGCGCACGACTGCGACATCAAGCGGGAGAACGCGAACATCAACGGCGACACGCCCATGGGCATCATGCTTAAATACGGCTCGGAGAGCGCCAAGCAATTTTACGACATGTATGTCCTAAACCCCAAACACGCGCGGGCGCACCGTGAAGGGGACATCCACATCCATGACCTTGAGTTTCTCACGCTGACGACCACGTGCTGTCAGATTGATCTGCTCAAACTTTTCAAAGGCGGGTTTTGCACCGGGGACGGCTCGCTGCGCGAACCTCAAAACATTGCCTCCTACGCGGCGCTGTGCTGCATTGCCATACAGTCCAACCAGAATGACCAGCATGGCGGCCAGTCCATTGTCAATTTTGATTATGGGCTGGCGCCTGGCGTGGCCAAGACGTTTGTAAAGAGCTACCGAGAGAACCTGTCCCACGCGCTGGAGCTGCTCTCGGACGTACCCGAGCCGGAAGAAACGGCAAAGCGGCTGATCGAAACCGTGCAGCGGGAGACGGGCATGCTGCCCACGCTGGAGGAGGCGCCCGCGTTTACGCAGGCCATGCTGCCGCATCTGACGGCGCTCTCCGGCGAGGCTGTCGCCAAGCGCACGCTGGAGTTTACACAGCGCACGGCCATCCGCGCGACGGACCACGCGACGTACAAGGCCATGGTGGCGCTCATCCACAACCTCAATACCATGCACTCGCGCGCTGGCGCGCAGATTCCGTTTTCATCCATCAATTACGGCATGGACACCTCGGCGGAGGGCCGCATGGTGATCAAAAACCTGCTGCTGGCCACGGAGGCGGGCATGGGGCGCGGGGAAACGCCCATCTTTCCGATCCAGATTTTTCGGGTCAAGGAAGGCGTCAATTACAATCCGGAGGATCCTAACTATGACCTGTTCCGCATGGCGATCCGCACGTCGGCCAAGCGGCTGTTCCCTAACTTCAGCTTCCTGGACGCGCCGTTCAACGCGCAGTATTATAAGGGCACGCCGGAAACGGAAATCGCGTACATGGGCTGCCGCACGCGCGTCATTGGCAACGTCTTTGATCCCACGCAGGAGATAGCCAACGGGCGCGGGAATCTTTCGTTCACCTCGGTAAACCTGCCGCGCATCGCCGTCAAGGCCAACGGCAGCGTGCAGTTCTTCTTTGAGGAGCTGGACAGGCAAATGGACCTGGTGTTTGAGCAGCTGGACGAGCGGTTTATGATCCAGGCGCACAAGAAGGTATACAACTACCCGTTTCTGATGGGCGAGGGCGTGTGGCTGGGCAGCGAAAAGCTCGCGTGGGAGGATGAGGTTGGCGAGGTGCTCAAGCACGGAACGCTGACCGTGGGGTTCATCGGCCTGGCGGAGACGCTTAAGAGCCTTACCGGCAAACACCACGGCGAGAGCGAAGCTTCGCAAAACCTTGGCCTGGAGATCATCGGCCATATGCGCGCGCGGTGCGACGAGCGGAGCGCGGCAAAGCGGATGAACTATACGCTCATCGCCACGCCCGCGGAGGGGCTGTCCGGCCGCTTTGTGCGCATGGACCGCGAGAAGTACGGCAGCATCGCGGGCGTGACCGACCGTGAATATTATACGAATAGCTTCCATGTGCCGGTGTATTACCCGATCAGCGCGTTTGAGAAGATTGCCCTGGAGGCGCCGTACCACACGCTGACGAACGCTGGGCATATCACCTATGTGGAGATGGACGGCGATCCGATGCAAAATTTGGACGCGTTTGAGCGTGTTGTGCGCGCCATGCGGGAGGCGGGCGTTGGCTATGGCTCCATCAACCATCCCGTGGACAGGGATCCTGTGTGCGGCTATAGCGGCATCATTGGCGATACGTGCCCGCAGTGCGGCCGTGATGAGGAGAGCGGGCAGTTTGAGCGCATCCGCCGCATTACCGGCTATCTGGTGGGCACGCTCAACCGCTTCAACAACGCCAAGCGCGCGGAAGAGCGGGATCGGGTAAAACATGGCGTGTGACGCGAAACCCCTGCGGGTCGCGGACATTTTAACGGACTCGATTGTGGACGGACCAGGCCTTCGGCTGGCCGTGTTCACGCAAGGGTGCCCGCACCGCTGCGCTGGCTGCCATAATCCGCGGAGCCATGATCCCGTGGGCGGATATGAGGTTTCTATTGCGGGCATCATGGATAGCATCCAAAAAAACCCGCTGCTGGCGGGCATTACGCTGACAGGCGGCGAACCGATGGAGCAGGCGGCCGCGTGTCTTTCTCTTGCGCGCGCTCTCCCCGCCGGGCTTTCCCTCTGGCTGTACAGCGGGTATACCTATGAAGAAATTCGGCAAAGCGGCGACGCGAGCCGGATCGCGCTGCTGGAAGCGTGCGACGTGCTGGTGGACGGACGGTTCGAAATAGAGAAGCGTTCCCTGGCGCTCCCGTATCGCGGCAGCGCCAACCAGCGGCTCATCGACATGAAAAAAACCCGCGCGAACGGCGGCCGGGTTATAATGTGGGAAACTACGGCGTGGTAACCGCTATTCGTTGCGGGTCATGTTGTCCGCATAATCGCGAAGGGACGCGATGGAGTTGATGCCGTCCGGCCGGTCGTTGATGGCGGTGCGCACGTAGAAGGGAAGCTGTTCAAACAGCTCGCGCGCTTCGGGCTCATTGCGCAGAAGCTCATGCAGGTCCGGATACTTTTTCATTCTTTTCACCTCGGATACAGTATGGCCGCGCGGCGGATTTGATATACTCCGCGGCCCCGTGCACCGAGCCCGTTCGGGGCGGGCAAAAGCCGAGCGCTGGCGGCAAGAAACCGGCGCGAACGCGCGGCAGAAGGCTGCGCCCGGCGGCGGGGGCCGCGGCTTGGCGGAAAAACAGCCGCCGGGTTATGGCAAAATCTATCGGGAATTGGCATCAATCCATCGCAAAATGATACTGCGCGATGAATGGCGGGGGACCGCCGGATCCGTCTTGCGGCGGCCCACGCATCGCTTACAAATCACCGCCGCTTAGGTTCTGTTCCTCCCCCACCTTTGGCTTATGAATGGCGTACAGGTCGGCGTATGCTTCCGCGGCGTCTTCATCCTGTACGGGCGCGGGCATAAGCCCCGTGCATTCGGTGAAGGACGCGATATTCTCCGCGTCGTAAAGGGGCTCCCGTACGGGCTTCCTGTCCTTCCTTAGGTTCTTGGCCATTGTTCCGCCTCCTTTTTGCCTTGGCAAAGACGACGTTATTATATGAAAAAGCATGGGCGATTATTTGCGGGGGAGTTTCACACGGACTTCACGCTAATACCCCAGCGTCACCGCCCTGTTCAGCACGTTTCTCGCGATCGGCGCGGCCACGCTTGACCCCGCGCCGCCCCGCTCGACCACCACCGCGATCGCAAGCGGGTGTTCCGCGCTGTCCGCGAACCCAACAAACCAGGCGTGCGTGTTAATGCTCTTATCGTCGCTCGCCTCCGCGCTCCCTGTTTTGCCCGCGACGGTCACCCCGTCCATCCTGGCCTGCGATCCCGTGCCGGACACAACGGTGGCGATCATATAATTTTTGATCGTCTGCGCGACGGCCGCGGCGCAAGCACGCTTATACGTGCGGCTGGGAAGCAGCGTCCGGCTGCCGCCCTTTGCCGTAGTCACGGACAGCATCAGCCGCGGCTCCATCATCACGCCGTCGTTGGCAATCGCGCCGGCGATCATGGCCATGTGCAGCGGAGTCGCCAGCACGCGGCCCTGCCCCACGCCAGACCAGGCCAGATCGTCTTTGTTCTGGTTCGTCGTGGGGTATTGCGCGTTGTATACCACCATATCCCGAAACAAAAAGTTGTCCCCAAAGCCAAAGGAAGACGCCGTCTGCGACAGGCGGTTGTACCCCAGTTCCAGCGAGAGGCTGGCGAAGACCGTGTTGCAGCTTCGCGCGAACGCCTGCTGCATCGTCACGCGGCCATGCACCTGGCCTGACGCCTCGGTCACCGTGGTCCTGTCCACCACCAGCGTGCCGGTGCACTCCGCCTCCCTGTCCGCCACGCCGATGATATTGTCCAGGGCGGAGGCCATGGTGATAATCTTGAACGTCGAGCCCGGCGGGTAGAGCCCCTGCGTGGCGCGGTTGACCAGCGCGCCGTTGTCCGCGCCGCTGTTCATCGTGGCGTTGATGTCGCGCGGGTCAAAGTCCGGATAGGAGGTGGAGCAGAGCACCTCCCCTGTTTTCCAATTGAGCACCACAATCGCGCCGCCTTGGTACCGCTTGAGCAGGCTTGCCGCGTATTCGCATAGCTCCGCGTCGATCGTCAGGCGCACGTCGTCACCCCGCGCCGGCTGGCCGGAAAACAGCCGCTCCGCCCTGTCCAAGATGCCGGAATTGAACCCGAGCAGATAGCCGGCCATGAACGTCTCCACGCCGTTGGCCACGATGCCGCGGCTGTCTCCCACCACATGGGAAACAGCCTGCCGCATGCCCGTATGGCGAGGGTACGCGCGTTTGCCGTCCGCAGCCGTCGTCGCCAGGACCAGGCCGTTGCGGTCCATGATATCGCCGGTGATCACATTCTGCTTCTGGTCGTTCAGGCGCGGGTTGTTCGCGCTGGCGAACCAGCGGCCGCCATAGAAATACACCGAATAGGAAAAATACGCGCCCAGCCCAATAAAAAGAAGGGCAAGCATCAGCGCCAGCAGCCGGATGTTATGCCGCAGCTTCTTCATGGCAGCGCCTCCCTTTCCTCGGCCATGCGCTCATCCGCCTCGCGGTCCTCCGCGTTTTGCGCGGCCACGCCGCACAGAAGGCCCATGATGCCCATGCACGATACGAGCGACGTGCCGCCATAGCTTAGGAACGGCAGCGTAATCCCCGTCAACGGAATGAGCTTAATGACCCCGCCGATGATCACAAAGGTCTGCAGGCCTATGAGCAGCGAGCAGCCCAGGGCCAGCAAGGAATGGAACGACGTGCGCGCCTGGAGCGAAATGGCCAGGCCGCGCATGACGATGATCACATATAGCCCCACGACGCACAGCCCAAACAGGATGCCGAGCTGTTCGCAAAGCACCGCGAAGATAAAATCCGTCGAATACGCGGGGATCGCGCGGCTCTTGCCCATGCCAAGACCCAGGCCGAACAGCCCGCCGCTGCCAATGGCTGTCAGCGCCTGCACCAGTTGATACCCTGTGCCCAGCGCGTCCGACCAGGGGTTCCGCCAGATCGCCACGCGCGTCTTCACGTGCGCGAACATCTGGTAGCCCATAATGGCCGCGCCCACGCCGCCTACGCCGCCCAGCAGCGTTAAGGGAAGGTTCGACGAGGCCGCCCAATACATGAGAAGCGTGACGAGGTAATACATCAGCGCGGTGCCCAGGTCTTTTTGCAGCATCAGCGTGGCCAGGCAGGCCACGGCAAAAAGCAAGCCCGGCAGCATGCCTTTAATGCCGCGAAGCGAGCTGAAAAATTGTGCGAGAATCAAAAGCAAAAATATTTTAACCAATTCGCTCGGCTGGAAGGATCCGATCAAAGGGATGATGATCCAGTTCTTCGCGCCAAACGTCTCTTGGCCAATCGCCACGGGCAGCAGCAGCAGCGCGACGCCAGCCACAATCAGGAACCAGCATATGCCGCGCCAATCCTTCATCACCCGTATGGCCATCGCGCATACCGAGAACATCAGCATGCCGCCCAAAACGATCCACATATGGCGCAGGCCCCGCTCCGGCGATAGCCCGTACAGCAGAATGACGCCCAAGCCGCACAGGAAGCTCATGAGCATCACCAGCATGGCGTCCGCCTTCAGGCGCTTCGCCAGAAACAGTACGGACACCCACGCCATCAAAGGCAGCAGCCCCAGCATAATCGCCGTCCAATCAAACGGATTGCCGCGCAAAACGAGCAGAAGGCACGCCGTGCCCTCAAAGAGCATGATCGCGCTCAGCGTCATCCGCGTGGCGTTACGCCTGCCGGCGCGTTTCTTTTTCTTTTTTACAGGCTCTTCCTCACGGCTATGCCTGCGGCCACGTCGCGCCACGCTCTTTACCCCTGTTTCTGCGTATTTTTACGGTGAGCGCCGGCTTTGGCAGCTCAACCCGGCTGACCGGCGCCGCCGCGGGCGCCTGATCCCCGCGCGCCTGATCCTCGCGCGCCTCTTCTATTCTTACCCTCGCGCGTTTTTTTATCGGTTCCTCGCCGGAGAGCAATATGCCCGCGAACAAGCGCAGCTGCAACGTCACGCCGCCCGTGCGCAGCGTCGCGCCATGGCGCAATATCGCCTCCCTGCGCACCCATTCACCATCTACCTCAATCGTGTTCGGGTGCCGAGGCAGCATGTGCAGGCCGTCTTTTCGCAGGTAAAAGCGGGCGACCCGGCTGGGCACCGCCTTGCTTTGGACGCGTATGTCGCAGGCGCGGCCGCTCCCCACCCAGCCGTCGCGCGAGGCGCGCAGGACCATTCCCTCCGGCATGGCCTCTTCTTGGGAGAGAACCACCGCCCATTCGCCGATGAACCCGGCGTCCAGCAGGCGGCCGCGCATGCGCTGGCTTTGGCTGGCATCCTTGCGTATCCATTGAATGGCGCGCCAGACGATGATCAGCACAAGCAGCGCGAACCAGTACCGTAAGGTATACGCGAGGACGGCATAGATTGACTCGTTCATATGGATAGCATACCATGAAGGGCATGGCGTGGCAAGGTGCGCAATGAAGTGCGTCACGGTCATTTCCCCTCTTCCCCTCGCCACCCCTTCATGGTATACTACCCTCATGAACGAAACCTCCTTCGACCTCGCCGTCGTCGGCGCCGGCCACGCCGGCTGCGAGGCCGCGCTGGCTGCCGCCAGAATGGGCGTCAAAACCCTGCTTCTCACCATGAACCTTGACGCCGTCGCCACGATGCCCTGCAACCCCTCGGTCGGCGGCACGGGCAAGGGTCATCTCGTCCGCGAGCTGGACGCGCTCGGCGGTGAGATGGGGCTTGCCATTGACGATACTTTGATCCAGTCCCGCATGCTGAACACCGGCAAAGGCCCCGCCGTGCATTCCCTGCGCGCCCAGGCGGATAAGCGCGCCTACCAGCGCCGCATGCTCTCCGCGCTGCTAAACCAGGAGGGTTTGGAACTTCGCCAGGCCGAAGCGTCGGATTTCCTTATAGAATCCGGCCGCGTCGCGGGCGTTCGCACGCTCACCGGCGGCGTGATCCCCTGCCGGGCCGTAATCGTCGCGACGGGCGTATACCTGAAAAGCCGCGTCATCATCGGCGAAGCCCAGTGGGAAAGCGGCCCGCAAGGCTTTGGCGCGTCGCTCGCGCTATCCGGCGCCCTCACGCGGCTTGGCTTTCCCCTGCGCCGTTTCAAGACTGGCACCCCCGCCCGCGTGGATGGCCGCAGCATAGATTTTAGCAAAATGACGCCGCAGCCGGGCGACGAGCCCATCGTCCCCTTTTCCTTTCTCACGAACCGCCCGCTCCAAAACAAGGCGCAATGCTATCTGACGTGGACAGGCGAACAAACCCATGAGATCATCCGTCAAAACCTCCGCCGCGCTCCCATGCTCACCGGCGCGATCCAGGGCACGGGCGCGCGCTACTGCCCCTCCATTGAGGATAAAATCGTCCGCTTCGCGGACAAGGACCGCCATCAGATCTTTCTGGAGCCGGAAGGCCTTGAGAGCGTGGAATGGTATGTACAGGGCATGTCCTCCTCCATGCCGGAGGATGTGCAGCGCGCCATGTACGCCACCGTCCCGGGCCTTGAGAACGCGAAGCTGCTTAGGCTCGCCTACGCCATTGAGTATGACTGTATCGATCCTCAGCGCCTCAAACCCACGCTGGAGGCGCGGGACATCTCCGGCCTGTTCTTCGCCGGGCAGATCAACGGCACGTCTGGCTATGAGGAAGCCGCCGTGCAAGGGCTGCTCGCGGGCATCAACGCGGCGCTGTCCCTCAACGCGCGCCCGCCCCTGGTGCTTACGCGCGAGCAGGCGTACATCGGCGTGCTCATTGACGATCTGACCACCAAAGGCGTCAGCGAGCCCTACCGCATCATGACCTCGCGGGCTGAGTATCGTCTGCTGCTAAGGCAGGACAACGCCGACCTGCGCCTGACCGAAATAGGCGGCCAAGCGGGCCTGGCCAGCGCCGAGCGCCTCTTGCAAACGCGTGCAAAGCGCGACCGCACGCGGGAGGCCATCCGGCTGATCACCTCCCTCCGCCTGGACGCTCTGCTGCGAAGGCCGGAGGTCACCTTCGACGATCTCGTCAGCCGGGAGCCGTCCCTTTCCGCCATTGATCCCGCCGCCAGCGAGCAAGCCGTTATTGAGATCAAATACGAGGGTTACCTGCGCAAACAGGCGTCCGCCATCGCTCGCTTCCAGCGAATGGAACAACGCCTGCTGCCGGAGGATACGGATTATCTCATCATCCCCGGCCTGCGCATGGAGGCGCGCCAGCGGCTCAGCGCGCTCCGCCCCCGCTCGCTCGGGCAGGCGGGCCGAATTTCGGGCGTTTCCCCCGCGGATATCGCGGTGCTGGCCATTTGGCTGCATAAAGCAAACCCATGAACCGCCTCATGCGTTTGAAAAAGAAGGGACGCCGTCCCCCTGAACAGGAGGGCCCATGGAGCATGAAAAATGGATGCGGCTGGCGCTTGAGGAAGCCGCCGGCGCCGGGGCAAGGGGTGAAATCCCCGTAGGCGCTGTGGTCGTCTTTGGGGGCGCCGTGATCGCCGCGGCCGGCAATTCGCGCGAATCCACAAACGACCCAACGGCACACGCGGAGATGCTCGCCCTGCGGGCCGCGGCAGCAAAGCTTGCCAGGCGGCGTCTCATGGGCTGCACCCTCTACGTCACGCTGGAGCCATGCCCCATGTGCGCGGGCGCCATCGCCATGGCGCGGCCGGACGCCGTCGTCTTTGGCAGCCGGGACCGCCGGGCGGGCTGCTGCGGCAGCGTCTACCGCCTGACGGAAGACCCGGCGCTCGGCCTTGGCGTCGTGCCCGCCCACGGCGGCGTGCTGGCCGGTGCGTGCGCCGAACTTCTGCATGAATTCTTTAAAAATAAACGCGAATCCGAGGCGTCGCAAAAGTAGGAGGCAATTCACATGGTCACCATTCAATGCCTGCGGTGCGGCGAGGAAATGCGGGTCAAAGAGGGCAGGATGCCCCGCGTGTGCCCCTTCTGCGGCAAGCCGTTCGCCGAGGAGCCCGATCCAATGGCCCTGTCGCCGCTGGACGAGCGCTTGTTGAAAGAGCGCAGTCCCCAGAAAAAATACAGGATGATCCAGGAGGCGCTGTCCGCCGCGCCCAACGACTTTTCGGCAAACCGCGCGCTCCTCTTTCACGGCCGCCTCCACGAGCCGATGCGCGGCAATGGCGTTGATTTTTCCATCATCAAATCCCATCTGTTCAGCGTGTTCGAAAAGCCCGAGGCATACGGCAATGCCGCGTTGGAAGCGAAATATGACGAGCTGCTGCGCGGGCCGCAGCTTCAAAAAACCATGTCGCTCGCGCCGGACGCCGAAAAGTTCTTTGAAGCTTACCTGCGCCGCCTCGCGCGCGAGTATATCGATCTTTTCATCCGCGGCGCCAGCAGAAACAACCAATCGGTATTCGGCTTCGCGCTCAGGGACGATTCCGTCGCGCGCAAGTGCGTCGCGCCGGTCAGGCGGATGCTCCGTTCCATCCGCGCAAGCGAGCGGCTGGATGATCAAACAAAATTGCTGCTGCTTGACGCTGTGAAGGACGGCTATGCGAGTTTGTTTCCAAACTTTGGCGATATGCTGGATACGCCGGAAGGATGAACCTCGCGGCCCTCTCCCGCCCGCCTCATTTTTTGCGTTTCGCCCGTGAAAATGGTATGATATAAGGAGGGTTACGGATGCGCAGGGTGCCCGCATGGCAGCGGCTCGTTTCGGAAGGTTTTTTTGCCGCCCGGGGCGAGGCCGAGCGCTGGATTCTCGCGGGCAAGGTGCGCGCGGGGGAGATTCCCGTCACCAGCGCGGGGCAGCCTGTCGCCGCAGACGCGCCGCTTGCCGTGCGCGGCCTTGCCCAGCCGTATATCGCCAAGGGCGGCCTTAAGCTGGAAAGCGCGCTGCAAGCCTTTTCCGTTGCCGTCAGAGGCCGCGTATGCATCGACGCGGGCGCGTCTACGGGCGGCTTCACGGATTGCCTTGTGAAGCACGGCGCGTCCAGGGTGTATGCCGTGGATGCCGGTTTTGGGCAATTGGCCGGAAGCTTGCGGCAGCACCCTTCGGTCGTGAATCTGGAGCGCACGAATATTGGGGAGGAAGCGCTCCTTTCGCTCGATCCCAGGCCTTCGCTTGGCACGGTTGACCTCTCGTACCTTTCCCTGCGCAAAGCGGTTCCTCAATTCGCGCGCATCCTGCACGGGCAGGGGGATTTGCTCTGCCTGGTCAAGCCGCTCTTTGAGATAGACGACGCGGAGGCCCGCCGCACCGGCAATATTCCGCCGGGCGCATACGAGCCGCTGCTTATGTCGCTGGCGGATGATTTTCAGCGGGACGGATACCGCCTGTGCGGTGTCACGCACAGCCCCGTCACCGGCAACAACGGCACGCTGGAGTTTTTCCTTTGGCTGTCCATGGAGGCCGCAGCCGGCCTGCCGCCGGGCCCGCTGAAGCTCGCGGTCAGCCGGTCCGTTTCAGCCGCCCGGGCTTTACCCATATACCAATAGAAAGCAAAGGAGAATCGCTTGCTATGAATGAAAACCGCTCGTTCGCGTCCTCCCTTTGGCGCGTCGTCCTGTCGCTCCTCATCATAGGGGCCGTGCTGGCCGCCACTGTGCTCGTTTCCGGCAGCGCGCTGATCACCGTGGAGGACATTACGGTCAACCGCGTCCTCGCGGGGACATACGGCACGCCAGATTGGCGCGTGCGGGAGATGAACCCGCTGCTCGCGCAGCTTCTGACGCTCTTCTATCGCGCCGTTCCGGCCGTGAACTGGTACGGCGTCCTGCTGCTGGCTTTACTGCTCGCGGCGGCAGCCGGGGCCGTTGCCCTTGCGGCGCGCAAAAAAGGCGGGTTTGTGCCCGCGGCTGTCATCTTGTGTCCTATTGTACTGCTGCTGACAAACGCCGTGCACTCCACCGCCGTCTGCGCGCTGTGCGCCGGTACCGGCTCTCTTCTCATCATGGACGGCCTCCAGCGCCGCAAAGGCGGGTCGGCGCGCACCATCGCGGGCGCCGTGCTGTTCCTGTTTGCCGTCATGCTGTCCTTCTATTGGGGCGTTTTGCTGGCGGCCGCGGCCGCGGTATGCTATCTTTCCTATGCCGGTCACGAAAGCCGCGTAAAGGGTTTCGCGCTGGGGACGGCGGTGATGGCAGTACTCGCCCTGACCTCGTACGGATATGCCACGCTCGTGTATAACACGCCGGAGATGGCCGCGTACCGCAATCACTATGCCCTCTATGAAAGGCTTCAGCATAGCAGCCTGAAGGAAGAAGCGGACAGCCTCCTCTCCGCATACGGGATTCCCGTTTTCGTGGAAAGCGATCATTTGAATACAGGCCATGACAGCGGCGGCGATCATGAGCACGCGGAGCCTGACGGCCAGCGCGCCGACCTCGCCGTTGAGCTTCCGCCCAACGCCTTCGACGCTGTCGGCTGGTCGCTGAACGACGCGTCCCTGTTCTTCACCCGCTACGGCATGGATACGGAATTGACCGATCCGCAAACCCTGCGCATCCTCAGCCGGGAGGCCCGCTATTACAGCGTACAGCCCGGCAGGCTGCTTTCAGAGCTTTACACCACGCTGAAAAAGCCGCAGTTCCTGCTGCTGATCGCCCTGCTCGTCTTCACCGCGCTGGGCGCCGTCGTCACAAGCCACGGCAAGGGGCTGACCGCGATGCTGGCCGTGCTCTTCGCCCTGGGCGGGCATATCGGCGCCTTGGCCTGCTACTATAATTCCTTCTCGGATATCGCGCCCTTCTACCTGCTGGCGATCGTGGCGCTTTTGTACCATTACGACGGAGAGGACGCCAAAGCATGGTATCGAAGGTTGCTCGCCCCGCGCGGCTTGCGCCTTGGCGCCTCGCTCCTCGCGCTTATCTTCTTTGCCGCCGGCATGACCGGTTTCTTTTATTACACAAGCGCCGCGCCCGCAAACAGCAATGCATACGTGGCGGAAGCGGTGAACTTCATAAGGCCCTATCTCGCGGCCAATCCCGATACGCTGTTTATTGGCGATAACCCCAACGAACGCTATAAGCCGCAAACGCTTGACGCCCCGGGACGCGGGGAGGATCAAAACCTGCTGGCAGGCAGCTATGATCTCTACAGCCCCCGCGCGGCCGCCCTGCTGGAAAAATACGGCCTTACCAACCCCCTCAAGGACAGCCTCGGCCGAGAGGATATTGCCTATATTTCCATGTCCTATTCCGACAGCGCCGTTTCCCTCCGCCTGGCGGACGCATATGGCATCTACGCAAAGCCTCCCGCGGAACTGCTCACCGAGCCTTTCTATTCGGAAAAGATCATCCGCCTTTCCGCCTATACGCGGCAGGAGGTGGAAGAGCTTGTGGAAACGGCGCGCTACGAGCAGGAGCAGGCCGAGGCTTGGGCGCAGGCCTTGCAAGAGGCTGATGCAAAGGGGCTGATTCCGCCGGCGGAGGAAGACGGCGGCCCGCCGGAGGCGGCCCTTCCTCAAGGCGCGCCCGCTGAGACGAAGCCCGTGCCCGATGCGTGATGCCATATGGCCGGTAGCCATTGTCGGCGGCGGCGCGTCTGGGCTTATGGCGGCCGTCGCGGCCTCTCAAACCCGTCCGGGTTCGGTGCTGCTGCTGGAAAAGGAGCCGCGCGTGGGGCGCAAGCTTTTGGCCACGGGCAATGGCCGCTGTAACCTGCTGAACCTTTCCGCGGGGCCGGAACACTATCATGGCGGCGGGGCGCAAGCCGCCGCCTCGCTGCTTTCCCGTATGCCGCCCAAGGCCGTTATCGCGCGCTTTGAGGCGCTTGGCCTGCATGTGCGGGAGGAGGAAGACGGGCGGATCTATCCCTACAGCGGCCAGGCGAGCGCCGTGCTGGATGTCCTTCGCGCCGCCTGCGGGCGGCAAGGCGTCAAAACCCTATGCGGCGCGGAGGTCGTGCGGATCACGCCGGGCGGCGGCGCCTTTACCCTGCGCATGGCGTCGGGGGAAGCGCATGCCGCGCGGCGCGTCATTCTGGCGGCAGGCGGCATGGCCGCCCCCGCTTTCGGGGCAAGCGGCCAATCGTTCGCGCTGCTTTCCGGCGTCGGCCACACCGTCGTGCCCCCCATGCCCGCGCTCTCGCCGCTCAGGCTTCCGGCGGAGCGCGTCCGCGGCCTCAAGGGTGTGCGCGTCCGCGCCACGCTTGCGCTTGTGAGCCAAGGCGCGCCGCAAGGGGAGGCGCGGGGCGAAGCGCTCTTTACCGAATACGGCGTCTCCGGCATCGCCGCCATGCGGCTCAGCCGAAGGGCGGGGGAACTGCTCCGCTCAGGCAAGGACGCCACGCTATCCATCCGCCTGCTGGATACAGAAACCGCCGAAGCCCAAATGGAGCGGCGGCTGTCCCTCTATAAAAACCAGTCTTTAGAAAGCTTCTTCACCGGCTTGCTGCATAGCCGCGTCGCCCTCTGCCTTCTGCGCGAGGCGGGTCTCTCGGCCGGGGCGCCCGTCACGCTGGCGGCGGCGGGAATACTCGCGCGCCTGCTGGCGGATTGGCAAGTGCCCATCCTTAGCGTGCTGCCCTTTGAACACGCGCAGGCTACCGCCGGCGGCGCGGTTCTTGAGGAGTTCCATCCGCAAACGTTGGAATCGCTTATTCTGCCGGGGTTCTATGCCTGCGGGGAAGCGCTGGACGTGGACGGGGATTGCGGCGGATACAATCTGCTTTGGGCTTGGGTCTCCGGCGCTGCGGCGGGGGAAAACGCGGGGAAGCCATAACGCGGAGGTTGCTGGCCGCCGTAACACTCAATTTTCGCGCGGCATTTGCCTAACGCTATAGCATCTGCTGTTCATTGATAATCAGTTTAAACTGCAGCCCCAGCGTTTGGCAGGCCCTGCGGCACAAAATCATGCGGTCCAGGAAAATTTCAAAATAATCCATCACAGAGCCATAATGCGTATCCACGGTCAGCTTAAGCTTGAGCAGCGTATGTTCCTCGTTGATTTTCACGATCGACTTTTTCGTGGCAAAGTTCACGCGGTCGTGGATGTCAAAGGCAGTCGTGTCCTCGTTGCGCACGCGGCTTCGGCGCACGTCCGATTTATCGCCTACAATAAGCGCGGCGGTGATCGCGTTGATCGGCTCGGCCGTGCCCTCGTCGTGGTTGCCGATGGCCGTAACAACGGCGGCAATGTCCTCCGGCGGCATGCCCATGCGCTCCAAAATATGAAACGCCATCAGCGCGCCGCTCTGCGCGTGGTCAGCCCGGTTGACGAGGTTGCCGATATCGTGCAGGTACGCCGCGATCTGCGCCAGATCCACCGCGCGGCTGTCCGCGCCCATGGTTTCCAGAATGTACTTGGCCGTCTCCGCCACGCGCGCCACATGGGCCGCGCTGTGCTCCGTATAGCCCATGGTCTGAAGGGACGCGTCCGCGCAGCGGATGTACGTGTCAATGGCCGGATCGCGTTTGATTTGGTCAAAGGTAATTTCTTGCATGTGCTTCCTTTCGCCGCTTATCGTTACTTCATTTTTCACATAATTCGACTTTCACATTCCGTTTCCTTCACGCATAGGATACGCTTTGTCCGGAGAAATTTTAGCGAGACACTTGACTAAATCGATGAAGTATCGTATACTGCCAGCAAATCAAGAAGGAGGCGCCCTATGCAGAGCCAACACGAGCTGCTTCGGCCCGACGAACAGGCGACCCTTGTGCTCCGGCGCTTGTATGAGCGCTACGGCTATAAAAAATTCCGCATGAACCGGTTTGAGGAATATGATTTCTACGCCGTCAACCGCGATTTTCTCGCCAACGGCCAGATCATCACCTTCACGGGGCTGGACGGCAAGCTGATGGCGCTGCGGCCCGACGTAACGCTGTCCATCGTGAAAAAAACCCAGGCGGATGCGGGCGCGGCGGACCGGCTGTATTATACGGAGCCGGTGTACCGCCCCTGCAAGCACGCTTCGGCGTATCGGGAGAGTTTTCAGGTGGGCGTGGAGCACATCGGCGAAATCACCCCCTATGCCAGCGTGGAGGTGGTTTCGCTGGCCGCGCGCAGCCTTTCGCTGATAGAGGCCGATTGCGTGCTGGACATCTCGCACACAGGCTATGTGGAGGGGCTGCTGGCGGGGCTGCCCATGGACGATTTGACGCGCCGCGCCGTGCGCCGCTGCATCGAGGAAAAGAACGCGCATGAGCTGCGGCTGGCCGTGGCGGACACGCTGTCCGGGGAGGAGGCAGCCAGGCTGGCCGCCGTGGCGCAGCTCTCCGGCCCCTTCCCCCAAGCGCTGCCGGAGGCCAGGGCGCTGGCCAGCGGCGAGATGATGCTGGCCGCCATCGCCGAGCTGGAAACGCTCTACGCGGCCATGGCGGCCTCCGGCGAGGCGGGCCCGCTCCGGCTTGACTTTTCCATCACCAGCGACGCGAAATACTACAGCGGCCTGATGCTGCGCGGCTACATCCGCGGCGTGCCCAGCGCGGTGCTCAGCGGCGGGCGGTACGATCCGTTGCTGAGGCGCATGGGCAAGCCGGGCCTCTCGGCCATGGGCTTCGCGATCTACTTTGACGAGCTGGCAAGGTTTCTGAGCGCCGAGGCGGACACAGCCGTGGAAACCGTGGTGCTCTATAAGCCGGACGCGGACCCCGCGGCGGTGACGCGCATGGTGCACTCCCGCGTGGCACGGGGCGAGCGCGTCTGGGCCGGCACGGCGCTGCCCAAAGGCCTTACGTGGTCGCGGGTATTGGAGGTGAACGGGCATGCTTAACATCGCCTTGCCCAAGGGGCGCCTAGGGGATAAGGTGTACCGCCTGTTCGCCCAGATGGGCTTTGACTGCCCGGATTTTTTTGAGGACCATCGAAAGCTCGTGCTGGAAAGCGCGGCCGGGGACATCCGCTATTTCCTGGTGAAACCTTCGGACGTGGCGATCTACGTGGAGCACGGCGCGGCGGATATCGGCGTGGTGGGGCGGGATATTTTGCTGGAGACGCGGCCGGACGTCTATGAACTGCTTGATTTGAAGCTTGGCAAATGCCGGCTTGCCATCGCCGGGCCAAACGATTTCCGCGACCGGCCGGACGCGCCCCTCCGGGTGGCCACCAAATTCCCCAACGTGACACGGCGGCATTACCAGGGCAAAAACCGCGACATTGAAGTCATCAAGCTCAACGGCTCCATTGAGCTCGCGCCGCTCCTTGGGCTTTCGGACGTGATTGTGGACATTGTGGAGACCGGCACCACGCTAAAGGAAAACAACCTGCGCGTGTTTGAGGATATCGCCCAAAGCAGCGCGCGCCTGATCGCGGGCAAGGGCGGCTATAAATTCAAGCGGCCAAGAATTGATTCGATTGTAACGCAAATGACGGAGGCGATTGAAACATGATCCGGATTATGCAAAGCGGCGAAGTGGACGCAAGCGAGCTGATCTCGTGCCAGGTGGAGCAGAACATGGAAATCGACGCCCGCGTGCTCGCCATCCTAAGCGAGGTGCGCGAACGCGGCGACGAGGCGGTGCTCGCGCTTACCAGGCAATTGGACGGCGCAACGCTTGACGCCTTGGAGCTTCCCGCCCGGGAAATTGACAAGGCCTACGCGGCCATGGACGCGGATTTTCTCCAGACGCTGGAAATGGCCGCCGAAAACATCCGCGCGTTTCATGCAAAGCAGGTCCGCAACAACTTTATCATCAGCGAGACGGAAGGCGTTTTGCTCGGCCAGAGGGTGACGCCCCTCGCCCGCGCGGGCCTGTATGTGCCCGGCGGCACGGCGCTCTACCCCAGCACGGTCCTCATGGACGCCATCCCCGCGAAGCTGGCCGGCGTTCCGGAGGTCGTCATGGCCACGCCGCCAAGGCCCGACGGCAGCGTGGACGCGGGCGTGCTCGCCGCCGCCAGGGTGGCCGGCGTGAGCCGCGTCTTCCGTATGGGCGGCGCGCAGGCGATCGGCGCCATGGCGTATGGAACAAAGAGTGTGCCGCGCGTGGACAAAATCGTCGGCCCCGGCAACATCTACGTCGCCACGGCCAAGCGGCTTGTATACGGCCTGGTGGATATCGACATGGTGGCGGGGCCGAGCGAGATTCTCATCATCGCCGACGAGACGTGCAATCCCGCCCATATCGCCGCGGATTTGCTCTCGCAGGCCGAGCACGACAGACTGGCGTCGTCCCTGCTCGTCACCACGAGCCAGGCCCTGGCCGAGGCCGTGCGGCAGGCGCTGGAGGAGCAGATCCCCCGGCTGCCCCGCGCGGATATCTGCCGGGAATCCATCGACAAAAACGGCCGCATCATCGTGGCGGAATCGCTTGCCGGCGCTGTCGCCATCAGCAACCAAATCGCGCCGGAGCACCTTGAGCTGTGTGTGGAAGACCCGTTCAGCCTGCTGCCGGCGGTGCGAAACGCGGGCAGCATCTTCCTTGGCAAAAACGCGCCGGAGGCGCTGGGCGATTACTTCGCCGGCCCCAACCACACGCTGCCCACCAGCGGCACGGCCCGCTTCTCCTCCCCGCTGTCGGTGGATGATTTTGTAAAGAAGTCGTCATTCATCTACTATACAAAAGAAGCGCTGGGCAAGGTGCGGGCAAGGGTCGTGGATTTTGCGACGCGCGAGGGACTGGCGGCGCACGCGGAGAGCGTGGCGATCCGGTTTCGGGAGGCGTAAAAAACGAAAGAGGGGAACGCGGGGGGATCTCCGCCCTTTGGCGGACCTCTTTCAAACACCCTCAAAATAAGAGAGGAGAGCGGCCATGAGCCGATTTTTATCCGACCGCTTCGCGGCGCTCACCCCCTACGTTCCCGGCGAGCAGCCGAGGGACCAGCGGTATATCAAACTGAACACGAACGAAAGCCCCTATCCGCCCGCGATCGGCGTGCTGGAAGCCGTCAGCCGCGCGGAGGTGTCGCGGCTCAACCTGTATTCGGACCCCACGGCGCGGGAGCTTGAGAGCGCCATCGCGGCGTTTTACGGCGTGAACGCAGAGCAAGTGATGGCGACCAACGGCTCCGACGAGGCGCTGGCGTTCTGCTTTCAGGCGTTTTGCGATCAAAAAACGGGCGCTTGCTTCCCCGATATCACATACGGGTTCTACGAGGTCTTCGCCAGGCTTTACGGCGTGCCGGCGAAGGTGATCCCGCTGGACGAACAGTTCCGCGTAACGCCGGCGCTGTACCGAGGCGCGGGCGGCACGATCTTTCTGGCGAACCCGAACGCGCCGACGGGGATCGCGCTTCCGCTTGCCGCCGTGGAGGAAATCGCGCGGCAAAACCCGAATACGCTGTTGGTTGTGGACGAGGCGTATGTGGACTTTGGCGGGGAAAGCGCCGTGCCGCTGATCGGCCGGTACGATAACGTGCTGGTCGTCATGACCTGCTCCAAATCACGGAACCTGGCGGGCGGGCGCGTTGGTTTCGTGCTGGGGAGCGCGGATGTCATACGCGACCTTCGCAAGATAAAGTATTCGTTCAACCCCTACAACCTCAACCGCCTCTCGCTGCTGGCCGGGGCCGCCGCCCTGCGGGATGAAGCCTATTTCCGCGCGTGTGTAAATACGATCATGGAAACGCGGGCATGGGCGGCGCGGGCGCTTGGCGAGCGTGGGTTTGAGGTGCTGGATTCCCGGACCAACTTTGTCTTCGCAAAGCCAGTAAGGCTCGGCGGCAAGGCGTATTATGAAGGGCTGAAGGCGGCCGGGGTGCTCGTGCGGCACTTTGACGCCCCGCGCGTCCGCGATTTTGTGCGCATCTCCATCGGCACGCCGGAGGAGATGCGCGCGCTGCTGGACGCGACAGACCGTTTATGGGAGGAAAAGAGAGCATGAGACAGGCTACCGTCACCAGAAACACAGGGGAAACGCGAATCACGCTGACGCTTGCCCTGGACGGCTCGGGCAAGACCGAGATCCGTACGGGGTGCGGGTTTCTCGACCATATGCTCACGCTCTTCGCGCGCCACGGGCATTTCGGCCTGTCGCTCGCGTGCCAGGGCGACACACACGTGGACGACCACCACACCGTGGAGGACTGCGGCATCGCGCTGGGGCAGGCGTTTGCCCAGGCGCTGGGCGGCGGCCGCGGCATCGCGCGGTACGGAAGCTGCCTGCTGCCCATGGACGAGGCGCTGGTGCGGGTGGCGCTGGATGTGTCCGGCCGGGGGCATTTGGCATACGGCCTGAAGCCGCGCGCGCAAAAGGTTGGCACGTTCGATACGGAGCTGGTGAAGGAATTTTTCGGGGGCCTGTGCCGGAGCATGGGGCTGACGCTGCACGTCACGCAGCTGGCCGGTGAGAACGCGCATCATATCCTGGAGGCGGCCTTCAAGGGGCTTGGCCGCGCGCTGCGCGCGGCCACGGCCATTGACCCCGAGCGGCAAGACGAAATCCCTTCCACAAAGGGCGTGCTCCTATGATCGCGATCGTTGACTATGGCGTAGGCAACCTGTTCTCGCTGGCCGCGTCGCTCCGGCACCTGGGCCTTGAGAGCACGGTGACCGGCGACGCGGACGCGATCGCGCGGGCGGAGCGGATCATCCTGCCGGGCGTGGGCGCATTTGGCGACGCCATCACCAAGCTGCGCGCCACGGGGCTTGTGCCCACGCTGGATCGGGCCGTGGCCGGCGGCACGCCGCTGCTGGGCATCTGCCTTGGCATGCAGCTCTTGTTTGAAAAGAGCGGCGAGTACGGCGACTGGGCCGGCCTTTCCTACCTCGCCGGCTATGTGGCGCCGCTGGCCGGCGACATTCCGCCGGCGCTGAAGGTGCCGCAAATGGGGTGGAACGCGCTTGAAATTCTGGACGAAAAAGAGCCGCTGCTGAAATACACAAGGCCGGGCGAACATGTATACTACGTACACTCCTACTACGTCAAGGGCTGTGAGAACAGCCTCAAGGCCGGGTCGCGCTATGGCGTCTTCGTGCCCGGCGTGGTGCGCGCGGGCAATGTATGGGGCGCGCAGTTCCACCCTGAGAAGAGCGGAACGGCAGGCCTCGCGATGCTCAAGGCGTTTGGCGAGGGTGTGGGCTGACGACGGGGGAAACGCCTTCTTTCTTTTCGGGAGAAAAGAAAGAAGCAAAGAAAAGCCTCTTTAAAGAAGCAAAGAAAAGCCTCTTTACACTGGAATAGGGCTTCCCCCGGCGCCGTATTTGGTAAAGCGAGGAGACAGGATGGATGATCGTTTTTCCGGCGATTGACCTTCGGGCGGGCAAGGTGGTGCGGCTGACGCAGGGCGACTATGGCCGCATGGACGTATATGGGGACGATCCGGTGCAAACGGCGGAAAACTTCCGCGAAGCGGGCGCCGCGCATTTGCACGTGGTCGATCTGGACGGCGCCAGGGACGGCGCGCCGCGCAATCATGACACCCTGGCCGCGCTGGCGGCGGCGGAAGGCCTCTTTACGCAGGCGGGCGGCGGCATCCGCACGCCGGAGCGGGTGGATGCGTATCTCAGCCTTGGCATAGACCGGGTGATCCTGGGCACGGCCGCGCTGAGAGACCCCGCCTTTCTTCGTGCCATGGTGGCGGCGCACGGCGAAAAAATCGCCGTAGGCGTGGACGCTAAGGACGGCAAGGTCGCCGTGGAGGGCTGGCGGAACGTGAGCGACACGGACGCGATGGCGTTCTGCCGCCATCTGCGCGACTTGGGCGTGCAAACCGTCATTTACACCGACATTGCCAAAGACGGCAGGCTTTCGGGCACAAACCTGCCCGCGTACGAGGCGCTCGGCAAGCTCTCGGGCCTTTCCATCGTGGCGTCCGGCGGCGTCAGTTCGGAGGCGGAAATCAAAACGCTGCGCGATATGGGGCTCTATGGCGTGATCGTCGGCAAGGCGCTGTATGAAAAGCGGCTCGCCTTAGACCGCGTGCTGTCAATCGCGAAGGGGGTTTTATCGTCATGATTACCAAGCGCATCATTCCCTGTCTGGATATCCGCGGCGGGCGGGTGGTCAAGGGCAGGAACTTTGAGGGCGTCCGCGACGTGGACAGCCCCGTGGCGCTCGCGCAGTATTACAACACGCAGGGCGCGGACGAATTGGTCTTCTATGATATTACCGCCAGCGCCGAGGGGCGCGGCCTGTTTACGGATGTGCTGACCGGCGTGGCCCGCGAGGTGTTCATTCCGCTGACCGTGGGGGGCAACATCAACTCGGTCGATGATTTTGAGCGCGTGCTGGGGTGCGGCGCGGACAAGGTGAGCGTCAACACCGGCGCGGTCCGCACCCCTTCGCTCATCGAGGCCGCGGCGCGCAAGTACGGCAACCAGTGCGTGGTGCTGTCCATGGACATCAAGCGCGTGGACGGGCAGTTCCGCGTCTTCGCCAAGGGCGGGCGAGAGGATACGGGCATTGACGCGCTGGAATGGGCGCGGCGCGGCGCGGAAAGCGGCGCGGGCGAATTGGTGGTGAACAGCATCGATACCGACGGCGTGCGGGACGGGTTCGACCTGGAGATGCTCGCCGCGATCTGCGAACGCGTGCGCGTGCCGGTCATTGCCAGCGGCGGGGCGGGCCGCATGGAGCACTTCAAGGCGCTGTTCCAAACCCTGCCGGGCGTGGACGCGGGGCTGGCGGCCTCTATTTTCCATTATAAGGAAGTCGGCATTCCGGCGCTGAAAAAATACCTGCGGGCGCAGGGCATTGAAATGCGGATAGGAGGCGAGCCATATGGACCTGAAATTTGACAAGGACGGCCTGATTCCGGCCGTGGTGCAGGACTTCCGCACGGGCCGGGTGCTGACCGTCGCCTATATGAACCAGGAGAGCCTTGCCATCAGCCTGGCGGAGAAACGGACGTGCTTTTACTCCCGCTCCCGCCAGGCGCTCTGGCGCAAGGGGGAAACGAGCGGCAACACGCAGCGCATCGTGCGCATGACCGCCGACTGCGACGGGGACGCCCTCGTCGTGGAGGTTATCAAGGAGGGCCCCGCGTGCCATACGGGCGAGGAAAGCTGCTTCTTTACGCTTCTCTACGCGCAGGAGGGCGCGCAACCCTTCTCCATGGACGCGCTCTACCGCCTGATCGAAGGCCGCAAGGCGGAGGCCAAGGAGGGGTCCTATACCACGTACCTCTTCCAAAAAGGCAAGGAAAAGATCCTCAAAAAGGTGGGCGAGGAGTGCACGGAGGTCATCATCGGCGGGATGAAGGGCAGCAAGGGCGAAACGGTCTACGAGATAGCCGACCTGGCGTACCACGTGCTGGTGCTCATGGCGGAGATGGGGATCACGGTGGAGGATATCCGCCAAGAGCTGGCCGCGCGCCATGTGGTGGACCATAAGGTGAAGCAGGAGACGCAAAGCGCGGACAAATAACAGCGGCATGACAAAGCAGATTCGCTTTGACGCGGCGGGCGTTCTCTGTACGGCCGGGGACGGCGCGAACGAACGGCTGACCCCCTTTTGTTCAGGCGGCCCGCCCCGGCGCCGCGCGGGAGAAGCTTCAGCGGCTATCCAAATACCGCCTCGTATACGGGCAGGCCTCTATACATTTGCCGCACAGCGAAATCTCGATGCCAAGCCCGCGCATGGAACGCTCCCTGGCCGTTTTACGGCATGCCGGGGCGTCAAAAAAGTCGCCGCGATTCATTTCCACACGCCATGGGCGGCCCGAAACCGCTCCGGCGGGGCAGGCGTCCTGGCAAGCCGTGCAGCCGCCGCATTTTGACGCGTCGACCGGTGCCGCGGTCTCCAGCGGCGCGTCCGTTAAGATGGAAGAAAGCCGCACCATGGAGCCAAATTGTTCGGTCACCAGCAGCGCGCACTTGCCAATCCAGCCGATGCCCGCGCGGGTGGCGACGGTTTTGTGCGGCAGCGGGGTGCTGTAAGCCGTTTCAAACCGCTCCACATACGCCCGCGTTTGCGGGACGGCCGCAAACCCTCTTTCCCTCAGAATGCCCGCGCCCCGTTCCGCCAGGGCGTCAAGCGTCTCGTTGAGCAGGTTGTATTGCCCGTGATATTCCCTGGTGGGCAGATCGCGGATTCCGCGAATGGCCGCTTTGGGGTACTTCACCGCAATGGCCACGCCGATGGGGAGCGCCTGGCGTATGGCCGGCGGCACTGTGGCCAGGCTGCCAAAGCCGACGATATCCGCCCCGTGACGGAACAGTTCGGATTTTAGAAGCTTCGTCATGGGGGAATCTTTCCCATTCATACAGCATCCCCCTTTCCTCCACATGAAGGTATTATAACGTGAGTTCGACGATTAAGAACAGGGAAGAGCGGGGAAGGAGTGAAGGTCATGGAGATGCAAGGAAGGTTTTTTAGGGAGGA
>JGI20171J29575_12612800_pt1 | contig 42866 bp, 38 predicted proteins | sample TergutNc150P4_FD_29575 | JGI IMG/M metagenome (IMG submission 29575)
GCGGCCGCCGGCCGCCGTGGCCGTTGATCCATCACCGCCGACCCCGCCACCTACGGCATCGTTCTTGAAGCCAGAGGCCGTCCCCTGGGTGACTTTTATCTTGTTGTTCATGGCCTCCACACAAGCGTTGGAGAGGCCGGACGCGACGGTGCCCAGTAGTTACTTCCATGAGTAAACACCTCATTCAGTTGGTACAAAGCGCCTTGACCTGCATATATCATCTCACATGGCACCCCCGAACAGCACCATTGCGATGCACAGTGGCCTCGGCAACGAAGCCGGCTGCTGCGTCAGAGCATAGACATCACATCACTTCCCAGTGACCGCAAGTGCCACCGACACGCACGATAACACCAGATTTTTTCAGCTTCTGCAAATGTCTCTGAACAGTGGCTCTTGGAATCCCTAATTGCGCGGAAATCGCAGCACAACAGTAACGCCGCCAAGGCAGATTACAGGGCAACTTCGGGCACACTTGGGGTCGGCTCTTCGAAGGGGTTTATCAGTGTTGTGTCTAGATATGAGAAATCCTTGGTGTTCCTAGTCGCCAAGACACCACCTGCCGCTATGCAGGTCGCAGCGATCATGCCGTCCTCGACTGTTAAAGCCCTGCCTTGGTTTCTGGCCGACTCGGCAAATCGGGCATAAATTCGGGCGGCGGCAGCATCGTAGGCCAGTATCCGGTTTCGGTAGCCGGAGGTTATCCGCTCCATGGCTACCAGCAGGTTCTCGCGCCGTCTGCCCACAGGCAAACGAAGCGCACCGTCAAGCAGCTCGCCAATAGTGACAGCTGTAAGGTAGAGGTATTGCTCATTCATGAACAGCCAAGCCATGACATTCCTGTCGGGCTCCATTTTGATTGTCTCCAAGATGATATTCGTGTCCAGTACCACCGGGCGCGCTGCCATCAGGCATCATCTCCCAAAATTAGCGTATGAAAACTGCGGTTTGAGATTGTAGTCTAGATGCCTTTTTTGCTGACCTCATTATAATCTTGAAGGCGCCCCGCTTTGCGGGACGCCTCCAAGTGAAGCCATCGGTTTCTAAGGCTCACAAACTCAATGGCCAGCAGCTGCCATCAGTTATAGCTTAATAGGCTTTGAAAGACTCCTTCGGAGCCAAACAGATCGGGCAGGCCGTGAAGTTCTCGCCCTTATGGATATAGCCACAAACCGGGCAAAGGTAATACTTATCACTGTCCGGCTTATCGATGTTGTTGTAGGCATCCAAGTAGCGCTCGGCATGAACCGCCTCGGCCAGCTTGGCCTTGGCGAAAACGGCAGCGGCGGTTTCGTTGCCCTCTTCAATGGCCACCTTGACGAAAGACGGATACATGTCCGAAGTCTCATAGATCTCGCCGTTGGCACCAAGGATCAGATTAATATCGGTCTCATAAGACTTGACGTCCGGTGCTGCAGGCTTGGTGGCCTTCGGGTCGAGTTTTTGTAGCTCGGCAAACTCCAGCTCAATGTGGATCTTCTCGGCATCAGCAGTAGCCTTGAAGAGCCGTGATATCTGTTCGTAGCCAGCTTTTGTAGCGGCGGCAGAAAATGCCTCGTACTTTGTGGTAGCCCCTGTCTCACCAGTAATGGCAGTCTTCAGGTTCTCCAAGGTAGTGCCAACCTTGGTCGTGCTCTCCGGCACAACATCGAAGTTGGTGGCCTTCTTGTAGTCGATGGCCTCCTTGGGGTCAAGCACATTGGCGGTGGTACCAGCAGCAGCATTCCCGGCTTCATTCGTAGCGGTGCCGCTGTTGGCATCGGCCGTGGTCGGGCTGCAGGCGGCCAAGGCCCCGGCACCCGCCAAGGCCACCGCGCCAACAGCCGCTCCGCGAACCAAGGTGCGCCTACTGAACTCAGAATTCTTTACTTCCATCTTCTAATCCTTCCTTTCTCGTGAACACTCTTAAAGCCCGCATTTCAAAGACTCTACCGAGATATATTATAGTAGATGGATTGGGAATTATCCATCTACTTTCTCAACATATTAGGGAATAGAGACGGGTAGGCAAGTTCCGTAAACCACAGGCCTTGGACGCTAAAATGGGGGTTGTGCACGAATTCCTCCGGCCAAGTAGGCTTTTTGCTCGGTGACACCCCTCCTACGTGCGGCTCTGAATGATCGGCTGTTTTAAAAGCCAATAAATCTGAGAGGAATTCGTGCACGGCCCCTATTCCAACGGCAAAGGCTCCTAGCTCATTATGACACTATTCGCCCTCTAGCTCCAGTGCAGCCGACAAAATTTGTTCTAGGCTTTCAGTGTCCCGCATGAACTCCGCGAATTCCATCTCATCTTTGGTCAACGGCGCTTTGGATACTGTGACCATGCTTAGCGGCCTTGAAAGCTGGCAGCCGTCAATGCTCAGGGTCTTCAGCCTACCCATCTGGCATTCCTGCTGAACGGTCAGCGCCGAGATGATGGTCACACCCATGCCAGCTTCAACCACCTGCTTGATGGCCTGGGTACCGCCTAGCTCCATATAGATGTTCAACTCAGCAGCTCCGAAACCAGCCTTCTCCAATGCCAGCTCCATGACTTTACGGGTGCCCGAACCTCTTTCACGGATAATCATCTTCTCAGTTTTCAGCTCATCGAAAGTGACAGAGTCGCGGCTGGCCCACGGATGACTGGCGGCAACCACCACTGCCAGCTCATCGTGCCAAAAAGGCTCGACATCAAGATTCCAGTTCTCGGGTACCGGGCCTTCAACCAAAACGACATGAATGCGCTTGCCCACTAAGTCAAGTGCTAGTATCTCGGTGTTAGCAATCTTGGCATTGAAGTCGATGCCCGGGTAATCGCTGTTGAACTTGTTGATGATATGCGGCAAGATATACTCGCCTATTGTCAGTGTTGCTCCCAAATGGACACTGCCATGCTTGCATTCTGTCGCCTCACCAACGGCCTCACTGGCTTCCTGCAGCAAATCCAACACTTGACAGGCATAGTTGTAGAGAATCGTGCCACATTTTGTCAGGCTCACACCTTTATTCGTTCGGTCGAGCAGCCTGGCATTGTACTCACGCTCAAGGTGCTGTATCTGGACGCTGATGCTTGGCTGGCTCATATGCAGCAGTTTGGAGGCCTGTGTGATATTGCCGGTATCCGCAACTGACTTGAACACTCGGAACTGCTGTTCCAGCACGCCCATTGTGGACACCCCCCTTCCTCCGATTCTGTCTGAAAAATCGCAATAGCCGTAGTCTGGGACGTATTTTTCTTTCGCGCCGACCGTGTTCGCCTGTAATTTTCCCATAGCATACTCTTTTCACTTAGTGCCCAATATCTACCCCATTATCGCACCTATTCCCATATCCTAGACTGCATCCTAGTCGCCCGTTTATCCGGATGATCAGCATCTACCGGGACTGAAAAAACCACTGTTCATAGCCATTAGGCCGTTGCAGCAAAGTCCAAAAAAGGCCTATTCATGCTCACCAAGGCATTGACCATCAATTCCACAAGGCCACCGTAGTGAACATTGAACTTCTTGGTAGTTTCAAAGAACTCAAAGAGGTCGCGGATGGTTCCTTTGCAATTAGAACAGGGGGCACAGACATACTTGACGATGCCCGGGTCAGTGAACTGCTCCCCAAAGGCCTTGACGATCTGCGTGAACTTCATGCGGCCACTGACCTTGTTGCGGAAGTCTTTGAAGTTGTATGAGTTCATAATAGCAAATCCGCTGCCGCCGCCACAGCAATAATTATCAACCCCATGCGGCATCATCTCCCTGAACTGCGGGCAAATGGCCTTGAGAATGTCACGTTGCGGCTTGACAATGCCCATCTGGCGAACGACATTGCAAGGGTCATGCAATGTTACTGGGAAATCATTCTTCGACGGATCCAGCTTCAACCGCCCGCTGCTCACCATCTCGGCAAGCAACGGCAGACAGCTTTCAACCGGTATGTTCCGCTCCGACACCATGCGGTCGGCGCTGAGCGCCAGTGCCTTATGGGCATGCCCGCATTCACCAACGACTATCCGCCGTACTCCGAGCTTCTCTGCTGCCTTGATCTGTTGCATCGCGACCTTACGGGCTTGGGTATCGTCATACCAGATGCCGTAATTGACACTGTCGTAGCCAATCATGTCTGAACTCAAGGTCCAATCCAAGCCGGCCTCTTCAAAGAGGATGGCGAAGGCTGCCGGGTTCTCCGGCCAAGCCATATACTCGCCGGCATTGTGGATCAACAAGATATCAGCCCCCTGTTTATCTATCGGGAACTCGATTTTGCGGCCGCAGGTCTCCTCGGTTTCCTCGGCGATGAACTCCAGCGTGTCGATCAAGGCCGGCTTGGTGATGCCGGTTGAAGAGCCGGTTTCCAACTGACGCATTGAGCCTTTGGCATGAATAGGAGTAGGGGCAATGCCCATCTCTTGGCTGAATATCTTGCGGATCTCCCGTGTCAGCATGCCGTTGTCTAAGGCCAGAGGGCAAGTCTGGGCACAGCGGCGGCAGAGGTTGCAACGATAGGCCAGCTCCCCTAAGCGGGCGATGCTCTCCCAGTTGATGTCGATGTCAGCACCAACAAAGCCGCCGAGAAGTCGGCCGCTTGGCGTAAAATAGCGCCTATATATCTTGCGCAGCACGTCAGAGCGGAAAATGGGACGGTATATCTCCTGCTCACCGCTAGACTTGAAGATATGGCAGGCCTCGGAGCAGGTATTGCATTTGGCACAATAGTCCATTGTCAACTGCAAGGGCTCCAAAAAACTATTGTTGCTGTCGGCAAAGCTCTTGGCCAGGCCGCCGATGAAGCGGCGGACAAACTCGTCTTCGTCCTCTTTAGTTTCTGGACGCCTCAAGCCATCAAGAGCGATGAAGCCATCCAGTGAGGCACAGTGTTCTTCTGCCCATTCTGGCTTTGGCTGCTTGAACGGCGGCTCCATGCCGTCAGCGCTGTATGGCGCTGGCAGCGGTGCTAGGTCAGCAATTGGTGATAGCAGGTCTGTTTTCAGGGAGATGTCCCTCGGAGCTATTTTGGTGTTTGTCATTGTTTTGGCTCCTCAACTGGTTTAACCGGGTTGACATGGGGGGCAACCCAGACGGTCTTCGGTTTGTGGGCTTCCAGTTCCTTGATTTTTCGCCGCACCTCGCTATCGGCCAAGTTTGGGTCGTTGTCCCAAAGCACTTTATGGAAGGCGAAGTATTTGCCCACGTAATGACTCATCTTGCTCATTGGGATATATATAAGCATCAAGCCGAGCAACACCAGATGCAGGTAGACAACTGCCGCAAAAGTTTGGCCGCCACCGCCCAGCACACTGGCGGCAACCACAAACGGCGAGGCGAAACCGCTCCAGCTGGCAATGCCGGTGACTAGGACGCAGAAGATCAACACCAGATTGAAGTACTCCTGCGGGGTTGTGTATTTTCTCATGCTGGGGTCAACGATGCGTCGTACCAAAAGCAAGAAGCTGCCCAGTGTCGTCAGTGCAAAACCAGCGGCACCAACAGCAACGGTAATCCAATACAACCATGGCGGCGAGGCAGCGACATTGACAATCAGGGCGATAGTCCAAACGAACATGGCGTAGACACCTAGATGAAAACAATAGGATGCCCACCAAAGGCTCCTCTGCTTTTCAAAAAGCTTACGGATGAATATCATCTCTTGGAGCATATCTAGCAGCTCATTGAGCTTGTCGATCCGCCGTGGCTTATGCCACCACTCAGGCTCTTCTAGATATGAGCCGCCGTATTTGGCACGTTCGGCTCCCTCTTTGGGAATTGGGTAGATCTCTAATCTACTGTGTACTGGCAGCCTCTTAAAGCGCCAAGCACGATAGACCGAGAGCAACAAAAAGCCGACCATGGCAATGATGATGAAAACTGATACTAGGATAGCGCCCAACACTGTGATCCTCCTCATTCTCTGACGATGGCTACAACTACAATCTACTTACAACCCCCCTGCGGGCGTGCTCCACGAAACGCTCTGCCCAGCAAGGCGAGGCGAAAGCGTTGACATGCGTGTAACTGGCAACAATACCCTTTTGGCAGATGCCGTCGGCAGCATTGGCAATCCCCCGACGGTTCCCGGCCATAAAGATATAGCGGAGGCCAGAGTCAGCATTGACCACAGCCGAATGGTGGAACTCATGCCCCTTAATACAGGCACCAACCGCAAACCAAGGATTCTCAGCATCGACTTTTAGCACCGAATAGCCATGTGCCTGACGCTTGGCCTCCATCCTAGTTTCAATCGGCAAAGCACCTACCATGCTGTAGTGCTTCCCTTGGTGCTCCAGTGACAACGCTAGGTACATCAAACCACCACACTCTGCCCAAATGGGGGCACCGCTGAGGGCAAAATCACTAACACTGTTACGAAATTCCTCATTGGCTTCCAACTCTGCGGCAAAGATCTCCGGAAAACCGCCGCCAATATAAAGGGCGTTGATGTTCTTTGGCAGTGCCCGATCATGCAGGGCATCAACAAACACTAAGTCCGCCCCTAAATCCCGCAAGGCCTGAAGGTTTTCCGGGTAGTAGAAACTGAATGCCTGGTCACGGAGCACCCCGATACAGGCACGACCGAGAGGCATGCCGGCATTATCGGCAGGTCTGGCAACCAGAGGCTCCTTGACGCTCGCTGGAGCAGGCCGCTCAAGCAGCAACTGCGGCGCAGGTGCCGCCTGCAACGCCCGCGCCGCAGTCGCTGTCTGAGCGGTGGCTGCCCGAGCGGTGGCTGCCCGAGCGGTGGCTGCCATAATCTTCCTTGTTCCTTGCCAAGTACAATCACGCAGATAAGTCAGCGGCTGTGCCGTGGCGGACATCGCCAAAACAGCATCCAAATCCACATGGCTGGCAATATGCTTGGCAATGCTGTCCAGATGCCTGTCTATCGCTGCCACCTCCGTGCTGGATATCAGCCCGAGATGACGGTCGGGAATATCCACCACCGTGCTGCTGGGCACACAGCCCAGCAGCGGAATTTGACAGTACCCCTCAATAACCTCTCGCAAGAGCAGCTCCTGTCGCTGGCCACGAACACGGTTAGCGATAACCCCAACAATTTCTACATCTGGGTCGAAGTGCTGACAGCCCATAACCACCGCTGCTGCAGTACGGGTCATGCGCGTCACGTCCAAAACCAAGATAACCGGGGTTTTGGTGATCTTGGCAATCTCGGCCGCTGAACTCGTGCCTTCGCAGTCCGTGCCGTCGAAAAACCCCATGGCCGCTTCCAGCAAACTGATTTGACTGCCCGCCGAGACATCACCCAGAACAGTGCGTATCTGGTCGGGTGTCATAAAAAAGCTGTCGAGGTTGCGGCTCGTCCGATGGCAGGCAAGGCTGTGCCAGCCAGGATCGATGAAGTCCGGGCCTTTCTTAAAAGGCTGTGCGTCCACGCCGCGTAGGCTGAAAGCCCGCAGCAAACCCAATGTCACCACGGTCTTGCCGCTCCTGCCATGAGGAGCGGCAATCATCACCCGTGGACAGGGTACCGTAACGGTCTGTGGCAACTCGGCAAGCAGCACGGGTGCCGTTTGCGCGAACGGCCTGGATACGGTCGGGTTGGCAAGATGGCGTGACATGATTGAATCGACGCTTCCTTAGGCGCTTCCCTAGGCGCTTCCCTATACGCAACCGGTCGGCTTGGCCAAGCCGGCGATCTTGCAAGCTCCGGCAGCCGGTCCCGCCGGGAACAGCTCATAGATCTCGGCCTGCGACTTGCCAGTATCCTTCAACAAGCGACGCACCATCGGTGCCACGTTGAACTCTGCAAAATAGTTGCGTAGATAGTTGATAACTGCCCAATGCTCGTCGGTAAGTTCGATGTCCTCCAGCTCTGCCAGTTTTTTGGCCACGTCTTCGTCCCATTCTCTGGAGTCATCCAAAAAACCATCCTCGTCTAAAGCGATCGTCCTGTTACCTACTTGTAAATCTGCCATTTCTCAACCTCCTAAATCGTGATTTGGTCGTACTGCCATTTCATACTATTACCTACTGCCAAGGACACAGCGTCCCCAACAGCATTTTGCCCTAATCCTCTCTTCTCACTGCGATGACGACCTTGTACAGTATTGTCAACACCAACATGGCGATACCATAGATACCGCTGATGATCAGAACCTCATTCACTGTGGGAGTGTACTCCATAACCCGACCGAAGGAATCCGGCACGAAGCCGCCAAGCACAAGACCTAGACCCTTGTCTAGCCATCCGCAGAAAAAAACTGCCAGCAGCGCAACTACCAAGGTCTTTTTGTTGTGCCGCAATTTCGGCACGGCCAACATGAAAATGCCGATAAAGGCCAAAATAGCGGCCGCCCACATGAAAGGCATCAAGTTGCCGTGGCCCTGGTAACCAAAGAATAGGTAGGTCAACGACACCTGATGTGCCGGAACTTGGCTATAAAGGGCAGTGAAGACTTCAAGTAAAAAGAAGAAGACGTTGATTACTATTGCATACAGGACAATCTTGGCTAAGGCATCGATCGCTTTTTCCAAAACCTTGAACGAGCTGACTTTGCCGATGATCATACAGATCATGATCAGCAGAGCAGGTCCAGAGGCAAAAGCAGAGGAAAGGAAACGGGCAGCCAGGATAGCCGTCGCCCAATAGTCCTTGCCCGGCAGACCCGCATAGAGGAAAGCCTCGACAGTTTGGACGGCAATAGCCAAGGGAATGGAGAGATAGGTCAGAACCTTTGCCCAACGAGGCACCGGTAGCCCTTTCTTCTCTGCGGCCAAGGCTGTCCAGCCAATAACAATACTCACCAACAAATAAGCACCGAGGACGACGATGTCCCAAAACATGATCGACCACGGCGATGGGTAGAGCAACACGTTCATCACCCGTGCCGGCTGCCCTAAGTCAACGACGACGAACAGTATGGCACCAATGACCGCAGCCACAGCCAAAAACTCACCTAGTATGACGACCTTGGCAAAAGCCTTGAAATTATGCAGGTAGTGGGGAATCGCCACCATCACACCGGTTACAGAGATGCCAGCCAGAAAGGTGAACTGTGAGATGTACAAACCCCAGGGAACATCACGGCTGATACCGGTCAAGCCCAAGCCATAGTTGAGCTGCCGAGAATAGGCAATGGCTCCAACGATAACCAAAGCCCCCAGAAAGGCCAGCCAGATGTAATAACGGCGGCTGCCATGCAGGGCCTTCTCAAGCATTCAGCTCACCTCCAGCAACCGCTGGCACACCCCCGCCGATCAGGTAGTAGACGCTCGGGCCGGCGCCAAGCTCGGCTTTGCGACGGATCGACAGGCCGCTTTGGAGCGCCTGGCGAACGTCAGATTCTGGATCGGCAAGGTCACCGAAGACAATCGCCCCGTTCGATGCCTCCACGCAGTAAGGAGGTAGCCCTTGGTCGATACGTTCGACACAGAGGGTGCATTTCTCCACTACGCCTTGTGTGCGTGTGGGATAATCGGGGTCGATCTCTTTGATGTAAGGCCGCGGGTCGAAAAAATTCAGGCTACGAGCATTGTACGGGCAGCCGGTCATGCAGAAACGGCAGCCGATGCAACGGTGGTAATCCATGCAGACGATGCCGTCATCTCGCTTGAAAGTGGCCTGGGTCGGGCAGACCCGGACACAGGACGGGTTCTCGCAATGGTTGCAGAGAACCAAAAATTCCTGAGCCTTGATGTCCTCGCTGAGATAAGCATTGTCCAGCTCCTCGAAGCAATGCTCAAAGTCATCTTGCCAAATCCATTTGACCTCGGTTTTTGGGTCGTTGACGGCTGGCACATTATGGTGGGCGTGGCAAGCTTCGATGATCTGCGAGAAGTTCGCAAAGCGATTGAGCTTCTCAACATCGATCACCAGCCCCCAATGCTTAGCGCCTAAGGCATTGGGGCTGCCCCAGTCGGCAGCCTCTGTATCGGCCGGGCTGATAAATCTCAGGAGAGCAGCACCGCCAAGGCCAACAGCCCCTGTGGCCAAGGCCGCCTTCAGGAAGTCACGCCGCTTCAGGGAATGGGATTCATAAGCTTTTGTCTGTTGGTCGTCTCGCTTTCTCATTCGACGCCCCCATTGCTGTTGTTGCTAGCGCCGTCGTGGCAAGACCAGCAATAAACGTCAACTCCCGAGTAACTGTGGCAGGAATCGCAAAACTGCTCACGGTTGGAATGGCAGCTGAGGCAAGTCTCATCCAAGCTCATCTCATAGGGCTGGCCGACGCTGTTAACGTAGGTGGTTTGCCCCTCGCGAACAACTCGGTCGCGCCAGCTGTCCAGTATCTGCATGTGCTCGCTACGCATATCCTGCAGCGGCTCGATGCATTGCTTGACTGGCATTTCGTTAACCGCCGGGGTGTCTAGGCTGACCTCGGGATCTGCGCTAGCTTGTCCATGATTGGCAAGAAATGGCATTGTCGCAATGATCAAAAAGACCGCAATGAAGGCTATTATCCTTGTGCCCTTATGCATCTGTAACCGCCTTTCCCGCACCTTTTTCACCCTCGCCAGTGACGGTCGCTAGGTCGGACGGAGCCGCTTCGGCTACTGGCTGGGAATCGACAGCCAGCGTCACAGACTCTTCTTGAACCATGGGTCTGGGTAGCTCTTCGCCGCGCATGTCGAGGTGTCGGACAGACTCACCGTCCATTACCAAGGCATTGCCTACCAACTCGTGCAGCCCCATGACGGCAACTCCAGGCACCCAGTAGTCCATCACAGCCGGCAGTGCTGCCCGATCGACAGCACAGATGTTGGCCAGCACATTGACACCATGGCGCTCTTGGACGTAGCGGACGGCGTTGGCACGCGGCAGGCCACCGCGCAGCCTCAGCTCCATGTTTTCGCCGGCGTTCAAACCAGAGCCAGCCCCACAGCAAAATGTTCTTTCGCGGATCGTCTCCTCCGGCATCTCAAAGAAGTTGTTGCAAACTTTGTTCATGATATAGCGCGGCTCGTCCATCAGCCCCATGCCACGGGCGGTGTTGCAGGAGTCATGATAGGTGACGATCAGATGGTCATTGCGACTTTTGTCTAACTTGATCTTGTCATGGTAGATCAAATCGGCCGTAAACTCGGCAATGTGCACCATCTTTGTCGAACTGGCATTCTCGAACTTGCTGCCGGTAATCGGTGAGACGGGCACTTCCAAGAAATCTGCTGGGCCGTTCCAAGTGTCCATATACTGGTTGATGACCCGCCACATATGGCCACACTCGCCGCCCAATATCCATTTCACACCCAAGCGGCGGGCCTCGGCGTAGATTTTGGAGTTTAGACGCTTGGCCATCTCGTTGGAGGTAAAGAGGCCGAAGTTACCGCCTTCCGAGGCATAGGTGGAAAGCGTATAGTCTAAGCCGAGCTGCTCCAACAACATGACATAGCCCATGAAGGCGAATGTCCCCGGCTCGGCATAAAGATCGCCAGAGGGTACCACGAAGAGCACCTCTGCCCCTTTGCGGTTAAAGGAAGGCTCGATATGCTTGCCGCAGACCGTCTCGATATCCTCCATCAAAAACTCGACATTGCCCAAGATGGTTTGCGGCTCCAAGCCGACATGGTTGCCCTTCATATAGCAGTTGGCCACCGGGCCGGATATCCAGTCGGTGTTCAGCCCCAGCAGGTTCAGCAGCTCCCGACCCATCATCGTGATCTCGGCCTGGTCGATCCCGTAGGGGCAAAAGACCGAGCAACGGCGGCACTCTGTGCATTGGAAAAAGTAGTACCACCACTCTTTGAGCACATCCTCGCTAAGGTCACGGGCACCGGCTAGTTTGCCGAACAGCTTGCCGGATGTGGTGAAGTTACGGCGATAGACCGAACGCAAAAGCTCGGCTCGCAACACCGGCATATTCTTCGGGTCACCGGATGCGATGTAGAAGTGGCACTTGTCGGCACAGGCACCGCAACGCACGCAAACATCCATGAACAGGCGAAAGGAGCGATACTTCTTCATCCTGTCAGCGATGCCCTCGATAACGGTGTTCTGCCATTCATCGGGAAGCTTCCAGTCGTCTTCGGCCGGGGACCAGTCCCGAGCATTGGGAAAACCGACTGCTTCCAAGTTCTTGCCCTTGGCACCGTGACAATAAGTGCCCGGCCTGAAGTCCACCGGCGTGTCCAGCCAAGGAGTGGCCGGGGCTTGATAGCCGAAGTCTAGCAGTTCTTGTTTATCAGGCTGTTTTACCATCGCACAACCACCTTTTATCCTTCTTTATCCAAAGGAAGCCCGACTTTACGCATCTTCTCACGGTACTCGTCCTCGTACTCAACATAGCTGTGCACCTGCACCGGGTAGTTCCATGGGTTGATATGGCGCACCTGCCGGCTGTTGTTCGGCATGTTCCGCGTGGGGCTGAGGAAGATGCCGCCAGCATGCATCAACTTGCTCCAAGGGAAATAGGCGAACAGCACGGAAACCAAGAAGATATGAACGTAGAGAGCAGACCCAGCTGACATACTGAGCTGTGGGTGCAGGCTGGCCAGCCCCAGCATCATCTCTTTGACCTGAAGCATATCGACCTTAAAGGCATAGCGCATCAGGATGCCGCTGATAACCACCCCCAGCAACAACAGCAAGGGGAAGTAATCTGCGGGCAGTGACAAATAGCGGATGCGCGGTGCCAGTACCCGGCGGGCGAACAAAAAAGCCAGTGCCGCTAGAATCGTGATGTCGGTGAGGAAAAGCACAGGCACACCGATCTGGAACATGCCATCTACCGCACCTATCCCGGAAATAACAACCGGCACTGGCTCTAGGAACAGCCGCAAATGGCGCAACAGCACGACCAACAACGACCAATGAAAAACCAAGCCGCCTAGCCAAAGCCATTTGGCAGAGCCAAAACTGATGCGCGCACCGCGTTTCTCTGTACGCAGGTTTCTGAACAGCGAACGGAACAGCAGCACCTCTAGTATCATCCTGCCAATCGCCCCAGTAGTGCTAGAGGGGTTCTCTAAGCGATCATGCTTGACCCAAGGCAGGGATTTCTGCTGACCACAGGTAGTGGTGATGTTGAAAGGCACCGCTGAGCGCCCCCACAAGACGACCCGGTAAACAAAGCCTACCAGGAACAAAAGCAAGGCCAAGTACGGCAAAACAACACCAAAGAGCACCTGTAGGCGCAGGTATTCACAGCCCAGCCAAGCCAGCGCTGCCAAGGCTACAACCGCCAGCAGGGGAAGCCCGATCTTCATCGTTGGCACCCCCTGCTGATGTGGCCGCTGAGCCGCCGCATCTCATCAATCCTGATCTGAGTGATTCGCTCACGTTGCTCGGAATACATGTCAATGGCCGACAACATCAGCTGGTCAATACGCCTGTCAAGTTGATATAGAGTATCCGTCGCAACGGTCCTGTCGCTTCTTTTCTCAACTTCATAGTGAATGATCTCTTTGAGTTGAAAGATAAAACCTAGCGCTTGGGACGCCGAAGCACCTTGGACAGCTTTGATTCGACAGATATCTGCCAGATGGGCATTGGCCACACTGGCCATGTTGGCCGCAGCGACTCCGTTGGCTGCGCCGGCAGTACCGTAGGCGGCCCCAGATGTGTCAACTGCATCAGCCAGAGGCACCTCGGCAACGCCACACAGCCAATCAAGGATCCCAGCAGCACCCTCGTCCACTGTATGGCCAACAGGGTCGGCAAAGCGACCGGTGCTGACACAGGGCATAAGCTGACTCGTGGCTGGCTGTGAGATTATAGCCTCGCGCCAACTTTTGAGAATCGGCTCACGCATACCCTTTAATGCCTCGGAGACTGTCGGCTTCATAATGTCTTACTCCGGTGGCAAGACCTTGCCCTTAAGGGCCACATAGGTCGTCGTGATATAGAGGTACTCGACTTTATCCTCTAGGGCAAGCTCTTTGACGGCTAAATCGACAGCGCTCTTCTCTACTTCGATAGCCTTGGCGATTTCTTTGCTCTTGGCCATCTCCACCGTGTCGAGATAGGCTAAGACCTTTCCTTTGACCGCTGGGTCTGCCGCGCCTTTATCCATGAGAGTCATCCTTCCCTTAAGCTCAAAGCTCTTGGACAGTTGCCGCACCGCTGGGGCACACCGTAGTACAGGCCTCGCAGCCCATGCACTCACAGGGGTCGCCGGAAACCGAGGTCTTTTCCCCGTCAAAACTGAGGATGCTGGCGGGACAACTCTCGGCACACTCGTCACAGCCGGTGCACAGTTCTTCATTGATTGTAACCATAAACATAATCATTCACCCCACATTACTAAGAGTCCCACTGGGGAGCCTCCCGAATACTTCTGCTTGGCCGGATGCCTTAGCAGCGCTTTAATAGCGATAAGAATATTTAATCACCAGGCAAACAGCCTGTAAAATAATAAGAATTCATCTCGTCATTACTAATAGCTATGGCAAAGACAACTATGGAAAGGCCCGGTGTTATTTTCTGCCTGCGCCCCTTCTCCAAGACATGGTTTTGGGGAATGACGGGGAGCTTCACCCCGTTGAGAGTAAAACTGCCTCGCCACCAACAGAATTTGCAAACGCCTTCAAGGTGTTGGACAAGGCAGGCATACCCAGCGGATAGGACCTGCTTGCCAGCATAATAGTTCAGCGGCTCTTGTGGTGTTTTGCGCCCCTGTGCAAGCGTCGCCGCATACTGCCGGCCTGGATCGGATTGACCAGCGCCAACATCTCCAATGCGGCCATCAGGCTGGGGTGGAACACAGGCTCCGGGGCGGCGGCTTCGAACATATAAGAGGCGAACTCAGAGAAAAGCCCTGGCGCACCAACAATAACCGCCACGATGATCTCTGGTGCTGACCAGTCGATGTTGCCGCTCTCCTCGTTCATCGCCCAGAGATGCCTGCGGATTATCTCTCGGAAGAATTCCGGCCGCTGCTGGGCCCGCCTTTCAGAAAGATATCGGAATGCCCCGACAACTTGGCCGTGCGCCTCATCGTCGCGGTCATAGCTGGCGCGCGTCAACAAACGGCGCACCAGCTCGGCATCCTCATCGAATGCGCTCAACACATTATCAAAATCACCCTGTTTAAGCAGCTGGTAGAGCTGCCGCTTGGTAATTAGCGGCACTGGCCATTGTCCTTCCTTGAATCCACTTGTCCTCGCGCACACGGGCAGTCCCGCGCTGGTGGGACTGCCCGTGTGGCGCTTCCAATCCTTGACCCAAAGGCTACAGCATCCCCCATTTTCGGGTGTATTCGCTGTAAAGCACGTAGTCGTCCTCTGTGATTTCCGCTGCCTGCAGTCTAGGCAGAATGTCCTCGTAGATCATGGTCTCCGTCTCCATCCAAACGCCGTCTTTTTTTACGGTGACCTGCCAGTCGTCATGGATGCTGAGCAGGGCGGCCATGCAGTCTGCCGAGCGCGAAATGCGCTTTTCTGTGTAAGCAGCAAGCTCACGAAGGGCATCCGGGGTAATTCCCGGCTCCTTCTTCAGCACCTTCCAAGGTGCCTTTCCCTTCCTGCGCCATTCCCCCGATTCAAAGAACGGCAAGAAAAAGCATGCGGCTTGGATACAGGTTTCTTTGACCACTGAAGCCTCGGCCATGATTGCCTACATCCCCACCTGTGTCCAGTAGTCGTTCAAGATAAACACAGAGAAAAGCAAGCCTAATGCCACGTTGACAACAACACCGCAGGTGAAGGCGGCGAACGGCTTCCAGCCAACAGCAGCTAGGTCCTTGAAGCGGGTAGTCAGGCCGATGCAGAGGAAGGTCAGTGCGAATGCCCAGCCTCTGAGATTCTTGACGGGATCAAGTACCTGCTTGTCAATGGATCCGCCGGGGTTACCAGTGGCCAACACCACCAAGGTAACGATCAGCGATGCGATGAAGAAGCCGACCACGAATTTCGGGAAACGCTCCCAAATCACGCCAGCCGACGGTTTCTGGCTGGTAACAGCAGGTAGCTCGCCGGAGGCTGCAGCCGCTGCGTTGGCCTTCGTAACCTTGTGACGCTCCCAGATAGTGACGGAAATGATGGCCATGATCAAAGCCCAGATGCCAACGAAAATATCGCGGCCAACGACCTTCATCAGAACAAAGGTCCTCGATGCGCCTTCGCCAAACTGAGAGGCAGCAGCAACACCAGCGGCATCGGCGAATTCCGAGGTGCCAATCAAAGCGCCAGAAGCCCCATCGGAGAGCCCCAAGGCGCGGCAGATAACGGGCAGCAGGAAGACCATGATCGTAGCCCAGATAACAACCATCGAAATGGAGATGGAGACGTGGTCCTTCTTAGCATTGACCGCGCTACCGATGGCAATCGAAGCAGAAACGCCGCAGATCGAACCACCGGCGCCCATTGTAGCGGCGAAGGGCTTCTCTAGCTTAAAAAGCTTCGTGGATGCAAAGTAGATCACCACGAAAGTCGAGATGGCAACCACGGATGCCTGGAAGAAGGCAACCGGGCCGGCTTGGATAATCAAGGTAAACGGCAGTGTGGCACCGAACAAGACGATACCGGTCTTGACATAAAACTCAGTGCGCATGCCAGCTTCAAACCATTGTGGGATCTTTACCAGATTCCCGATGATCAAGCCGATGATCAGCGCCATAACCGGCGTTTCGATGTTGAAGGTTTTGGCCCAGCTCCATGCACCAAGAATCTGAACAATAACAGCCATGATATAAAGAACTGTGAACCCTAAAACAAAATGCAATACATTGCGACCCATGATGCCAGTAGCTATAGATAACACTATAGCTAATATTAGCCATAAGAGAAGCAAACCGGGCAGTATCGGAGCTACCGTAGCGGGCATATCCGCAAAGTTGGTGTAGCCCTTAAAAGACACGGTTATAGCGCTCAGCGATCCGCCGAACTTCCAGATAAGCAGACCGACGATCACAGTTGCAAGGCCGATCCACACGGCCCACCAATCTTCCTTCAATATAAGGCCTTTGGCACCGCCCCCGTTGGTTTTTGTGTTATTGGTTGACATGATACTCACCTTTTCATGTTAGCGAACACTTGTTGATGAACAGAATCTTACTTCTTAAAAATTTCACAGCACATCTCCTTTGCCTCCTATGGCAGAGTATGCCACCTGCTAGCGCTTCAGTATTTGAAGGCCGCCGTAGTTCTGAAGGTCTCCCGAGAGAAGATATAGTCGTCGATCAGCTTGTCAGTGAACGGAATGCCGGTGAGCTCAAAGAAGCGCTCCCAGCCGACACGTTCGATCCACTCGCCAACCCTTTCCGACTCATGGGCGTGCGCCAGCCAGACCTCGACGATATGGCGAACGGCTTCCACAGCTTCCGGCCAGCGAGGCGGGTTGTTCGGCAAAAACGGTATCACCATGCGCGAGAAGCTCGGAGCCGAACGGGCATTAGAAACCTTGCCCCCAACCATGATCGCCACGCCGTCGTTTTTGGCGTCCATGATCGCCATGCCAGGCGACATCGTGTAGCAGTTGCCACAATACATGCAGCGCTCGTCAACCACAGTAACGCTCTTGTTCTTGGGGTCAGGGCGGATCGCCGCAGTCGGGCAGCAGGCCACCAAAGACGGAATTTCTGTACCCTTGCGAATCAGTTCGTGGTTGATCTGCGGCGGTGTGCGGTGGACACCGACGATCGCTATATCGCTGCAGTGGCAAGCACCGCACATGTTCAAACAGCAGGCCATAGCCACAGTCAGCTTGGCCGGCAGATCGTCGCGACCGAAATACTCATAGAGGTCGTCCATGACCGCCTTGACAATGCCTGATGCGTCCGATGCCGGGGTATGGCAGTGCACCCAACCCTGGGTATGGACGATGTTGCTCAAAGACTTGCCGGTGCCACCGACAGGCAGCCCCTTGGCATTGCAAGCCTCAATCAGGGGGTCGACATTGCCGACATTAGGGGTCAGGAACTCGACATTGTTGCGGCTGGTAAAACGCAGGTAACCGTCACAGTACTGGTCAGCCAGCTCACAGAGATCACGGATAAAGTCCACGCTGACCAGACGGGGGTTGCCGACACGGATGCTGTATAGCTCCCCGTCTGGACCAACGTGCTTCAAAACGCCGGGCTTAACATGCTCGTGGTAGAGCCATTTCCCGTAGTTTTCCTTAATCACCGGCGGCAAGAACTTCTTGTAGTCTGGAGGGCCGATGTCAATCTTCGCCATAAAGTATCACCTTATCTCTCAATGATCGTTAACTTTGATGCGCTGCGCCCAAGACGCGGCTCAGCTCGCCTTGTAGCCGGTCCTAGGCACAAGCCTTGCTGCAGCTAGTCGCTGATCTCTTCTTTCTGCCAGAAAACATAGGGATTAGCACGGGGTCTGAACACCATCTGCGGCACCGGTGGCAGGTCTATGGCACGCAAAAACTCGCCCATGCCGACACGATAGACCAACTCTCCAAGGCGCTCACGGGTTTTGCCGTTCTCATCCCACCATTCCCAGATTCGACCCATCAGTTCTTTGAACTCTGTGTAGGGCGCTTCCATTTTCATGAAAGGCACCAGCACCCAGGACAAGAAGGCCGACTTAACGATCGTTGACTTAGCGCCAATAAGAATCGTCGCGCCTTTCTCACTGCCCTGCCTGATGGCCTTGTGCATATAGTTAACACAATGCATGCAACGGGAGCACTCGTCCCCATCCACGCTAAGCTCACTGGTCTTGGCATCGAAGCTCAGGCAGCGCGTCGGGCACTTGTCGCAGATCAGCTTCTGAACATCCATGCCGCCGTCAACGTACTTCTTCACCTCGTCTTGGTCGATAGTGATACTGTCACGCCAAGTGCCGATAACCGAACAGTCGGCACGGGCGACTGCGGCTACGCAGTCGTTGGCACATCCAGACATCTTGATCTTGAACTTGTATGGCCACATCGGCCGATGCAGCTCGTCTTGGAACTCGTTGGTTATGTCGTAGCACATATCCAAAGTGTCGAAACAGGCATACTCGCAACGCGCCGGCCCCACACAGCAGCTCGGGGAGCGCAGGTCGGACCCGGAGCCGCCAAGGTCAAAGCCCGCATCACTCAAACTGTCGAAGGTCGGTTGCAGCTCTTCTGTCTTGGTTCCCAGTAAGATGACATCGCCTGTAGAGCCATGGAAATTCGTCAGGCCGCTGCCATGCTCCTCCCAAATGTCACATATTTTGCGCAAGGCATCGGTCGTATAGAACCAGCCACTAGGCTGGGCAACACGAACAGTATGGAACTCGCGAACATTGGGGAACTCTTCTGGCATATCGGTGTAACGACCGATAACACCGCCGCCGTAACCTTTGACACCTACGATGCCGCCATGCTTCCAGTGGCCGATCTTGTCCTCATAAGACTTCTCCAACAGCCCTAAGAGATCGCCAGCCATTGGGTTTTTCTCAGCGGCGCGCTTGATCTCGGTCACGAAGCTCGGCCACGGCCCGTCTTCCAGATCATCCAACTGGGGGGTTTTGGTTTCTTCAGCCATTATCAACTCCTCCTGTTGATCCATTAAACTTACGGATCATTTGCTTGAACATACACGAACAGTTAGCCCTGTGGCAACATATCCATGCACAGGAACCCAATCCCGAACAGTGGCATCGTCTCCGGAAACAACCGCCACCGACCTCACAGCAAACCGGGGATATGCCGGGGCGCTGTTAGCTCGGGATCAAAGCAAGGTTTGGGTAAACCTAACAATGCCTGTAGCTACAAAACATGATGCTGCCCAAACAGCGACAGGCTCTTGTTTCCTCAATTTAAACATTGCGAGTATTGGCTGTAAAATAAAAAGAGTTGATCCCATCATAGGCAATGGCTATCGCTTGTGCGTTAAGCAAGCGATAGCCACAGTAGAAGGCGGCCAGACACGCTGAAGCCTTGGCCAGTTACTATCGTGATAACGATGGCGCACCTATGGTTTTGATGGCCGGAGAATATTTGCAAGAAAGGCTCTCGCAGTATTTGAGTTTGCTGCAAGCATAAAGAAAGGCAGCAGCAGCAACGCTGCCGTTGTCAGCGGCACGAGGGCCGCCTTGAGTATTTTTTTACAACTTGTCTCCTATGCAGGCCATCCCAAGCCTTCAACGAAAGCTAGATAGACGAGTAGAGTCGGTAGCCGCCGGCCAGGTGCAAAACGTCAGCAAAGCCGTGCTGGCTGAGGATGCGGGCAGCGATGTAGGAGCGGATGGCGCTTTGGCAGACTAGGTAGACCGGCTTGGCCGGGTCAAGCTCGCTCAAGCGGGCGCGCAGGTTGTCAACTGGGATGTTGACAAAGCCCTCCAAAGAGTCACGGGCATACTCCAACGGCAAGCGCACGTCGATAAGCTGCACAGAGCCGTCGCGTGGTAGGTCGTCGACCTCGTCCCAAAAGAACTGACGGACACGGCCGGCCATCAGGTTCTCGATTACGTAGCCGACCATGTTCACCGGGTCTTTGGCCGAAGAGTAGGGCGGCGCGTAACAAAGCTCCAGCTCGGTTAGGTCGTGGGCGGTCATCTGGGCACGGATCGCCACCGCCAGCACGTCGATGCGCTTATCCACACCTTCACTGCCCACGCCTTGGGCCCCGAGGATGCGACCGTCGGCGGGCGAGAACAGCACCTTCAGGCTGATCGGACTACCGCCCGGATAGTAAGCAGCATGGCTGGCCGGATTCAGATACACCTTGCCGTAGGCAATGCCGGCAGCCTGCGCCTGTTTCTCGTTCAGGCCGGTAGAGGCAACGGTCAGATCGAAGACCTTAAGCACTGAGGAGCCCTGGGTGCCCCGGTAAACAGAGTCGATGCCGGCGATGTTATCGGCTGCGACCCGGCCCTGCTTGTTGGCTGGCCCAGCCAAGGGGATCAGTGCCGGCTGGCCGCCAATCAAATCCTTGACTACTACGGCATCACCGACGGCATAGACATCAGGGTCGCTGGTCAGCATCTTCTCGTTGACGATGATGCCACCTTTGGCATCGCAGACCAGCCCGGCCTCTTGGGCGATACGGGTGTCAGGAGTGACGCCAATGGCTAAAATCACCATGTCGGTGAGCTGATCCTTGTTGCCGAGCAAAACCTTCAGACGACCGTCTGGCTGCTGCTGCACACCGTCAAAGGGAGTGTTCAGGTAAAGCTTCACCCCTTTAGCATAGATGTGGGCATGCACTTGGGCGGCGATATCGGCATCCAGGGTCTTGATAACATGGCCGGAGCGCTGGACGATCGAGACAGCCAGCCCGGCATCTAACAGGTTGTCTGCCATCTCCACACCGATATAGCCGCCACCGATAATCGTGGCATGCTGCGGGTGTTGCTGGCGGACGAACTCCTTGATAGCATCGGTGTCGGCGATGTTGCGCAGTGTGAACAGCCGCTCTGATCGCATCCCCGGCAGATCAGGAATGTTCGGCTTGGCCCCGGGTGCCAGTATCAGCTTGTCGTAGGGCTCCAAGTATTCCTGGCCGACAAGCAAATCGCACACTGTAACTGTCTTGGCCTCGCGGTCGATGGCCACGGCTTCTTGGTTGACCCGAACATCAACATTGAAACGGGCATGGAAGCTCTCCGGAGTTTGCAACAGCAGCTCGTCACGTTCCTTGATGCTGCCGCCGATGTAGTAGGGCAAGCCGCAGTTGGCAAAAGAGATATAGCCGCCTCTCTCCAAGATGACGATTTCGGCCTGTTCGTCAAGCCGCCGCAAACGGGCGGCAGCGGTAGCCCCTCCAGCCACACCGCCTACAATAACAACTTTCATCTAGCTCTCCTATCGGGTTGGGCGCTTGCCCAAGGCAGCGCCGGTCAATGTGAAAACCCGGTCATTGCGACCCCGAGCCACAATCCTCCGTCTTTCTGGTCAGGATAAAGATTGCGGGCCAAGCCCGCAATGACTGGGTTCGGGATTAATTCGGAGCTGCCCCAAAGCGTCGATCTTGGCAACCCTCCGGGCATGACGGTCATTCAAGGGCTCAGAGCCGAGGAAGGCTGAGAGTATCTGCCGGTTGGTGCCCTCATCCACAAAGGCACCGGACAATGCGGCCACATTGGCAGCATTGTGCTGGCGAGCCAAAGCCGCGAATTCCGGAGAGGTCAGGTTGGCAGCTCTTACGCCAGCAAACTTGTTGGCGGCCATAGCCATGCCGATGCCGGTGCCACAGATCAACACGCCGAAGTCGTCTTGCCCCAAGCTCACCGCCTCAGCGACCTTGGCGGCATAGTCCGGATAGTCGACGGGGTCGTCGTTGAAGGGGCCGAGGTCGGTGACCGCAAAACCCTGTTCGCCAAGCCAAGCAGCCAAAGACCGTTTAAGCTCAAAGCCCCGGTGGTCGGCGGCAATGGCGATACGTTTTTTTGGTTGGGCTGTAGACAAGGCTCGGGTTTCGGATGGAGAAGGACTGTTAGAAGTGGACGAGGGCATAGCGATACGCACTCCTTTGCAATGACCGATACTGCAGGTCTTCAGTTTAGCAAAAACTGGGAGTCAGAGGGTGCGCCGATCAAGGCGACTGCGGCAGCTGCACCAGATTACGGCCTGAGATGCCGAGGCAGCACGGCACGACACAGATGACCATGCTGACCCCGGGGAAGTGCCGATTAAATCACGTAATTGTCCTCGCGCAGATCTATCAGCCCATATTCCATCAGAATTTCTTCAAGGCGATCTTGGGTGATGGGCGTTGGCACCACAAATTTTTCATTCTCTTCTATTTTTTGCGCCAGTTTTCGGTATTCGTCGGCCTGTTTGCACTCTGGCTGATATTCAATAACGGTTTTCTTCCTTATTTCCGCATGTTGTACAATATTGTCACGTGGTATGAAATATATCATATGTGTGCCAAGCTCTTCGGCAAAGGCCCGCACCAGATCCATTTCACAGTCGACATTTCGGCTGTTGCAGATGATGCCGCCCAAGCGCACACCGCCCTGCTTCGAGTATTTGGCAATGCCGTTCGCCAAAACGGCCTTGGGGCAGCCCTGCTCACGGCTGGCCACCAAGGCGATCAAAACATCCCCGTACTAGCTTCTCCGAATCAGCTGACCACTTCGAGGGCCTGGCGCAGATCGTCGATGATGTCGTCGATATGTTCTGCCCCGATCGAGAGACGGACCGTGTTAGGCTTGATGCCGGCGGCCAAAAGATCGCTTTCAGTCATCTGTGAGTGGGTGGTGCTGGCAGGGTGGATCACCAGCGACTTGACATCCGCGACATTGGCCAGCAGAGAGAAAAGGCTCAGCTCCTCGGTGAAGCGCTTGGCCTTCTCCGCATTCCCCTTCAACTCGAAGGTGAAGATGGAGGCACCGCCGTTCGGGAAGTATTTCTTGAACTGCTCGTGATCCCGGTGATCGGACAAGGAGGGATGGTTCACCCTTTCCACCAACGGCTGTCTGACCAGCCATTCCACCACCTTTTTGGTGTTCTCCAGATGGTGCTCCAAGCGGAAGGAAAGCGTTTCTAGCCCCTGTAGGAACAAGAAGGCGTTGAAGGGCGAGAGCGAGGCGCCGATGTCGCGCAGCAGGGTGGTGCGGGCCTTGATAATATAAGCCAGCTTGCCCACGGCATCGGTGAAGACCAGGTCGTGGTAGTTAGGGTTGGGGCGGGAGAGACCGGGAAACTTGTCGTTTTGCGCCCAGTCGAAATGGCCGCCGTCGACGATCACGCCGCCAATGGAAGTTCCATGGCCTCCAATGAACTTAGTTGCCGAGTGTACCACGATATCGACGCCGTAGTCGATCGGGCGCAACAAGTAGGGCGTGGCGAAGGTGCTGTCGACGATCACCGGAATGCCGTGGCGATGGGCGATGGCCACTACCGCCTCGATGTCCACGATGCTGGCGTTGGGATTGCCGATGGTCTCGAAGAACAGCGCCTTGGTGTTGTTTTGGATGGCGTTCTCGAAGCTGGTCGGGTTGTTGCCGTCAACGAAAGAGACATCGATGCCCAAGTCTCTGAGGGTGTTGGCAAAGAGATTGTAGGTGCCGCCGTACAGTTGCTTGTCGGAGACGATATGGTCGCCGCTTTTGGCGATGTTCAAGATGGCGTAGGTGATCGCCGAGGCGCCCGAGGCCGTGGCCAAGGCAGCGGCACCGTTCTCCAAGGCTGCCATCCGCTGCTCGAAGACATCCCAAGTGGGGTTCATCAGGCGGGTATAGATGTTGCCGGCCTCCGTCAGGGCGAAGCGGGCGGCCGCTGAGGTAGATGTCGGAAAGACGTAGGACGAGGTCTGGTAGATCGGCACCGCCCGGGAGTCGGTCGCCGAGTCCGGCCTCTCCTGGCCGGCATGAATCTGAATGGTCTCAAATCGATAGTTCCTGTTGCTCATGATGAATCTTCTCCTTTTCTCATAAAACTCACTAGCGTTACGCTCTACTGATCCGAAATTCTGTAGGTGAAAGTAGCCTCCTTCCGAAATCGCAGCCCCTTTATACAGCTTGCGGTCCCAGCCGCAGCAACAGCAGCACCCATCTACCCGCCACTGAAGCTCCCTATAACCTCTGAAAGCAATCAAAGTTATTGGCCAGCTCCCAGCTTCCTGCTAGCCTCTAATACATATAAAACATACGTATTAGCTATGTATTATAGCCAAAAGATTCCCCTTGTCAATACCGGAAACGAAAATAGTGGTTTTCTAGATTTCTAGGCGTGCCCGGCCAACCAAAGGCCAAACCCACCGCTGCCCCGTCGGCGGCAAGAAGATGCCGTGCCACGACGAGGGGGCAGGCCGGTGGCGCTGGCGGGCATTGGACTTGGGCGGCCAGGAACGTCTCCGAAAGCGAGTTCGAGGTCTTTAGCCCCAAGGGAAATCGACCGTGAAGCATGCGGCAATCGAATGACGCATTATGCCTACCCTCCCCTGCCCCAATCAAGCCCCGTCCTATTCCCCTCGCCTACCTTTTGGCGGCATGGCCAAAATCGCCTCTTGACAAATCTCCTACCTACTGTATATAATAGTATTCTTATATGATTACTATGTTTTAGTCAGATGGGCGGCCGGCCTGGGGCAACCGGCGCGGCTGCTAGGAGGGATGCACCTGTGAGCAAGAGCAAGCCATACCGCAATATCAGATCAGCCGTGATCCACGGCGGCATCTACGGCGATGAGCAGACCGGCGCGGTAAACACGCCGGTCTACCTGACCTCCACCTACCAGCAGGAGTCCCTCGGACAGCACAAGGGCTGGGAGTACTCGCGCACCGGCAACCCGACCCGGGCGGCGCTGGAATCGCTGATCGCCGAGCTGGAAGGGGGCACTGCCGGCTTCGCCTTCGCTTCCGGCATGGCCGCCACCACCGCCGCCTTGAGCCTCTTTGCCAGCGGCGACCGCATCGTTATCTCCAACAATGTCTACGGCGGCACCTTCCGAGTACTAGACAAGGTGTTCAAAAACTTCCAAATCAACTACACCATCGCCGACAGCTCTGACCTAGACGCCCTAGAAACCGCCTTGACCCCAGAGGTCAAGGCAATCCTCATCGAAAGCCCGGCCAACCCCCTGTTGACCATCACCGACATCGCTGCCGTGGCTGAGCTGGCTCACGCTCGCGGCATCCTCTTGATAGTCGACAACACCTTCATGACCCCCTACCTGCAGCGACCGTTGGAGCTGGGGGCAGACATCGTCTTGCACTCGGCCACCAAGTACCTCGGCGGCCACAGCGATGTCATCGCCGGCTTGATAGCCGTGAAATCTGCCGAGCTAGCTGAGCGCTTGCACTTCATCCAAAACGCCACCGGCGGCATCTTGCAGCCCTTGGACTCCTTTTTGCTGATTCGTAGCATCAAGACCCTCGGGGTGCGCATGGACCGCCACGTCGAGAATGCCGAGCAACTGGCGGCCGCACTTTGCGGCCATCAAGCGGTGCGCAAAGTCCACTATCCCGGGCTGACCACTGCCCCGGGCTACGAGGTGAACCGCAAACAGGCTGCCAACGGTGGTGCCATGATCACTTTCGAGCTCCAGGAAGGCTATGATGCGGGCCGCTTTTTCAGCGGCCTGCGAATGGTCGCCTTGGCCGAGTCGCTGGGTGGCGTAGAGTCTTTGGCCTGCCATCCGGCCAGCATGACCCATGCCTCGATTCCCAAAGAGATCCGCAAGCAGGTGGGCATCAGCGACGAGCTGATTCGCCTGTCGGTGGGTATCGAAGATATCAACGACATCACCGCAGACATCAGCGCCGCCATCGAGGCCGCACAGCTGTGACCCGCTATGCCGACACTCAGGCACTGATCGGCGAAACCCCCCTCGTTCGACTGGCCAATTCCGGCTTTCCCGCAGTTACGCAGGTCTATGCCAAGCTGGAGCTGAACAACCCCTCCGGCAGCGTCAAGGACCGCACCGGCAAGTATATGATCGCCGATGCCGAACGACGCGGCCTGCTCAAGCCAGGCGGCACCATCGTCGAGGCCACCGCCGGCAACACCGGGCTGGGGATCGCCTTTGCCGCCTTGAACAAAGGTTACCGCCTGATCTTCGTGGTGCCGACCCGCTTCTCGGAAGAGAAGCAGACCCTGCTGCATGCTATGGGTGGCGAGATCGTCAATACGCCGCCAGAAGGCGGTATGCTGGCCGCCGGCCTGAAGGCCGAGGAGATCCGAGCCAGCATCGACGGCGCTGTCAGCTTGGAGCAGTTCAAAAACCCCAACAACCCCCGTGCCCACTATGAAACCACCGGGCCGGAGATCTGGCGCGACACAGAGGGTCACATCGACTACCTAGTGGCCGGTGCTGGCAGTGGCGGCACCTATTCCGGGGTGTTGCGCTACCTAAAGGAACAAAACCCGAACATCAGCGGCGTACTGGCTGACCCAGTCGGCTCGACCATGGGCGGTGGTGAACACGCCGAGTATCAGATCGAGGGCATCGGCAACGACTTCATCGCTGAAACCATGAACATGGACCTAGTGGATAAGGTCATCAAGGTCAGTGACTCTGAGGCCATAGTCCAAGTCAAGCGGTTGGCCGCGCAGGAGGGCATCATTGCCGGCACCTCTTCCGGAGCAGCCTTGGCAGCGGTACACAAGCTGGTACGAATGCTGATCGACGATGGCCAGCTGGCACGAATGTCTTCAGGCGTGGCCATCGTCACCATCTTCCCCGACCGCGGCGACCGTTATTTCAGTAAGCACATCTTTATCTGAGCCCCCTTGAGCACCCATCGGACACAACTTTTGAGGAGAAGCAATGAGCACAGTCGATCTAGCCTTCGCCGGGCTGCAACATTGACTGCCGCTTCTGCGACCGTAAGCTGAATGGCATCGACGACCGCCCCGGTGTGGCTGCGACGATCATCTCGCCTCCAGAGGCGCTGGCAGCTGTCCGTCGCGCCCGTGAGCTTTGCCCGCAGATCACAGTGGCCGGAGTAGCCGGTCCCGGTGACACGCTGGCCACCCCCTACGCCCTACAGACCTTCCGGCTAATCAAGGCGGAGTTCCCGGAGATCATCAAATGCATGAGCACTAACGGCCTACTGCTACCGGATTTCACCGACGAGATCATCGAGGTTGGCATCGACTCGATGACCGTCACAGTCAACGCTGTCGACCCCCGGGTACAAGCCGAGATCTGCGACCGGGTGCGTTACAAGGGTCTATGTTACGAGGGCCAAGAGGCCGCTGAAATTCTGATCGCCAACCAACTGGCAGGTATCCGGAAGCTGGCCTCTGCCGGCCTCACCGTCAAGGTGAACAGCGTACTGATCCCGGAGATCAACGCCCAACATATCGCGGAGGTGGCCATGACGGTCAGCGCCGCTGGGGCCCGCATCATGAACATCATCCCCTTGATCCCCCAGCATGAGCTGGCTTGGTGCACCGAACCTGGCTGCACGCTGCTAGGCAGCAGCCGCCAGGCCGCTGAACGCTACGTCAAAGTGTTCAAGCACTGCCAGCGTTGCCGTGCTGACGCAGCGGGCATCATCGGCGGTGTGGATGTATCCAAACAAATCTACCAACGCCCTGTGAGCCAGGCACAGACCTTCTCACATGGATAAAAACAGGCGCACACGCTACCCCTCCGACCGCATCGTCATCATGGCCCGCGCCCCGGCACCATCACGGAGGTCATCGCGGTCAGGATGCTGCACCCCCGGCACCGGGGCGGCGCGGAGTTCCTGGGGCTGCGCGGAGTTCCTAGGGCTGCGCCGGGGCATACTGGAGAGGCTGCACCTAGCCAGCGCCAGCCCGCAGCCGGAATACACCATTTCCAGAAAAAACAAAGCATCGGCCCGTGTGTCTTGTTTTATATTCAGACACACGGGCCTTTTCTTGGTACCTCCTTTCCTATTCGCGTTTGCTTACACCGTACACATCGCTTATCGGTATTGTCGCTCTTCAAAACCTCCTTTCATCTTAAGTTCTAACTTATTTGCTCAGACTTTAGGCATTATTGTTCAACTTTCCTTAGCACTTCCCCCCTTGGGTTGTGTAGATCGTTTTGCCTTGGTCTGCCATAGTCGGTTTGCCTACTTTTGGCGCCTCCTTTCCCTTGCTTGATAGTCGGTACTAAACGTATTCTCTTTCAGTGCTACCTCGTATTAGCTGTTAGCTTTGTGCTATCGCCCCCTTACGCGGTATTTTTGAGTCTTCACTTCAAGCCTTGCGTCAATTTGCTTTCCTTGCCCCCTTACTTGATGTGTAACAGTTTTCACTTCGAGTCTTACAAACCTGTGCTTGTCTCCTGTACCTCCTTTCGATAATCGTCCTATTCCTTCCGTTCCTTTCCTGTTCCACCCTTGTCCGTGGTACCCCCTTTCTAGATTTATTCCAGTTCTGGCCTCTCCCTAGGGGAGCGCCGATTAATGCTGCGCTCCCTTGCAAGCGCCGCCTTCAAGGCCAAGCCAGCAAGATCGCTACGCCAGCCGTCGATACCCAGAAGGCGACGGGTGAGGGCTATCTGAGAAGATCTATCTTGAGAGGATGATAGCTGAGGATAAGAACTTGGGTAAACGTGCGCACTACTGCGAACCGGAGTTCGGATACCCATGGGAACGTAGGTTCCGGTTGTCGAAAACCAACCAAACGGCGGCATTAGCTGCCTCGCCCTGCGCTTATTCCACTTCGGATCAGTCATAGCATTTGCCCCCTTGAGCCTGCTTCGCTGCTGATACTTCGCCTGGCCCGTTGGCCTCGCCAACACGCCGGACACCTGTCTGGCTCACCTGTTCTTCGTACAGTGATTATTCACACTGACGCAACACAACCAACACCCAACCAACCGGTGCGCTATACCACTAAGCTCGTTTTATCTTCTTGGGGCGGAAAACGACAAACGAACTAGCCCTCACAGGAGGTTCGTGCTACCATCTAGCACTGTGCAGGTATGCATTGCATAAGAAAGGTCAGCCCCTTTTCCATTGCAACTCGCGTTCATGTCTAAGTACCCTTCATATTATCTACACATTTTCAGGAGCTGTCAAGAGCATAATTTCCAATAAAAATGCCAGCGGGATTATCCGTTACTGTTGGTTGCTGTTTGACCCACTCAAAAGCCCCTCTCCGAGATGTCAATCACCTGAACAGGCGCTTGAGCGACCGTCTGAGCGGCGCTTTTCCAGCGGCAGGGGTGCTTGAGCCGTTTTCTTCGCATACCAGTTGTAGAAGGCTCCAAAAAATCGCTGTGGCAATAGGCAGCAGCACTGCAGCTCCAAATAGGTAGAGCAAGGTCAACGATACCGCTTCTAAGGTTTTGCTATCCAAGCTGGATTTCCCAAGGAAATCCAGAATTTCAAAACCGTGACGGCATAGGCGCTGATGACTGTCAGAGCCAGTAAAATATTTCGTGTGATTCTCATTGTTACTCCTCCATGTGTTTGTTGTTCGATATAACTATTGTGACGGAATCGGCTGCCGTCATCTGCCCTGCTGCGTTCCTAGGGAGGCACCAATCAGTCCCCAACTACAGTCATTGCCAGCTTGACCGGCAATCTTTCCCCTGATCAACAGGGTGGAAGATTGCGGCTCGGGGGCCGTGTGGGACGGAATTGTGAGGGTCAATCGGCATTTCCCCAAGTTCCCCAAGAAGCCAACCGTGTACGCGGCGGTCAGGTCGCTTGCCCTGACGTGCTGCCACTCCGGCTTGAACGAGGTTGTCCAGCACTGGGGGTCGGACAGGTCGCAGCTTGCCGTCTCGCCCCTGTAAGTCAAGGTCATCCTCATCGCCAGGGCGAGTGATGTCCCCATAACCGTGAGCCTGAGCGTCACGGTGGCAGACGGCACTGCGGTAGGATGGCTGAGGGCACAGGATTCCTAGACGGGCTGGCCAGCACCGAGCGGGCCTTGTTCGACAGCTTCCTGAAAACCAACGCCTACAAGCGGATCGGCGGCCTGGTGCTGACTGGCAACCCGACCCGGATGGGATCGTTCACCTACGAGGCCTGGTTCAAAGAACTATATGGGTCCGTCGCCCTGCGAAACAAGCGCCCCGGCCGGTAGACGAGTTAGGCACGAGTTAGTCACCAGATAGCGGCATACTGCGTAAGCGCCAACTAGGAAAGCACCTATTTCGGCTTGGTTGGCGCTTACGATTCAGGAAATCTCACGGCTTCAATAAATCAGTCGCTATCAGACGGCGGAATTCTTCTAGGTTCAGAGTCTCACCGCGACGGCGGCCGTCGATATCCGCCATATCCAGAGCTTGATCGATGCGCTCAGGAGAAAGCCCCCACTTTGCCAGGCTGGAGATCAACGAGTTGCGCAGCGTCTTGCGACGCTCGGCGAAAGCGGCATCGACCACCAGACGGCTGATGTCCGGACGAGGCGGCTGGTGCGTTGCCGCCTGTGCCAAGGAGCCGGTGACCGCCCGGAGCGGCGACTCACAGCCATCGTCTACCGCCCGCCGGTCGATGCGGATAACCGCTGAATCGACCCGTGGCGGCGGCCAAAAGCTTTGCGGACGCACCACGAAGCCCATGTTGGCCTCGGCAAGCAAAGACAGCTTGACGGTATAGGCGCCATAGTCCTTGGTTCCTGGCTTGGCCAGGATGCGCTCGGCCACCTCACGCTGCACCATCACAGTGGCACTGACCAGGCCGGAAAACTTCTGAAAATAGTCGAGTATCAACGTAGCAGCAACCGCATAGGGCAAATTGGCCACCAAGGCAAAACGCTGAAAACCATCAGGCAGGTCAGCAGGTGTAAGCAACAGGGCATCTTGCAAAAGACAGCTGAACTGCTCCGGATACTGCGCTGCCACCTCGTCTAAGGCCGGGCTGAGGCCGACATCTGCCTCAATGGCCAACAGCCTGGCACCAACAGCCAACAAAGCGTAGCTCAAAGTACCGATACCCGGGCCGACCTCGACCACTGGCAAGCTCTCATCCGGCGCTGCCAGGCGCAGGATCTTCCCAATGATGCCGTCATCGACCAAAAAATGCTGGCCGAAGGATTTTCGGGTAGAAAGCCCGAACCGCTGTAGTGCGGCGCGAGTGGCCGCAGGCGAGGCCAATGGCGAGGCCAGCGTCAACCGACATCGCCCTCATCTATCGCTGCCGCCGCTGCTGCGCTGTCGACGTCCACCGGAACCGCCGCGCCCTTGCCCTTATTGTGGATCAAGTTGAAATACTCGAACTCGATCTCGTCACGGGCACCAAGCACCGGTGCCCTCTCTGCCGGGCTTTCCTTCCTCGGCTCGTCACCGACCGACTTCAGCACTTCCAGCTCGGCTTTCAGCTCTTCCAACTGCGCACTTAGAGCGTCGGCCTCCTGCTGCTTGACCACATAGCGGGCAAACGCACCGCCGGCCGAAAGCGCCCGCTCCTCGAACTCCTGCTTCTGCGCCGCCGCCCGCCGCATCTGCACCAGCTGCGCTGGCTGGCATTGTTCAATGTCGTCCTCCTTGGACAGCTTAGCCGCCTCCCTAGCAGCCTCAAAGCCAATGAAGTCGTGCACCTTCTCCAAACTAAAACCGGCCACATTGAAAGCGCTGCGGACAATGCCGGCCAGCGGCGCGAAACCGTGCGCGTCACCACCACCCACCACATACAGATGAGCCGGACGTTTGGGAAGGGGCTTTTGTCCCAGCACGTAGCGTTGGGAATAGTAAGGCTGAAAACGATCCATCAGCGCCTTGAACTGTGAGCACGGCCCGGCAAAATAGACCGGGGCAACAATGCCCAAGGCGCCCACCCGTTCCAAGACCGCCGTCAACTCAAGGTAGTCGTCAGCAAAATGCCCATCTTGGGTGCGCTTGGTCAAGACGCAAATCCCCGTCTTCTCGCAGTAACCGCAGCCAGTGCAAGGGTCGATATGCTTCTCGGATAAGAAGAAATGCTGTGTGCGTGCCCCTGCCTTTTGCGCCCCCTGCTCCAAAAGCCCCACCAAGGCCACAGAGGTCTTGCGGCGCGGTGACGCCGAGATAAACAGGATGTCTGGCTTTTCTTCACTCATGATAAAGTCTCCTCGGGTTCGTGGTGCCAGCAGCTCTGCTAACAGCTCTGCCAGCAGCTCATTTAGGGCTGTTCGGTCGCACAACCTGGCACAGCGGCAGCGCTCGACATCTCCCTAAAAAGTTCCGGTCAGTCATACCGTAGCGGATCGCGATCCATAGCCTCGGCAGCTGCAGTGCCCCGAAAAAAGCGCTCGGCGTTCAGGTGGAGCTGCCCCAGCACCTCGCGCTGCCCCAGCTTGTCGTTACTACGCAGGGCAGCCAAGCAGGCCGCCGTGAACACCGTGTGCGCAGGGTCAGCAACCGTGCCACGCAACGGCTCTGGAGCCATGAACGGGGCATCGGTCTCGGTCATGATGCTCTCCAAGGGTGCCAAGGCAGCTGCCTTGCGCAGGTGCTCCAGCTTCTTGAAAGTCAAAGCGCCACCGAAAGCCAATGACGCGCCCTTCTCCAAAAACGGCACCATATCGTCTTTCCCAAGAGTATAGCAGTGGAGCAAGACACCGGACGTCGGCCAGCCGTCGGCGTTGAGTATCTCCAAGCCATCGGCATGCGCCTCACGCAGGTGCAAGGCGACCGGCAAGTCCAGCCGACGGGCGATCTCCAGCTGACGGCGGAATACCTCACGCTGAACCTTACGGGGCGAGGCATCGTAGTGGTAGTCTAGGCCAATCTCGCCAATGGCTGCCGTCAACGGCTGGTGGACCAGATCAAGCAGCACCTCTTGCAGCTGCTCGTCATAGCGCGAGGCGTTATGTGGGTGACAGCCGACGATCACCCTGACACTGGGTGCTTGACGCACCGGCTGTTGCCACTCGGCCAGCAGCACCTCGGCTTGATGGCACCATTCTGGCAGCTGGCCATAGGTACGCTCCGGCTCTTCTGAGGGGTCAACAACACTGACGATGAAGTCCACGTGGTGGGCAGCTGCCCGCGCCAAGGCCAATCCCGGATTGCTGAGCATGTCCAAGTGACAGTGGCTGTCAGCAACAGCCGAAACGACGGTGGCAGCCGAAACGACGGTGGCAGCCGAAACAGTGGCTGCCACCCCGGCAGTGGTAGCTACAGAGCCGCCGACAGCCTGATCATCCACACCGCCAAGCACCTCGGCATCAAAGCACGGCGGCTCGATAATACGCCCCTTGGCGTCACGGAACAAGGCATCACAAAAGACCTTGCCCGCCTCGCTGCTCTCAGCCAATTCCCACGTCCGCCTCGGTTTTGCGCGGGAAAAGCGCGTCACCGACCTCGATGCGGCCACCAGCCTCAAGGCCGCCCCAAGTACTAGCAGCTTTTAAGTTGCTCAAGGCCAGCGGGTCTCCCAAGCCCAGCCGCCGCCAGATCTCGCAAGAGCTGGCCGGCATCACCGGCGCATAGTACAAGGCGATTACCCGAATCGCCTCCAGCAAGTTATAGAGCACAAAACAGAGTTGGTCGTTGATGGTTGGTGCCTTGGCGTCATCCAGCGATATACCGGCGGCCAAGGCTGCCTCTGTCTCTTTTTGGGCCTCTTTGGCAATCGTCCAAGGTGCCGTCTCTTCGATGTAGAGGTTCGCCCGGTCGACCAGTTCCAGAACCGCCGCCAACGCTCCCGCGTAGTCGATGGCCTCGAATGCGGCAATGTATTTATCGTAAAGTGCTTCGGCAAGCTCGCCCAAGGGGTTGCCCAGTTTGCGCGACAAGGCAGCGTAGGTCTTCGGCCAAAGCTCTGGTATCTCACCGCCTAGGTATTTGTTGGTCATATTCAGGACCCGGGAGCAGAGGTTGCCCCAGCTGTTCGCCAAATCGGCATTGTAGACTTGAAGCATCCGTTTCAGCGATATCGAGCCGTCAGCACCAAACTGGATATCGGCCAAGAAGTAGTAACGGTAGCCGTCCTGCGTGAAGTGACGTGCCAGCTCCAAGGGCTGCATGACGTTGCCCCGCGACTTGCCCATCTTCTCGCCTTTGGTCAGCAAAAAACCATGGGCGAAGACCTTCTCTGGCAGCGGCAGCCCAGCAGCCATCAGCATGGCCGGCCAGATCACACAGTGAAAGCGAATGATGTCTTTGCCCACAAAATGAATCTGTGCCGGCCAGCGCCGGGTGAAAAGCGCTTGGTCGGCAGGGTCGTCGGAGCCATAGCCGATGGCGCTGAGGTAGTTGATCAGCGCGTCCACCCAAACATAACTGATATGGCCGGGGGCAAAGGGAATGGGGACGCCCCAGTCAAAGCTGGTGCGGCTGATGGAAAGATCGCGCAAACCGCCTTGCACGAAAGAAACCACCTCGTTTTTGCGAATCTCGGGGCAGATGAACTCCGGGTGGCCGCGATAGTGCGCCAGCAACGGCTCGGCGTAATCGGAGAGGCGGAAGAAGAGGTTTTCCTCCTCCACGAAGGATAGCGGTCGGCCGCAGTCCGGGCAAAGCCATTCCCCAGACTCGTTCTTGGCAGCCCCGCCGGCCTCCTCGGCAGCCAAGGCGAACTCTGCCAGCTGCTCGTCAGTGAAGAAGGTCTCGTCAGGCACGCAGTAATAGCCTTGATATACACTCTTATAAATAGCGCCACACTCATATAGTGTGTTGAAGAAGTGCTGCACACCCCGAACGTGGCGTTCCTCGGTGGTGCGGATAAAGTCGTCGTAGGAGACATTCAGGTCCCGCCAAGCATCAATGAACAGCGGTGCCACGCTGTCCACCCATTGTTGGGGGCTGATGCCCTGTGCCGATGCAGTCTGGGCAACTTTTTGCCCATGCTCGTCCAAGCCGGTCAGAAGCCAGGCGTCGCGCCCATCCAAACGCATTGCCCGAGCCAAAGCATCGGCGGCCACCGTGGTGTAGGCCGTGCCTAAATGGGGACGGCCATTGACAAAATAAATCGGCGTAGTTAAATAATAAGAGCGCCCAGCGGCTGGAGCGTTCTCGCTAGCAACATGGTATGGCATGACTGAACCGGTACTTCCTTAAGTCTACGAAGCAAAGCAGCAGCTTTAGACAATCTTTGGTGGGCCGTGAGGGAATCGAACCCGCGACCTTGGGATTAAAAGTCCCCTGCTCTGCCAACTGAGCTAACGGCCCACAACACAATGGTATCATAGTCTAGTTTTTCTCTCAGCCTAGGAAAACACCGATTAATGCTGCTATGCCAAATCGTAGGCTTGGCAGACATAAGGAGCTTAAGATGATCCGCACTGACTTGTTAGAGATAGTACCAAGCAAGCAGGCCTTGCAACTGCTGAAGGAGGGGAATCAGCGTTACGTACAGGGCATCCATGATGAGTCAGCCTGTGAGCATGCAGCAGCCCGGCAATTGCTTTGGGATGCGAACCAAGCCCCCCTAGCTGTCGTGTTGTGCTGCTCCGATTCCCGGGTTCCGCCCGAGCTGATCTTCGACATGGGGCTAGGCCAGCTGTTCGTAGTGCGTGTCGCTGGCAATGTGGCCGATGCCTTGGTCATCGGCAGCGTCGAGTTTGCCGTTCAAAACCTCGGCACCCAACTGGTGTTGGTGCTAGGCCACAGCGACTGCAAAGCCGTGATTGCGGCCGTAACTAGGCTGGGTTCAGGCACAGGCACTGGCGCGGGCGCGGGCGCGGGTGCGGGCGCGGGCGCGGGCGCGGGCATCACGGCGGTCGTCACCGAAATCGCACCCGCCATCGAGCGGGCACGGGCAACATTCAGCGACCCCGAAAAAATTACAGCTCAAGAGGACTGTAGTCCGGACAGCCTGCATGGCCTTTGCTCCCTTTGCGAGGATCAGAACGTGCGCATCGGCATCGAACGGCTGCTAGGCAGCACCGTGCTGTCCGCCTTGGCAACCGAGGGAAAACTACAAGTAGTAGGCTCAAAGTACAGCGTTAAGACCGGCGAGGTTGTTTTTTGGGACAGGGAAGCGCCGATCAGTGCTGCCATTCCAGATTGCGGGCATGGTCATGAGGCACTGCTGCCGCGAGATCAGAAAGCCTGATTCGGCGACTGTGGCATCCGGTCGATCAGCGGCCGCCTGAGCCTGAGCTTCCTGGAGGTCGTCAAGGGCTGCGGCACGGCCGGCGACAACATCGGCTTTGATGAGGGGATTAGCTATTGGGGCGGTTTCTCCAAACAGGGCGGGCATATCGCCGTGACCTGTCCGTCATGGTTCTCCGATGAGCACCCCGCCGAGATCGAGAGCTTCTGAAACGACGCAGTCGGCAGGCTGGGCACGGTCAGCCAGAACATATCGGCAATGCATAAGGCCGGCTACAGCTTTATCGCATCGTTCGTCTTGCCCGAAGAATGCTGGACGGACGGCTACTTCACTCCAAGGGGAGCGACCGAACAGATGCTATTGGCAAAATGCCCCGGCAACATGGCCGTCGAATCGTACATTGAAGATGAGCGGCACGAGGTGGAGCTATTCGCAAAGTACAAGCAGCACTACGGCTACGTGTTCTACGTCGGCAAAAAGCGATAGCCGACCCGCCAGAATTTCCACATCCAGCGGCCTCTTCCTGATGAGCTGGCGGACACCGGACTCACCGTGATAGCTGCCGTTAGAAGTTTTCTATGCGCTGTCTTCATAATGGCCTCCTTTTAATTCGGATCTAGCGCCCACTGCCCTGCGGGTTGTTGTCCGCCTTGTTTTTGATGGCACCTGATATTTTCTATGTCACAACAGAAACAGGCTTTGCCGTCTTTACGAGCGTACCCTTTGCACCCTTGGCCGTGCTCCTAAAGACCTTGTAGCCCTTTGCACGGTCGACCTGATTCTCAGCGCTGAGCCGTCAGGTAGCGCGGTCGGTTGTTCAGGTCTACGTGGGGCTGCACGAGATCAAAGCCTGCTGCTTCAGCCAGTCGGCAGGCGCTGGCCAGCGTGGACTCGTGCAGCTCGACTGCTAGCATGCCACCGGAACGCAGCAAGCAAGCGGCCTGATCCAAAAGCCGCCGGAACACCGCCAAGCCGTCATTGCCGCCATCCAAGGCCAGTTGCGGCTCGAAGGCCGCCACCTCATGGGGCAAGGCTGCCAGCTCTGAGCTTGGCACGTAGGGCGGGTTGGATATCACCAGATCAAAGCTGGCCTGCCGCCCCGGCTCGGCCAACAGGCTGCTGGCCAAGTCATCCAACCGCAGCTCCAAGGAGGCGCCGTTTAATGCAAGAACCCTGTTATTGCGGCTCTGACCCGCAACTTTTCCCTTGCTCGGCGGCGCAAAAGATTGCGTCTCAGGGCCGCAATGACGGGTTTTTTGCGCTGGTCGGCACTGCTCGATGCCCACGCTCAGCACCCGGGCATTCTCCTCGGTCAAGGCCAGTGCTTGTGGGTCGATATCCGTGGCCAGCACTTGCAGGTCGGCAACCCCTTGCGCCTCTTGTAAGAGCGAGAGCGCGATCGCGCCGCTGCCGCAGCCGATGTCTAGCACCTGCAAAACCGGGCAAGCGGCGGCGGTCGTGATGCAAACCGCCTCAGCGGACGCAACACCCGCGCCCGCTATCACCGTGTCTGGCAGCCGTTCGCCGCCGCGCTCTGGCGGTAACAGCGCAGCCGCCGCGCCCGGCGCTGCCGCCGTAGCTGGAACCGCCGCGCCCGGCACCACAGCAGCTGGGGCCGCCGTAGCTGGAACCGCCGCGCCCGGCACCACAGCAGCTGGGGCCGCCGTAGCCAGCGCCCTTATCCACTCCAACGCCAACTCGACCAGCCCTTCAGTCTCCGGACGCGGTATCAGTACCCCCGGGCACACCTTCATATCCAAATACCGGAAGGGCGCACTACCCCGGATGTATTGCAAGGGCTCGGCGGCCAGCCGCCGCTCGGCGTAGTTGCGCAGCCGTACCTTTTCGGCCTGCGAAAGCTGGCGGTCGTAATGGAGGGGCAACTCCACCCGGTCTAAGCCACAGACCATGCCCAGCAGCTGCTCGGCCGCCAAGCGGGGAGTCGGCTCCTGCCAAACCGCAGACGACCCTTCAAGCCGCCCTCGCAGCCACTGCAAAGCCTCAGCTACCGTTCGTACAGATTCGTCGCTCATAGGACCCCAAGCATGTCACGCCCACTGCAGCCGCCACGCCCACTGCGCCCGTTACCTTCGCTGAGGTCACAGCGCTCACCACATCTGCCGCAGCCACTGTGCTCGCCGCACTTACTGCACACTCTGCTCCAAGCGGCGGGCACGGTCGGCGGCGGTCAACGCCGTTGTCAGCTCATCTAGGCCGGAGCTGCTGGCTCCCAGCAAGATGCCGTTGTAGCTGCCATTGAAACCGATGCGGTGATCGGTGACCCGGTCTTGCGGCTGGTTGTAGGTGCGGATCTTTTCTGCCCGGTCGCCGGTACCGATCTGGCTGCGCCGCTGGTCACCCAGATCGGCAAGCTGTTCGGCAAGCATCTGGTCGTAAAGCCGCGCCCGCAGGACGGCCATTGCCGCCTCTTTGTTCTGCAGCTGCGACTTCTGGTCTTGGGACTGCACCACCAGCCCAGTGGGCAAGTGCGTGATGCGCACTGCGGAATCCGTGGTGTTCACACTCTGGCCACCTGGGCCGCTGGAACGGTAGATGTCGATGCGCAGATCGTTGGGATTGACCTCCACCTCCACCTCGTCGGCTTCCGGGAGCACCGCCACGGTAGCCGTCGAGGTATGGATGCGCCCTTGGCTCTCGGTCTTAGGCACCCGCTGGATACGGTGGACACCGCTCTCGAACTTCATTACCGAGTACACCTTGTTGCCGGTGACCTTGAACTCGATGCGCGAATAGCCCCCAGCCTCAGAGGGGTTGGAGTCCAGCGGCACCAGCTTCCAGTTATGGCCGTCAGCGAAGCGCTGGTACATGCGATAGAGGTCGCCGGCGAAAATCGCCGCCTCGTCACCGCCAGCACCAGCACGGATCTCGACAATGATGTTTTTCTCGTCATTGGGATCACCTGGGATCAGCAGCAGTTTGATCTGCTCCTCCAACTCGCTCAAACGCTCGCCCAGCACAGCCATCTCGGCTTGGGCGAACTCCTTAGCTTGAGGGTCAGCCTCGCCATGCAAAAGCTCGCGGGCGCAAGACAGGTCGTCACTGGCACCGACCCAAGCCTTGGCCAGTGCCACCAGCTCAGCCTGAGCAGCATGCTCCTTGGCCAAACGGGTGTACTCCTTTTGGTCGCCAATCACCGCCGGGTCGGCTAGTTTGGCCTCCAGCTCCTGATAGCTGAAGATTATTTGTTGCAGTTTCTCATACATTGAATTCCCTTGATCCTTTTTCTTAGTTAGGTATTCGATGATAGCATGTCAGAACCCACGCTGGCGGCAAGGCGCTATACTGGAAGCCTGGCGATAATTCAAACGGGAATTCAAGCACTTCCGGAAAGAGGTCGGGCTGGTAGCAAAAGGAGTCGGCAGTCTGTGACTGACGAGCGGCAAAAACTGATAGTCAAGCTAGCCACCACAGCAGGCGAGCTGATGATGCGCAGCGGCTCAGAGGTCTACCGTGTGGAGCAGACCGTGACGCGCATCTGCCAGGCCTGCGGTGTTCCCAATGCGGAATGTTTCGCCACGCCCACCGGTATCTTCGTCTCTGTGGACGGTGGTTCCACATCCAATCAGATCGTCACTTCGCTCAAGCGCATCAGCAGCTCGGCCATTGACCTTAAACGCATCTCCGAGTTGCATACCTTCAGCCGCGACTTCACCAACACCACCTTGGGACTAGGCGCAGCGGGCGAACGTTTGGAGAATATCGCCGCCAAGCCCAACACCTACCGCTTCCCCATTCGTTTGCTGGGTGCGGTGCTAGTCGGCCTGTTCATCTGCCCCTATTTCGGGGCCGACCTGAAGGGCATGTGCTTTGCTGGCTTGGCCTCGGCTGTTGGCTATACGGTATCGCTTGGCTGTCAGCGCTTGCAGCTGGCACGTTTTGTGCAGATCCTGATCTCCTGTGCTTTTTGCACCTTGACCGCCCTGCTGTTCCTGAAGCTGTTCCCCGGGGAATATGTCCGGTCGGTGATCGTCGGTGCGGTCACCGTCTTCATGCCCGGTGTGGCCTTGGTCAACTCCGCCCGCGACATCCTTTCCGGCGACATGATCACTGGCATGGCCCGCGCCACCGATGGCGTGATCACCGCACTGGCCATCGCTGGCGGCTCAGCCACCATTATGTCAGTTTGGCAGTCCTTCGAGCCGACTTTCTCCATGTCGCCAACCGTCTACCCATGGCCATTGTTCTTTGTCTTCGGAGCCTGCTTGACGCTGGGCTTTTCTTTGATATTCCACGCCCCAGTGCGCAAGCTGGCCTTTGTCAGCGTTATCGGCGGCACCGGTATGCTGGTATTTATCCTGATCTCCCAGTTAACTGGCAACAGCGCTCTGGCCACCTTCATCGGTGCCAGCTGCATCGCCACGCTGGCCGAAGTGGCCTCTCGCGCCGGGCGCGAGGTAACCACCATCTACATCATTCCCGGGATTATCCCCTTAGTACCCGGAGTGATGATCTTTGAGAGCATGTCGGCCCTTTTGACCAGCGGTGTCAGCGCGGCTGCCGACAAGGCCACCGAGGCGCTGATCTGCGCCAGCTGCATCGCCTTGGCGCTGGTGCTGACAGCCTCGGTCGCCCGCTTGACCGTCGCCACACTAAACCGGCTGAAAACCCCAAACCCAAGCTAAAGAGTTAGGAAATCGCTGGTTAGGGGGCATCCACCAGCGACCATTCGATAGTCGTGGAGTAATTCAAGTCAACGCGGGCAGCGCCGGGGTTGACCCGCAACAGCAGGCCCTTGTCATCTGCCCAAGTGACATTGGTCTGGCTGCTGACATCTGTTACGTCCTCATAAACCACCACCGGTGTTTCGGAAAGCGCGGTGATTTCTTGTTGCTCATCAACAAACACCAAGGCATCCGGCAGCGTGTAGGACACCGAGTCCAGCTCTGCCCGCAAAGGACCGTCGATTGATGCCTCCAAACGCCAAGGCGAATGCTGGTTGCGAGTATCCACAACTAGGATATTCCAAGAAGGAACATCCCTGCTCACCAATTGGGATCCTGCTGTTAGCTGCACTACCCCAAAGTCCAATACCTCGGGCACATCAAACATCAACAATTTATCATGAGGAAACCTTGCGACGGCAGCACGATAGCGATAGCTCAGATAGTCATGGTAGGCGATGGCCGTGACCACAGCGCCTTCGGGCAATGGCGCGTCTGGAAGTTGCACGGAAAACGCGCCGTCAGAGGCAGCAACAGCAGCCAAAGAACGATCCTGGCCGCTATTGCGGTACTCCACGCGCAGACTGGCACCAGGCTCGGCCCAGCCGTCGATCACAGTAGACCGGATATGCGGCTGATCCATGCCCAGCTGGTAGCTGCCCATGGCGAGCATCCGGATATTGGCCATGGAGAAACTCGTGGTGTCGAAGGGGTTGGATGCGAAGTCCTCAGGCGTATTGAGGTTGCCTAAGGCTGCCGCCGTGGTATTGGTGTAGGTGACCGCTGCTGTAAATTGCAGGTTGCTGCCATCAGCCTTGTTCCAGTAATTATTGGGAGCAACGGTCGCGCTGTTAGTGTTATCGGCAGATGTCCGGGTGTTGATCGCCCCGACTGAGCCGCTGATATCCAGCCTGCCCGCAGCATCACAAAGCAGCACCGCCCGGGGGTCATAGAGGTGCACCCGCTTCGGGTTGTTGAACACTAGGCTGCCAACAGCACGGAAGTAGACCAAGTAATTGGACGTGGCGTTGGTCGGACGCTGGATGTCTAAGACGGCACCTGGGCCAACTGTCATGTTAGCGTAAACGCAAAAAACTGGGTCGGCGTTCAAGGCAACAGTCTGGTTGATGCTCAGCCGAGAACCCGCTGCCAACACAACCGGCTCAAAGCTGGAAGCCGTGCCCGTTGTGAAACGACGGCAGTGAACCGAAAGCGAGGCACCGGCACCGATGTCCAGGGCCGGCCCTGTGGCACCAGAGCTGCCAAGATAGAACACCTCGCTGGTGCTGCCGGCATCCGTCATCTCTAGGCTGACGTCACTGCCTGCTTGCACAGTCAGATGCCTTGCCCCGGTAGAGTTAAACTCAAACATCATCAGCGTACCGGCGTTCTTGGTCACCACGCAGGTGCCGGAGAATTCCAAGTTCTTGGTTTGCGCCACCTCTTCCCTAGGGTCTTGGGTACCAGGACTCGGCCATTTCACGGGATCCGCTGGAACAGTCCCAATAGTTATCCGGCTGTCCCGGATAATCGTCGTGCCGGCAATGTTATAGATCAGCTGTGAGCCGATGTAGTCGACGTTCACCAGCTCATAGACACCATCCGAAGTGCCCTCGAAGATAATGCTGCCATAGTAGTTATAACCTCGGATGTCCATGTCGATCAAAGTGACATGACGACCGTTCTTGCCGACTCGCACAGCATAACCTGCCCGGTCTTGGATAGTGTGACGGATGCTGTCGTTGTCTTTGGGGTGGCCGACAATGCTGAAGTCCACGCGGCTGGCATTACAGTAAAAAGTCGTTGCCCCAAAGGCAATGTCGTTGTTCAGGTAGATCACCGAAACGTCATTATAGGCGGCAGAAGTGAGTACAGTTTGCAGCTCTGCGAAAGTGTCGATTTGCACTTCGTAGCTTTCCAAGCCAGCGGTTGAGATGTTCCGTGTCCCAGCACTTGCCACCGCTGCACCCGCCCCGGAACTCGCTGGCGGCTGTGAGCCTTCGGCTGCAGCCGCTGGCGGCTGTGAGCCTTC
>JGI20171J29575_12612798_pt1 | contig 42335 bp, 41 predicted proteins | sample TergutNc150P4_FD_29575 | JGI IMG/M metagenome (IMG submission 29575)
GTGTTCCGCTAATAGCAGGCCGAGGCACCATACATAGGAGAAAGGATCAGGAGAATGGACAATACTGACAATCAAACGGTAAGAACAGGTAATAAGAAGGCAAGGCTACTCTCCCGGGCATTGGCCGTCATGGTATCGGCACTGCTTGCGGTGGCAATGCTGCCAGCGGTGGCTTTTGCCGCGCCGACAGGCGGTATAACTCCCGCTGCGGTTGTTGGGTCGGTGTCACTGCCGACACTGGCTCAAGCCCAAATGGCTATGAACAAGGTTACGGACTACCAAGCAGCGGTACTGGACCTGAAGATCGTGGGCTACACCCACGAGTGGACGGTGATGGACCTAGCCCGCGCCGGCAAGCTCGGCGACGCGGCCCGGACTGCTTACCTGACAAACTTAGCCGCTTCTGTAGCCAGCATATCGACGGCACCTAAGCTGCATAACGCCAAGGCCACCGAGAACGAGCGGGTGATATTGACGCTCACAGCCTGTGGGGTGGATGCCACCAAGTTCAACGGTTACGATATGACGGCACCGCTGGCCGACTTCAACTTCGTCAAGCGCCAAGGCATTAACGGCTCCATCTGGGCTTTGATAGCCTTGGATACCGGCAACTACCCGATGCCCCAGCTACCGGCCGGCTCCACTGCCATCCAGGCCAGCCGTGAGAGCCTGATAGCCGAGATCCTGCGCTGCGAGATACCCGGCGGCGGCTGGTCTTTGACTTATCCGAGCAACACCTCCAACCTAGTGCCTGACCCGGACGTCACGGCTATGACCTTGCAGGCTTTTACTCCCTACTATGGCAAGGGCAACAGCGACTTGGACGCAGCGGTGATGCGGGCGCTGAGTGCCCTCTCGGCCGTCCAGAAGGCCGACGGCTCCTTTATGGCCTGGGGCGATGACAACTTGGAAAGTGCTGTCCAAGTGCTGGTGGCCATGAACGGCTTGGGCATCCCCTTAAACGACGAGCGTTTCGTGAAGGGCGGCAAGACTCTTTATGATGTCGTTACTCCCTACCAGCTGGCCGACGGCAGCTTCAAGCACGTCGCCACTACCGGTTCCAACGGCATGGCCACCGAGCAGGGCAGCTATGGCCTGATATCGCTGGTGCGCTCGCTTTCCGGGAAAGGCCCGCTCTATGACATGAGCGATGTCACCTTGGCGGCCTGGCCGGCTTCGGGGACTATCCAGCCCGCGCAAAAAGACGATCTGACCAGTGCCGCAGCGGCAGCTCAAGCCGCAGTGGCAGGCAAGTCAGCCGCTGATTTCAGCGCCGAGAGCTGGGCTGCCTACCAGTCTGCCTTAACTGCGGCGCAGGCCGCTCTGGATAAGCCCGGTGCCACCCAGGCTGAAGTCGATGCCGCCCTAGCGGTGCTGAAGGCCGCAACTGCCGGCCTCAAGGCCGCCTCAGTGGCCGTGACCTCGGTGGCTATCAGCGGCGCTCCGGCCAGCTATTCCTGGAAGGCCACTGGCACCAACCAGCCGCTGCAGCTCAAGGTCGATGTGGCTCCAAGCAATGCCACTAACAAGTCTGTCACTTGGGCCACCAGCAATGTCAAGCTGGCCACGGTCAGCACCGCAGGCCTGGTCACCTTCACTGGCAGCGAGGGCACAGTGCGCATCACCGTCAAGTCCGTCGACGGTGCCAAGACCGACTATCAGGACATCAAGGTTGTCAAAAACGTCACTAAGGTGTTGACACCACTGAAGACCGTGTATATGCAGGTCGGCAAGAAACACACTATCGGCGCGGTGGCCTATGACGGCAGCAAAGCCGTCAGCGCCAAGCTGACTTGGAAAAGCTCCAACACCAAGGTGGCCACGGTCAGCTCCAAGGGTGTGGTGACCATGAACAAGAAGGCCAAGAACAACGCCAAGGCGACTATCACCGCCACCGCTGCCGACGGCACCAAGCTTTCTGTGAATGTGGTGGCGGCCAAGAATGCTGCTGCCCTGAAGAAGGCCACAGCCACCGCCCCGACAACGCTGAAGGTCGGTGCGGTCAAGACCATCGCCGTCAAGCTCGGCCAGCCCAAGGCCACTTGGACGAAAATCACCTTTAAGTCCTCCAAGGCCGCCGGCCTGACAGTGGATGCCGCCGGCACCGCCACGGCCAAGAAGAAAGGCACCTACAAAGTGACCATCACCATCGACAAGGTGCGTGTGGTCAAGACCATCAAAGTAAAGTAAGGTTTCTTGCTACGGTGCCGCCATCAATGGCGGTACCGTAGCATCACCTGAACTGTGAGAGGAAAGGAGAAATGAGAATGAAAGCGAAGGCCGATGCACTTCGAGGCACTGCGGTGGTTTCGAGTTTTGTTGATCTGAATATTGCATGTGTTGAACAACGCGCTGGTGTCGCTGCTGGCTCACATAGGGTTTTCCGGGTTGCCCGCACTGCTTTTCGATATAGCCATGATTGCTGCAACGGTCTTGATACTGGCGCTGATGCGCAAACGCATTGCGGCAGAGATAAGGTCGGGCAAGCCCATGAGCGTTCACTATGCGCTCGGCCTGTCTGAGCAGCACGAAGAGGCTGTCGCCCAATGGCCAAGGCCATGCCCTTTCGCAATCGCCTTCAGCGGTGCTCTCAGGATAACCGTGCTAGCAATATTCTTGGCTATCAGCTGTTACTTTAATTTCTCATAGTATTCAAAAACTGATGGGCTTTGCAAAGAGGCTTTGTGTGAGTGCGAGGCCGAAAATCCTAAACTATTTGGGAAATCCTGAACTATTTGGAGCTACCATGTCGGGTCTAGTAAGAAATCTACCAAGTTTATGCGGTGGATGCCTTCTATATTGGCTTCGGGTTGCTCGTCCAGGGAGAGGATCGCCCGGTAGTGGTTGTCCGGGATCGCCTTTAGCGGTTCTAGCTCGCGCCTGAACACGGCATCGTCGGCCAGCAAGTAACAGACTTGGATGTAGCGGCACAGCTCGCGTTTGCTGGCGATGAAGTCTACCTCCATGTTCCTCAGTTTGCCGAGCGATACACTCCAGCCCCGGCGCAGCAGCTCGAGGTAGACGACGTTTTCTAGAAGACCAGGCATCTCGTTGGCGTTGAAGCCCAGCAGCGCATGCCTGATACCCAAGTCGGCGACAAAGTACTTCTCCAAAGTCTCTAGGTGGCGTTTGCCGATGATGTCGAAACGCCGTACCTTGTGGATCAGGTAGGCTTGTTCCAAGGCACGAATATGGCTATAGACCGTCTCCACGCTGATTCTCCGGCCTTGGCTTTTCAGGAAGCTGGCGATGGACTTGGCAGAGAATATCTGCCCGAGGTTGTCGAGCAGGAAGCGGACGATGCGTTCCAGTAGCTCGGTTTCGCGTATCTTGTTTTGCCTGATCACGTCGTTTAACAGAATTGTGTTGAAAACGTCTTTGGTGTAGGTTCGGATAGTTTCCTCGTTGGCGGGCAGCTCGTGAATGCCGGGCAGTGACCCTAGCCAGAGGTATTCGTCGAAGGCCTGTCGGCTTGCCTTTCGCTCCGGCTGGTTGGCGTTGTCGGTCGCCTTGCCGTTGGCTTCGCTGTTGCTTTCATCTATCCCAGCGGTAGTTTCGGCGGCGGATCTGGCGGCGGCCTTGAACTCTAGATGCTCAGCGAAGGAGAGCGGGAAAATGGGTATCTCCACGTACCTGCCGGTCAGCAAGCCGGCCAGTTCTCCGGAAAACAGCCGCTGGTTGGAGCCGGTGATAACGATGTCGCAGTCCAAGTCGACCCTGAAGGAGTTGACCGCCTTTTCCCAAGACTCGACTTCCTGTATCTCGTCGAAAAGCAGGTACACCCTGCCAGCAGTGCCCGTGAGCCTGTCGCAGACTTCTTGGTAGAGTGACTGGTAATTGTCCAGATGGCTCCATTGCAGCGATTCGAAGTTGAAATACAGGATATTACTTGCTCTTACGCCCCTGGCCACCAATTGTCCGCTGAGCTGCCTAAGCAGTACGCTTTTGCCGCTCCTGCGCAGGCCAACGATTACCTTGACCAGTGGTGTGTCTAGGAATTCTTCCAGCTTAGACAGATAGTATGAACGTTCGACCACGGCCTTGCTCCTTGCGGGTCGTTTTTAAATTTATTCCATTATACTAGAAACAAATGCCAAATCTAGCAAGAGTTTCTAGTGTACAAGAAAATTAATGGAGCACAAGGAACAGATATCCTGTGCTCTTGTGCTGTACTTTCCCACAGTTTTACTATAAAAATCGAAAATTTTATATTGACAGGAAGGCGGCACTGAATTACATTTTTACGAGGAAATGAACCGCGTGTGTATTCGCGCTCTGGCGCTGGCGACTTTGTCGCTAAGGGAATCGGATGAGAATTCCGAGCTATCCCAGTAACCGTGAAGCTGACGAAAGGGCAAAGTGTCACTGCCGCAAGGCGGGAAGATGCCCAAGTAGGATGAAGCCAAGTCGGGAAACCTGGATACACTCGAATCTTCTGGGGTTGAGAGATGCGATTACAATCGTCCGCTTTTAGGGTTGTGTCCTTCTCGACTGAGCAATGTAGGGGCACAGCTCTTTTCTTTTTGTCTTCCCCAGGCGTTCGTTTGCTAGTAGTTGGTGCCAAATATCCGCATAGAGTGGAAATGGCACTAGGGTGTCCTTTGAATGGGAGAAGATGATTATGAAGAAACGTACTAAAGAGCCAGCAATGATGCTACTTATCCTGTCTGTGGTTGCTGCACTGACGGTCGCGCTGTCGGCCTGCTCCACTTCTGGGTCGGCTGGTTCGACAGACAACCAAAACCCGGCCCCCGAGGCAGCTGCGCCTGCCGCCATCTTGGTGACCGATATGGCCGGCAGCCAGGTCAGCTTGGACGGGCCGGCCAAGCGAGTGGTGGCTATTACTCCCTCGGACTGCGAGATCATCTATGCTTTGGGTGCCGGTGATGCCTTGGTCGGACGGGGAACTTACTGCAACTATCCTAAAGAGATAGAATCGGTTCCAGTGGTGCAGTCCGGCAATGACATGAACGCCGAGCAAATCATCGCACTCGCTCCTCAAGTGGTTGTGGTCTCTACTATGAACCAACAAGGGATGGCCGACCAAATCCAAGGGCTGAAAAATGCTGGTATCGCAGTGGTCTTAAACGATGCCACGACTATCGATGATACCTACAAGTCTATTGGTCTTCTTGGTTCGATTCTCGGCAAGGACAGCGAGGCATCTGCTCTAGTCAATAAGATGAAGCAGTCTTTCGACGACATCAAAGCCAAAGCCACTGGTGACGGCACCAAGACGATCTACTTCGAGGTGTCACCGCTGCAATATGGGCTTTGGACGGCTGGATCCGGCACTTTTGAAGACGAAATCGCCACCATGCTCGGCCTGAAGAACGCCTTTGCCGATGTCAGCAGCTGGCAGGAGATCTCGGCTGAGCAGGTGATCGAGCGCAATCCAGACTATATTGTCACTATTTTTATGTTTGATGGCCAAGGCGAGACACCGGTTCAAGAGATCATGGGCCGTCCTGGTTGGGATAAGATCGCAGCGGTAAAAAACAACGCGGTATTCAATGCCGACGAGAACACGATTGCCCGTCCTGGGCCACGTTTGGTGAATGCTGCTGAAGACCTCTATGAGTTTGTCTATGGGGCTGTGGCCAGCAGTTGAGGATAGACTAACGCTTCTGATCGATTGACCAGTGACGGTTGCCATGATGGACAGCCAAAAAGCCGAGCGCGTCAAAAGCCGCCAAGAAGCTTTCGGGATGTGGCCGTACTTGGCCTTGGCCATGGCGACCGTTGCTACCTTCTTGCTCTGTGTTTGTGTTGGCAACATCGACATCCCGCTGGCTGATACTTTGCAGGCGATTTGGCACGGCCTGACCGGCCAGCCGGCTCCGGAAGGCCTTGCCGGTTCTATCATTATGCCGGTGCGGCTGCCACGGGTGCTCTGCGGCGCCCTGGTTGGGGCATCGCTGGCACTTTGCGGTGCTGCCTTCCAAGGACTGCTGCGCAACCCCTTGGCCGACAGCTCTACTTTGGGGGTTTCGGCTGGTGCGGGGATGGGGGCGGTGGTTTCCATCGCCTTTGGCATCACACTGCCCTTTGTGCCCTTTGCTGGACCGATGATCATGGCCGTGCTCTTTGCCTTCCTCTCGCTGATGGTTATCATGACCTTGTCCTACAAGTTCGACTACTCGCTGTCCACCAACACCATCATCTTGGTCGGTGTGATCTTCTCGATGTTTGCCAGCAGCATCATCAGCTTCATTATCACCTTTGCTCCTGACAAGCTGCATTCCATTACCTTTTGGACGATGGGCTCGCTGGCACAGAGCAGCTACCGCAACATCTTGGTGCTGTTCTTGGCACTGCTGGTCTTCGGAGCAGTCTTGTTGCACTATGCCCGCGAGTTGAACGCCTTCGCGGTAGGCGAGGATAACGCCCGGCACATCGGTGTCAACGTCCGGCGCACCAAGCAGGTGGTGATGGTGATGGCCTCTTGCCTGGTCGGGGTCTGCGTTTCGGTCAGCGGCTGCATTGGCTTTGTTGGGCTGGTGGTACCGCATATGGCGCGGTTGATAGTCGGGCCGAACCACCGGCGGTTGTTGCCGGCGGCGATGATCGGCGGTGCTATTTTCTTGATGCTCGCCGACCTGGCCGGGCGCACCCTGTTGAGGCCCTTGGAGCTGCCGATTGGCGTGGTCACTTCGTTTATCGGCTCGCTGGTCTTCGTTTACATCTTCTACACCACCCGGAAGGCGCGTTAGCCATGCAGAGCATTAAAGCGGAGCCGGCCAACCAGGTCACGTTTGTGGAGCGCGATAAGGCCGTCATGCTCCAAGCCAGTGGCCTAGCAGTGAAATACGGCAGTTTGACCATTGTTGATGATGCCAGCTTTGCCGTTGCCGAGAATCATTGGTTGATGATTGTCGGCCCTAACGGTGCCGGTAAGAGCACCGTAATCAACGCGATCTCGCAGGGTGTGGACTATACCGGCGAGATACTCTACGATGGCGCAGACCTGCGGCGAATGAAGTCGGCTAAGCTGGCCCGAAATATCGGCGTCTTGGCTCAGAGTCACTCTGTAACCTATTCTTTTACGGTTGGTGAGGTAGTCCGGCTCGGTCGCTACTCCTATGCCCCGGGCATCTTCAGCAGCAAAAGCGATGCGGACAACGACAGTGTGCAGCATGCCTTAGATCTGACGGGCATGCGGGAGTTGGAGCACCACTCGGTGTTGGAGCTTTCCGGTGGCGAGCTGCAGCGGACGTTTCTAGCGCAGGTCTTCGCCCAGGATCCTAAGCTCTTGATTCTTGACGAGCCCACCAACCATCTGGATTTGGTGTACCAAAAACAGGTTTTCGGCCTGATTGCCGACTGGGTTAAGCAGCCGGGACGGGCGGTGATCTCGGTGGTACACGACCTCAGCTTGGCTCGCGCCTATGGCACCGATATCATGCTGATGGACAAGGGGCGCATCGTTGCGCTCGGTCATCCGGACACCGTACTTGGCCGAGACAGGCTGCAGCAGGTTTACGCCATGGACGTCTATGCTTGGATGCGGCAAATGCTTAGTCAGTGGGAGGTGCAATGATGCGTTTTTTGTTAACTGGCGGCTCGGCCTGTGGCAAGAGCAGCTATGCGGAAAAACTGGCACGCCGTCTGCCCGCGCCGCATTACTACTTGGCGGCCATGCAGCCTTTTGGAGAGGAGAGTCTAGCTCGCATTGCCCGCCATCAAAAGCAGCGTGCTGGTATGGGCTTTCAGACCATTGAGCGCTACACTGACATCGTCGGCGTGGACCTGCCTGAGCGCGGTACCCTGTTGTTGGAGTGCCTCTGTAACTTGACGGCCAACGAACTGTATGACGAGGCTGGTGCTGGCCAGCAAGCGCTGGCGGCGATCCTTCGGGGGGTCGCCAGGCTGGAGGCACAGTGCGAGCACATTGTGGTGGTGACCAACGACGTTGGCTCCGACGGTGCGGAATACGATAATATGGTGTTGGAATACATCGATGTGCTAGGTGAGTTGAACCGTCGCTTGGCGGCACAATACGACCATGTTTATGAGCTTTGCTGTGGGTTGCCGTGCGTGCTGAAAGGGGAGTTGTGGTGAGGATGGCCAAGGAGGCACCGATTAATGCTGTTATGACCGCTTGCCAGCTGGTGTGGCATGATTAATCGGCATATTTCTAGCTGGGTCGGTCATGTCGTTCAAGCTGTTCGCTCTAACCAGGCCGACTGCGTCGGTTGCCAGGGTTTTGTTGAGCATTGCAAGACCGAAAAGGAGGTAATAGGATGATTCTAATTGTTGGTGCCAAGGCGGCAGGCAAGCTGGACTATTTGACCCAAAGCCTAGGATACGCTGAGGAGGCCATAGCCGATGCCGTGCTGGACGACCGGCCGGCTCTAGTCAACCTGCAAGAGATCGTTAAGGTTGATCCCCAACACTGTTTAGGCCTCCTGCCGGAGCTTTTGCGCAAAGAGGTGGTGGCCTGTAACGAGGTAGGCAGTGGCGTCATACCCATCAGCAATGCAGACACCGAATGGCGGGAGGCCACTGGACGGCTCTGCAACGCCTTGGCATGCCAAGCTGACCAAGTGCTGCGCATAGTCTGCGGCATTCCCACTGTGTTGAAGTGATGTTGGGCTGTCGGGCTGACCACAGCTGTCGCTTGCAGCCACTGATCACACCATGGAGCCGCCGACTATCCGGCTTTCGTTGGCCGGCTCCTGTCAACTGATATCGATCGCCTTGTACCTGCCCAAGTCGATAATAGTTCCGAGCTTGATGGGCACGGGTTGGGAGAATAGAGGGCCGTCATAGACCAGTGTGTGGTACTCGCCGTTTTCGCCGCAGGCATCGGCACCTGTCGCTCTGATTCTATCGATCAGCTCATTGGTTAGGGTTTGACCCAAAAACGACTCGTCCAGCCTGTCTGTGTCCACAATCTTGATCAGTGCCTTGAATCCTGCTGATAGCAGTTCTTGCAGCACCGCCTCGCGATCGTTTTGCCAAAGTGGTAGCGTGCAAGCCAAATTGGCTTTGACACAACGTTTCTCGTTCCAAATCCGATGGTCGTCGATATCGATGTCTCCGAACACGCAGGCCCGGGCGCCCATCGCACGCGCTTCCTTTAGGGCGTTGACAAACGACTCGTTATAGGTTTCCGGTGTACTGTTGCAGGAGATCAAAGGAATTCCCAGGCTATCGGCCACCGCCCACAGCAGCTTGTCTTGGATGCCGTGGAACCAAGACCGCCCCTGTTCGGGGTCGATGGTAGTGATCATGGCAAGCGGAGTGTGACCCTTTTGTATCATCCGGTATAAAGCGAGTGCACTGTCTTTGCCACCACTATACGAAATTGCAAAATCCATGGACACTCCCTTCCTGTAGCCGCTGCATGTCTATCAGTGTAGCAGTTTTGCTTTTGGCAGTGCGGCTCAATTAGAGTTTGTGCGAGCATGGCCTCATGGAGTTTTATTGTGGGACATCACCGGAATATCTCCAAAAAATCCTATTCTCTTGGTCGCTGCCCTAGGGCATGGTACAATAGTGCATTCAAGTACATTCAACGTTGTTCAACATTCTCCGATGTGCAAGGAGTGGTTCCCATAGCTGGTATGATTGACGCGAACACAGTGCAGCCCGATCCGGACGTCTCGTTACCAAAGAGTCCGGAGAAGTCGGCAAGAGTCGGCACGCAGGCCAAAAAGACAGGCACAAAGAGCAAGAAGGTGCAGAATCCAGCCGTTCGTCAGATCGTCTTTGATTCCAACGAGGATCGTTTTCCAGTTGCCGAGCAGGCTATGGCCGATCCCGAGGTGCTTGACTTGCTGATCGAGAGCCTGTCTGGCAGCGAACGGCGTCTGCGCCAGTTCAGTGCGGCGGCGGTGGCTGTGGTGGCCGCCTCCCAGCCGGCTCTTCTAGAACGCTATATCCCTCAGATTGCCGATGCCCTGCATCGCCCAGAGGCACAGACCCGTTGGGAGATACTGGAGGCTCTGACCCGTATTGTTGCTTTGAACCCGGCGGTTATGGATGACAACATGGAAGGTGTTGAAGCCTCGCTCTATGACGAGGAGAGCGGTACGGCTCGCTTAGGGGCAGTGCGCTTCTTGACGGCCTATGGGGCGTTGGACGGCGAGCGCTCGTCTAGGGTTTGGCCGCTGATCGATGAGGCCATACAATGCTACCATGGTGACGCAGAATTTCAGGATATGCTCATTGCTATCATCGGCTACGCAAATGGCGAGATAGCCAAGGGTGTGCGAAAAAAACTTGCCGACCGGATGCGCTTCGATGCCCAAAGGAGCAAAGGCCCGCTGAAGCGGCGGGCGCAGCAGATAGTCGAGATTTGTGAGGCTTGAGATGTTGCGGCGTGAACGGATTGCAATGACCACCCCTTTGGTGGAGATGGACGGCGACGAGATGACCCGTGTCCTCTGGTCTTGGGTCAAGGAGTTTTTGATCCGCCCCTATTTGGCCCTGTCCACCGAATACTATGACCTCGGCCTACCGGAGCGAGAGCGCACAGGCGATGCAGTGACGGTGAGGGCTGCTGAGGCTTGCCGTCGCTTGGGCGTTGCCGTGAAATGCGCCACCATCACTCCCAACGAAGAGCGCTTAGCCGAGTATCAGCTTTCCAAGCTCTATCCCTCACCGAATGCCACGATCCGGGCTACCTTGGATGGCACGGTCTTCCGCACCCCAATTACAACTGGTGTCATCCGGTCATATATCCCCAGTTGGGAGCGTCCGATCAGCATTGCCCGCCATGCTTACGGCGATGTCTACAAGGCGACCGAGATGTGTTTGGATGCGGAGCTGGCCGAAGCCAAAGTCGAGCTGGTGGCTACCCGGCCTGATGGCAGCGAGCTGAGGCAGCTGGTCGTTGACTTCGCCTGTCGCCCCGACTCGGCACCATCGCCCGGCGGCATTGTCCAAGGCATGCACAACACCACGGCATCGATCACCTCTTTTGCCCGTTCTTGCTTTGAATACGCGCTAACGACCCAGCAAGACCTTTGGTTCTCGGCTAAGGATACCATCTCCAAGAAATACGACCGCCACTTCCGCGACGTTTTTCAGGCACTGTACGAAGCAGACTACGCCGAGCGTTTCACCAAGACTGGGATTACCTATTCCTATACGTTGATCGACGACGCTGTGGCTCGAGCTGTCCGCTCGCAGGGCGGTTTCATCTGGGCCCTGAAGAACTATGACGGCGACGTGATAAGCGACATGGTGGCCAGTGCCTTCGGCAGCTTGGCAATGATGACCTCGGTGCTAGTTTCTCCCGCAGGTTGTTTTGAGTACGAGGCGGCGCACGGGACGGTGCAACGCCATTATTATCGCTGGCAGGCGGGCGAGAAGACCTCCACTAACCCGGTGGCTACTATCTTTGCCTGGACGGGGGCCTTGGCCAAGCGTGGCCAGCTCGATGGTTTGCCGCAGCTGGTGCGGTTTGCTAAGGGTCTGGAGAGCGCTGTCCTCAAGACGATCGCCTCAGGCCGGATGACCGCCGATTTGGTTTTTCTTTCCACAGTGCCGAATAAACAACAGTTAGACACCGAAACTTTCATAAAAGCGGTTGCTGAGCAGCTGGAGCAGGGAGGAGCACTGGATAGTGGATTATGACATCAAAGACATATGCTTGGCGGGGGCAGGACGGGAACGCATCGAGTGGGCTGAGCGGGACATGCCGGTGCTCTCCGGCATCCGCGAGCGCTTTGCTGCCGAGCGGCCTTTGTTGGGAGTGCGCATCTCGGCCTGCTTGCACGTCACTTCAGAGACCGCCAACCTGATGCGAGTGCTGGCAGCCGGCGGTGCCGACGTGGTGCTGGCCGCCTCCAACCCGCTTTCTACCCAAGACGATGTGGCTGCTGCTTTGGTGGAGCTGTACGGGGTACGGGTCTTTGCGCGCAAAGGCGAGGATACTGAGACCTATTACCAGCATATCGGCGCAGTGGTCGACCACAACCCGCAGGTTACCATGGATGACGGAGCCGACGTGGTCAGCTGCCTGCATTCCGAGCACCCAGAAAAGCTCTCCGCTATCATCGGTGGCACTGAGGAAACCACCACCGGGGTCGTCCGGTTGGCTTCGATGGCTGCTGACGGCACCCTGCGCTACCCGGTCATCGCGGTTAACGATGCCAAGACCAAGCATTTTTTCGATAACCGCTATGGCACCGGGCAGTCCACTTTGGACGGGGTGGTGCGCGCCACTAACCGCCTTTTGGCCGGTCGTACCTTGGTGGTCAGTGGCTACGGTTGGTGCGGGCGTGGTTTGGCAATGCGTGGCGCGGGTATGGGTATGCAGGTTATCGTCTGTGAGGTCGACCCGCTGAAGGCTTTGGAGGCCCACATGGACGGCTATCGGGTAATGCCTGCCGTAGATGCTGCTGCATTCGCGGATGTTTGGGTCACGGTGACCGGAGATTTGAACGTTATTGACGAAGAAGCCTTTATGAATATCAAGAATGGTGCGATAATTTGTAACTCTGGTCATTTCAACACCGAGATCAACATTGCTTGGCTGGATCAACATTGCACCGACAAGCAGTTGTTGAAGCCTCTGGTTGAGGAATACACCCTGCCCAACGGCCGGACGGTGATCTTGCTTGCCGAAGGGCGGTTGGTGAATCTTTCAGCTGCTGAGGGGCATCCGGCGGAGGTGATGGATATGAGCTTTGCTAACCAGGCGCTTTGCGCCGAGTATTTGCTGAAGGCAACAGAGGATCTGGCAGCCGGTGTATTACCGGTGCCGGCGGAGATTGACGATGAAATAGCTCGCCTGAAACTGGCGAGCCTGGGTGTGCGGATAGACAGTCTGACCCCAGAACAGGAGCGCTACTTGTCCAGTTGGCGCGAAGGTACGATCTAAGGAGGAGGAGCGAAGAGCATGACAGCGGACCTCAGCAAGATCCCCCGCAGTATATGGTGGGGGAAAAGTGAGTCAAACGACCGACCGACCGTGTTTTTGATCGATCAGACCCGTCTGCCCATGATTGGCGACGTGCTTAGTTGCCAGAAGCTGGAAGGCGTGGAAAAAGCCGTGAAGTCTTTAGCCGTGCGCGGTGCCCCGGCTTTGGGGGTCGCTGCCGCCATGGCGGTTGCCCTTTGGAGTACCAATGAATCGACCGACAAAGAGGTCGATGTCTGGCTTAGCGGCATTGACGCTGCTGCCGAGCGCATCGGCTCTGCCCGGCCTACTGCGGTGAACTTGGCTTGGGGTGCCCAAAAGCTCCGTGACCGGGCGCATGAGCAGGCTGACCGCGGGCTGGGGCTTCAGGAGCTGAAAGACGATGTTGTGGCTTTTGCCCAGAAGATGGCTGACGATGACGAGGCTGCAAACCGTGCTATTGGTGCCAATGGCGCCGAGCTGATCAAGCCGGGGTCGCGGCTTTTGACCCACTGCAACGCCGGTTCCTTGGGAACGGTGTTTTATGGGACGGTCGGCGGCGTGATCTATACCGCCTTTGATCAAGATCGTCTGGAGCACGTATGGGTTGACGAGACCCGGCCACTGAACCAAGGCTCCCGCCTCACTGCTTGGGAACTGATGTCCGCAGGTGTGCCCTGCGCACTGATTGCTGACAGTATGGCTGCCAGTATCATGCAGTCCGGTTGGGTGGATGCTGTATTCGTCGGTGCCGACCGGATCTGCGCCAACGGCGATACTGCCAACAAGATCGGCACCTTGATGCTGGCAGTCTGCGCCCGGAATTTCTGCATACCATTTTATGTCTGCGCCCCGGAATCCAGCATCGACCGCTCGTTGGAGGACGGTAGCCAGATTCCTATCGAGCAGCGTGACCCACGCGAGCTGGCCGGCTTCACGGCCAGTGGCACCCTGTTGCCTGACGACGTGGCATCGACACAGGCCTTTGACCTGCTGACTAAGAAGGGTGAGCGGCAGTTGAAGTTCAAGCACGGCCACCAGATGAGCCTCTATCGCAACACCGGCGGCGGCTATGGCTTCGATGCTTGGTTCCAGACCAGCCCCCCAGAGGTGCCGATCTACAACCCGGCTTTCGATGTCACACCGGCCGAGATGATCACCGGCATCATCACCGAGCGCGGTGTCTTCGACCCGGACGGGCTTTGTGATACCGACACTGCTTAGGGAAGCGCCGATTCGATCGTGTCACGCCATCTCGCGAGCTGGCGCAACAGCATTGACCGAAGCCCTCTTCTGGAGGCTGTCATCGAATTGCTTTATCCGACACGCTGTGTGCTTTGCGAACAAGGTACGAGTCTGCTTTGTGCAGCCTGTGCTGCTGAGTTGTCTTACATTGATCGCCGCTGGGCGTGTCCACGCTGCGGAGCGCCTTTCGGTCGCCAGATATGCACTGAATGTACAGAACGTGATTCACCTAGACGTTTCGCTTTCTCTGAGGCGTTCAGTGTTCTGGAGTACAATCAGGTAGCAAAAGCCTTAGTTAGGGTGTATAAGGACGGTGGCGAGCGGCGGTTGGCGGTGTTGATCTCTCAGATCATGGCACGGGCGTTACCGTTGGAGTGGCGGCTTTGGGCGGATGCCCTGTGCTGGGTGCCCGCCGACCCCGTTGCCCGGAGACGAAGGAACTTCGACCACCTGCGGTTGATTGCCGAGGGGTTGGCGGCATTGCTTGGCTTAGAGCCATTGGATTTGCTAGTTAAGCGGGGCAGCCTCGACCAGCGTGGCCTGACGCGGGGTGAGCGCCAGCAAAACGCCCAGGATGCATTTTCTTTCAAGGGCGGCCATGGCGTAGCAGCGAAGCTAAAGGCGCGTTGTCCGCACCTGTTGTTGCTGGATGATGTTTTTACCACCGGTGCCACGATGAACGCCGCAACTGAAACGCTGCTGGCTGCCGGAGCGTCTGATGTGCGGACACTGACATTGGCCAGAGTCTGGTAGAATCTTTACTGTTCCCTCCGGGTCTGTGGTTGCGAGAGCTGGCGAGCGCAGTTTGTTCGGCTTTCTAGTCCATGGTAGCTGCGGCCAAAAGGATCCACGTAAGCAGGTCACACCGAGCCGGGTGTTGTCCTGTGAGCACGGCGCAGTTTAGGGGTAAGTCGTACCGTCCGTTGTAAGGTTTTCGGCCTACGGGCGAGAGGGTTTTTAGTGAGATTGCATCAAGCGAAGACTCCGGTATGCGAGTGTGGGGTCAAAGACCAGGTCAGCCGGAGGGTGACCCAAAAGTAGGGAACATCAAGAAGCAAGCGGTATCGATGCGACTATCGGCCATTGCGTCCGAGGCGCGGTCGAAGATGAGCGAGGTGAGCTGAGAAGTGGTTTTTAGCCAAAAAAAGACAGCACGTGCGGTGGCGCGTGCCATACTCTCGATCACACTGGTGTTGCCCCTGGCCACTTTTGGCTTGGGATTGTCTGGCTGTTCGCAGCAAGCTGGGATGCTGACCTTAGGGGATCCAAAACTGGCACCGCCGACCGTCATTAAAGAGGGTGTGCTGACAGTCGGAGTCGACTCATCAAAAGCACCATTTGCGGGCAAATTGGGAGACAAGCTGATCGGCATAGATGTTGACTTGGCTGCTGCCATCGCCGAGCACCTTGGACTGCGCTTGGAGCTGGTTGACGTCTCTGAGCAAAGTGCTACGACCTTGCTGACCAGTGGCAAAATAGACATGCTGATGAACTATCAGGTGAGCTCGCAAAGCAACAACAGCCTTTCAGAGGTTGGCCCGTATTTAATGAATGGTACTGGCATATTCACTGTGAGCACGACCCCGCAGACATTGGACATCAATAAGCTGAAAGACACCAAGATCGCCACTCAGGCCGACTCTTACTCGGCCTTGCAGTTGAGCGATATTTTCGGCTCTCAGTACATCCAGACCTTTCCGTCGCTGGACGAGGCATTCCAAACCTTAGTCTCTGGGTCGATCAGCTATGCTGCGGCCGATACGGTGATCGGCTCTTACTTGGCATCTCGCTATCAGGACATTATCTGTGAGGGTTACCTGAAGCAGCCGACAGGCGTTTTCATTGCCTTGGCACCGAACAACCAGGCATTGACTGATGCCATTACCGATGCGCTTCGTAACCTGCGGGACGGCGGCGTGCTAAAGGCCGTGGTCAGCAAGTGGTTGGGCTCTGCCGTCTCCAGCTTGGTGCTGGGCAATACCGCCATTGTCGGCTCTTCCTCTGGGGCCTCGTCGGGCAGCACAAATAAGGAGTAGGCCGCATTCTTTTGGAGTTCGCACAACGGCCAAGGTTGGTGCGGATGCCGACAGGGTGTCCGCCGATACGTGGCCTGTAAAGAATGCTGGTATGGGGACTGTAAATTAAAGGAAAATCCTATGTTTGTCTCGCCCAATCGATTAAACTAAAGCCCTACAGTTTACTGGGCTAAAGTTCGGATGGCCTCGTGCTGTTTTTGGTATATCCAACTTAAGGAGGACGTATGACTATCTCAAAGAAACTGATGACTGTTTTATTGGCTTTGACGCTGGCCGCAGGACTGGCTTTGAGCGCCTGTCAGGGTTCGGGCGACAGCGACTCCAGTGCCGCTGGAGCTGCCAGTGCCGGTGACCAGACGGCTACTGGTGCCGTCGGCAACGGCGATTTGGGCTTGGTCACCCCCGGCAAGCTGACCATTGGCTCGGACTGCGACTACCCGCCTTTTATCTCCATGCAAGCCGGTAAGCCTACTGGCTTTGAAGAGGAGATGATGCAATATGTTGCCGCTGACCTTGGCTTGGAGTTGAACTACCTGCCGCCGCAGAATTTCGATACATTGATCCCCTCGGTCAATGGCGGTGGCAAGATGGATTTGGCGGTGTCGTCGCTGACCATCAACGACGAGCGTAAAGAATCGGTCAACTTCGCGATGCCCTACTTTGACTCCAATCAGGCCTGTGTCACTTTAAAAGGCAGCGGTTATACTACCGCTGACCAGCTGGATGGCAAAGTCGTTGGCGCTCAGGCCGGCACTACCGGAGCAGACTGGGTCAAGGAGAATCTCCCCAATGCGACATTGAAGATATTCAACCAGACCAGTGAGGGCATGGCGGCCTTGGTTGCCAAACAAGTCGAGGCGCTGTTCATTGATGAGCCGGTAGCCAAGGCAATGGTGGCCGACACCTTCACTGACTGCCGCGTGACCGAGGTCATCATAACTGGCGAGAAGTACGGCATTGCCGTAAGCAAGAACAATCCGGCACTGGAGAGTGCCGTTAATGACAGCCTGAAAAAGTTGGTCGACGACGGCACCTATGCCAAGTTGTTTAAAAAGTATTTCAACTATGAGCCGAGCATCACGCCCGAGTCCATCAAAAACTGATTGTGCCATTGCGCTGCTAACTGCGGTCGTTGGCTTCAGGGAGATGCCGATCAATCATGCCACGCCACCTTGCAAGCTGGATTGCCCCATGCCCGCCCGGGCAAACAGAGCCATTACCGCTAGTAGTGCCTCTGTTTGCCCAAGCGGCTTTGGGGCGGGCCAGCTTGCAATCTGGCATAGCAGCGTTAAACGGTGTCTCCTTAGAAGATCGGAAACAAGCTATGGATAGCCAAGGCCACAGGACTGATCGGCACTTCCTTGGTGGCAAGCTGTTGCTGCTGTTGGCCTTGGCTTTGGTCTGCTGGATATTTTTTCCAGCCCAAAGCCAAGCCCTGAGCACTGAGTCGGTTACCGCCAAGCCCAATGATGCTTCCACCACGAAGGTCATCGGCGGCGAAGAGACCCGCATCACTTGGAATGGCATAGTGGGCGATAAAGAAGAAGTCAGCTCGATCACCTTGGTCTTTCCTCAAGGGACCATGTTTAGCGACTCCAGCTATGTTCAAGTGCAAGAGGGCATCAGAGACGACCCGGAGCATGTTCGGCCTTCGACTCCCAAGTCCACTATGACTTTGGCTACCGAACAGTTGCGCTTGGACTTTGCCGTTCCTATTCACTCCAAAAGCCAACTGAGAATCCAGATCTACGGTGTCTCCTTGCCGGCCAAGAGCGACGATTACTACGTGGTTGGCAGCTATGTTGACGGCAAAGGAGTAACGCATGCGCTAGCGGAACAGGAAAAGCCGATCAAAGCTATCGTGCCGACCCTGACTGATAATCTGGTGGCCTACTTTGACGGCTTGGATTGGGTCAAGAGCTGGAACTCGGTCAAGTTCTTGAACATCTTTTTGAACCCCGGCTGGGCAGTGGCCTCCGTCAGTACGCTTTTTCCCGGCTGGCTGGTTTCTTTGCTGTTGGTGCTGTTGGGCTTTCCACTGGCCATTCCCATCGGTTTGGGCATCTCGTTTTTGCGGATGTCCAAGTTCAGCATAATCCGCGGCCTTTCCGGGGTATATGTCAACGTCATTCGCGGCACGCCGTTGTTTTTGCAGATTTATCTGGCATTCCTCGGCTTGCCTTTGTTAGGCGTGAACATCACCCCTTATCTCCTGTCGATCATTGTCTTAGCCCTGAACTCATCGGCTTATTTGGCTGAGATTTTCCGAGCCGGCATCCAGTCCATCAACAAAGGCCAGTTCGAGGCGGCCAGTTCGTTGGGCATGAACGGTTTTCAAACCATGTTCTCGGTGATCATCCCCCAGACCATCCGCCGTGTCATCCCCACTATGACATCGGAGTTTATCCTGCTCTATAAAGACACCTCGCTGCTGAGCGCTGTTGGTGTGATGGAGCAGATGATGTTTGCTAAGAACTTGGCGGCCTCCACTGGCATTCTGACACCTTATGTTGTTGCCGGCTGTTTCTACCTTGTAATTACCTTGCCGATGACCCGGGTGATCACTGTCTTCGAGAAGAGGCTAGCTGCGTCTGAGGGTAGGAGTGTGCCCCCGGAAGAGAAAAAGAAGAAGAAGCGCGTCGGCCTGTTCAATACTGTGGATCCGGGCGCAATGTCTGCGGCAAAGCCAGATGGTTCGATGTCAGCGGCTGCTACTGCCAGCTCCGCGCCGGGAGTCGATGTGGCATCTCCGGATGCCTTGACACCTCCGGATGCCTTGACCTTGACACCGAGCCAGGGAATGCCCCCTGATAAAAATAACAAAAAGCGAGGCCGACGTGAAAAAACGTGAGGCAGGTATGGCTGAGCAGCAGGTGACCATGGGCAGCTCAGACGATGGCTGTGTTGTTCATATTGAAGGTCTGCACAAGCATTTCGGCAGTTTGGAGGTGCTGAAAGGGGTTACTCTAAAGGTCGAACGCGGTGAGGTGGTGGTGATTCTTGGGCCGTCCGGATCCGGCAAATCAACGTTGCTGCGCTGTATCAACCTTTTAGAGAAGCCGACCGATGGCTCCATCCATTTTGAAGGCAACTGCATAACTGCGCCCAAGGTGAACATTAACCGGCTGCGGGAGAAGGTCGGTATGGTTTTTCAGAGCTTTAACCTCTTCCCGCATCTCAGCGCCAAGGGCAATGTGATGCTCGCCCAGCGCAAGGTGCTTAAGCGCTCCAAGGCCGAAGCCGAAAAAATTGCTGTCGAACAGTTGGAGAAGGTCGGATTAGGTGACAGGGCTGATTATCTGCCAGCACAGCTTTCCGGCGGTCAGCAGCAGCGGGTGGCCATTGCCCGGGCTTTGGCTATGGATCCCCATGTGATGCTGTTTGACGAGGCCACCAGCGCACTTGACCCCGAATTGGTGCGTGACGTGTTGGACGTGATGCGCGAGTTGGCCGAGGGCGGCATGACCATGATCGTCGTCACCCATGAGATGGGCTTTGCCCGTGAAGCGGCGCATAGGGTGGTGTTCATGGACGAGGGCGTGATTGTCGAGGAAGGCTTGCCGGACGATGTCTTCGGTAGCCCGCAGCATCCCCGTACCAAGGATTTCTTAGGCCACATAGCTTGACAATCGTTTGACAGACACGGCTTCAAACTGATCATAGAGACTCTTTTTGGGTTATGCTGAAATGATTAATAATGCAGCAGAAAAGAGAGGCAACAATGAATATCACCATCACAGGGCGAAAGATGAGTGTCGGAGAAGAACTCCGGGACTTCGTGGAAACCCGCATCGATAGCGCCACCAAGGTCTTCAAGATCGACCCAATGACCGTCGAGGTTGTTTTGCGTAGCGAGAAGAATCCGGCGCACCCTCGCCCGACTTCTGCTGAGATCACGTTGCGAACCAAAGGTCATGTTATCCGTACCGAGGGATCAAGTACTGATATTCATGCTGCTTTGGAAGGAGCGGCTAGTAAACTGGAGCGCCAGCTGCGCAAGTTCAAGACCCGGGTGATCGACAAGCGGCAGACCGGGCCAAAACTAACAGAAGTGCTGGAGAGTGTTTCTGCCATGCCCGGCACCCATAGCTTTGATGATGATGAGTCGGATCAGCTGGTGCGGATCAAGGAGATTGATCTGGATGTTTTAGACACCGATGCGGCGATGCTGCAGATGGACTTGCTTGGCCATGACTTCTTTGTTTTCGACAGTGCGGAGACTGGTGCCACGAACGTGCTTTACCGCCGTCGAGATGGCGGCTACGGTCTGATCCGGCCACGCTTGGAGTCAAATGACGATTAAGGCGGTGCCGATCAGTGTCTGGGCACGATCCCATGCGGCTCTGGCTCGTAGCCTATCACCTTGCTGATCAGGGAAAATACTGTGAGTCCGGGCTAGCAATGACTGAGTAGCAGATGAATCTGTGCTCCCCAAGGTTTTTTTAGCGGCATTTGTGCTTCCCCAAGGCGGGGCGTTTCTGATAAACTTAGCTATCTGTTTCGCGCCGTGATATCGAACTGGAAACGTAGTATGCAGGATTTGCGAAATGATACTTCCAATAATGTGAGCCGTAGGACATCTGGTGGTGGTTCCCGTTCGGGGTCTACTGGCCAGGTCGGTCGCGGTGCGGCATCGCGGGATTCCTCCCGCGGGGCGGCAGTGTTTGGCGGTGCCCGAAAATCGGCAGCAGCAAGCGCCCAGCGTGCCCCTGTCTTGTCTGAACAGCGAAGTCCAACTGGTAGACAGTCTGTGACTGGGTCGTACTCCGTCGGTCGGGGTTTTGCCGGGTCGGGTTCTGTGCGTGGCCGGGATTTTAGATCTGGCAGTAAGGAGCTTGGGGCTGTTGTCCAAAAGCGGAACTTGTCTTTTGCTGGCCTGTTGCTGGACAAGCTGAAAACCGGCCTTGGGCGCGGGTCGTATACCGGCTTTTCTGTCGTTTTTATCTTGGTTGTTGCAATGTTGTTTGCTGGTTTGATGGTCTACGGGCCTGCTGCCAGCGCGTGGGCTGACATTCGCCTCGTGCAGCAGATGCAAGCCGAAGAAGGTGCTATTGAGGCTCGGAATAATCAAATAGCCCAATTGATCGGCGCCATCAAAACTCCTGAGGGAATAGAGAGCCGAGCTCGTGAAGAGTACGGTTGGGTGCGTGCTGGGGAGCAGGCGGTGAATATTGTCGGCTTGGATATTGCGAGTAGCTCGACCTCCCTGCCGGCCAGCATCGAACCCGGTTCAGTACAGGCACCAACACAGTGGTGGACCGCGACGCTCGATACTATTTTTCATTACAGCCCATCAAGCCCCAGTGTTGCGCCTGTCCCAAGCGCTGATGCCTCATCTGATGTTAGCGCTGGCGCCCGACCTGATGATGGTGCTGACAACGTTAACGCGAGCACTGGAGATTGACTGATATATGAGATTGGCGGCTATTGATATCGGCACTGTTACTACGCGACTGCTAGTGGCCGATGTGGATGTCTGCGGACATCTTCAACAGGTACTGAGGTTCACTGAGATCACCCAATTGGGCGAGGGCATGGCTGTTGACAACATGATCAAAAAGGCGGCAGCCGAACGGGTGGCAGAGGCCTGCAGGGATTTTTCGGAGGCCATGGAGTTGCTGGCGAAAGACAGCGGTATTCCTGTTAGTCGAACAACGGCCTATGCTACATCAGCGATGCGGGCTGCCGAAAACCCCGAGTTGCTGGCATGCGCATTGGCTAAGCTAGGAATTAAAGTTGAAGTGATATCCGGTGAGCGTGAGGCCGAGTTGAGCTTTAACGGCACGCTCAGCGCCTTCCCCGCGGCGGGCGGCTCGGATCCGGAATGGGTGATGCTGGCAGACATCGGCGGCGGTTCGACGGAGCTTGTCGTTGGCCGTCAAGGCTTGGAAGGGGCTTTGCCTAGTATCCATAAGAGGATCTCGTTGCCGCTTGGCGCACGGTGCGTCACTGACCGGTTTTTGCAGAGTGACCCGCCGAAGGCTGATGAGATTGCCGCTGCCCAAGCGGAAATCCGCTCTTTAATGCAGCCGTTTTTCCAAGAGCTTCAATCTCAGCGCTTGCCCATCAGACGGTTTTTTGCGGTGGCCGGAACCGCCACCACTTTGGTTTCTGTTCGTGATCAGATGAAGGTCTACCGTTCTAGCCAAGTGCATGGGCAGCGAGTTGGGCGGTCTAGCTTGGTGGGCATTTTAAAGCAGTTAGCGGCTCTGTCCACTGAAGACCGCAAACAGGTCGTCGGTTTGCATCCAGCCCGTGCTGATGTGGTGGTCGGCGGCTTGTTGATTCTCGATGAGCTTATGGCTGCCAGTGCTTTAGAGGTAGTGACTGTAAGCGAGTCTGACATTCTCCAAGGGATCATCTTGGAGAGCTGGCAAAGCCTTGCACGGACGGGCTGACAAGGTGATAAGGGGTAAGGGGTCGATGTTTTGCTAATTGGTACGAGTTAGCACACGGCCCACTGACGACTCCTGGCTTTTTTCACAGATGGGCTGGTAGGGGCGGTGAGACTCGAACTCACAATCCTTGCGGCGGTGGATTTTAAGTCCACTGCGTATGCCAATTCCGCCACGCCCCCACACTGGGCCGCTGCCAGCCAGGCCGCTGCCAGCCAGGCCGCTGCCAGCCAGGTCGCTGCCAGCGGGAAGGCTATTTTAGCATGAAAACCAGTGGTCAGTCGTCAATTTCCCGATCTTCCCGATCATCCATATCTTCACCATCGTTTTCCCAGCTGTTGGTGCCTTGGTTATCCCGATCGTCGGCATCTTGGTTGCCTAAGCCCTCTTCGTGACGGTCGTTTTGCTCCAGAAAGGACTCATCATCGTAGCCACAGGCTACAAGGCAGACGGCCAAACAGGCGGCTAACAAAACTGCGAGTATTTTCTTCATCCTTTGCTCCCCGTTCCTCTTAGGGAAGCGTCAACCAACCATACCGCGCCATCTTGTGAGATGGCTTAACAGACATTGATCGGCGCTTCATTGGGCAAAATTACATGATCTTACTGAATTATCTTACCGATATTGGTGCTTGCCTACGGCTTGATGCTAATGTTGCTAATGGAATAACTCATAGTGTCGTTGTATTTACTGGCCTCAGATACAGGAAAGGCCATCGCAGTGCAGTAGAACTTGCCGTTGTAGATCGCTACAAAACATTGACCGCGGGCTTCCACCTTATTGAACGTGCCCGAGATATCCGATACCTCGCCTGAGAGCGCACCGTTTTTGAACGGCTTGTGGCCGTTGGGATATTTCCAGCCGGAGGCTTCAAACCCAGTATAGAACTGGGAGAATATCTTGGCCTGATCGTCCGCACTCAGTATCGTCGTGCCAAGGTCAGTTGGTGCCATGACCAAGGCGAATGCTGTTGGGTCACTAGGATTCTTGATATATACCATGCTATCTTTTTCCAGATCACCATCGGTAGTCCAAGTCTTCGGATAAGGCATCAGCAGATCGCCAAAGCCGAAGGTCGTGTACCCCGCCTTCAAAGTGGTGGTTGTGCCTTGCTGCTCAGGGGCGGTTGTGGTCTGCTTGTCGTCAGTGGTTGTGGCCTGCGGCTCGGTAGTGGCCGTGCCCTGCTGGTCACCGGTGGCCTCCCAATGCTGGCCAGTGGCTGCTTGGCCACTCTGGTCGTTGGCTGTTGGGGTGGTCTGGCTCGTGTTTTGCTGGTTGTTCTGGTCGCTGCTCGACTGGCTCTGGCCGCTACAGGCCAGCAGGCAAAAAGCAAGGATGGCAGACAGCAAAATTGCAACGATCTTCTTCATGTTTTCTCCCTGTCGGTCGCTTAACCGTTTGCGCGAATCGTACTACCTTGACAGTCTATCCTGTTTTGCGAGCAGATGTAAGGATAATTTTTGCAAGGATTTTGGAAGGCTTTGCGTATTAGGGGAGCACCGATCAATCATGCCACGCCATCTTGTCATTCGGCCACCCCTGGAACGGCTCATCTGCAATCTGGCATAGCAGTATTAGTATTAGTGTTAGTAGGTGCTTCCATGCTAAGGGCCAAGGGTTAAGGGCAGCAATGTTTCTTTGGCTTTGTACCCGTCTGCCTGGATGACAAAATCGTACAGAAATTCCAATAATTGTGAAAATATTATTTTAAGGAACGCTTGCCGTGATATATCATGGGGGTTCTGCTATGATTACGACTTTGAAACGCAGAGGCAGTGCAGAGATTACAAATGCTTGCTGCCGGTCTGCTTGCAGTGTGTGTTGTCTGCGGTCAGAGCGAAAGCGAACGGTGGAAGGGATTGTAGCTTGGAACTTCTGGCGGGTGTGTTAGGCGGTTTGGCCGGAGTTCTTGGGTTTTTACCATTTCTTTTAGTGGGTGGGAAGATCCGGCGGCGGTTCATAGAGCAGGGTACCAAGGTTTTGAAGTACATCATGCTCTTGCCGATTCTCTCTTTCGTTTTGATGATCGCCGCGATGCTGGTGTGTTGGTTGGTGGCAGTCCAGTACCTGCTGGTCTTTGGGTTGGTCTGCGTGGCGGTGTTCATCTTGGCCATGATAGTGTTCGTCGTGGTGCAGATGAAAAAATGAGGGCAAGAGCAGGAATTCGACTAAGTAAGAGGAGACACTCGTGAATTTTGATGGGCTTGGCGAACATATTCAAGAACTGATACAAACAGTGGCTTCAGGTTCGCTTTGGGGGCCGATAACTACGTTTACGCCCTATATTCTCTTGATCCTGATACTGGTGTTGGTCATTGTCTTTGCCGCCAAGCGGCAGCTGGCTTTGGTTCCCAAGAACCGTTTTGTTGGCGTGGTCGAGTTCTTTGTTAATTTTTCCCAAAACGAGGTCGGTTACGGGGTGATGGGCAATGCCGCCAAGAAGCACATCCCGTTTTTGACATCGCTTTTCATCTTCATCTTCTTGGCTAACATTGTCGGTTTGATTCCCGGCCTGAAGGCCGCTACTGGAACTATCGGCGTCACCTTGCCTTTGGCTGCGATTGCTTTTGTCTATTTCAACTTCTATGGCATCAAGGAGCTAGGTGGGCTGCACTACTTGCTGTCGATGGCTCCCAAGGGCCTGCCAATACCTCTGGCCGCCTTCATCTGGTTCTTAGAGTTCTTCTCTATGGTGCTGCGCTTGCTGACTCTTTCTGTCCGTCTTTTTGCCAATATGTTCGCCGGGCATCTGCTCTTGGGTGTTTTGGCCATTCTCGTCAGCATGGCTTTCCATCCGTTGATCGCCATTGCCAGTGAGGGTTTTTCGGTCAACACCATATCGTCTTCCGTGCTCGGTTTGGTTTGGTTGGCATTCTTGGTAGTCATGTATGCCTTGGAGGCCTTTGTTGCCTGTATTCAGGCATTTGTGTTTGCTCTGCTCTCTAGTGTCTATGTCTTTATGGCGACGAACGCGGAGCACTGATTATTTTGGTGATGAGCGGAGTCCGTCCGCTTGTTGGTAGTTTAAAGGCATACCGCATCTGCTGTGTGGGTTTTGCGGTGTGCAAAAGTAGTGTCGGGGTTGAGGCTCCGGCGGAGTAAGGAGGAATTGTGGAAGCTGCACATATGGTTTTTTCGGGAATCGGCCTTGGTGCCATCGGTTTTGGCTTAGCCGCAATCGGCGGTGGCATTGGTGTCGGCTTGGCCGGTCACGGCGCAATGGGCGCAGTTGCCCGCCAGCCTGAACTTTACAGCCGCATCTTTACCCTGTTCATCATGTCTGCGGCCATGTCAGAGGCTCTGGCCCTGCTCGGCTTCGTTCTCGCATTCATTTCCATGGCGGTTTGATGATGCCAGTTCCTTTTGGAGATATCAAGCCCGATCGGAGGTGAGTTTATGAGTGTGAGATCGAAAAGGCTGGTGGCCGTGGCCATTCCGGCGGTAGCCGTAATCAGTTTCCCTGTGCTAGCTTTTGCCAGTGAGCCGGCTGCGGCCGCTGCTGGGCACGAGGCGGAAGGCGGCGGGGTCGGTATCAGCTTGCTTTTCCCCTCGCTGCTGGAGTGGATCCCGATGCTCATCGGCTTTATCGTGCTCTGGATCGTCCTTGCTAAGAAGGCTTGGCCGGTCTTTATCGGCATGATCGATAAGCGTGCTGCCACTATCAAGGATTCCTTGGAGCAGGCCGAGGCCGCCCGGGTTGAGAGCGCCAAGCTGTTGGAGGCTCAGAAGGCCCAGTTGGACGATGCCCGCGAGCAGGCTACGCAGATCATTGCCGATGCCCGCAGTGCCGCTGAACTGGTGCGCTCGGACATCGAGGCCAAGGCGGCCGAGGAGGCCGAGACTATGCTGAAGCGTGCTCGTGCCGGTATTGAGGCTGAGAAACAGGCGGCTATCGCCGAGTTGCGCAGCAGCGTTGCTGATATCTCGGTGTCGGTGGCAGGCAAGCTGATCGGGCGTAACCTGGACGAGCAGGAGCATCGCCGGATCATCGAGCAGTACGTGAATGAAGCGGGGAGCTTCGATGACAACTAGCTCCCAGTCAACCATCGTCGAGGTTTATGCCCAAAACCTGCTGTCCTCAGCTGCCCAAGCGGCCAAGCCCGAGGAACTGCTCTCCTTGAGCGAAGCGACGCAGGCGGCGGTGTCAGCGCTTAACGCCTCAAGGGATCTGCGGGAGACTCTTAGAGACACCAAGATACCCCTGTCCGCTCGTGTCAGTGTGGTGGATGAGATCTTCGGGGGATTCCCCCCGGCACTCCTCAGTACGCTGCACCTGATGATCGAGCGGGATGAGCTGAAGCTGCTGAGGCGCGTCGAGGAGCGGCTGGTCTTCTTGTTGGAAGAGAAGTTCAGGCTGACTGTCATTGACGTTACCAGTGCGGTAGCCCTTGACGATGGGTTGCGAAAAAAGATTGTAGACAAGTATTCTGCCCAGTTCGGCACGACAGTGCTGCTCCAGGAGCACGTCGATCCGGAGATCATGGGCGGCATAGTAATGCAAACGCATGGCAAGCGTATCGATGCCAGCTTGACTTTTCAGCTGTCACGCGCTCGCGCCGTGCTTGCCGGCGGAACTATCGGAGGTGCGACATAGATGGCGGAAATAACCGCACAGGAGATCGATGCCCTGCTGCGCAAGCAGTTGGAGTCCATCGAAGTCAGCGTTGAATCCCGGGAGATCGGGAGCGTCATCCAGATCGGTGACGGTATTGCATTGGTCGCTGGTCTGCGGGACGCAATGGCCGGCGAGCTGTTGGAGTTCACCAGTTCCAGCGGCAAGACCGTCTACGGCTTGGCCCAGAACCTAGACGAGGACGAAGTCGGTGCCGTGCTGCTCGGCGACGTCACAGCAATCAAGGAGAACGACTCGGTGCGGACGACTGGCCGCATCGTAGAGATCCCCTCAGGCAAGGAGTTTTTGGGGCGTGTCGTCAACCCGCTCGGCGAGCCGATCGACGGCAAAGGCCCGATCGCAGTCGAGGGTTATCGCCCCGTCGAGTTCCGGGCACCGGGCGTCGTTGAGCGCCAAGGTGTCAACGAGCCGATGCAGACCGGTATTCTGGCCATCGATTCGATGATCCCGATTGGCCGTGGCCAACGTGAGCTGATCATCGGCGACCGTCAGACTGGTAAAACGGCTATCGCCGTAGACACCATCATCAACTCCAAGGGCAAGGACCTGATCTGCATTTACGTGGCCATCGGGCAAAAAGCCTCGACAGTGGCCACAGTGGTGGAGACCTTGGAGCGCTTCGGTGCCATGGACTATACGATTATCGTTTCAGCGACGGCTTCTGATTCGGCACCACTGCAATACATTGCCCCGATGGCCGGTGTGGCTATCGGCGAGTACTTCATGTATAACGGCGCAGACGGCCAGCCGGCCAGCGCCACCAACCCCGGCCGTCACGTGCTTTGCATTTATGACGACCTCTCCAAGCAGGCCGTGGCCTACCGTCAGATGTCATTGACGTTGCGTCGTCCGCCGGGCCGTGAGGCTTACCCGGGCGACGTGTTCTACCTGCACAGTCGCCTTTTGGAACGGGCAGTGAAGCTTTCCGAAAAAAACGGTTCCGGTTCTTTGACCGCCCTGCCGATCATCGAGACCCAGGCCGGTGACGTTAGCGCCTACATCCCGACTAACGTCATCTCGATCACCGATGGCCAGATATTCCTGCAGTCCGACCTGTTCTTCCAAGGTCAGCGTCCGGCTGTCAACGTTGGTATCTCTGTCTCCCGCGTCGGCGGCGATGCCCAGACCAAGGCCATGAAACAGGTCGCTGGTTCGCTGCGCCTCGATTTGGCTGCTTACCGCGAGCTTCAGGCTTTTGCCCAGTTCGGCTCGGACTTGGACAAGGCCACTCAAGACCAGCTGGCGCGCGGTGCCCGGATGACCGAGCTTTTAAAGCAAGGCCGTTACGTGCCGATGCCTTTCGAGGAGCAGGTAATGTCGATCTTTGCCGGCAACCAGGGCTTCTTAGACGGACTTCAGGTAGCTGACGTCTTGCGCTTTCGCTCCGAGATGCTGCAATACTTACGTGCCAGTCGTCCGGATATCGGCGAGGTCATCCGCAGCGAGCAGAAGCTCTCTGATGAGACCATCGAGAAGCTGAAGTCGGCAATCGCTGATTTCACGTCGAAGTTCGCGGCTCGCGACTAAGGGAGTATCAGTGGCTAATCTGCGCGATATCAAACGACGGATCAACTCGGTCACCTCGATCAAGCAGATCACTAGGACGATGGAGATGGTGGCGACTGCCAAGATCAAGCGGGCTACTGACCGCATTGTGGCAGCAACTCCCTACTCATCGGCCATGGTCGACGTGCTGAAGAGTGTGGCCAATCATACCAACAGCCCCAGCAGCCCCTTGCTTGAGGAGCATGGCACGTCCGACTGTATAGCGGTTATCGTGGTGGTTTCCGATCGCGGCCTGGCCGGCGGCTTCAATGCCAATGTGCTGCGGGCGGCCGACCGCTTCATCACGCGGATGAAAGCGCAGGGTGTCGACTGCAAGTTGGTGACCTGTGGCAAAAAGGCCACCGCCTACTTCAGCTATCGCAAGATGCCGGTGGAACTGGCGCTACGCGATCATTCTGCTGATCCGACGATGGATGATGCTCGGCAGATCGCCCACTATGTTATTGACGGTTACGTCAACGGCAGCCTTGACCAAGTGACGATGTTCTACAACCACGCCCGCAACGTTGCCGATCAGGTTTCACGTGTGGAAGGTTTGCTACCAGTGACCAAGATCGTTGAGCATCGCATCGACGAGGTGGAGGTCGACCCGAGTCTGCTTGACCAAAGTGCTCGGGCGGCCATGGCCGGCGCCTCCGAGAAAATGGCTGCTGCCCGCACTGGCATGGAGCTTGACAACGAGGACGACGATGGCGTGAACAGCCCTTACGAATACGAGCCCTATGCTGAGGCTGTATTGGACGAGCTGTTGCCGGCTTATGTGCAAACCCGTATCTACCACGCGCTGCTGGACTCGGCAGCCGGGGAGCAAGGTGCCCGTCGCAAGGCGATGAAGTCGGCTACCGACAACGCCGAGGAGATGATCAACACGTTGCTGCGGGTTTACAATCGGGCACGGCAAGGTGCCATCACCACCGAGATTACAGAGATCGTAGGCGGCGCTGCCGCTTTGGAGGAAGAGGACTAATGGCTACCAGTGAGAAGGATACACGCATGAATGTTGGACACATTGTACGCGTAGTCGGCCCGGTCGTGGACGTGGAGTTCACCGCAGAGACGATCCCCGCCATTTATAACGCTTTGACCATCGATGCCGACACGCCAATTGGCCATGTGTCGGTTGTCGTCGAGGTGGAGTTACATCTGCCAGGGAATATCGTGCGCACTGTAGCTATGTCTTCGACCGACGGCCTACAGCGCGGCTTGGAGGTAGTGGATACCGGTGCCCCAATCAAGATGCCCGTTGGGCAAAACACGCTGGGGCGTATCTGGAACGTTACCGGCGAGTTGATCGACGGCGGCGAGATGCCCCAGATCGACGAGTATTACCCCATCCATCGTCCTGCGCCGATTTTCGAGGAGCTAACGACATCCACGGAGATATTTGAAACCGGCATCAAGGTGGTCGATCTGCTGGAACCCTACATCAAGGGCGGCAAGACCGGCCTATTCGGCGGCGCTGGTGTGGGTAAGACCGTTATCATCATGGAACTGATCAACAACCTCGCCCAAGAGCATGGTGGCACCTCGGTGTTCACCGGCGTTGGTGAGCGCACCCGTGAAGGTACAGCGCTCTATGGCGAGATGACTGAGTCCGGGGTTATCGAGAAGGCATGCTTGGTCTATGGCCAGATGAACGAGCCCCCGGGAGCACGTCTGCGCGTCGGCTTAGCCGGCCTGACTGCCGCCGAGTACTTCCGCGACCAGGGTCAAGACGTGCTGTTGTTTATCGACAACATCTTCCGTTTCACCCAAGCTGGCTCCGAGGTGTCGGCGTTGCTTGGGCGGATGCCGTCAGCCGTCGGCTACCAGCCGACCCTCTCTACCGAGATGGGCGACCTCCAAGAGCGCATCACCTCCACCAAGACCGGGTCAATCACTTCCGTCCAAGCTATTTACGTGCCTGCCGACGACTTGACCGACCCTGCTCCGGCTACCGCTTTTATCCACTTGGATGCCACCACCGTGCTTTCCCGTAGCATCTCCGAGCTGGGCATCTACCCAGCGGTCGATCCTCTGGGATCCACTTCCCGGGCGCTTTCGGCAGAGATACTGGGTGAGGAGCACTATCGGGTGGCAGTCACCGTGCAGGAGCTGCTACAGACCTATTCCGATCTTCAGGACATCATTGCTATTTTGGGCATGGACGAACTTTCCGAGGACCAGAAGCTGATTGTCAGCCGCGCTCGTAAGGTGCAGCAGTTCCTCGGCCAGCCTTTCCATGTCGCTGAGGTCTTTACCGGCAATCCCGGCAAGTACGTCAAACTGGAAGACACAGTACGCAGCTTTGCGGCGATCATCGACGGCAAATGTGACGACATTCCCGAGCAGGCCTTCCGCTACAAGGGAGCCATCGAGGAAGTCTATGAGGCTGCCGAGAAGTTGAAGAGTGCATAATGCCAGCGATGAAAGTAAACTTGGTCACTCCGGAAGAGCGCCTGTTCAACGACGAGGCTAGCTTCGTCGTGGTGCCCGGTGCCGAAGGGGTACTCGGCTTTCTTTATAGCCATGCTCCGGTGATGACCACCTTGGCTGGTGGTGAAGTGAAGATCGAGTACGGTGAAGATAAGAAGACCGAGCACTTTGCTGTTCAAGGCGGCTTCGTTGGTGCCGACGGACATCGAGTGATGATCTTGGCGACCCGGGCATCCCTGCTGGCCAACGAGGATAGTGGTGATGTGAAATCGCGTATTGACGATTTGGAAGGCCGCCTGAAAACGTTATCTGAAGATGCTGCTGAGCGGGCCTTCTTGGAGGCCGAGCTGAGTTGGGAGCACCTTTTAGAGAAGCTGCTGTCTAAGACATCGTAAATCTCTGTTACCGCGCCTTAAGACATGTATGGTTCGTACTGTTTTGGGCGCGGTAACTTGAGCGGGTCTAGAAATGTGGGATGCGGAGTCGCTTTTGTTCCCCATTGTGGGTTCGACCCGCAATCTGAGCGTAAACAGCAACACTGCCTCTGCTTGCCGCTCTCCTGATACAATGGATCTATGAATTCAACTACCGACATTATTTGCGTTGAGGGCTGCCATGCGCTGTCCGGCTCCATTGACGTACAGGGAGCCAAGAACTCCGTCCTGAAGTTGATGGCTGCCTCTATTTTGGCTCCTGGTTCTACGACCATTACTAATGCCCCATTGATATCTGATGTTCTATTGATGGGCGAAGTGTTGAAGTGCTTGGGTGCAAAGGTCAGTTATGGGCAAGGTGAGATACGAATCGATAGCTCGACGATTGACAGCCATTATGCGCCCTATGAGCTGGTCAGCCAGATGCGGGCATCAATTGCGGTCTTGGGGCCTTTGTTGGGGCGTTTCGGTTCGGCTGTGGTGGCCATGCCCGGTGGCTGTAACCTTGGGGCTCGACAGATCGACATGCATTTCTCAGCTTTAGAGGCCCTTGGTGTTGAGTTTAGCACTGCGGCCGGCAACATCGTTGCCACGGCTCCTCAAGGGCTGCACGGGGCATCTGTTCACCTGAGTTTCCCCAGTGTCGGTGCAACCGAGAACGTTATGATGGCTGCGGTCTGTGCTAAAGGTACGACCATTGTAGAAAACGCCGCCCGTGAACCGGAGATATCGGACTTAGGGGAGTATCTAGGTGAGATGGGTGCCAAGATAGTCGGCCTCGGTAGTCCGATTATCCGTATTGAGGGTACAGACAAGCTGTATCCGGTGGCCTGTCATAAGACAATCGGTGATCGTATCGAGGCCGGCACTTTTCTAGTGGCAGGGGCATTGATGGGCGGTCCTCTGACTGTCCGGGGAGTGCGCCCGGCTCAGCTGGAGTGTGCCTTGCTGAAACTGGAAGACATGGGCGTGTCGGTGACGCGGGGAGACGACTCAATAACTGTTGCCCGTCTCCGCCCATTGATTGCCACTGATATCCAGACCCTGCCCTTTCCCGGGTTCCCGACCGACTTGCAGCCCCAGTTCATGGTGCTTTGTGCCCTTGCTGATGGAAAGTCAACCATCGCCGAGAACATTTTCGAGAACCGCTTCGTGTTCACTGAGGAATTCGCCCGAATGGGTGCCGATGTTGTCGTCCATGGCCATTTCGCCCAACTCCAAGGTGTGAGCGGGCTGTCTGCCGTACCGGTGAAGGCCCCTGACTTGCGCGGCGGCGCTGCCTTGGTTTTGGCTGGTTTGGCGGCGGAGGGCTATACCAAAGTATCGGAAGTCGTTCATATCGACCGCGGCTATGAGGGATTCACTGACAAACTGGCCTCTCTTGGCGCGAAAATCAGGCGCCAACCTCTTGAAGATGCTTGAGCCAGCACAAATTGCCGCCTTGGATGCCGGGCATTTGGCGACACTTCTCGAACAAAGCCTAGTTCGCTTGGCTAGCGAGATGCGTGGCGACTTCCGCTCAGCCATGGCTGTCGCCTGCCAGCGCGAAGCAGCCAGTCGACCGCAGGTCGTCTTGCGGATGCTGGAAGACAATGCCCAGCTGGCCTCTGCGAAGGCACTGCCGCTTTGCCAAGACACCGGCACGGTTTGGGTGCTCTTGGAGATAGGGAGCAATGCCTACGGCCAGCCATTGACAGTGGCTGCCGATATCTTCTCCCAGGTCGATACGGCAGTTGGCCGGGCATGGGAGCTGGCCGCATTGCGCCCCAGCCTGCTTCAGGATGCGCTTGTGTCCCGTCTGAACACCGGTGACAACAGCCCGGCCTTCTGCGATTTGTCGATGCGACCGCAAATGTTGGGTGCCCGCCTACATATCATGCTCAAGGGTGGTGGCACGGACAACGCTAGCTCTCAAGCTATGCTAGCGCCCGGGGATGGCTGGCCGGGGGTGCGGCGTTTTGTGGTCGAAGCTGTGCGCAGCAAGGCCGCCAATGCCTGTCCGCCGTTGTTGGTGGGTGTGGGCATCGGATCGACCTTTGACAAGGTGGCCGCGCTCTCTAAGCATGCCCTGCTACGTGAGGTGGGAGCTGCCAACCCCTGCTCGGAACTTGACTGTTATGAGGCCGAGTTGCTGGCAGAGATCAATGCCACGGGCATCGGCCCCGGCGGCCTGGGTGGCCAAACTACCGCGCTGGCTGTGCACTTGGAAAGCGCCCCTTGCCATATTGCGGCCCTGCCGGTGGCGGTCAACCTTTGTTGCAACGCCATACGAACCGTCAGCTTTGATCTTACTGGCCATTGGTTGGAGGGCGGTGGCCAAGCGTGAGTTCTGAGCAGGCAGGCAGCGGCGATATGTGCTCGTGCTTCGGCACAGGTACGGGTACCAACACGGATGCAGGTGTTCAGCCGCTCCGACTCGACTTGCCGACTAGCCATGATGCCTTGGCTAAGCTGCAAGTTGGTCAGGAGCTGCGGCTTTTTGGGCGGATCTACACGATGCGCGATGTTGGCCACCAACGCTGTTTGGAAATGCTTAAACGCGACGGTCAGCTCCCATTCAGGCTTGCCGGGGAGGCATTGTTCTACGCCGGCCCGACTCCGGCGGCAGATGATCGTCCTTTCGGCGCTATCGGCCCAACCACTGCGGCTCGCATGGACTTTGCCGCCCCTGACTTGTATCGCGCCGGTATCCTCCTGACCCTCGGCAAGGGCTGCCGCTCGGCAGCGGTGGCAGAGGCCGCAGCTGAAACTGGCAGCGTTTACCTGACGACCGTCGGCGGTGCCGCCGCCTTGTTGGCCGAAAAGGTGTTAACCGCCAAGCTTATAGCCTGGGATGACCTAGGGCCAGAGGCTTTGTACTGCCTCGAGATTGCTGACTTCCCGGCATTTGTGGCTATTGACAGCCGAGGGCGGCAGCTATGAGGCAAGCCTGTCTGCAATCTGGGGCAACGGCATTGACCAGCGCTTCTCTAGGTGCTGCCTTCATCAGCTTTGAAGGCGGCGAGGGGGTTGGCAAGTCCACCCATATTCGCCTGTTGGCAGCTTGTTTGCAGTCTTTTGGCATCGATGTGGCCATTTTTCGTGATCCAGGAGGGACACGTATCGGTGAGGTGGTGCGTGACATTCTCCTTGACCCAGCCAACACCGACATCGACCCCGCCGCCGAACTATTGTTGTATGAGGCGGCACGTGCCCAACTGGTTGCAGAGGACATCGCGCCAGCACTCCAAGCTGGCCGTTGTGTGCTCTGTGACCGTTTTGTTGACTCGTCACTGGCCTATCAGGGCGCGGGCCGTGGCCTTGGCTTCGAGTTGGTGCGGCAGGCCAATCAGGTTGGCAGCAAGGGCATAATGCCCGACCGCACTTTGGTGCTGATCGATGACGCACAAACTTCATTGGCTCGAGCTGTGGAGGCCGGAGCTGACCGCATGGAATCCGAGGCGTTGGAGTTCCACGAGCGCGTTCGCGATGCCTTTCTGCAGTTAGCGCGACAGGAGCCGGGGCGGGTACGCCTGATCCCGATCGCCGAGGATAAACGGGTGACTGCCCGCTTGGTCATCGAGGCCACAGGCGACCTTTTCAGCGGCTTTGACCTAGGCAGCTTCCGGCTCACCGATGAGCTGTTGTCCAGTGTCCGACGGGAGTACAACCAGCAATGAATATGGCTTCAGCAGAGGTTATAGCGCCCTTCGACGAAATGGTGGGGCAGTCTTTGGCAGCTCGCTATTTCAGCCGTCTGTCCGTAGGCAAAAAACACTCGCAGGCTTATCTTTTCTGCGGCCCAGCAAGTGCTGACAAAGAACACGCCGCGTTGGTCTATGCCCGCAGCCTGCTTTGCCCGACAGGTGGCAATGATGGCAGCGGCTGTAATGATTGCCGTCAAGTGATGCGTGGCAGTCATCCTGACCTGCGTATCCTGAAGCCCGAGGGAGCTAATGCCTATTTGGCAGAGCAGATCCGCGAGTTGATCCACGACAGCACGCTGTCACCTTACCGTTCTCAGCACAAGGTCTATGTTCTTGAAGATGCTGAACGGCTCTCGGCCAGTGCTGCCAATGCCTTTTTGAAGGTACTGGAAGAGCCGGCCAAGAGCGTGGTTTTCATACTGATCGCTAAAAGCCCGGAGGCCGTGCTGCCGACCTTACGCTCACGCTGCCAACTCATCCCGTTCAGGGCTTTGTCTGACAGGGAGTCTTTAGCCTACCTGATGGCACGGGTGCCTGTGGATGAGAGGGAGGCACGCTATGCCTTGGCGCTCAGTGCCAACTCTTTGGATGCCGCCGCCGCCTTTTTAGCCTCGAGCAGCCAGCGGAAGTTACGACAAGAAGTGCTCGCCCAGCTTGTTAGCCTCGACCGCTACGACGTTTTGGATATTTTGAATGCTGCCCGTCAGATGGTTATCGCCTGTAAGGCACCGCTGGACGAGCTGCGTTTGCAACAGGCTGAGCAGTTGGCGGCCAGTCAAGAGACATTGGGGCGCGGCGCCCTGACTGCGCTTGAGCAGCGCCAGAAGCGGGAGCTGAGCGCCGCCGAACGGGATAAGGTATTGTTGGCGCTGTCCCAAGTTCGCTCATGGCTGCGAGATATCCTGTTAGTCGTGCTAGATATGCCGGAGTCCTGCGTAAACTATGATGTAGCGGCCTCTGTTCAGGCTGTTGCCGCCCGTTTGCTCGGTCGCCAAGGGGCAGCTGAACAGGCAGCAGCGCGGGCAGACGTTTTACCGAGTATTTCCCATTGTTTGCAAGCAGTTGATAAAGCAACAGATGTATTGAACTATAATGTATCCGTGCAATCAGTTTTCGAATCTTTGCTCATCACGCTCAGTGAAGAGCTGCAAAGGAGCTGATAACCGCTTTTTGGTTGGGGTTCCGTTTGAAAGGAGCTAGATGCCAGACACGACCTCAGTCGTAGCAGTCAAGCTACGCTATAACCCTAAAGCCTACTGGTTCGATCCGGCGCTCGGGGAATACCATGTCGGCGACCACGTGCTGGTTGATACTGAGCGCAGCCGTGAGGTCGGCTTAGTCAGCGCCGTTGGTATCCAACTAACTAAGCAACAGTTAAAAGGGCTGTCGTCGCCCTTAAAGCCGGTTATCCGAGTACTGGACGAAAAGGACTTCGACCACCTGGATGGCCTTGATGCCAAATCCCGTGAGGCGATGCCGGTGTTTCGCGAACTGGTGAGCAAAAGCCAACTGGAGATAAAACCGGTGGCGGTGGAATACCTCTTCGCCGGCGACAAGGCGGTGTTTTATTTTTCCAGTGATGAACGGGTGGACTTTCGCGACTTAGTGCGTGACTTGGCCAACCACCTGCATGTCCGGGTCGAGTTGCGGCAGATCGGCGTTCGTGACGAAGCACGGATTTTTGGCGGCCTGGCTCACTGTGGCGAGGAGCTTTGCTGTGCGCGGATGGGCAGTGAGTTCGAACCGGTGTCAATACGTATGGCCAAGGAGCAGGACCTGCCCTTGAACCCGGCGAAGATTTCCGGTGCCTGTGGCCGTTTGATGTGCTGTTTGCGCTATGAGTTTGAGGTCTACAAGGATTTCAAGTTGCGGGCACCGAAGCGTTCGGCTTTGATCGATACGCCACTAGGTGAGGCCAAGGTGGTTGATCACGACACGCCGCGTGAGGCGGTAACCATGCGCCTAGGGGACGGCAAGACCTTCACGGTGCCATTGAAGGATTTCGAGTCAGCACCTTGCGGCAAGGACGGTGAATCAGGCCGCCCCTGCTGCATTTCGCGTCAGGCCATGGAGTGCACAGCCAACGCTACAATTCTTCTGGCGTTGTCGGCACTGGACCGCGAGGCGGGTCACTTTGAGGATGCTACGGCTGATGTCAATGCGCCTAGCTTGGACACCCGTAAGCCCCGGCGGGGCAAAAATACGGCCGCGAATAAGGCAGCGCGGGCATCTGCTGGCAAAGCCCAGACAGATGACGGTGGTGTTGGCAGTGAGAAGCGTAGCGGCTCTGGCCGCAAATCCCGCAGCGGCCAACGCGGCCAGCAACGTGGCCAGCAGCAGCGTGGCCAAGACGAGTCTCTTGGATCAGTTGCCGACACCCGGCGCGCCCGGCGTAAAAGTAGCGGTGGTCAAGTAGACGCCGATGGCCAGGCCGCTTCAGCCACTGGCCGTCATCTGCGTCCCGGCAGACGCAGTTCCGGATTGCGCCAGGGTGACACAGCTGAGGTGGCACGGCAGTCCGGCAAGGGTTCAGGCCAACGTCGGGATAAGCGACAGACGTTAGCTGACCCCAAAGAACATGGTTCTGGCAGCGGTCGGTCAGGCGGCAATCGCCAAGATAACAAGGTCGCTGCGTCGGCAGCCGGTGTTGGCAGTGGTGATCAACGGCGGTCAAACAGCAGTCAATCCCGGAGCCTTGACCAAGCAGACGGCCGTATGCCTGGCGGTGTTACCCGGCGGCGGCGGCGCCGTTCCTCGGAGGGAAGCGGAGAATAGGCTGATGCCCAAAGCTCCAGCACTCTTAACCGACCTTTACCAGCTGACCCAGGCTCAAGCCTACTTCCAAAACGGCCTAGTGGATTGGGATGGGAGCTTTTACCTGCATTTTCGGGCGAACCCCTTCGGCGGCGGCTATACGCTGGCTTGCGGGATGGCTCAGATTGCGGAGATGATCGAAGACTTCAGCTTCACGGTTGATGATTTGGATTATTTGGCTTCGTTGCCCAGTGCATCTGGTGCCGCGTTGTTCCGGCCTGACTTCTTGGACTATCTAGGTGCTATGCGCCTAGGTTTAGATATCGATGCCGTGAAAGAAGGAGTGCCAGTTTTTCCCTATGAGCCGATCGTCCGTATCAGTGGCCCTTTGATGCAGGCACAGCTGATGGAGACAGCGCTGCTGAACCAAGTCGGCTTCCAAAGTCTAGTGGCCACCAAAGCCGCCCGCATCTGTGATGTTGCCAAAGGGCCGGTGGCCGAGTTCGGACTGCGCCGCGCCCAAGGGCCCGCCGGCGGCATCTTCGCCGCCCGGGCAGCCTGCGTCGGCGGCTGTAGCTCGACTTCCGATGTGGAAGCCGGCCGCCGCTTTGGCTTGCCGGTTTCTGGCACCCATGCCCATTCCTGGGTCATGGCGCATCTCGATGAGCTAGCGGCTTTCCGGGCGTTCTCCCTCGGAATGCCCGAGGGCTGTGTGCTGTTGGTGGACACCTACGAGGTGGAGCGCGGCATTCAAAACGCGGTCACTGTTGCCTTGGAGATGGAGCAGCGTGGCCAGCGCCTAGCTGGCATACGTATCGACTCCGGCGATTTGGCTTGGTACTCCAAACGGGCGCGGTTGCTCTTGGATGCCGCCGGTTTGGACTATGTGAAAATTATTGTCAGCAACGACCTTGACGAGTACGCCATCCAGTCCCTGCGTGACCAAGGTGCCTGCATTGACTCTTGGGGCGTGGGTACCCGCTTGGTGACCGCCTACGAAGAACCGGCGCTCTCTGCCGTCTACAAGCTCTCGGCGGTACGTCGCTCAAAGCACGAGGCTTGGATGCCGACAATGAAGATTTCTGCCCAGCTGGCCAAGGCCACCCTGCCCGGTCTGCTGGACGTTCGCCGCTATCACGATGAGGAGCAAAACATCGTCGGTGACATGATCTATCGGTTGGATGCTCCGCCATCTGACGACTTGGTCATCGACCCTCTGGACAAGCTGCGCCGCAAGCGTCTGCCATCTGGGCGCTATGTGCAGCTGCTAGAACCTTTGGCTCGGGGGGGGAAGGTGCTCTGGCCGCAGCTTTCTGTTGCTGAGATACAGCAGACAGCCAAACGAAACCTCCAGTGTCTCGATGCCAGCTGCCGCCGCTTCCTCAACCCCCACAGCTATGTGGTGGGCTTGGAACCCGGTCTGCACAACCAGCGTGATCAGCTAAGAAGCCAGCTACATGGCGTTGACTTAGAGTAGGGGAGTAGGGGCAGTGCTTCTAGGGAGATGCCGATCAATCCCAAAATGCAGTCATTGCCGATCAGGGGCCGTGCGGGATGGAATTGTGAGTTGATCGGCGCTTCTCTAAAAAGCGACGACCGTGGCTGTTATCGGCCAAGACTCAGTGGCCGTTACTGGCAGACTAGATGTGGGGAGTGGGGCAAAAGCAATCACATGCTTTGTTTTGTGTTGCCGTCTGCCCCGACGGAAGGCATGGCAAATTGCCCGATGTGATCAAGCTAACATTCTAGCATATGGTATAATCTTTAATGTAATTTTGGAAAAGACACGGGTTGTTCCAGTCATGCCATGCTAAAAGTCTCACCATTTTGGACCTATTTGCACTGGCTGCACCGTCCCTTGTGGCAGTACCTTGGCCTGTGGGCGCATGACTTAGGTACTGTGGCTGGCAGTATGCCCAGCTTAAGGACTATAGGTGTCTTTTAACTAGTAAGCCGTCATATGGCAGAGAAAGGGCAGCATGATTAGTACAGATGTTATTGTAAGTTTAGGAGAAGAAGACAAGGAATGGATTGACAGCTTCGCGAAGCTCAACGGCAACAGCTTGAGCACCCAGGTTCGCGAATGGACGTTGCAACGGCTGGAAGACGAGCTGGAGGCCCTGGGGCTGAAGGAGCTGACGGCCTAGGGCAACGGCTTTTGGCCTGTTAGGGACCAATATTGGCTGATAGGTAGAGCACGTCAATGCGGCACGGGAAGGATATTCTTCCCGTGCCGCATTGTTCCGCAGGGCATTTGCTGCCGATGCTGCCTTGTATCTGCAAGGATGTTCGTGGGCAAGAGGTGTGCCAAGGGGGGCGTACAAACTGATCTTAAACCTTCCCCGGTTCGTTCCTCTGTAGTACTGTAGTTTCCGGTTAGCGCGTGATCACGGTTGTGCGCAGACAGCGGAATCCCCTGTGCCAACTTTGAAATGACATCGCCTATCAGTGACATGTCCTTTTGGCGTTTTCCAGCAGCTTGTAGTCTCTGCGGAACCTGCCGGTGAGCTTGACGGTGTGCTTCGTCACGCTTTCAGGTCCCCAAACAGTTCGCCGAGGTCATTGTGTCCCATTGTGTTGGGGTCGCGGGCAATAGTCAGTGTGCCTTCAATCACTTGCCATTGGCTTTCTCCCTGTCGAACTTGAAATCCTTTGTGGACAGCTGCAGCTCGGTGATGTCGTCCAATGATAAGGTTCCCGCTTTTGTTTTATCCATGAGTTAGCCGAGAACCGCCCATTGCCCTGCCTCTGCCCTGTGCAGGGTGCCTTGCGCAGATGTGCCGGCGGCTTTCCGGGAGTCTTTTAGGCAGCACCACTTCAGCCATCTTGGTCGGATGCAGGTGCTGGCTGGGGCAACAGGGTCTCGCCTAGCTCGCCCGAACTACTCCCCGTCCTCCAGCGAGCTGGTTTCGGAGAGCGCCTTGCCTTTGGTTTCCGGTGCCATGATGATGGATAACACCAAGCCGACCAGCACTAGGCCGGCGGCCACCAGCATCGTTGGGCCGATGCCGAAGCTGGCTAGGAAGATCGGCGTGGCGTAGGTGGCGGCTATGGTGCCAATGCGGGTGAAGGCGATGGCAATGCCCACTGCTGATGCCCGCACGACGGTCGGGAAAAGCTCGTTGGGGTAGAGCCACTGCAAGGTGCCCGGGCCGCCGCTGAAGAAGGCGTAGAGGCCGAAGGCGATAATCACCACCAGTATCGGCGCTGACGGGAAGATGCCCAACAGTACCAGCCCTACCAGCATAAAGGCGAAGCTGCCGATCACCACCGGCCGGCGTCCCAGGGAGTTCAACCAGAACATGGCGGGTATCGTGCCGATCAAAAAGAAGAGGCTGACCGCCGTTTCGCCGAGGATCGATTCCCGGCCCTCTCCCAGTCCAAAGGCGCTCATGATCTCCGGGCCGAAGGTGTAGATGGCGTACATCGGCACGACTTGGCAGAGAATGAACACCGACAAGAAGACGATGCGCTTCAAGTAGCCGCCCTTGAACACTAGGCGTAGCCGGGTCTTCTCGGCGGCAGGCTCGGCATCCAGCTCGATGCCGGCCCCGTAGACCCGCTGCATCACCTGGTCGGCCTCGGCCTGGCGGCCCTTCTGCGCCAGCCAGCGCGGCGACTCGGGGATGTTGTGGCGACCGATGAGCAGGATAATGCAGGGGATGACCGTCGAGCCCAGCATCCATTGCCAGCCGTTGGGCACCGAGTAGAGCAGGTAGCCGACGAAGGCCGCCGCCGTGGCGCCGAGGTACCAAGCACCTGCGACGATGCCCATGGATATCGAGCGCTGCGCCTTGGGGGTGAACTCTGCTATCAACGAGGTGGCGATAGGGTAGTCGGCACCGACGAAGACACCGATGAAGAAACGGGCCAACACCAGCATCAGCGGTGTTGTGGAGAACACGCTGAGTAGGGAGAAGAGGCCGATGGCGATAATGTCGATAACGAACATCTTCTTGCGGCCGAAGAGGTCGGTCAGGTAGCCGCCGAGGATGGTGCCGAAGAAGATGCCCAGCATCACCGAGGCACCGATAGCGGCGCTCCAAGCGGTGCTGAGGTTGAAGCTGGGGACGATCTGGGTCAGCGCCACACCGATCAAGGCCAGTACATAGCCGTCTAAAAACGAGCCACCCGCCGAGAACATGGTCACCTTGCGCAAAAAGGGGGTCATGGCGACATCGTCTAGCTTGCACCGTGCGCCGGCCCCGGCTCCGCCGCCGGCCCCGGCGCCGCAACCGGGTGCGGCTCCGGCTCCGCCGCCGGCCCCGGCGCCGCAACCGGGCGCGGCTCCGGCTCCGCCGCCGGCCCCGGCGCCGC